>JAABUP010000310.1_pt1 | contig 110125 bp, 142 predicted proteins | sample 5559201 | NCBI WGS metagenome assembly JAABUP01 (sample SAMN10711887, study PRJNA513373) | rock metagenome | isolation source: Antarctica rocks | place: Antarctica
ATTGTCACTGCAGTGCCTTTTGGCAGGTCTGTGTCAATACGACCCCACAGCTTCCTGAAGTTGGACAGAGCTGCTGTGCGCATCCACACTATGAAATGCTCATCTGCATTGAGTGCTCCTGCATGAAGAGTCAGCCAGCTGTAAGTTTATTTAGGGTTTAGAGTTTAGCCAGCTGTAAGCTTAGCAAGCCAGCCACACACATCTGATACACACATTTTACTGCACAAGCAATCAGCTGGCAGATCAGACAAGCAAGCCAATACCTGCTATATATTCAAAGCTTGTCATACTCAACTAACGGAGACCCTGTAACTGCTGCAGCTTGCGCGGCAGCAAAGCTGACATCCACTGAAAAGTTGTGCTTGAAAGTGAGCATGCATGCAATGGCTCCAGTTACAGGTGTCTGTTCATATTGCAATTCTACTGAGGGAGGTGCAAGCTGCCCAAGTGCATGATGACTGATATCTTCAAGCAGAGTTCCAGGATGCAAGCATATGAATGATCGCATCTAGTGTTGGACCCCCAATATACATCATGCATAGTACTGATCAAATGTGTGTTATATACCTTTGATGGTGTTACCACCTCTATACGCTGTGTACTGCTGCAGATTGAAGTACTGAGCATTTTGTATCACTGCTCAAATGTGTGTTGTATACCTGTAATGGTGTTGCCACCTCTGTATGCTGCATACTCCTGCAGGTTGAAGTACTGAGCATCCTGGGAGCCAAACTTGTGCTTGATGTCGCTCTCCCAGGCAATGCCTGTCTCATCAACTGCCACTGGCGTGGCTGTACCAGCAATGTCAGCTGTCACCTGCATACAACTCACACTCACTCAACTGTCACCTGCATACAACTCACACTCACTCCACTGTCACCTGCATCCAACTTTCAACCACTCAGCTGTCACCTGCATATGACTCTTAGTCCCTCAATTGTCGGTATGTGTGCATTGCATGTTTGCTGGTTGCTGTGTTCTTCATAGAACCTAGGCATAAACCTCAGTGCTGTGCAAAGAACATGCCATTAGCGCAAAACCTTTTCAGGCCAGCCTGTGATGCCGTCAGCAAGCACATGTGAACAGACATTGCTTCAAACACTCAAGCACACAACACAAGACTTGTGTCAGCATGACATACCGCATAGGTGTCGTTGAAGTATGACCAGGCTATGAGGCCACAGGGCATTATGAGCTTTGAAGGATCAGGCTGCAGCACCTGCTCTGGATCACAATCGGATGTAGAGCTCAGGTTGTCACCGGTACCCCTCAGCTGAGAATCACTCCTGCTTTTCACGTACCTACGAGTACCAGCAATAACAATAACAATAATAATAAGAGTAATAATAATAGAATATAATAATGGATACGGAATGATAAAATAGCAATATGCATGCAATAATGCTGCCAGTGCAAAGCTAGCTGCAGTGGTCTGCGTTGCATCTGCCTTGAGTAGCAGTGTGGAATGAAGCTCAGATGCCTCTGAGCTGCAAAACGCATCGACAGCTTTTCCCATCTGCAGGCATCACGGCAAGCACATGCTGACACTGCTACTGCAACAGCTGGGGCTATCAGTTATTGCAGGGCTGACAATGTCACAGACACTCCATCGCTGAAGCCTGCTGATAGCTAGCCCGTCAACGGTTCTACAGTGACTGGACTGCTGAGCTGCCCAAGCTTTGCGGCCTGTTGATGGTGATGCAAAACAGACAAGTTGCCCCTGACTGCTCCAGCAGGGCTGGTTTATGCTTGAGGCATCTTCAACATTTGTGGGAACAAAGCAGTCCTGTACAAAGTGCGTTACAAGCAGCTGCATGATGACACTGACGCCCGGTCAGGATCAGGTGTGCATGGAGCAGGTTGTACCTGAGGGTTGTGGACGCTGCTCATCTTGAATTTGATGGTGTTAGACTATGCCGTATGCAGAAAGGTAGAGCCCACAACAGACACAGTTATTGGTCACAATGCATTGCGAGCTCCAAGCTACTTTGGTAATGCTGGGATGCTTACTTGACAGCAACATGCTTCGTTTGCTCGTCAAGTACACAGTATCTTGGTCAGTCTTAAATACTGCATGCCCTAAACCAGCATATAGATGACAAACACATTGGATTGCATTGCATTGGTGCAGCTGAGAAAGTTACCTTCTGTGGTTCTGATAGTAGTTGTCAAGCTCATAGTACAGGTAGATGGGCGGCTTCATATGCCTAGGTGCTGTCAAAGTCACATTACAAGTTGTGCCAACACCTTCCAGCTGCAGCAGTGGTGTGATGTTGGAGGATGATTGCAAGCAAACGTTCAAGCGTGTCATGCCTGAGACTGACCTGCACAAGATTTGTGTCCCGCTGCTGGTGAGTGTCGCCAGAAATGCATGTATCATCATATCGAGCAGAGACCTCGACAACCTGCAATGAGAGCTGCTTGATGCCTGTACTCATTGGTAAAAAGATAATGTCGAAAACAGCGTGGTTCTTACCCCAGCTGATGCTGCTAAGCAGGCAGCGCCTATTGGGATGAAGACTATTGCAATGCCAAAAAAGACAGCAGCGACCTGCACAGCTGAAAAGATTTGTGTGATTCAAGTGCAGCAATGATATGCTGGTCAGACCTTAAAGCGCTGCCTACCCAAACAGGTGTCAACAAGGGCTTCAAGGCTGGCAGGTCTTGCTGTGTGAATTTGGAATCTGCACGCGCCACGCGATGTTGTTCCTTCAGTTGCTAAGCAAATTTGAGCTGCCTTTTATTGCTAGCTTCCTACTTTTGGGCTCCCGTGTGGTCTTCTGTTCCGGAACAGGACTTGCCACAGAAGCCATTGGCGTAGTCACGGTGTTGGCATGCACGGCCAGACGCACATCACACGTGGACTTCGAGAAGCCTGGATGAAATCTTCCAGGTCACGGCACCAGTAGAGACAAGCAACGCGACCACAGATGAGTTTGCTCACAAAGCACAACACTTACAGCGTAAGACTGTGTAAGACAATTGTGAACCGTAACCTAAACTCGAGTCGACGTGACATCAAGTCAAAGGAAACTTCTATTGCACACAAACGGGGCGCCTGCCGACATATGTCGGGGCAGTGCGTGATTGATTCATTGTGTTGGTAGTGTTCTGCGCACTGCTCAAACGCATCGGCTGAGGCTGAGCCGCATGAATAGATAACACAGATCGAGGCTACATGCATACTTCGAGCATGCACTGTAGAAGAATGGCCGCTGCTATGTGGCGGTGGCCACAAGCAAACGTTGGCACCGTGCAAGCTGCAAGCAACGCTGCTTCACATCGTGCCCCTCTGCGCTGCTTCTCTCAGGAGAGTGGAGGCAGTGACGATAGCAGTCTCGCGTCGCGGATATGGCGCAGGTTGGTTTGCTGCAGACATGATTAGCACTGTTTACTGCCTGAGATTTCAGCGCACTCATGGACCTGGCTTGATTGCAGTGTGGCGGGTCAGGGTGTCGAGGCTGCACAGAATGATCCAGCTGCAGGAGCTTTGGTGCCCTCAACCCCAGAGCAGAGGAATCGTGAGGCAAGGTTCATGGCACAACAACAGTCTGTACAACAAAAGTCTGTACTACAACAGTCTGTACTCTAGCCAGCATCAAGCTCTGCAGCTTGCACTCTGTTGCAATTGTAAGTCAGCAGCTACCTGCAGGTGTTTGCAGTTGCACTGCAAAGAAGGCCCTTATTTCCTGGTAGCTTGCAGCCTGTTACGGTGCATGATCCAAAGCTGATAGACGAAATTTTGGAGCTCAAGCGCAGCGGGTGAGGATTGACAGCACAAATCTGACCCAGTATGCATTTCACATTATGTGCTTTGCTCTGCAGCCTTCACCTTTTGAATCATCCGAGCATGCCTGTTGCATGCCATTGCCACTCTCACTACAGCAGACCTGCCCCTGTATCTCTTGCATCCAATCTGTACTGCCCTTTTATCAACTTGGTTGTGAAGTTTGTACTGGGGTTGTAGTGTATCCCAATAGCTTGACACACCACATCTATGTGATTTGAACAGGGCACAAGCATATGTTGGAGCTTTCATGTGGAAGCCCAAAGGTGAAGAGGGCATGTCAGCTGCTGAGTCAGCTGGTTCTGAGTCATCCTCTAGCTCAGCTGCATCAGATTTTCCATCGACCTCCTCATATGCATCAGACCAACAACCAGCTAGCACATCATCAGCAGTACCTGCAGCAGATGCTGACTCAGCATCATCAGACCCTTCTTCTTCTGAGGCTGCGGGCAGCAGCCCTGGGGCAGACACAGCTGCCGGCCCCTCTGGTCAAAACTCAGACTCGGATTTTGGCGGTTTGACCAGCGATCAGCAGCTCTGTGAAGTGGGCACTTTTGCGCAAGTGCATACGATCGTTCCTATTGATCCCAAGAGGGCACAGCTACTCCTGCTGGGTCATAGACGGCTGAAACGCACTAAGCAGGTGATAATTTCATTCTTGATTTGGTGTTACGTGAATTATGGCAATATATGTATATAATATACCAACAATACATATATATTACAATGTTCCTTGTATGCATACGTTTGGACTACCTTACCTTTGGTCTATACATGCATCATAGATATACACATAACACGTGTATTCATACATGTATGTGTGTGTATCACAAATATATGTCAACAATAACTGTCACATTGCAGCAAGTGCAGACACTTCAACAAGACCATGGGAACTCACATACGTACAGACTGCACAATCACTGTCTTGGTCACTGCCCATCTTGACCTGGTTCTGGTGTCCTGTTGCAGGTCCTGCACGTACCTAGCTCATCATGAGCTGGAAAGCAAATTTCTGTTACTGTTGTTGTTGTTGTTATTAGTCTTATTGTTAGTACTACATCATCACCATGATTGTTTTTGTATTATTTATTATTATTAGCATTTTCATTATTATTTACATTATTGCTTTTGTTATTATTGCAGGTCCAGAAGCGGCCGCTGAAGGTGGCAGTAGAGCACCTCAAAGATCTGCCCTACAACACCAACGATGACATAGTGAAAGCCACCAACATGGAGCTTGTCGCCACGCTGAAGGACCTGCTGGCTCAGCACCCCATCTACCGAGAACAGCTGCAGAGCTCCTTCCAGTTTGGCAGTGACTTCCAAGACTTGAGCCGGCTGGCTGATATGGCAGCGGCCCTCACCAGTGCCCAGGAGACTGATCTGCAGAACGTGCTGGCAGAACTGAGCATTCCTGACAGGTATGCAAAGGCGCAACAATGCTCTTGAGACTGATCTGCAACGCGTCCTGGCAGAATTGAGCATTCCTGACAGGTATGCAGAGGCGCAGCAGTGCTTTAGCATAGGCAAGTACAGTGCTCTAGCATAAGCAAGTACAGTGCTCTAGCATAAGCAAGGTATTACAATAGGTACGCAGGGTGCTGTTTGTGACAGCCCAACTTGCTTCTGGTCAGGCTGTGCAGGCAGAGTGTCCTGACAGCATCACTGACAGCATTCCTGGCAGCATATTGACTGGCTTATGTCCAGAGTGTCGGCAATGTAGTCAGAGTCTGTACTGGCTGTATGCAAACTTGACATGGTATTGTCCCCATGCACTGACATGATGTGTACATAAACTGGAGACCGGGCAAAATGTTGTCGTGGCGAGAGGAATGCAGAATGTAAAGTAAAATGCAGACAAATACCACAGGTTCTCACGCAGTGTCAATGCGCGTGGGAAACGTCAGTGTTTCAGTTTGTCATCAAGGCCAATGCTTGCCTGTGACACTTCTCAGCATCCATGATTGTGAGCTATTTCTTAACACATCTCCACAATGTTGAAACCCATTTCAACTGTCCCCAGGCAATCCTCCCTGGGCGATTCCGAATTCAGATTTCCACTGTAGTATGGATGTTTCTGTAGAAAGCATAGACGAGTCAAGATTGAGAAGAGTTTTGTGTTCAGGGCCAATGCAGTGCTGCTGCTGTTGAAGAAGGAGATTGAGCTGTGCAAGCTGCAAGCCGACATAGGCAAGAGGGTGGAGGAGAAGATCAGCAAGGATCAGCGGCGCTACCTGCTCATGGAGCAGCTGAAGAGCATAAAGAAAGAGCTGGGGATGGAGCGTGATGACAAATCAGCCATGGTGCAGAAGTGAGTGAGCCTCTGCAGCGCTGTTCAAATCTGCAGTTCAAATGTTCAAACTTTGTGTGCAGCACCATGGCAGACTCTGCTGTGATGTGGCCGTGGCACAACATAGCCCTGTTATGATGCAAGCTTCTGTTTGTTGAAACGTAGGCCGTCACTGTCACTGTCATTGTACTTGCATTGGACTTGCATTGTTTTGGGACACAGGTTTGCACATTACTGTTCCTGTTTCTGTCATTACAAAAACAGTAATGGCAACAGGAATGTTGTCACTGTCATTGTTGTTATTATTACTGTTAGTGTATTTGTGTTGTTTTGTGACACAGGTTTGCAGACAGGATAGAGCCTCACAAGGACCGCATTCCTGAGGAAGCTCGCCGAGTGATTGAGGAGGAGATGGCCAAGCTCTCAGGGCTCGAGTCAGCCAGCAGTGAGTTCAATGTCACACGCAACTACCTGGACTGGTTGACAGCCATCCCTTGGGGTCACTACACGCAGGAGCGCCTGGACATCCAACATGCCCAAAAGGTGATGACGCATGACAGCTGCATGGAGAACACACAAATTCTATGATGCATGACAAAGCGTGAGCTGCACTGAAACACACGAGTTCTGTGACGCATGACAAAGCGTGAGCTGCATTCACGGACACAAGGTCTGTGACATCCTGTGTGTGCACCAAGGTCAGTTGCGGACGCATGATTTTGTTTGCTTCTCAATTTGGTACATTGGAATCAACTGCATTTGATGGGTCAGGGCCTGATGTTGTTTGGGGCCTAGATTGCCCTGAGTTGGTGGGTAAATCTCAACGTGACAATACTGTTGATTAACAAACAGTATTGCACAAGCAAATGTCTACTGCATAAGTCACCTTGGTGCAATACTTCTGCAGTAGAAATTTGCGGTGTCTGCGAAAAGCATGCTTTTGAATAATTCAAAGCCATCATGCTGTAAGACAGCAGGATGGTCCCTATAGCCAAATGCAACATTTGTCAACAGACAGATCGATAGGCTTGACTGACACATCATGAGTGCAGGTGTTAGATCAGGATCACTATGGTCTGGAAGATGTGAAGGACAGGATTCTGGAGTTCATTGCAGTGGGGCGGCTGAGGGGTAGCACCCACGGCAAGATCCTGTGCCTGGTGGGTCCCCCTGGGGTGGGCAAGACCAGTGTGGGGCGCAGCATTGCTGGAGCCCTGGAGAGGAAGTATTACCGCTTCAGTGTTGGCGGTCTCAGTGATGTGGCTGAAATCAAGGGTAAATTCCCTTGGATATCAATTTGAAATTCCCTTGATTTCAGACTTTCCTGGCCTTCTGCCTGGTTTCATAAATCTTGCATAGTGTATCTACAATAGTCTTGTGCAGTTTTGACCAGTGACACAAATTCTCAGTGAGTCGAGAAGTCTGGATAATGGTACTGCTGTTACATGCTGTGCTGTGATACTGTCAAGATCAGGTCAAACAGTCCAGACCAGAGCGTACATGTGATTTTATGAGTCACCGTATGTGTTACGTGGAACCGCCAATAGATCTGTGCTGAACACTGACACCATTCATATCCTGAACATCAGCACATGAGTCCACAGCCTATGACTCTTGTGCACAGACTGTCCCAGAACAGCTCTCAAGGTCTGGCTTGTCAGCACAATATATTTTGAGGCATGCAACTGTTCTCAACACCTGTTGACGCTCATGTCGTCATGTCGACGCTGCATAGCCAGTGAAGGTGTCTGATATGTAACACATGTTTTGTTTTACTAATTACTAATCTTACTAACTACTAATTTCCAATTTCCAGCCATCCAGATTTGCTTCAGTGAAGGAACATTTGTAGCCAGTCAGGCCACACACATGGCCTTTGCTCCACCCCTCTGCATGCACATGGCTCACCAAAGACCCTCCTGATCCCCAAGGGGACATTCCCCGGCTCTTTTCAGAGTCACATATCTGCTCTGCCCCCCCCCCCCTCTGCTTGCCCCCCCTTTGTGCTTGGCAATGCAGTGCAACAGCCTAACAAGTGGAAGGACAATGTGTGCAGGACATCGCAGGACATATGTGGGTGCAATGCCAGGCAAGATGGTGCAATGTCTCAAGTCCACAGGCACCGGTAACCCCATGGTGCTCATTGATGAGATTGACAAGCTCGGCAGAGGTCTCACTCTCAGCTCTTCCAACTTCTCTTATGTCATGCTGTGTTTCTGGTGCTACGTTGCTTGTTGCCTTGTGGCATGTGGCTTCTGGTGCTGCATAACATGTGCATGCGCTATGTGTGCTGTGCTTGCTCACATTGAAAAGCAGGCTCATTGCATGCTTAAGTGTCATGCTGCAAGGCTAATACTACTCGGTCTGCAGCCTTCTGTCCAACCTGTATGCATGATCAAAGCTTCAGTTTTAAAGTGCAGATTTTAGAACATCATCACAACCTACCTCATGCAAGGGCACAAACATGTACATGAACATGTACGTGCAATGTTGCTGCTCCTGTTGCATCAATGTGCATACATGCTACGAGGGTGCTGAGTATGTCATACAGCAGAGATGTGCTGTCCCATACTTGCAGGCTACCAAGGAGATCCCGCAAGTGCTCTTCTAGAGCTGCTAGACCCTGAGCAGAACTCAGGCTTCCTGGATCACTATCTAGATGTATCTGTGGACCTAAACAAAGTGCTGTCCCATACTTGCAGGCTACCAAGGGGATCCCGCAAGTGCTCTTTTAGAGTTGCTAGACCCTGAGCAGAACTCAGGCTTTCTGGATCACTATCTAGATGTACCTGTGGACCTGAGCAAAGTGTTGTTCATGTGCACAGCCAATGTGCTGGACACTATACCTGGACCCCTCAGGGACAGAATGGAGGTATGGGACTGCCGCTGCAACCCTATCACCCAGCATGACATACACATCTGGTATTCATTGTCATGTTGAGGGTCAGCATGGAGGTGTGTTACCAATGCTGCAGTTCTGCCACCTACTTACTTTGTGAATACTGCAAATTATGTTGTGTGTTCGGTGTACAGGGTTGAGTTTGTCCTTTTGAGTGAATCAGGACAAGGCACATTGCAATCGGAAGAGCGTGAATGTTTGCATACCCAGCGGTATCTTGACACTCACATCCATTGCATGAGAACAGCTGGCGCAAAACTTGCATGCAGCACAACATGTGTAAGATCCTTGCTATTGCACACTGTGAAGCCCCTGAAACCATATGGTACCAAACCATGTCGTTGTATGCGGTCAGGGTATCAAGGTATTTCACACGCAAAAGGCATGTAATTGCGCATCCGCCAGGTTGTCGAGAGAGAAAACTACTACAAAAAATAAACGGTTTTCAGCAATCATAATTGGAGCCTCCTAAGGCGGCAGCCCGGAGCTAGTCAGGTTGTTGACACTCACATCAGTAAAGACAAGCACACCAAATGCCGGCGTGGGACTAGTCAATGTGTCTGCAGGTGATAAGAATATCAGGGTACATTGCTGATGAGAAGGTTGCCATTGCCAGGCGATACCTGGAGCCTCAGTGTCAGAAGCTGACAGGCGTGCCCTCCGATGGCATTAGCATCACTGATGATGCCATGTACACCCTCATCACAGAGTATGCAAGGTAAAACGGCATTTCAAATGTTCAAAAAGCATAGCATGCATACTGTGAGGGTATGTTGGCTGTCCCCAGCCAGTAGACAAGCTGACAGGCGTGCCCTCCGATGGCATCAGCATCACTGATGATGCCATGTACACCCTCATCACAGAATATGCAAGGTAACGGCATTACAAATGTTTGAAAAGGATAGCATGCATAGCGTGCTGTCCGATGGCATTAGCATCACTGATGACGCCATGTACACCCTCATCACAGAATATGCAAGGTAACGACATTACAAATGTTCAAAGTGCATAGCATGCATAGCGTGCCGTCTGATGGCATCAGCATCACTGACGACGCCATGTACACCCTCATCACAGAATATGCAAGGTAAAACGGCATTAGATATTTCAAACACGCATAGCATGCATAGCATGAGGGTATGTCGGCTGTCCCCAGCCAGGAGACAAATTTAAAAGCTGCTGTGTCATATGGGGGCAATTGCCATTGTCAGTGTCTCCATATTGTGTTTGGGGTGGAATGCAGAGATGTTTGCCTCACCCACATGCATGTTTGTGTGGCCATGTGTTGTCTGTGGCTATAAGGGGGGGGAGGGGAGGTGGCTGTGAGTATGTCAGGGGCCCTCATGCCTTGTACACACTGCTTCTGCTGTATTGGTGATTTTTTTGAAGGCCTGCTGCGAGGCCCTCCTGTGCCAATATGTTTTTGTAAGTGATCATTTCTTTTCAGGAAGTCGTGAAGATCTCAACGAAACTCTTTGTCTTGCCAAAGAAAGCACAAACGAACCTGCAGACCCAATAGACCTGCAGACCTACAAATGCAAGTCGTCTGCAGCTGCATTAGCATGAATGGATGGTTCTGCTCTTTGGATTGAAGAGTTGCAATTGGAGCGTGTCCCTGGGATGCAGGGAGGCAGGTGTGCGAAGCCTGAAACAGCTGCTGGAGAAGACTTACCGCAAAATTGCCCTGAAGCTGGTTAGGGGGGGTCTGTCAGGGCCCACCCCCAGGAATGACCAGGCTGACCCCGCTCAGCCTGGGGACTCCGTCTCAGAGCATGGGGGGGTGGGATTGGGGGATGATGCACCCTCACAACCACCCCCTGACTCTACCACATCAGGTATTATCACTGTTACATTGCCATTCATGCTATATTTACTATTGTTGCAACCGTTACTGTGCTTATGTTGTTGCTTGTTTGTGCCAACAACACAAGCACAGTGAACCACCCTGTCTGTCATTGCTGACTTGTGTTTGTCATGCAATGAGGTCAGACGCTTGATAGACATGGTTGTGAAGGTGAGTAATGCCTGCTGTGTGCATACACAGATCTTGAGGCATGGAGCAAACATGACTAAACATGACTCTGATGTCATCACTTACAAGCTTTGTGATGTTTTTGAGCTCGGTCTGCCTGCATCTGGGTTGCTCACATCTGTTGTGATTGCAAACGCAGAGAATGGAGTCACACCGGTTCAGAATCAGCCACCAGATTCCCATGCTGCTCAGTCTCCCCCAGCTGTGACCCTCACGGGTGATTACACCAAGATAGTCATAGGCCCAGATGACCTGAAGGATTATGTGGGCCCCCCTCCCTTCACCAGCGACCGCATATATGAGACTACGCCCCCTGGTGTAGTCATGGGCTTGGCTTGGACCTCCATGGGGGGTAACAGTCTGTATATAGAGGCAGCAGGGGTGGAGAAGGGGGAGGGCAAGGGTAGCCTCAGGACAACAGGTCAGCATGCTTTGCTATAGGTGTCAAATCTACTCATGGCATGTCTTTGTTTTACTCAGCATTGGTGTGTGATGCTGGTAGAAAGACTCGCTCAGGAGATGGAATTTATAGCCTGGTCAAGGCTCGCATGACTAGTCATGCAGTTTGTTTCACCTCAATAGCACACAGGAGTATTTTCAACAGTTATGCCTCGATTGATTGATGAACCTGACCCTAGGGAAAAACACATGATGAACAGATGTATCAGTGGAGAAACAGTGAGTGAGTAGATGAAAGCATGTATGAATTGGTGAGCGAGTGGCTGAATTAACAGTGGGATGGCTAGATGGATAGATGGATCAATGGTCCAATGGATGTGTGGGTGGATGAATGAGTTAATGAATGCATGACTGGGTGGCACATCTCATTTGAGTGTCAGTAGTCATGCATCGGCACCCTGGAAATCATGTTGACACTCATGCTGATCATGCTAAGATTCTGGCTGCAGGGCAGCTTGGCGATGTGATGAAAGAGAGTGCATCAATAGCGCACACCTTCAGTCGCGCCTTCCTAGAGCGCAAGAAGCCCGGCAACGACTTCTTCCAGACGAATGCCATCCATGTGCATGTGCCCGCTGGTTCCACCCCCAAGGATGGCCCATCTGCCGGCTGTGCCATGGTCACAGCCCTTCTTTCACTGGCCCTGGACAAGCCTGTCAAGCCTGATTTGGCCATGACAGGTGTGCGATGCACAGCAGTGTTTTCAAGCATGCTCGACCGTCTATGCAGTGTCAGGGTTCTGTGTACAGTGTTGGTGCATGAGTCCAAGACAGAATAGCTAGATTGCCTTGGCATGACTGCATCAGTGTGTGGGAGTGTCTAGAGCAGAACAGCCAAGTGAACCTTCTGGTTCGGCTTCTTGCAAAAGTTGATGCACTCTTCAGGTGCTTTGTCCAGCAAGCACTCCTTGACCAAATTTATCGATCATCATTGATGTCTGCCTGCCCGACTGGCCAGCTGTCTGTCTACCTGCCCGCCTGCCTGTATGTCTGTCTACCTGTCTGTCTGTCTGCCTGTCTGCATGCCTGTCTGTGCAATCATGCTGACCTGTACTGTGTTCAATGTACAAGCTGCAAGACGGCTTGTGAATCATAGGTGAGGTGACATTGACTGGGCGCGTGCTGCCCATTGGAGGGCTGAAGGAGAAAACGCTTGCAGCCAGGCGCAGTGGTGTCACGACATTGCTGTTCCCTCAAGGCAACAAGAAGGATTGGGACGAGCTTGCAGGTGTGGTAACAGTTTTGTGTTCAGTCAGGAATGCTGTGCAGATGTGTGAAGGTGTGCTAAGTTTATGCCAGTTGACGTTTGTTTTTGCTTGCTAACCTGTTGACTATGAGATGACCTCTGCTGTGAGGTAACCTGTTAGCATCAGTGACATTCAGAAGTTTTCTTCTGACAAATATTTGTCTGCTTTCAGACGATGTCAGGAAGGGCTTCGAAGTGCACTTTGCGGACACCTTTGAGGATGTATACAGAGTAGCTCTTGATTATGACGCCAATACTGTGTAGATGCCACTTGCCAAAATAAAACAAACAGCAGCTTGTGGCATAAATGAATCTGAAGCTGTGCCATAGTGCACCAGCAGTGAACTCACACAACACTTCTGCTCATCTAAAGTATCATTTCATCATCGCTTGCTGTTGTTACTCAGACCACATATAGCAGCAAGTGTCAATTGCTTTCAGCGTGCCTACATTAGAAAACACATTGGTGCATCAAAGAAGTTAAACATCAATCCAAGCATGCAATGATATTGCATACCAACTCAGCAAAGCACAATCAGACGTCAGCAAAGCATGCACGCTCTCTGTGTCAAGGCCTGCGCCAGTGAACGTGGACAAGCCAACAAATGCTTTGCTGCTCTGCACAAAATCCTACACTCCCTATGTCTGAAAAAACCTCAGAAGCTGGCTGATACTGCAAGCTGCGAAAACCCATACAGCTCAAACTCAAAGCTGACCACGCTGCACATGCTAGCGTCGGGAGACAAGCTCCTGGGAGACACCAAAGGGTTCTGTGTTCTCTGAGTCATGGAAGTCAAGTGCTGGCACAGCAGACTGTGACTTCTTGGGTGTACGGGGAGCAGCTTTACGGGGTGTGGTCCTCTCTGATGCTCCTGGTGCAAGGTTCAAAGTATACTTGCTGCCCTTCTTGCTCTCCTGCAGAGCAATGACACATAGTAAATGCTCACTCAAAGTATCAAACATACTGTGTGGAGTGGGATATGTCTGCTATAAGCTGCCACACAAGCCAAAGTACACAAGACAATGCCATTTTGCTGAGGCAATCAATGCATAGCTTGCCGTCCTTATGCAACATAGACCACATCAAGCCAAAAACGCCTGCACAGGACTTTGGTGTAGCGAAAGTGTTGTGTAGACTGAGGAATCACCTTCTTGGGCTGCTTGAACACAAGAGCGGTGCCGCTGTTGCTGTCAAACTCTGCAGGCTGCAGTGCTCTGGATGGTGACATAGTGGGCGACTCACGCCCCACAGAAGACAGATTCAAGGCAGGCACCTGCAGCATACATTGGCAAACATGCTGACACATGTTGATAATAATAAGTGGCAGCCTCTCAGAAAGACCAGTTGTGAGAAAGGATCGGCTGTAGGATTGAGGGCAGGCTGGACTTTTATAGGCAGGGCTGAGATGACATACGTGACTCTAGCATGCTTTAAGGCTTTACCCTTTGCTGTGTGTTTTCCTCCTGTCCCCGTGGGGTGAGGCTGAGGGCAGACAGGAAGTTGAAGACTGATGAGCTCTTGCGCTCCTTGGGGGGACTCTTCAGGGTGGGGAATGTCAGGCTAGGTACACTGCAAGCAGACAAAGTCGTTCTGTCGAGCTTGTGAGAGTCAAGACTGTTGAAGTTGTCAGGCATGGCATGCTTTTTTTTGGCTTTGCTAATGTTGTTGGCAAGTCACATGTGAACCGTTGTGCATCACTTAGCTGCCTTTGCAATTGCACCCCTTGTAAGTCTTTCATGTGTAATGGGAGCAGGATCTTGTAGCAGTACTCACACAGGTCTGTGCAGGACCTGGTGGTTTGCTGTTAGCTTAGCTATGCCAGTGTTACCTGGACGTGCTAGGCTCATCTACATCTACAATTACATCTTGGCCAGCCACAGATGCCAACAGCATTCCCAGCCTCTCTGGTGAGTCTGATATCAGACGCAGCTGCAAGCACTGACAGACCTTACACACTTGGACTTGCTATTTGCCTTGTGGGGCCAACAAACTGAAGTCTAGGGTCATGCTGGCAAATTTGCTGAGCATGGCAAGCAGTATACAATGACTGACCTGCTTGCTGAAGTCTGCTCTCATCTGTTCCTCCAAGGGCTCAGTGTCCCTGCATCATGTGTTCAGTGCTTGTGCGTGGCGGTATAGACAATCACATGCGCTATTTATGTAAACTGTAACAGCTGCTCACTTCAGCCCAGGCCTGCCAGCAACATCTGGAAGCGCATCCAAAGACTCAGCAGAGAAAGTGACTTCCATGCCCAGATCTTTCAAGGTGTCCAGCAAGCCATGGCTGTCTAGGAAGCCCTGGGAGAATTTCTCAAAAGACTCCACCACCCTGACTTTCAAACGCTTCAGATGATCAGCAAAAGTGCTGACTGCTTCCTGGTTGACAATCTTCAGCCTGTTGACCTACGGCAAGCATGTTGAGCGCAGTCAGCCAAGCTGTGAAGAGACTAAGGAGCACAGTGAACCATCAGCATTGCACAGGGAGGGGAGACCTGCTGTGTCAGTGATGTGTTCTCTACTCTCAACACTTCAGAAGTCTGCCGGAGCTCTGCTTGTTGCTGTACAAGTGTCTCTGTTCTCTGCAGTAGCTGTGCTTTGTCGGTTCTCAGGGTGGCTGATTCCTGCTCGAGTTCAGTTTTGACATGCTCCAACTGCTCAGCAGCCGCACTGAGCTCCTGTACACGCTTGCTGTTGACTTGGTGCGCTTTTCGTTCGTCCTGAAGCTCTTCCTCTAGCTCCTGCAGGTCGGCAGGAGGTTGAAATTACAGCCTTTCGCAAATAAGATGGAAGGATGCGAGTGAAGTTCTCAGAGCATGACTTGCCTTGACGAGCAGCCGCAGCTCGTGCTCCTTTTCTTCAAGATCTTCAAGATCTTTCGGTGAATGCTTGTCTTTGTGTAGCAGCTTGCTAATTTCCACAGCTGCCGCGCCTCCTAGGACAGCCAAGACGAATGCCATGTCGTCGCGACTGATCAATGTTGCATAGCAGCGGCCTATGAATACGCATTCGGTGCGCACATTTTGCCGAGAAGCCCAGAGCGCTAAATTTGAACGAGCTTTAGTCATTACAGTACGGCGCCCAAGCCCCCCCCCTCCCAGATGTTTCTGAGGGGCCCCCCCTGTCCATTAAGTACGCTTGGTCATAACGCCGTATATGGCAGTCAATAGCACTTGCTGATCAGCAGCACCGCAGGCACCCGCGGTGACATCGCTATCCGATCGTGCACTCTCACAGAATATTTGCAGAAGCTAGGCCAATTTGCCTCAAGTCACATTGCAGGCTCAAACGGTCTGTGTGACCGGCGCGTTTAAGTGCGACCAGTCGCAATCTCAGAACTGCCCAAGCTCCGCCTGAGGCTGTTGCTGCAACCGGCCCTGATCTAGTCGGCCCTGGACAACAGTGGCTCTGCTTGGTCGGGAGGAAGGCCCGGAATTATGCGGCGAAAGGAGACCTCTTTTGAGAAACTGCACAGGTGCTTGGGTAACGGCGGTCATGTCTGCCAAGTTCGATGTCGAGTTCCTCACGGCCAGCTTGTGCACTCCATTGCTCACCTCTCATGTTGCGTTGCGCAGATATCGAGGGGTGCTGACAGTGGTGTCAGTTCCGGTAAGACCTTGTTTTCAACTGCACAACTTGTAAGGCCCACCTGTTGACTGGCACCATTTGTGCATCAAGTGTACTATACGATTACTGAAACTTGAGGTCCCTGGAAGAGCAGACACTCCATGCACTCCATCCTGCTTACAATTCCACCTGGCTCAACTGCAAGCCATAGTTTGTTGACTCATGACTTGTGCAAGTGGTATCCTGCAGATACTGCTGATATTCTTCATCATCATGGTCATGCCTCGTTCATCTCCCACAGACCTCTTCACGCCTGACATCACTGACTCTGTCACAAGTGGCAATGTGATAGATCAAGCCAAGAGCGCCAACCCACTGCCAGCTGGTGACAGCCAAGAGCTATATGCAGTTGTCTTTGATGCTGGCAGCACTGGCAGCAGAGTACATGTTGTGCACTTCAAAGAGAGCCAAGGCGTGCTTGAGCTTCAAAACGACGCACTGCAACATCTGAAGCCTGGCTTGAGTTCTTATGCTGATGATCCTGAGAAAGCTGCACAGTCGCTCGCCCCTTTGCTTGACTTTGCACTCAAAACAGTACCCGAGGAGCTTCAGGTATGCAGCAATACTGCAGCCAGAGGTATTCACCGGTACAAACAGTTATATATTGCACCTTTTGGCACAAGCTGCTGCACTCACAGTGCTTGTGTGATAGGCAACATGTGTGGTGGCTCCAATGCTATGTGTTTACCCCATGAACCCTGCAGCCACTATAGCTCTGGAGTGTATGCTGGGTGATACCAAGCGCAGCAGCTCACTGCAACGACCTAACTGCAGCCCAATGAGCTTTCAGGCTAGCATCTCACCATCAGCATCACACATCTCATGCTGCAGGCGCAAACCAAGATCAAACTCGGCGCAACAGCAGGCCTCAGGCTGCTAGCAGATGGTAAAGCAGAAGCCATTCTGGCTGCAGTCAAAGCCTATCTAAGCAAAAGCCCTTTTGATCTGGACCCAGTGACAGGCGTCACCATTCTGGACGGTATGCACTCCACGCCTGGTCACTCATCATCATCATCATCATCGCTGTTACCGTAACACGCTTGCTAGTATGGCTGCCAGGTGTGCCTATGCAACGGCTGATATCAGTCCAATGAGTCACATGGCTCACGAGGAGCATGCTTGCACGTAGTCCTTATGGACTGCATCAGATTTGAGTGTCAATTTTCGCCGTCAAGCTTGCAAAGGCATATGCATCATCTTGCACCATCATGTACCATCTGGTCAACCTGTGACTTTGCTCTGCCTGCCTGCCTGCACGCTTGTCTTTCTGTCTGTCTGTTGTTTGGTCTTTAAACTTGGTTGTCTGGTTGTACAGCATCGTACCGAGTGTGTCTACGCTGTACAAACAAGCAATCAGATTGACAGATCAACTGACAAACACAGAAAGCCACATGTGCAGTCAGATGTGTGTTTGTGCTAGGAACATCCTGGTGTGGCATTGAACCTGGACATCAAACTGATGCAGCATATCGTGCAAGCGTGAGTGAACCTGCTTTGCTGATTGACAGTTCAGTTAGTCAACACAACATGGGTCAGTCTCAGCAAAAAACGCAGAAGCAGCCAAACTCTTGACCACTGCTGGACGTGCAGGGCTACATATCTGTTTGTATCATCTATCTTGTTCATTGCAATGCATTGTCAACTGTCAGAACTTACTGCAAAGCTTAATTTTGTGTACAAGTAAAGTCATGCTGCTTTTTGTTCAGAACCTTCTTTGGTTTATCCCAAAATGTGAGGCCCCTGTTATTTCCACGTGAACCCCTGATAGCCAATCACATCAGCAACATCACAGGCTACCAACACTGGCACCTGAAGGCACTTCACCATTAGGACTGTCTGCATGCTTCATGCTTCATTTCAACAAATGGCTCTGGGGTCGCTGCAGGGTCTGATGAGGGGGCTTTTGCATGGCTGACCCTGAACTACTTGTTGGGTCAGCTGGGGGAGGATGGGGAGGACACTATGGCAGCCATTGACCTGGGGGGTGGGTCTGTACAGGAGGCTTTTGCATTGACAGATGCTCAAGCAAAGGCCGCGCCTGACCCACTGTACATCACTAAGCTCAAGGGGGGTGGCAAGGAGTACAGCGTTTATCTCCACAGGTCATTCTGCTCTTCTTTTTGCATCAACAAAGTTGCTGTCTGGGTTGTGCCTGAGCAACCTAGCCCTGGTTTGAATGAATGATCCATGAATGCATTTCTGGGCACATTGCTTGTTGCTTACATCCCATTTGTTGTTATCAGTCATCCGTGCATGCTTAGTTCAATGAAAACTAAAGTAAGTACGTTGCTTTGCTCGCTCGCACGCTCACTGGCTCACTGATGTCTGCATGCATGTGGTTATGATTGCAGACACACATGCCCAACTTCACACTTTGCCGTGTCATTTCCATGATCCTGATTGCTGAAGTAATTCCCACTCACCTCCATACACACTCAACCCCTGACAAACGCATCTGCTTGCTCGCTCATTGTTTCTGCCTCTTGTGAATGCTCAATCTGACTGAGATATATGTTGGGCCCGTGCAGTTACCTGGGGTATGGGTTGATGGCAGGGCGGGCAGCAGTGCTGGCCTGGGAAGAGGCCAGAGCTGCCAACCCCTGTGTCCCAACTGACCACTCGGTATGTCCCTTGAGCTCACTCCACGCTTTGGGTGCTGTGCTGTGCCATGCTGAGCTTTGGCACAGCGCAGTTTTGGGGTGTGCTGGGCTGTGCTGCGTTTGAGCATGACAGACAGGACTTTGCTGAGTTGTGCTGCATTTGGGCATGACTGACAGTTGTTTGACTGCTTTGTAGAAGAGACTTCAGCGTCTACCTTGATTCAAAGTGATTACTCCATGCTTACCTGCCCCCCTTGACTCCTGCAAAGTCAAGCATGGCTGTATGTCTGGTCCTGTGTGAGCATAGGCAAACTGAGTGTCTCTGTTGCTTTTTGTGTTGCTGAATGTGTTCGTACCGTTCAGGGCGTTTTTGAGTATGGAGGGCAGACATACAACCTGATGCCTCATCCAGAAGGGGCTTCAGCCTCAGGCTGTGCCAAGCTGGTCAAGCTGGTCCTCAAGCAGAATGAGCCCTGTGGTGCTGAACAGGTAATAATAATACTAATAAATATTTACAGGCGTTCCAGCTAATCCTTTTTGGCGCTGAACAGGTGTCCTGCTTCAAACCTGAACACCGCATTCCTGACACTTCTTGCAGTCATGCTGTAGTCATCAGCAGCCTCAAACCACAAGCATAGAAACAGCATCTGTACACTACAATGTCCCTGCAAGCTATGCAAGACACCACGCCTCCTTGCAGGATCACAAAAGGTGCTGCATTACTGTTCCACACCTGTTTGTGTGCGTCATCACATGTCAGGACATGCACCTCTCACTTTTATGCTTCCTTGCCGGCTGCGTCTTCTTCTTCCTTGCCATCTTCCTCTTCCTGTGTGTAACTGCCATGTTGCTGCAGACGCAATGTAGCTTTGCGGGGGCCTGGGGCGGGGGTCATGCGCCCAAGGCCTTCTATGTCTCATCCTATTTCTGGGACAGAGCTGTAGAAGCAGGTCGGTATTGTTTACCTCATCAGTCTTGCCTTGCCAACCAGTCCTGTCTACCCAATCAGTCTTGTCTACTCACTCAGTCTTTTCTATCCAATCAGAGTCTTGTCTACCCAATTAGCATGCTCAAGCCTTCATGATTGCTGCTGAGGTGCAGCCTGTGCTGCTGCCTGTGGCATTTCGCCTAGCTCTGGTGTGTCGGTCTTTGTTTAGCAGTGATGTGCATGTGCATGATCATCTCAGCAATTGCATGTGCAGTGGTGTGGTGATGTGCATGTGCAATCTTTGTGGGATGCTGGATCAAGCACCATGCGCATGTAGCCCAGCTGTTATGCACAATCTGTGCATGTGCTCTGTGAATTGTATATGACACGGCTTGGTGTTGCTTGTGCAGAGATTATTAAGGATCATAAAGCGCTGACGTACAGCTTGAAGCCCAAAGACTTGGAGGATGCAGCTGAGAACGCCTGCAAGCTCAAGACATCTGAAATCAACACCATATTTCCAGATGTGAGTTTGCCTTCTGCATGTTCTATTCAGTGTTTTGTGTGAAAGCAGAGGAGATGTGTTGCTTGTATAGTTTGTGTAACTTGTGCCATCATCTGCATGTCATGCACTTCACTTAGTTGTTGCACTGTCTTAGTAGTCTTTTGTTGTGTACCATGGCATAAGTGCGGGTTGCATTTCCCATACATGCTGGTGATAGTCATTTTTGTTGATTACACCTCAATTTCTTTTATTGATGGTGATGTTGTGTGGGATGCTGCCTGCAGGTGGATGAAAAACAAGCCCCCTTCATGTGCTTGGATCTTTCCTTCTGCCATAGTCTCATCACACAAGGCTTCAAGATTGCAGAAAACTCCAAAATCACACTTGTGAAAAGAATACAGTATAAGAATGAGGAGGTGGAGGCTGCGTGGCCGCTTGGTGCTGCAATCAACATGCTCAACAACTGACATAGTGTATGTCAACTGGTGCATGTCAACATAATGTTACAGCTTCTGTTTTCAATGATCTATGCTCTCGATACAGCAGCGTTGGCTTAGAATTCGTATAAAATGGAATGCTAGCTGTGCGCAGAATAGATTACACACACCTTCCTCAGGATCCTCAGTGCAGAGTTCAGCACAAAGAATACTGGCAAATGGGCCTTGTATTGCTGCGGGGATATGTGAGACTGTACAGTGTTTCGATTGTGACTCTGTTTACAAGGTTGCAGGTGTGTCCCTCAATCTCAGGTGTTTTACTTATACCTTTCATGCACACCTGATCAGAAGCATTGCTTTTTGTTTGATTGTGGCAACGCTGACATTCTCTGACGAAACATGGCCGTGACAAGAGCTCTGCTGCTTCCCGTACTCTGCTGTCCAAATGAAAAATGAACGCGTTTGGACAAGTCAGTTTGCCAGCTGGGCTGATTTGCTGGCGTTGCACATATGTGGATGCATACATTTGGTCCTGATGTAGATTTATAGGTGGTTCTTTTGGACCTGCCTGCCATTCTTGAGTCAACAACAGAATGAAACTGGTCTGTCTTTGGGACAGCCTCCTGTAGAGTAGGCGTTCATACAGTTACTGCCTGCGACCGTAAAAGAAATGATGTGAGTCAGAGTGAGGCAGAGGTGTCAGAGCAGGAAGGCACAATACTGCACAAACTTGGGCTGCTACTTCTAGCAAGACATTGCTTGATATACATTGCTGGAGTTTTCAACAGATGCGACTGGTTCCAGCACATTGTCAGCGGACATGCATAAAAAAAAAAAATATGGTTGCAATACTGTAGAGAACACTGTTATGCAACAATGCATTTACATCACATAGCACCTACTACATGTGTCCAGCTAATCTGCAAACACACAGCTTTTGGGGATGGATCAGAAGTGGCTCACCACCCTGCCCTTTGAGATCCTGTCCACAGCAGTAAGGGTTTGAGTCGCCCTGCACAACAGTGAGAATTCTGCACCCGTCAGATGCTCATCCACGCAAGGACGTATCATGCTGGATTTTACTGTTCACAGACATCTGGGATGGATCACCAACTTACGACTATGTCTGCTTTTCTTGCTTAACAACTGTACATGATAAATGTGGATGCATGTCCATCAAGCTGCTATCATTGCATTATGCATGTCTGCTGACCCACCGGACATTGAGTGTAGTCGCTGAAGACAAGGCAGTCTGGTAAGTCCATTTCCTGGCAGCAAAAAGGCGATAGATGCTCTGGACCTGCGCCGCTCTGGTCTGCGCATCGTGTGGCACTCAATCCGTCCGAGGCTGCCAAGGCTTGCAAAGGCGGGTCCCCAAAAAGCGTCAAACAATTGTCGGAGGTTTCTGAGGCATCGCAGCACAGTCCGACCTGCTGGCTGTTGCATGTTGGCCCCCCGGCCCCGTCTGAGGCTTGTGCGCAGTTCTTGCCGGTTCCCTGGTTCCTGCAACCACCGCGAGATTCACAGGCCGCCTTCGCATGCCAAATGTGTTCTTAACTGCTCCGAGACTGCGCATGCACGCAACAGCCGAGCGCCCACGAAGGTCAGCTTGACGTAGGGCACAATGCGCATGCGGACTCACGTCGGAAGGGCTGCGCCGCCAGTCAGGTACAAGACCACAAACGACAAAATCAGAAGGTGCGCCATTTTTCGGTGCATCAGATCAATGTGTGACACCAGCTACTGCTCGTATTTGGTAGGTGACACCCAAGACGCAGGGTGCCATTTGGGATATTTTGGCACCTCATCGGAGTCACATCGGAGTAACATGCATTATGTACTGAAATGGGAACCGAATCGGATCGGATCGCGATGCGAAGCAGCCGGTAGCTATAGCTGCTAGAACGGTAGCAGTACGCAGCTTCGCGTTGTACAGCACACGTGCCAAATTGTCCACGCGTGGAAGTGGTATTCTCGTTTCATGCGTGTCATCTCTGGGCCATGCTAATCTATACACGTATTGATGACACGTGCTTCATGTCATATGCTGTGCTGTCTTTCGGGTCGGACTCTTCTGCCTGAGCTGCTTGTTCTTGGACAGCGAACCATGGACAGTGAACCTTGGCTGCTGTACCGTCACAATCATTGACAGGCTCTGCATGGCCCGCATATAACTTTATTCGTAATTTTAACATACGTTACAACTGCGCCCTATCTTTCGAAGCAGCCTTGACTTTCTCGATTCGACTCAATACTGTCAGTATAACGGAGATCTCCTCTAGAGACGTCTGATCAAAGCCGTCTAAATTCATGTCAGCATGACTGCTTATGCTCTCAAGACTCAATAAAGTTATTGGCTCATGCGCACAAAACAAGGGGTTTACATCAAAAGCAGGTCAAGCTCATCAGCACTATCTTTGCTTTGCTTCCACATCCTTGGGCAGCTTGGTCTCAAGCGTCCTGCACCCATCAGCAGAAATAATATCCCACGACACTTCATGGTCGCCTATTCTGCAGCTGAGCACCAGGATTCTATTTGTGCTTGTATGCAGAGACAGAATCCAAGGTGAATTATGAAGTCCTGTGATATCATCATGTCATGTGTCCACGTACAGGAGAATTTGCTCAGCGGGACAAAGACCTAAGCATGGGGGTTTGAGGAATGCAGTTACCGCACAGCAGCAACACAAGCACACTCAATCCTAAATACGATGTTGAAGTTCCCTAACAACATGTAATGCCTGTCTTCTGACAGAAAATCCAAGCGTAAATTGGTCAGCTGAAGCCTGAAAGGCTAGCAGTAAAGAAGCGCTGCTGACTATTCTGCCCATAAAGTCAGAGTGCCCTTTACGCACCCCTGGTTATTACCCTTCAAATCCTGACTTGATGGGCAGATGTATACTCATTAGCTTCTTGACCATTGGCCTTTCATGCTCCAGGTGTGAAGGGCAAAACTCTACCTGGCTCGCCAGTCATTGATCCACTTGCGAGCATCCTTCTGCCTCTGCTCAATGGTGTCTGCTGAGCCAGCAGCTGCAGATGTGGCTGCAGGTTGCTTGCTCTTCTTCTCTGGGGCAGCCTTCTGAGCAGCCTGGATCACAACAAATGACATATCAACTGTGCATGACAGCAAGTATGCAGTGCACACATCGTACACTTGACCAGCACTTCTGCATGGTCTCACAAATGCAGTTTGTGTTGGGCGCTTCATGCTTTCAGTGGTCGTGCTCAGCATGGCAAGAAACTGAGGATGAGTCAAATCAAGCCCACACATTGTCAAGCCACATCTAATCATCACAGAATGGTACTTGACAGAACCGCTCTCATGACACAGAAGGCCTCTGGACACAGTCTGCATGATAATCCGAGGTGATAAGTAGAGACAACGTGCCAAAACAGATGCAGGTGTCACAATGCAGAGCACACCTGTTGGGGCTTGCTGCTGGCACCATTGCCCTGCTGCCAAGGCAGCTTCAGCCCACCAAACACATTACTCAGCTGCTTCCCCAGATCCTGCTGTGTCCCCTGCTGAGCACTGGAATCTGCTGTGGCAGTTGCTTGCTTTGCCTGCTTTGCTGGTCCTGCAAATTGAAACATTGGCTTTGATCAAACAGCAAGGGTTGTGACGCACCCCAATCAGCTTTTGAGGGGCGCATGCATGACAAAGCTTTCTGTTGCTTTTATGGAGGATTGCAAAGGACTGTATGCACCATGCAAGGCGTAAGATACCTTGTACATGATGATGACAAGCTGTCAACGCTGAGCATGCAGATTGCCTTTGGTTTGGTCTATGCTCGCTGTGTTGATTTGTAAAGTACAGCACACGGCCCTGATCACAATCGTAAACGACTTTTAAGATATGCATCATCTACAGCATCTCAAGGACTCTATGTGTGTTACTGTACTTTGTACTTGACCACCCTTTACCAGCATCTACCAGCATGCGTACTATGTACAGGTTAGGGTTGACCTGACTGTCATACCTTTTGTCTTGCCTTCCCTCCAGTTGCTGATCCATTCCCTAGCTTCCTTGGCACCTTCTGCGGCCTGCACCACATCAGTCATGTTGTTAGGTTCAGAGGGTTGTTGCATGCATGTTGCAACTATCTCCAACTGAATCAATGCATCGACGTCGTCAAAGGCCCAAGGAGAGCATGACACCGCTGAGAAAGAAGCAAGTCATCTGCATAGCATGGGCAGTGTTTGGAAATTTCATGTTGCCATTTGGGCAAAAGACACTGTGAGTATGTTTAGGGTCAAGAGCAACACTGCTTTTCAAACATAAGCAAAGGTATATAGCTCACCCGCTGTGCTTGCTCTTTTGCTTCAGGACTGGTAGCAGCAGATGACTCAGCCTTGCCTTCAGTCTTCTTCTTTGGCTCAGCTTTGGGAGCTTCCTTGGGAGCTGCCTTGGGAGCTTGCTTGGGTGCAGCTTGAGCTTCAGTCTTCTTCTTTGGCTCTGCCTTAGGCACAGGCTTGGGTTCACTCTTCTTCTTCTTCTCAGCAGCAGCCTGAACAGAAAGGCTCAACCTAGAAGCTTGCTGATTGGCAAGTTCTCAAATGACAGTCTTCTTCTTGTTTCGTGCATCTGCATTGGATGCAGGTTTGGAGTGGCTGTTTCAAATCAGATGGCTCTTTTGGCCCTTGTTTTTGTCGCAATAGAACAGCACAATTTTATGTCGCAATGAACAGCACAGCAGTTTTTGCAATGAGCAAACTGCGTCCAGACCTTACAAAGATGCGCAAGACAGACTGCTTTGGAGAGACAAGACTTGTCCCGCATGTACCTAGCTCATCATGAGCTGGAAAGCAATGTTATTATTGTTGTGAGTGTCCACGGACATTTCTCAGATTTGCACATTTATTTGTTGGCTGACATGTTTGGATGAGGTGGTGGCGATGTCAATTTTATTCAAGACGACATATTGGAATTATGTATTCATGAGATCATACTTGCACAGACATGCTTCAAGAAGACAAGAAGAACTGTTGCGCTGTTTATTGCCGCCTTGAAACATGTGTGCAAATATGATCTCATGAACACATAATTCACATATCCTGTCTGGAGTGAGATTGACATCACTGCCACCTCATCCAACCATGTAAAAAATGCGCTTTACTGCTAGCTCGCATGACTCACCTTCTGTTTTGCCACGGCTTCTGCATTCCTCCTGGCATTCTCTTGCCGTTGCTGCTTGCCTTCAGCATCAACCTTCTCGCGGGCCTCCAGACGTTCTTTGTCTAGCTCTTCAGCAGACTGCAGCAGTAGCAGCCCATTCTAATTTACATCTGGCAAATACACAACAGTCTCTGCCATGACAATCTAACAACTGTGCGCACCTCCCCCACACCTCCCCCCCGGGGGGCAAAAAATCAAACAAATCATGGTGCTATGCCATGCTGCGCTTTCTCGTGCTATCCTGTAGTGTAGCATGCATAGCATCGTAGATGTCTTGCAAGTTGCTATGCATGACTGTCATTGCCAAAGATGATTGTCATTGCCATCAACATGCCTTGTGCCATGCGTCATATACTTGCTTTGCCGCCTCTGACACCTGATGCAGGCTTCAGAATTAGCGTCACATGCATTTTTGACATCAGCTGGTGCCATATTGCCATGTTGGGTGCTGTGTGTTGCTACAAAACAAATCAAGCGAATCCAGCAGAACTAGCACCCATTTCAAGTGACGATAGATTCAGCTTGCAAAGGGGTTCAGCTGTACCGGCCATGTACACACACACACATTACTTGGGGTAACCAAAACCCATGGCGCACACCTCAAAGAAGCTCTTCTTGACAGTATTGACTGCCTCCTTGAAGTCTTCTTCGATGCCGTCTGAGTCAGGGCTGCCAGGTGCAGCCTCAGCAAGGCTCTGCTTGCCCTTGGAAACTGCTCTGCTGGCTTTTGACTTCACCTCCTGAGGAGCTGCCTGGGAAGCTGCCTCCTTAGCCTGCTCAGCTTTCTGGTTTGCCTGCAGCATGTGCAGTTTGTCGCCACAGTACGGCAAAGCAGCGCAGGGCAGGACTTGGTGGGGCAGGGCGAAAAGCGCAGGGCAGCACAGACTTAAAATTGATTGAGGCTGAGCACGGCTGAACAGAGCAGGGCTGCATCAGACACAGCAGGGCAAAAACAAGGCAGGGCAGGGCAGAGAGCATAGTGCAGGGCAGGGCAGGCTAGGGTGGGAAGGATCTCACAGGGAGGCAGGGCAGGGCGAGGCAGGGCAGGGCAGGGCAGGGCAGCGCAGGGCAGGGCAGGGCAGGGCAGAGAGCACAGGGCAGGGTTCACAGAACAGGGCAGGGCAGGGCAGGGTTACCTGCTGCTTGGCTGCTCCCAGTTTAGACTGGGAAGATGTTTGAGTCTGATCAGCCTCCTCGCCCTCAGCTGGGTGAGCTTCAAGCAGCTCCATGTAAGACAGCTCTTCAGCGGTTTCTTCAGCCACCACCTCCAGCACCTGTGCACAAGCATACATAATTCAACAATGATTGTGCAATAAGAGACAAAGAAAGCCACAAGATCAAATTGATATTACTGGGATTGTGAAAAGAAATTGCACTGTGTTATGCCATGTCCAGCGGTGCCATGATTTGCTGCATCAGGTTTCTGTAAGAGCATGCATTAGGACGATGCATTCAAGTCGTTTGTCTCAGCTGGACCCTGCGGCATGATTTTGAAGACTATGTGAAGGCTTATGACTGATTGACTGTAGTGCTTTGTGCTGCTGAGTGACAGATCAGTTTGAAACCATGGCCAGAATCTTGAATACCAAGCTGCAGCAACCAAAACACTGACTGAGCAACCCACTGCTGCGGTCATGAGTCCTACACTGCTGGCTTGAAACAAAGGCTGGCTGCTTTTACAACACTTGTGTGCATGTTGTCTCGCCCCATGTTGTGCAGCATCCACAATCTTAGCTTTAGAGTTGCAAGTGGATTCAACTGCAGTGCGCAATTTCCAAGGTCTAAGGCTGTAGGGTTAAGGATGGGGTATCCAGCGTCTTAACATCAAGGGTACCGGGTGAGATACCCAGTGACTTAAGGTGAGGTTTCGGTGGCTCACGGTTTTAAGGTGCAACCAACTGGAGTGTGTAATACAAGCATTTTAAGTTTTAGGGTTTAGGCCACAGTGTGCAAGGTCTAGTACCTTATGGTTTTGGTTGAAGCAAAAGCAGAATGCAACATCCTATGTCTCAGGGTTGAGGATGGAGCGCAGCCAAGCCTAGCCTCACCTTGTTCTGTGCAGCATCTGGGTAAGTCACAGTGGCAGCTATCAGCTCAGCCACCTGCAGCCTTGAGACCTGGCCTCCAAAGAGCTTATCTCTGGTGGCCAGTCTCACATTGTGGGTGCGCTTGTAAGAGTCTGTGGGCCTCTCCATCCCACCAGGCCTGACGATTACGTAAGGGATGCCGCTGGCTTCTAGAGCCTTCTCTGCCTTCTTCTTGAAGACCAGCACCCCCCAGAATAGGTTCAGCAGACCTGCAGGGTGGAGCTTACTGTGAGCATGTGACACACAAGAACATGCACCTGGCTGCCTTCTTCTTGAACACCGGCACGCCCCAAAACAGGTTCAGCAGACCTGCAGGATGGAGCTTGCCATGAGTGTGTGATAAACAAGTACATGCACCAATCTGCCTTTGTCTGGTTCCTGATATGCCCCAGAATAGGTTCAACAGACCTGCAGGATGGAGCGTGCTGTGAGTATGTGAAGAACACAAGCATGCACCTGTCTGCCTTTGTCTTGAATTACAACACTCCCCAGGATAGGTTCAGTGAGCTTACAGGATGGAGCTTGCTGCTGGAAATAGATGGCAGGCAAGCAGACATAGTTTGTCTGCAAGTGCCTGCGCATGCATGCAAGCAAAGCGGACACTGGTGCAATGCTGCTTTCCCAGTTTCATCCTTTGCAGTGGCTGAGTGGAGAATAGATTCATCAGAGATCCTGCATGAGTGACTTTGCAGATCCCCCCCCCCCTAATGCAAAGGCAAGATGGGGGGCATTTCCTCTGTGTGAGTAAGACCTCATGGACGAAATGGCTGTACAGGAACACACATTCCATGGGCAAGCTATGCAGAAGGTTAACAGCATATATGCTGGGCTTGAAGGCTAGCAGCTCTGATGCAACATCTGTGCCTTCCATGATTGCAGGCATCAGCCTCTATGATGTTGGCAGGGATGTGTATGTGAGCAACAACGTGATCACACGGAGCATGTTGTTGCTCACATACACATCCCTGCAAACGTCATAGAGGCTGATGCCTGCAATCACGGAAGGCACAGATGTTACATCAGAGCTGGGCAGCCTTCAAGCCCAGCTTAAGTGCTCTCAACCTCATCATGGCTTTCCCATGCAGTGTGCGTCCCTGTACATCCATTTCCTATTTGAGCCCTTAGACACAGACACGTCCTGATGACCTGATGGTAACACATGAGATGCAGATGCCGTGGAACACACATATATGGGTAAACATAAGATATCAACCAGCAGCTGCTCACAATGCAATTGCATTCAATATGGAGAAGCGTGACAGCTGTTGAAGTGGGCACAACCTGTTTGTATTGGGCAAGATATGTCTGAATTAGGCAAAACCCGTGGCACCTACTTGCTGGGAAGCCAACTTTGCCAGTCCCAAGGGAGGTGACCATGATGTACTGTGTCACGCCCAAGTCCTTGGCTACATTCACCAGCTTGATGGCCGCTTCTCCATCAATCCTCTTAGGAGCACCAATATCGAACAGTTTGGTTTCTGCCGCACCGATTGCTTGGACTACCTGCACAGACAAACCGGACTCAGGCCTGCTGACAACAACAGCCCTGCTTTGCCCTTGCTGTGTTAGGAGTGCGCAAGCAGTCTTGTTTCTGCCGCACTGATTGCTTGGACTACCTACAGAGACAACATGGACTCAGGCCTCCCAACAGTGTCAGCCCTGCTCTGCCCTTCTTTTGTAAGGAGGCTAAACTCACCCACAAGCAGTGGGCAGGATCTGGACATCACTTTGCTGAAAAATGCACGGTAGACTGGATGCAATCTAGTTTCTGCCGCACTGATTGCTTGGACTATCTGCAGATGTGAAGACTGAGTCAGGTCCATGGCCAGCAGTGGTCAAGTCCTGACTTGCCCTAGCATTGTTGTGGGAATAGAGAAATTTGACTGGAAAAAAAAAAGTGGGGAGGAAAAATTGAAAATCATGCAAGTTGGTGGCTGCACCCATTGCCTGGACTACCTGTACAAACGAATCAAGCCAGGACTCTTGACAGACGGACTCTTGACAGACAGACTCTTGACATACGGACTCTAAGTGTCATAATTCATCTGACAAGAATTTGTCTGTCTGGCGAAAGTCGATCTTTCTGTCAAGAGTCTGTCTGTCAAGTCTTGAAAGACAGAATCTTGACAGAAAGACCGACTTTTGCCAGACAGACAAACTCTTGTCAGACGAATTCTAGCTGTGCCTTTTTTCCCCCCCAAAAGCGCTCCAGCAATCCAGTTTCTGCAGCATTGAGCGCGTGGACGATCTGCAACCCCATGAATCTAAGTCAGGTCCCTGGACATTGGTAGTCAAGTCCTGGCTTGCTGACAGCACTCAAGCAGCTCAGTCTTTGCAGTATCAATGGCTGGCAACAGCAGTATAAGCAGTAAGACATCAGCTGCCATACAGTTGATCCTGCACACACTCTTGCTCTTCCTCAAAGGTGTTCCAGTCAGTCTGCTATGTAAGTCTTCAAACAGTCAGGGAAGCCAAAAAAGCTTTTCTATGCGGCCGCATGTCTACGAACAAGCTGATCCAGCTGACTGTACAGACAGAGTCTGAGGTCCAGCAGCAACAGGGGAGTGAAGCTTGCCAGTGACCTGCTGAGGTCAGCGCGTCACATGCTGAAAACTGAATCTGGGTTAATTCAAAAAGAAGCTGACAACTCGGACACTGTAGAGTTGCAGCAAGTACTGCAGGAGAATGTGCATGCTGCTTCTGAGCATGACGCGCCTTGTGAATGAGGGGTTACATAATTCACCAGCAAAGCAGAACACCATGGAGTAATCCCGTAACACAGTAACAACATCCAAGACAATGTCAGAATGTGACCTGAGACTTTCTGCAGGTCACATTCTGTTGCTGATCAAAGGTCAGTTGCACAGAGCACTCAACGAAGAAGAAGACCCACCCGGCCAGCATTTCCCACAGCTGGGGCGATGCTGTCCTCATCTTCCAAGTCCACCGGCACGACAGTCAGACGGCGAGCTGCATCCCCAGTCAAAATGCCATAATCTGTCGCTGTCTTGACCAGATTCCTGGCCTCCTCGGGATTTCTGGCTCCAGCCCTAACCTTCAGCTTTTTGTTTTGCAGCAGCTCCAGCACGACTCGGCAGCCCAGTCGCCCTGTTGCACCAGCCACAAACACCTGCGATGCAACTTGTTCATCAGCCTGGCATACATTGTGACAACGATGATGATGATTTGAACGTGGGCTGGGCCAACAGGCATTAGGTGCGTGACACAGCTGTACATATCAGGACAATCAGGCTTCTGAGATTTTGGTGCCAGAAATTTGATGCTTGCCAGCTTGAGCGCTGCTTCAACATTTCTCAATGTGAGAACTGCCAGACTTTTGACATCTGGTCTTTGATGATGTCTGAGTCATCTGCACAGCAGACCAGGCTGCAGGTTCACACACTTGCGAGCTCGCCATGCTATATAGTTACTACCACTGAAAGAGCAGCTGCTGTGAACCTTTGCATCCAAAACACTGTGTTTTGCACAAGTGTGTTTCTGATGCTGCCGCTGTAGGCAGTGTTACACTACCAGTTTGACACATGGCATTTGCTGCTCAAACAGCAGCATTTGCTTGGTATGCTTGCTGAAACCTTGCTATGACAGGTTGTGCAGGCAGTTATAGGTGTCAGATGCTGTCAAAAACCAATGGGTGCAAGCAAGCACAGCATTTGGCTCAAACTCTGCACAATCTAAAACACTGCTGTTTTGCTTGAACACCTGAAGATATGCAGTAGAGATAAGCTTACAATGCAGGCCATACTGCTGAACATGACCAAGGTTGAATTTTAAGGAGGGAATCGATGTACCACCAATGATTGAGTATTCTGCAGGTACATGCCCTGTCCATGTCCTGCTACTTGCATTTGGAGCCTAACTGCTGCTGCTTCAGGTTCTGTTTGTTTGACTATTATTATTGATCAGTTATGTTGACTATTGTTGGTGTGTATAGTCATGCCAGGGGAAATTGTCCACAGTGGCTGCAGGCATGAGCACATGTGATTTGCTCCTGGAAACTGCACACTTTCAAACAGAGCAAGTGACTGCAATGATGCATGCATGCTGGCCTGCTATTACAACATGTCTCATTTATGACTGCAACCCACAAGTGTGTGCAGCAGCTGACAACTCACTGTGTTTGGATCAGTCCGTCTGATCCCAGAGCCACCAATGCTGATGGTCCCTATCTTGAATCCGCCTTGCTTCTTGGCAGGAGTGGCATCATCACCCTGGCTAGACCCTTGCCTGCGCCCAGGCATTCGAGAGGAGATGGTCTGGCTAATGCCTGCTTTGACTCTGCCTGTGAATCCTGCAAGAGCAGTCTATATAGCTGCAGGGAAGCCCTCAAGCTTCACAAACTGCTGCAGACTGATGCAGGAAAGCACGTCAGCACAGCAGAATACCCTGCGGCCCTTCAGCGCTCTCCTCGGCATCATTTTTGCGTTTCTTGGCTTGCACGAGCCGCACAGCCGGCGACCTGCAAGTCCAGTTCCTGTCAGTGCTTTCTATCGAACGATTATTTCCTCTCGGCCATTGGTCGGCATAATCAATTCTGCCTGCAAGCGTTACCTCGCGTGCTGTACGCGGCCTAATCTTAAAGACGTGACATCCCCGCGGAAAGCACGGGCAGACACGCCGCTGCACGGTTTAACAGATGCCGAGCCAAGCATTGCGGCCAACTTGGAGAGGTGTAGCAACTTACAGGCCTGATGCAATAAGAAGCATGCACGCAAAAACCACGGTTGTGGCCAGGATAAGAGTCAACGATAGGTCAGTTTGCTGATCTTCTTCAGCGTCGTGCATTCAAATGATAGCACGTGCTTCGCACACTCATAGTCACAATGCAGCATAAGATCGCCGATTGCCTACCTTCCTCATTATAACGCAGTTGGACTGACTGCCTGGGTGACTTGTAGCACGCATGCTGCCGTGCATGTGAGCTGTTACAAGCTTCAAATCCTAGAACCTGTGAGCCTGCTCAAGCATTTGATGTATGGCAGATGATACACTAATGTAAAGTACTTTGATCTGCTTCAAAATATAAATATAGATGTGTGCGTGCTCAGGGGAAGAGAAGGTACTCATTCTAGGTGTTCATAGTGGAGGAGCAGGCCTATGCTGTGTATATACCCAAAACATCTGTCAATACTGAAAACACAAGCTACTTTCAATAGTGTACAGACTAGACTACTCGAGCCAGTATTTGCACTTCAATCAACTACCAGAAATGCTCACTTTCATGTGTAAACATTTATACTTCATTGCTCATGGACCCCCCTACTGCAGCAGATGTGCGATTCCAGCAGCTGTGATCGCCAGCACGCCAGCCCACAACATGCCATCAGTGTGCATGTTGGATATCACTCTTCTGTAGGGCACTGAGCCTTGGAGCATGGGCACCAGTGGAGGTGCAAAGAAGCTGGGGGCAAGCTTGTTCAGGATTGTTCTTGTCGCCATGTGCAGCTTCAGTAAAACACCATTGGTAACAATCCACAGTCTGTGCGCAGCGCTTTGGTCCTGTAGGCATTGCGCGCCAGCGCTGGTTAGATGTGTTATGCAGGGATCAAGCGCAAAAATCGCAACAAGCATGCACTCAAAGCATGCGCATTGCAAGAGAGCACAACCATTTGACAGCTTGATTCAGGTAACTCTGAGCATTTTTGCATCCACCTGCGGTGGCTGTCCCTAATGCAGCTTGTTGGTTTCCAGCTACACGCACGGACTGTTCAAATGACATGTTTGGTCAAAGCATTGCATTCCAAACAAAGCAAGCTTTGAGGGCATGGCTGCAAGACACCTTGCTGTGTTCAACCATTGGCGGCTCAATTGGTCCCATGCTACATGCTGCTGCTGCTACATGTATATGCTGCTGCCTCTACATGTATATGCTGCTGCTGCTATATCTTGAGAAATGAGTACACAACAAGGTGTCTTGCAGCCACGCCCTCAATGACTATTCTGTCTGGAATGCATCAACAGAACAAGCATGTCATTGCAACTATCCATGCATGTAGTTGTGACATGTTGACAAACAAACCTTCAAAGCCAGACAGAAAAGCCAAACTGCAGATGGAGGCGCCTCAGCAGCTCATGTGTGTTTGATGTTTGATGCTTTTCAGTCTGTCCCTGTGACTGTGTGAGTCCTTGCTGCCTTACAATGCATGTTTCCATAGCTACCTATACCGTCACATGTGTACCAATGGATGCCAGCAGCTGCATATACCTGAGGATCCAGGGAGTAATCCTTGTTCGCCACCAGCTCGTTGATATTCAGCAGTGCCTCCACGTCCGGCCAGCGCGCTGTGTTGTATGCTGGCAAGGCTGTGTCAACATTCCCTTGATGCTGTTCGAGGTGTGTGGCAAAGACTGCCACATCCTCCAGGCCACAATTGAGGCCCTGCCCAAGGATGGGGGTCATAGTATGGGCAGCGTCCCCCATCAGGACAACCTGCAGTCGAGTTGTGAGTTGTGAGTTGTGAGTTGTGGATTGTGAGTTGTGAGTTGTGAGTTGTGAGTTGTGAGTTGTGAGTTGTGAGTTGTGAGTTGTGAGTTGTGAGTTGTGAGTTGTGAGTTGTGAGTTGTGAGTTGGCCTGTGGTGCATTCACTGAGGGTATCCAAAAAGATCTGGACAGGCCTATTTTGGTTTTTGCCAGACATGAACTGTACATGTCTCTATCTATCTATACTGAAATGTGCGTTTTCGAATATCTACATGTATAAATGTACATTAGAACATATATGTTAATAACATGTACATGTGTGTGAATATATTGCGTGGGGACAGGGCAATGTTGCATGGTCTTCAGCTTTTTGGTATGTCTGCCTGAAGCTTCAGAGACAATGTGCAGACATGTAATCTCTTTGGTACAGCTGGTTTCCGACCCTGAACGTGTTTGTTACGGTGCATGGTCTGAACTGTAATCACAGCCGTTCAACGCTACGCATCGTTATGGCTGCAGTACTATTGAACCATGGAGCTATGAGACAAGAGTCCAGCAGGAATCTGACCCTCACCCTCGTCCTACTTGTTGACCACACAGCTGTGAGACATATGCCCTGCTGCAGACAGAATTCTACCTTTGCACCATGCAGCTGTGAGACATATGTCCAGCTGGAGACGGGATAGAAAGGTGGTATCTGATCCCAAACCCTGGCCTTTACCTTGACCTAAATGTAATTCTAACCCGCACACTGACCCTACCTTTGGACCATGCAGCTGTGAGACATGTGTCCAGCTGGAGAGAGGATAGAAGTCTGGACGAGACTCCACAAATTCCAGAATGGCAGCCTTGGCACGTGCTGGCAGGCGCGGCAGACTCTTCTTCACTCGCTCATGTAGCCATTCTGTATCTCCAGCTCTGTGACATCCACAAATTTTCAGCACACATCCAGATGCTGTGCTCAGCAGTGCTGCTGTGATCAGTGCTGTGATGCAAGATTGAACCTCTTGAAGCAAACACTAACATAGTCAGTGCGGCATCAACAGCTGTCGGATTGACTGATCAAGCATTGTATTGCAAAGATTGGGCAGACACTTGTGTGCAAAACACTGATTTAATGTGTGCTGGACTACCACCAAAACAGTCAGCAGTTCCAAAGGCAGGTGAGGTGGTAGAATCTCAGGTGCACATGCTCAACATGCAGGCCAGATAAGACTGGCCATGTGGAAGTACTGCAGGTGACGACAACAAAGGTATCCTAATTGCAAAAGTCAACTCTATATATATGACAGCTAAATAGCTCCATATATGACAGCTGTATGCACCGGCATTTTTATTTCACAAGATGTCAGATTGGAGAGCTGGACTTGAATTCTTTAACCCAAGCAATGCTTGATGCCACATGTGTGTTGCAGATGCATGACAATTTACCGAATCCTGTCGGCGATTGATGATTCTGTGAAGAAGCCTGTACGTACGTCTGAGTCCCCCCGCCCGTTCCAGAACACTGCACCCTCCTGCACCCCAAAGATCCATTTGCAGACAACACCGGCAAGGTTTGGTCCACTACAAGCTAGACACAGTCATGTACACAACTGTAGTTTGCAAAGGGAAGAGACTGTGAAGAGCTGCGACAGCTTAGTCCAGCGCAAACACAGCCTACTACATGTGCAACGCAAGCAGAATGCACCACATACACACCGACTTGAACACATGAGCAACTCAATGTTCTTGAGACGAGCATGCCTTCATTTCAAGCCCAAACGGATGTACTTGTGTCTCCCCAGCAAGTGTCTGCAATTGCAGCTTAGTTTGAGGTAGAAAATAGCGTCGTGATGCCATGTTTCATCCAGCAAACCATGGCGTACCTCAAACGGATGTATTTCAAAGAAGGCATGGCCAGGAAGCTCCTCAGCAGGCACTGCTACTCCTCTAGTGGTGTACACTCCCTTGTGCCGTATGCGGCGCACATAGCTGCTGGGCATGATTGTCTGTAGTTGTGACCTGACCATGCTATTCGCACCATCTGCTCCCACAAGCAGGTCATAAGGCACCTGTGGGCACATTCAGCTATCAAACTTGATGAGGCGTTTACATTGATGAAACAATCGCTACATGCAGTTTTCAGCATCTGATGATGACCTGACAAGCAACTGGCACCATCTGCCCCAACAAGCATATCATAAGGCACCTGTGGGCACGTTTCAGCTGTGAATTTTGACCAGATCTTTACAGCATTCTTGAGAAAACAGCTATGTGCAGTGTTTGCAGCATCTGATGATGACCTTGGCACCATTTGCCCCAGAAGAGGGGGTCATAAGGCACCTGTGGGCACATTCAGCTATGAAACTTGACCAGATATTTACAGCATTCCTGAAAGAACACCTGTGTGTAGTTATCTCAGCATCTGTTGATGACCTGACAAGCAACTGGCACCATCTGCTCCCAAGCATGTTGTAAGGCACCTGTGCGCACACTTCAGCTGTCAAATGTGACCAGATGAGACAGCAAATGGCTAGTTGTTTTGGTAAACAACATCTGGCCACTTAGCCGACACCATTGCTCCCTTGTTATGCCATACAGATCTTGAAGCTGCTTGTACATATATTGCAGTCATCAGCAAGGAACATGCACATCCCCTGAGCTGGTGCACTGAGTGCAACAGTTCTTCCCATTATTCTGGCCACAGGTACATTCCATTTGCATCTGTGACGTTTGCCTCTGCAGCTGGAAATGGATACTGCATTTGGGCATGTGTGCTTGGGCTTTTCAGCGCAAAATACTGGTTGCACAGCTTGACACATGTAGCAACACTTTACTCTGCAGGTGCTCAGCAGCCAGCTGCTTGAATGCACTGCTATAGCAGCTGCAGACTGCCTGCAGGCACAGTGCCTGAAAGTTGAGGCTGCAACCAACTGTGATTAGGCCAACAGGACCCCTGAAGCTGGAGCACAACAAAGGGCAGAGCTGCTTGCTCATGAGTTCATTTGGTAGCTCTGCTTGTAAGGCCTAGCGAATCAGTTGCAGCAACAATGGGTCAAAGTAGTTGTAACGTAGAAAGTCAAGGCATGCCGCCATATAGCTATGTATAAACTGGCAGAGTATGTTACAGATTTGGCAGAAGCTTGCAATCTTAGTTGCAACAGTTGGTGCATGCAAGCAACACATCGAGAAATGTGATGTTGATTGATCACCTGCTTGACATCATTGTGATCACTGCCATTGGCCACTCTGACAGTTTGATCATCTAGATTCACAGCCACAACAGGACTGCTGAAGCGGAAGCTGATCTTTCCAGGATGCAGTCTCTGAGCTTCGTTAATCAACAGCCGACCAATCTCATCCCGGAAGATGCGCAAGCTGGTTGGGGGATCTTTCACTGGCACCTCAAACTTGCGAAGGGCCGCTCCGGTCTTGTCGTAGAAGGTTGTTGCTGCATGGCCAACAAAGTCCTGGAAGGCAACAATAAGGCAGAGGCAGGGCAACAATAAGGCAGAGGCAGGGTTACAACACAACAGGAGCTACTAGGCTGGTGGTGCATAGGTGCAGACCTATTTTGCTCTGTGGTGATTGCATCGGAGTAAAGGCTTAGTTCACTCACCCAGCAAGCCCCCGTGGGGTGCAATGAGGGGTGTGACGTCCACCTCAAACAGCTTGAACGCCCGTTGTGCTCTGGCAGACAAGTTGAGCAAGTACGCTCGTGTGTCCTGGCTTGATGGTTTGCTAGCTGGCAGCGGCCATTTGTCAAACACCTGATGAAATAAGGGCAGATGCGTCGCATTTGGGCAAAGCTCACAATAACCGTCGAGGTGCTGATCTTGCCGGCAGCGATCGCGTTTGACGTGCTGACAACCCGTCGAAACAACGAACACGGCAATCCAAATCTCTCACCTCAACATCCCAGCCTTGTCTGGCCAATGCGATGGCTGCGAGAGCGCCGACAGGTCCTGCACCCGCAACGACTGCCTTGTTGCGTGTTGCCATGTAGTCAGACGTTCGAGGTCCCGTTTACCCCGTGATGTACGTTGGCGCACCTTGAAAGCATCTCGAGCTTCTTTACCGCATCCATGCCAGATCGCGCGCCAAGCCATGCGCACATAACGCTCTGCGTGAGCTTCAGCAAGTCATTAGCTAAGCCTCCTGGAGGGCGGTTTCGTGGTTTAGTAATCTGGTTACTCACTTAAAAAGTACGGCGTATTCTTGCGTAAAACCTATCGAGATGCCTGGTCGATTGGTTTTACGCGTAAAACCAATCGACCAGGCATCTCGATAGGTTAGGCAGGTCGTCACTTTTACGCTGAGTCGAGCAAGCGGCACAAGGCCCTTTGTAAACGTCACTAGCAGACCAGCAGATTTAAGACACAGCGCATGCGCAGCAACAATTGTCAGCATGAACCCGTGCAGCTTGCATGCCAAGCCCAAGGCTCTTTGGGGCTGTCAGAGAAGCTCGTTGACCTCACAAAGACAAGTTTCAGGTACGGTGCAGGAGTTGAGAGTACTGATGATGATTTTACTATTGCATGCCTGGGTATTCACACCTAAAGTGCTTTCAGGCTACCAGGCCAGCAGCAGCGGCAGATCACCTGTGTCCACTCAGGCATCCAGTGCAGCTGTCGTAGCACCAGGGCAATGGCTTGGCCCGATGCGCAACCGACCTATATCAAGTACGACAACAGCCAGTAATGTACAACATCTGTACAACTTCTGCTGTGGATCTTGCTGTCCAACTTACTTGACGCACACGCTGCAGTTACAGAAGATGACAGCTCATCACGGCAATTTGGCGTGGAACTCACAGCAGACCAGTGGCAGCCTTGGGATTTTGATCCACTGAACCTCAGTCCACAGCATTTTGCGGTGCGATTTGCATCATTAAAAGACTGCCGTGGAGGGCACACTTTGCGTAATTGTATAGCATGAAACATGTTGTATGCAAGACCTGCAGCGGATTCATGCGTGTCACTGATTCAATGCATGTTTGGCAACTGCCTGCTGTGTTGCTGACTCCACATTCACTTCTGCAGGCAGATTCAGGAATCAGGGCACGGCCGACATCCCAGCCTGGAGCTGATCAGAAGTTTGACATCGGCGCTTTTCTCAAAGGGGACCTGCCGAAGAAGCTTCTAATCATGTTGGTAGGCATGACTTTGCCTTGAAGCGCTTCATTGGCAGTTGCCTTCCTATCTACCCCTTTGGCAGCAGCTTTTGTGTCAGCCAAAACTGGCTGCACACCAACAGCAACAGCTGCTTGATTCACTGCCTCTTTGCTTTGCGATCCGCTGCTTCTGCTGCAACTCTGTTGCTTTAGACATGCATCAAGGCACCCTACTGCAGCAGTTGTTGCTGCAGATGCAGCACTCACCAGCCTGTTAGCTTCATTGCTTCAAAGGCCTCATGCTCTTTGAACAGTGCTGCTATGATGCAAGTCAAAAGCACTAACACTGCTGGCACGTGACTCATATACATCAGAGGTATCACAAATGCTGCTATGTCAATGGTAACAGAGAGGGGCTGCAAATTGCGCATGTGCTGTCAATTTACTTGACAGTTTTCCAGCCTGGCACTGCTGAGTTGAACACAGATATCACCGTTCAAACAGCTTGGTCCCCCTGCTGCTGAACAAATCATTGCCAGCTGCAACAGATTCAAGCTGTGTCTGACTCATAGGATAAGTGAAACATCTCCACAATGTAGCAACGCGTTTTTACTGTCCCCAGACAGGATGGCGTTTCTGAATGAAATAAGACATTTTGGGATTTAAAAGAGCTTCTGATAGCAGCAACTTGCAGACTAACATATGATGCTGACACTTTGGCTGAGCAATTCCCAAGATATCCGTAAACTTCCTAATCAAGATTTTGTGTCTTTGGGACTCATCAGGGCAGTAAATCCAACAATAGCCGGGATATCAGCCTACGCTAAAGCAAGAAATTTTCATGCTGTAGTGGTGGCTGATCTCTCAGTTATTGTTGTTTTCACTGCCCTGATGAGTCTCAAAGACACATATCTTGATTGGTGGGTGGGTTGCTTGCTTGCTTGCTCGTGTGATTGGTTGACTGGACGGTTAGTTGGAGAGTGGGTGGGTTGGTTGGCCAAAAGCTTGGTTGCTGGACGTTCAGTTGAGTGTTTGCTTGATGCTTAGGACAGCTGCTTTGACGGCATGCATGACTGCAGGAATTGATTATTATCATTATTACTCTTCTTGTTATTTTTGTTATTATTATTGTTATTGTTATTGTTATGACTATAGGCTCTGGTGGCTTTGTCGCGGCTGGGAGTGTACATCAGAGTGCCGGGCGTTGATGTGGCTAAGTTTGAGCAGAGCATGCAAGGAGGGGGCCTGCTGGGCTACATTGACGCCCTCTCTGGAGGCTCTATCTCCAAAGTTGGTGTCTTTTCCCTTGGTGAGTCAGCGTCCGTATTTGTGCATGGTCTCTCTGGGTGCGTTTTAATCATGTTTTAAAATCAACCAATCAACTGGCATGTGAACAATGCTGGTGGGTCACATGCTTGCAAGGTGGACCACTCTTGGCTTGTTTAAAAAGCCTTGTTATGCAGTGACCCTCTGAAGCCATTTGTTGTTGCCAATTGCACATCCTGCTTCCAGTCTTGGCTGATGTTGTACTACTTTACCATGCAAGTTTGCCTGCTGTCAGCGCTGCATTGGCTTGAACATGCAAATTCTGCTTTCAGTCTTGCTAAGTTGTGCTCTGTACTAAGGCGCAAACAAAGCTTTTGTCTTGGCTGTTTTGCTTGCACATGCAGGCCTTGCACACACCCTCATGAGTCTGTCGAGTCCCAGTTTGCCCCCCAGGACATTGAACACATCGAATCAAATCGAATCATGATGCAAGCCTTGCTGCAGTGCTGTATCCTGCCAGCTCCTCCAAAAACTGCTGCTTGCAGGAATCGTCCCTTACATCAACGCCTCCATCATTCTGCAGCTGCTAGCCACCAGCTTCCCCTCCCTCAAGAAGCTGCAGCGCGAGGAGGGGCCCCAGGGCAGGGCCAGGTTCCAGCTGTACCAGAAGCTAGCAGCCCTGGTGTTTGCTCTGGCCCAGTCTGTGGGTCAGCTGACCTACATCAGGCCTTACGTCACAGATTTTGGTCCAGAATGGCTGCTTGTGAACTCCCTCTCACTCACGGCAGGGGCCATGGTCTTGGTTCATGTGAGTGCCTCATCTCCTGGGCAATTCGGTATAATACTTGGCTTTTCATTAAATTGACGCCAAAAGGCGTAGTCTTATCTTTTCTTCTCTTTTCTTTTCTTTTCTTTTCCGAGTGGCTCATCTGGTAGCCTCTGAAATCTGAAGACTGGACATGCGCATATGAGGTGTCTGTCACCTAGCACAGTTTGTTTAGGAGTGTTTGCATGCAAAGTGATGTTGACTAGCTGCTTTTGCTGCCTTGCACAAGTGCTATTACCTTGTTCAAAGGCACAGATGGCTTTTGGGATGATCTTCCCTATTGGCAGATTGCATGTCTGTACTCCTGCCTGTCAACAGCATGTCCCAAGCATATGTGACAATCATGCTGTGGCCTGCGCTGTTCTCTCCTTGATCACCAGGCATGAATTTTCTCTATATACTTCACATTTGAGTCCTGCACGACCATCCATTCATTCATTCACTGGCACACTTACTCATTGTTTCAGCCTGATGCGTAGACCTACAACATCTCCCCCATGTATAAGTGCGTTTTTACCCAGGTGTTTTTGCGTTTAGACTTCCAGTGTAGGGATGAGATTTCTGAGTCAAAATAAAAGACAGTTCAGGACTGAAAACATGTTGCTCTGCTGCAGATTGCAGACACCATCACAGAGCTCAAGCTGGGCAATGGTACCTCAGTGCTCATCTTTGCCAACATCGCCTCAGCTCTGCCCACCTCAGTGGGAGCAGCTCTGAGTCAAGCTGCCAGCAAAGACTCAGCAAACGTTGCCATCTATGCCGGCGCGTTCTTCCTCACCACCCTGGGGATTGTGTACGTGCAAGAAGCTGAGCGCAAGATTCCGATGAACTATGCCTCCCGGTATAGGAACAGCGCCCTGTCAAGGCAGAGCTATCTGCCTTTCAAGGTCAGTGGCTTTTCCCACATCAAGCCTTTGCACTGAGTCATCTATGCTTGTGTTGCTCACTTTGGATGCTTTCCTGGTATATCTGCACTCTGATAATGGTTCCTACTGCATGCCATGTTTGCATGATGCCATCTCACAGCAGGTGCTCAGCTGAGGTACTCTGCTGAGCACAGGTATGTACACACCATGCATGTCTGTGTACACAGACACTGTGCCTAATTTTCATACTATGGTGCAAACCACACATGTTACGATACAAATCACGTGTATCTGTAGTTTATTTTATACTATGGCACAACTCACATATTTCTGTATGACAGTCAGCTGGCTGTAAGACAGCCCGGTAACATCGTTTCCTCACACACTCCATCACATGGGTCCCTCACACACCGCATCACATGGCCCCCTCACACACTCCATCACATGGGTCCCTCACACACCTGCACTGACAGGCATGGTCCATGAGCTTCTGCTCAAACACAACCCCTCAGAATTATGCTGTAGACTTTGTCAAACACACTCTCTTTGCTTGTGCACACATGCCTGTCAAACAGTGAGCGTATCGCAACCAACCTGTTGATACATTCCCACCTATTCAGCAGTGAGAATGCATCAACCCTGTCGTTTCTTTCTGTGTCGTTCTTAAAAGAGGGACACAGAAGCGTTGTTTTCCAAAAGCAAAACATATAGAAAGTTGTGGTTGCCTGCAGGTCAATGCCACAGGCGTGATGCCCGTCATCTTCTCATCCTCCCTGCTGGCCTTGCCGACAGCACTGGCAAGATATGCCAACTCACGCCCAGTTGAGGCATTTGCTGCAGCCCTCAACCCAAGTGGACCATTCTATCTACCAGTGAGTTCACTCTCCACTACACGCACAGGAGATCTGTTGTCCTGACTTATGGTGTGGTTGCTGTTGTCTTGATACTGTACCTCATCTCATCGTCAGGCAAAGCTTCAACCCACATGCTTTGAGTGCCTTACGCAGGCCGTCTGGCTCTTGACCTATGTAGACCTTTCTGCCTACCTGTCAGTATGACGCTCTGTAAATGCAACTTTGGCTTTGACATGCTGCCGTCATACTGACTCTGCACCTCATTTGGGTGTCAGGGCATGTTCGACTCATGGCACAGTGACTTCCTTACACAGGGTATATCTGGCCTTCAACAATACAGTATATTGCATTGAGCCAAGCACTGGCCACTGTAATGGCTATGTGCATCTGCTGGGGCTGATTGTGCTGCTTTTGGTTGCAGACCAACATCGCGCTCATTGTGGCGTTCAACTACTACTACACCTTCCTGCAACTGGATCCCAAGGACTTGGCAGACCAGCTGAAGAGGCAAGGAGCCTCCATACCAGCTGTCAGGCCAGGAAGGGCAACAGCAGCCTACATTTCTGGCACATTGGAGCGAATGTCGATTCTGGGTTCTGCTTTCTTGGGTGCTCTTGCGGCTGCTCCACCTCTAGTTGAGCTGTTTACCAAGCTGCAAGCGTTCAGGGGATTTGCTGGAACCTCTGTGTTGATTTTGGTGGGGGTGGCAACTGATACTGCCAGGAAGGTTCGTGCTGAGCAGGCCATGCAGAAGTACAAGGACGTGGACAGGCTGTACGATGATCTCAAATGAGCAATCTTTAGCTGCTCAACTTACCCCTGATTTAAGTGGCTGAGTCATGCATGTTCCAGGAGCAGTGTGATTGTTGACATCACATGCGATAAAATTTGACTGACGTGGAAAAAATATCATCAAATGTTTGCAAGTCACATTGTTAAACATTGCTGAAATCATCTTGTCGCAGACCCTGACATTGTCCATAGTGTTCATGCTCCGAAGCTACCACCATGCACACATTCCTATAAACAACGATTGTGCGACTGTTTGCAAATGTAGCGTGATCATTTGTGTCAGACGCTCCATTGCTGTATCACTGATTCAGTATCACTGATTCAGGATGTAACTTGTGGCTACTAAGCGCACACAAATCCAAAAATGGATCACTTGGGGTCACGCGATAGCCAAATTGTGTTAGATCACTTGAGTATATGATGCCCGAAATGCTTCTGTCCACCAAAAGCCAAAAACTTGTCTTTGCCTGTCAGCCTCCTCAAGACATCATCACAGATGACCTCACGCTTGTCATCAGGATTCTGCATGCACATTCGATGAGCATGCATCAAAACAGCAGCACTAGCAAGTTTCTTGGCTTTGTTCTATGATCCAAACATGAATAGCACCCAGGCATTCAAGCAGGAAGCACAATTCAGAACAAGTATACTGCAGCAAGGCATATGCAATGCATGACCGCTGCCATAGGGAGGCTTAGTCATTGAGTCACAAGGCTATGGTGCAGCAGCAATTCCAAGCGCGACACTTCATGAGGCATGTGGCTATTGTCAACAGTCATGAACTCAGCAGCCAGCGGTCGCGCGCACCTGCAAACCCTCTGTCTTGATATATGTCCAGAAAAAGGAGGTGATCTGAGGCCGAGACATGATCTCCTGACCTCCTATCCAGTCAGCCATCTCATCTGTGGTCCTGCATCAGACACATGCATATTGATCAGACACCCAGCAGAGCACACATGCACGGATGCTCACAAGTGTGGATGTCACAAGTGGGCCAAGCTTCATGTGTCTCTGCTATCCACTTTTCTGTCCCTGTTTGATCTGTGCATCTGAACGTGTGTATGTGCATCAGCAGCGTGACAAGGGTCACCTGACAGGCTTTCCAGGAGCTCTAGTCTTCTTCTCCTTCTTCTCTTCGCCATCGCCACCACTTTTGCTCTTCTTGGCCCTGGGCTTTGATTTGGCTTTAGGCTCCCCTGAGTCATCCCCATCATCGTCCTCTTCATCTTCAGCATCAAACCTATCTGCACATGCACAATACAATTGTGAAGATTGGTGACTTTGACAGCATAACGCCAGGTCTGTGGCTACAGCAGCCATGCCAGATGGGAAACTCACAGCGCCATGATGTTATTCATGATGTCAGCTGTCGTATTAGTAGGGATGGAAAAGACAGGCTGCTCTGGGGAAGCAAGACTTGTCCTGCACGTACCTGACTTATCGTGAGCTGGAAAGCATTTTAGTTAACATTATGACTATTGCAGCGCCAGCTTGCCTGCCTGTACATGTAGCGTATATTGAACCAGTAGGCAGCATGACTTCAAGTATGGGAAGGTTGTCGCTGTTTCTTGAACCAACCGTCCTTTGTACTGTGGAAATCCCGCTGGAGGCAATTGAGTCACTTGATGGTGCCAACATGACTGTTTTTGCCGAGGATGCCATGAGTCACTTGGTCAAGAGTGATGAGACTGTAATGCCAAAATGAAAATGATGATGGAATTGGAATTGAGAGTGTGCTCGGCCAAGGCTGTAGTGCAGTGCCATGGCCAAGCTGCCAACCCAGCAATGCAAGCATCACCATTGGGAAGGCCCCCAGAAAAATAGGTTAGATAACAAGGGGGACAATGTCCCCCATTAGAGTTATCAAACTCTAAAGAACAGATACTACACTTGATCTTAGCCAAAAGGCCGAGAAAGGTATGACTAGACTGTGCTCACAGCAGCATGATATTCAGGGGAGCACTGAGCAGCCTGCTGGCAAGTATGGGGTGGCATGAACCCTACAGCAACCCTAGCAACACGCAGCAAATTTTCGCCAGAGGTGGCCAGTTCAATTTCACATTACAATAACTCTGAGTGCACAGATTTGCTCAGCCATCCAGCTGCAACAAAGCAATACAAAATCATCTTGCAGACAGTTACCTTTGGTGTAACAATGCTTGTTGAGCTGTGAGTTCATGGACATCATGTTGACAGGGGCTGTAAGGATGGTGCCCAGCACCTCATCTGGTATGATTTTCCTTTTGTCCTTGGGGTTTTGCAGACCATGCGCTTTGATGTAGTCCCAAATCTTCTTCACTACCTGTGACACAAGCAACCTTGGCATGTGCATAGCTGTAGCATGGCTGCATTTCAGGGAGGTGGCAGTAGGTGAACAAGCCCTTGACAAGCATCTGCACGAGAATTGTTTGATGCCATGACATTGACATCATGGGAGACAGGGGGCTGTCATTAAGCTTTCTCAGTTGTGCTTGAATCCAAGCAACTTGTGCATTATATCTACAAGTGGCAGCTGCCAACAGCTTCTGCCTACATGCAGATGTTGACGGTTCTTTTGCAATTATTATTACGATAATCAATGGACACTGCAACATGTTCCCAAGAAGAAGTTGTCCATGAAGACAAGAGGCAGTTGGGAGCAAGCTGCAGCTGCAAAGCGTATGCTTGCCTACATGACCTTACATTGCTCTGCCTTTGCAACACTGCAAAAGGCATCTGAAGCATCACTACCCCTATGCAGCAATCAGCGATAGGCTGTGTAGGTTTGCTCACGCTTGCATGAGTAATCATACCTCAGTGCGGGGTGCTCTGTCTGTGCCCATGAATGCTGCTAAAGGCTCTGATAGCATGGAGGACCCAAAGCCACGCCCCTTGCGCTTTTTCCCTACCCTGGTGTGCAACCAAATACGCTCATGCACAGCAGACAGCATGCAATGTGCTTTAGTGTGCATGTTGTGGGACATGCCATGTTTAACGAAGCTGACAGCTCTGATAGGAATGAGTGGACCTCAAGCAGCCATTGGTGCTGACTCTACTGCAGACATCAAGTCAACTGGTGCACATTGCAATTGCACGCAGGATCAGCAGCAAACGGCAGCGTTTGCTTACATAGCATCTGCAATGTTGCATGGATGGCACTTGACGATGTGCATTCATGCAAAGTTGGCTTGTCATCACAGCTCTTGCTGCAAAACGCTGTCTCTGTCAAAATGCTGCCTGAGTATGCAAGCTGTGTGTTCAGTGTTTGGTGTACAAAGCCAAGGTGCAGGAAGTGCCATACTTGACATCTGCCTCTTCCTCCTCCTCTACCTCTTCTTCCTCGTCCTCTTCTTTTACCTCATCTTTGACGTCACCAAGATCTTCTTGTTGCTGGCCATCAAGGTAGTTCTCTATCTGCAGTGAGCAATACTTGGTGGGCCAAAAGGGGTTGCCAAGTCTGATCTGTTAGCCTTTGATGCAGTAAACATTTTGTGGAAGGTGTAAAACTCACTTCTGATCGTATCAAAGCTTTGTGACCAGACAAGTCGACATCCAGCTCTTGTTCCAGCGTCCTGCGCAGCTGCTTCTCTACAGGCGTACACAAGCTGTTAAGGGACATCTGGCTCAAGATGCGAGCGCTCACACAGCCTGCATCAAACCTGTCGTTGTTTCCATATCAACATCCTGCAAGAGCTGCCGAAGTCTGGTCACAACTACTTCATCCATCGTGTCAGATCTGTCAAGTTGTCGCCGGTTCGACAAAAGCAAGGTACAGAGATGCCGACAAAGTGGACGGGTTCCACACAGCAGTCACTCGCTATCAAAGCTAATGGTTAGAACAGTACAGCGTCCGCACTCAACACTGTGAGGTTTGGTCAACGACAGGATTGTGGCTGGAGTATATGAACCGTCGAGGTGATCTGCAGTACTCACAGGCTCACTTCACAGTTGTAGGGGTATGTGTATAATTGTCTTGCTCACAATGGCCACCAGACATGTGTTACAGTAGTGGATTCCAGCCAAACTGCATGATTCTTGTCAGCAACTTCACGACAAATTTTCCGCGAAAAGCAGGCGTTCTTTGGTATACCTCAGCTTGCACATGTATGCATCATGTCCACACACATGCATGCATCCGTTTCACATCAAGACATGCAGAGGAGTGTGTCATGGAGGCGAGCTATTTCCAAAGGCATAAATGCAGCAAAACAGATCTCTGACACAGCAGTGTACAGATCTCAATGCATACATATGGTTGCTGAAAAGGCGATGAGAATTTTCAGCAAAGCTTGTGTCCATGTCAGGTGCACAGCTTCTGTGCAGGCTCATGCAAGCTGTAGCACCTTGTGCCAGCAGACTAGCGGTTTTTCTCCCATTGCACGCCAATAGTGAAAGGCCCTGAAACTGTGGCTGGTTGGCCTTCCGTGATCTTGTTGAAGCCGTGTGCAAACACGCATTTATCGACCTCATTCAAACGGTCATGTCGCACCTTGTGGCAATTTCTCACATATGGGGCACATGTGCACACCTCAAAAAAGATGAATGCATGCACCTGTTTGGCTGTACCACCACCACAACCAAAGTATGCGCCAAAGTTTCCTGCACACATGCATGATGTTTGCATCAACTGTTGCTTGAGCCTGCAAACTGCATTTGTCACCGCATGATCGAAATTGAGGCATGCACGTGGTAGGGGGCTGAGCGCTTGAATGACACTTATCTTACCATTGTTAGCTCTAACGAGTAGCTTCATGTTGGTGTCCGCCAAATCATACTGTCTCTGCCAGTTGGTCACTTCTGGGCGCATGATGTGGTCAACAAGACGTGTGGTTGTCTCCGCTTTCCGATCAGGCTGTAGGCATGCTGGCAGAGTGTGCTGCTGCACTGCTTTGGCCAGAAAGGCTCCAGGCTTGTGACCTGAGTTACTCAGAATCCGCAGCAAGACCTGCATCTCCTCAAGCTGTAGTGTGTGCAAGCTTATGCACGTCATCAGCTCATTATCAGAAGCTTCAGCTTTCTCCAGCACCTCAAGTACTTGTAGCTCAGTATATGCACCACGCTTTGCATGGTGCAGCAGCGTGTTCTTCTTGGCCAGATCCAACCTGTAAACTGGCATCTGAAGGACTGTTGCCAGCTCATGAATTTGATCTTCCCATGGCATTTGTACCATGACTTCAGCAGCAGCCTCACAAAGTGATGCAAGCCCAAGGTGATCGCCAAGCTTGGCCAGACTAAGCAAAGCCTTTGTGTCCATTTGTGCAACCTTACCACTAAGGAATGTAACACAAACTGCTTCCAGGCACTCTATCTGAAAACAACAGCATGTCTTGAGGTACTGAAGGCAGACCCTGCAAAGTGCAGAAGTACAAACCCAGCATCGCAGATTTATGAAAGAAGGCTTACCCCTATGGCATTAGCCAAGACGATAATGGGCTCCACATTGCCCATGTGCAAATCTATGCTGCCAGAGTTGAGTCCAGCGACTGCTTGCTGCACAATGGCAGGATTGGTCTTGACAGGCAAGATGAGACGTAGGGCTCTCTCTGTGTCTGTGTGTTCCTCAACTCTGTTGCGGCCCCAAGTACCGCCGGCCACAAACAGCAAGTGAGCCAAGATAGTGTCAAAAATTACTTGTGTAACAGACTGATATAATTTAAGCCCAACCTGCAGAAAGCTAGGTCTGTGAGCGCCATTGAAGCGCATTGCGAAGGCGCCTCAGCATCACCAATGAGATGAACACCAAACAAGCAAATATTGCTTGGGTCTTGCTGCCACCAGTTGTGATACAACTGTGTGCGGCCACTCTTGATGGCTGCAGACTCTGGAGGATCCTCTGTCTTTCCAGATAGTTTTGCCTTGAAGGACAATTTGTGCAGAGGCGCTAGTAAAGTACTGTGAACGCTCTGAGAAGGACCAGCAGAAGGCTGTTGGGAGACGGAGATAGAGGCGGAGGTAGCGGCGGAGGCGGAGGTAGAGGCGGAGGCGGAGTTTGTAGAAGTGTATTCGCCGCTATTCTGACCTGTCTCCGGCGTGTGAGTGTCAGTGGGCACTCTGGTGGTCTGTTCCGTGGTCAACAGAAACATGACGAGACGTCCAACACCTAAGACTCTGAGGGTTGTGACGGTGGCCTGTGACATGAGCTATCTTCATCTTGCTTTGTTACCTTGTAACATACATGCCTAGGCCTGTCCCTGCGTTGTGCCGAAGTGCATGGCCTCGCCAGCTGGCTTCAGCTACTGCCAGCAGCGCATGGGCGTGCTAACTGGTTTAGTCATGATTCCAGCCAGATGTTGCTGCGGCATGTTCGAACACATTCATACCGGCACACCGTTTGACTCCTGGTTTGTAGCCTGCAGCTGTCAAGGTAAACACATGCCCATTACAAGGCGTTTATCTACACGCAGACACGTACGTGCATATATAACAAGAGCAGTTCAAAACTGCAATGCAGAAGTCACAATATTGATGCATGCTATTACTTTCATGGCAGATGAGCTTTAGTCTTGTGTGCCTTGCTGGGCTTTGCATGGGCGCAATGTAAATCAGGCCAGTTTGAGCTGTATTGGTCACTCAAGGCAGGAAGGGAGGGGGGGGGGCACACGTGAAAGAGGGGGGTAGATCACCCCCAGCTAGTAGCCTTGGTCCAAACACATCCCCCACGTGCAGCTAGTGGGTCGTTTTCACCCAGGTCGTTGAGGTTGTCACGACTGCAAGAAGCGGCAGCGTGGTGCAGTATGGCGCCAGCCACTGCAGTACTCTCAGCTGCGCTATCTCTTGCCGCTTTGTGTGCTGCTAGAGACGCTCCATCCGCACCTTTTGCTTGGGCGTACTTGTCTTCTGCTGTCTGGACAACATGGCTTGTGTCAAAAGGTTGGAACGCACTGCATTTCTGGGATAAAGTGCATCTGTTATGGGGAGCGGGCAGTGCTGTTGCCATGTGCAAGTTCACCACAGGCACAGCTCTAGCAGGAGACCCTTTCGAGGTTTGGCTTGTGCTTACCTCCGACCCCTCTGAGCGAAGTCGCAACAGTGCAATTGAATAGAAGCTGTGAACAGCTTCTGATTGTGGTCTCAAATAAAGCTTGTGTAATCGCAGGGCTGGGGAGATGTCTACTTCTTCTGTGGCAGAGACTATCGATACTGCAGATGTGACTTTACCTGGAACTTCGATGGCTGGGTGAAAGCTCTGGTCATCTGGAGCTTTGTTGTGACAGCATGCTTGGGTTTGCAGAAGCTGGTCATTCACGCTGGCCTCAACGGTCTCTTACCAGGTAGGGTGCCAGCGTGCAGCTTCAGACACACACAAACATTCCTTCCTGCTTGCCCCAAACATGCAGTGTAATGTGTGATCTGGAGACTGTAGCAACTGTATCACATGCATGTGCACGTTGCTACTGTGTGCTGCATCAAAGATGCTCTTCAGCATAACTCCCTTGTCCCAAGCCAAGATGTGGTTTCATCAGACCTGGTTGCACCAATTCAAGTAGTGAACGATGGGTGCATTGAGCTCTGAGCTGCCAGCAAAGGACAGATCACTTCATGCCAGCTGTTTCTGCAGGTGAGGAGGTGGTGACTAAGGAGAGCCTAGTCAGCTTCTGTTGGCGCCTGATTCCCTACTGGCTCAACAGCTGGGAGCAGCAGTGGGGTGCTGAATGCAGCAGTGTAATGTTTGAGCTGCCTCACTTTGCTCTGGAGCTGCTTGTGGTCCTCCCTTGTGTCCAGGTACTCACTGACACCAGTAGCATATCAACATTGTCCTTGCTGTCTCTGCATATGATATGCTTGTGCAGAGTTTTCCAGCCTTTCTGGTTTCTTAATTGCCACTCACTGTGCTCCATGAACTGCTGCGATTTTACCCATCACCATTGCCAACTTGGAATGTGCGGCTCATGAGATGCCTCTGTTGCATCCCATAGAATTGCAGTCAAGCACCCACAGAAAGATGCATCCAGATACTCACTGAGACATGCATGCAGCATTGTCAGTTCTGCATCAGCTGCAATATCCCAACGCTGTGCATGGTTGCTTATCAGCACTTTGAAGGTCTGTCCCTTTTGCATTGCAGATCATGTCATCAAGGTTGAAGATGCTACTGATGCCAGCTGGCAGGGGTCTGGTGCCCCCTTTTGACCAGACCCCCCCAGAGGAGGCTGCCAACATGGCCCCTGTCATCATGACTGGCTTATGGGAAGACCGAAAGGCAGATCAGGGCTTTCAAGGGCGCTTGAGGTAGTGCGTCTGGATATCATTCTGCAAGCAGTCAAGTAGTGCAATCAGTCAGATCGCTTTGTGTATATGCCTGAATGCAACTCGCCCCTGTTTGCTGCTTGAGACCTCACTTTTCCGCAGTCCTGCTGAGCGAGAGCTCTCTATCAGCGTGTTGTTTTAACCACAAGGCTGGCTTGCAGCTGCAGTCAGCTATCAAGTTGCTGCATGCACACCCACCAAGCAAACATTGTCCCTGTAGCCTCTTCCCTGCTGGTCTTGCCGTCAGCAGATGATGTTTTGAACTAAGTCAGACGAGTTGTGTATTCTGGTGCAGGGCAAATTTCAGGGTGCTGGCACTGATTGTGGGCATCTCCTGCCTTGCCGCCTTCAATGCTCTGTACGTGCCCCTCCACCTGGAGAGAGTCATACACACACACCCACGCAGCGTCGGGCTGCTGCACGCTGCAAAGGCAACTGGATGGCAACTGGGTGTTAACAGTACTCTGCCAGGTGAGTAACACTCTGCATTCCAGGACACACACACAACAGCTGCTGTGCTCTGCTTGGGGTGTGCTTCTGATTCGGGTTGACTTGGGACAGATTGTGGCTGCTGTGCTTTGATCTGTCAAGGAGCCGCCAGATGATGAAGGCCCTCTGCAGTGACAGTGGCTCTTTAGCGATGCTGCGTCCACCTGTGATAGTCTGTGTTGATTGAGACCATGACCTGCTGTGTCTTACACAAAGCATACAGGCATGGCGGGCCCACCAAATGCACAACCTGGTAGACGCTGCCTTGCCTCCAATTACATAATCTGGTAGACGTGGCCTTTCCCTCTAGATGCACAACCTAGTAGACTTTTGCCTTTCTTACACAGCATGGAAACTTGTGGCAGACTGGAAGCTGTAAGTGCAGGCAATACAGTTTCACACCACACAACAGCACACAACATCACATCTGCAGTACGCACAAAACATGTAGTGTGTGACGCATTGACCTCAACACCCCAAGTTGCTTCCCTCTCTGCTGCAGACAGCGTCTTCAAGAACACACAGCTGGCCACGAACCTGGAGCAGTATGTCTCCAGAGGGTGTGAGGGGGAGCGCAAGCTGCTGGGCAACTTGGCCAAACACACGCAGGAGATCTCTCGCATGCAGAGCAGTCAGTATCAGGACCTCACCCTGTGTGTAGAGGCAGCCCTGACCATCATGCGCCTCAGCTGCGAGCAGTACTTCACGCTCATCAGCGTGTTTGCGGCGTACCTCTTCTTCCGGCAGCGCCCCCCGCCGGTGGCTCGCAGGGTCGTATGGCTGAACCATCGAGTCAGCACCATCTTCAAGAAGGTGAGGAAGGGGCCGATCAGTCAGGCTGTCAAACAACCAATCAATCAATCAATCAATGTATCAGTCAGTCAATCAGTCAATCAATCAATCAATCAATCAATCAATCAATCAATCAATCAATCAAGCAATCGACTTTTCTGTCTTTAGGGCTCATCAGGGAAGTCAGTAGACAATCACTGCAAAGATTTGATGTGCACAATGACAGTCTTGCACATGTTATTCTATCGCAGATTGATGCATCCATCACACATGTGTCTGCCCCTAGTGTCAGGTGCACACAGCCATGCCTATACTTAGGGTTAACTATTAGGGTTCGCTGGTTCACTGATTGCCAAGACCAAGGCCTTTTTCTGGGAGCTATACTCAGGGATAGTCTAGTTTAGTAGCCTCCTTTAAAAGAGTTTGGCCGTCAGCACTCCAGCAAGCCTCCTATGTTGACACAGTGCAAATAAGGCTGGCCAACTGGTTTGCCTGTCAGCACTGCACCAAATGTCACCCAATGCCACCCAATGTCACCAGATGTCACCAAATGTCACCAAATGTCATCAAATGCCACCCAATGCCACCAGACGTCACCAAGTGCCACCCAATGCCACCATATGTAACCAAATGTCACCAAGCGTCACCAAATGTGCTGACGCTGTGCCTGCAGGCCATCCTGTACAGCTTCCCAGCGATCTGCTGGCTGTACGGTGCCGGCCTGCTGTTCAGCTCCTTTGCCTCTCTGGTGTTCTGGGGTCAGCCTGCCGCCAAGCTCTGGGAGAGACTCAGGACTCGCTTCACCCGAGTCGTGCCTGTCGGCTTGCAGGTCTGTCACTCCTCATGTTGCACACTCCCAGGTCTGACGTCCTTGCGGGATTTTCCCAGATGCCTGATGTAGAGTTCTGAGTTGGGCTCCCTTCTGCTCATGTATGCTTTGACTTATGCTGTGTCCTGCATAGCAAGTTGCTGAGGCCTGTTGTGGTTGAGGTGTAGCGCCTATATTGCCCTTACCTGCATAGCAAGTGAGGCAACATCTTGTGGGGATGTAGAGGGGGGGGTGTACACAGCTTGAGTGGTGCCCCTTTTTGCATTCCAAGCATCACTTCTCAGCTGCTTTTGGCACCTGTCAGCTGCTTTGGCTGTCCAGCAGGCACGCAGGTCAATCATGCATTGCAAGGCAAAGCATTGCAGCTTTCACTCGTGTACAGCCTGCAAAATATTGTGCACACACACAGTGCTGCCCGTTTACAACTCTGCATGCCCCAGCATTGCCTTGTTACAAGCTCACAGAAGACCAGAATGTGTACTTTTACACTGCATGATATCAATGAACAACATCAACATCGTCGCCTAGAGGCTTTTTGAGGAATCATTGAATGGTATCCTTACTCAACATCGAGTTGTAAAGGTGTCCTGTGCATTTCGCTTGTGGCAGACAGTAAGCTCTTGACCTGGCTCCCAGGGGGCAAAGGGTTTCTTGAAAAATCCACCTGGGCCCTCGAAACATGTGATACCCTTTGACACCCCCTGCTGCGGGTATGTGCCTTCCACCACCATCATTGTGGTGCTGATGGTACTTATGTTGGTGGCATGCAGGATGCAAACGAAGCTCAGATTGAGCAGATGAATGGCAACTGTGCAGTCTGTTGGTCCTCCATGAGTACAACCCCTGCCCATTCATCTTCCTCCACCCCCACCATCCCAGAGCAGACCCAAGCCCAGACCCCTAGAGAAGAGGAAGAAGAGCAGGCCCAGCATCAGGCCCTTGCAATGCGGCCGCAGGGGTTCATGGAAGTGCCGGTCAACATCCAGTCTACTCAGATGGTAGACCCACTGGCAGGGGCTGAGGAGGAAGAAGATGAAGGGGCACTGGCGGCAGATGCCTGCAAGGCTCTGCCATGTGGTCATGCGTTCCATGACTCATGCATAGCAAAGTGGCTGGCGCAGTGCCATGTGTAAGTTCCTGACCAAAAAACACTAGCTATTAAATCAACACTAGTAAAATCAGTCAAGTTCTTAGCTGCATGCCTGATGATGAGGTGTGGCATTGCCATGTGCTTGGAACAGTGTTCACGTACAACAGCAGTTGGAGTTGCCAGGTACGTATGCTTCAAAATGCTGGATGTGGCATGTCAGCAAGGGCAGTTGCAGCTGGTATGAAGCTGCACATCATGCCATCATGCCCTGAGCTCAATCCTGTCTTCAAGCAGGTGCTGATGCTCAGACCTGAATGTATAGCCACATGCTAAGCCTTGTCAGCTTGGCATGCTGCTCGTGAAATGCAAAGCCATGTCATCTTGCCATGCTGCTTGTGACATGCCAATGTCTGTACATCGTAGCTGACAGTGAAATTTATGCACCATGTGTTGCAGGCAAAGCAGGCAGCCCACGTGCCCCATGTGCAATTTAGTCATCAAACTGGAGGTCAGCTACCAATTTAGCATGTTCCTACCCTGGCCCTGGGCCCGTGCCCAACAGCATCAAGATGCTGCTGCGCCCACTAGTGAAGAAGAGAATGCTGGAGCCTTTCAGCAGCAGCACCTCCGTCCCCAGCAGCAACATTCTCATCCTCAGCAGCAGCATCAGACTGACTCTCAGACAGGTGGCCAGCATAGTCATCAGCTTGCAGCGTCATCAAGTCATGCAGTTGCTGACATGACTAATGCTGACCAGCAGCAGCAGCAGAGCTTGGAGGGAGCTTGGCGCCATCACTCAGCAGGATTGGTGGGAAGTCTGCCACAGCAGGAGAGCTTGGCGGAAGACTGGTACCATGTTCCCGCCCCTTCAGCAGCTGATGACTACGATGCTCCTAGCCACTCCAGTCTCAGGCCCCAGCTTGCTCAAGAACAGCTTGAGGTGTCACACCAGTCACACGCTCTGCAAGCTTTCAGGCCAGGTCACATGTGTGGGTTTGCCGCCAGTGCGTTACTCAACCAGGCGTCATCCTCTTCTTCTTCTGGTCCTGCCACAGCCCATCTGTGGGGCAGGGGTAGAGGGCATGCTGCAGACAGCCCTGTCACTGGAGGGCAACCCCGGGCCAGCCCTGTACTTGCTGGGATGGGCCCCGCAACGCCTGCTGGCACCACATTTGAGGGGACCCACGCACATCAGGTGCATGTGGCAGAAGAAGAAGAGCAGTCAGAAGGCTGCAGTCAAGAAGCAATCGCTGAGCAGCCACAGGAGCGCAGAATGTTGCGAAGAAGCTTCATGCCTGCGGCGCTGATGCGGCGTATCCTAGGCCCTTCACGCAGGAATCGTGAGAATGGTGGGCTGGCGCGTGTTGGCAGCAACAATGTGGGCAGGATGTCTGCAGCTGCTAGGACAGATCTTGCTGATGCAAGTGCCATGCCTGCCACTAATTAGATGCAATTCGCTTGTATGTACATGTACACTAGAGTTCCGGGCAGCTTGCGCATTCTGCAGTACAACTCTTTCATGACGTCAGCACTGGTGCATTTCTGCCCTAATAGTACAAGTCTACATTGTCTTACTTTGTGTAATTCCTTCACAGACAAACGCCTTCGCAGTGGTCTTCATCAATGTATAGATGTTTGCCCAGCTGATCACATGCTACAAGTCAAAATGATGCGTTCAACACCACTACCTGTAACCCTCATTAGTACATCAGCAAGTGACCAGCACTGTGAGCATGCTGCAGATGACGGTCAGAGATTGAAATCTGTCGAAGCGGATGGGGTTAGATTCCTGAGCAGTCGAGTGTAAGCTTGGACTTGAAGTAACCTAACAATGCTGCGTGAAGTCGCGACTTTCATCTGCATGTCCGAAATAACAAGCATGGCACTGTTGCCGTACAAACTGCATGCGCGCTCCATCGAACGCGTGTGTGCGGCCGCGTAGTATCATAGCATGCGGACTGCAAGTCACCCGTTTGCAACGCTAAAACGCTCTTCTTGCTTGCTGAGGTACATGCAATGAAATCCACAATCCTGATAGGTATCTTGAGTGGTCCAGCGAGCTGCGAGGCTCGACAGCTCCATCAAAGCAGACTTGTCTCTGCAGAGTTGGCTCACAAGCAACAGCAAGCTTCGAAAAGAAGCGTCCTTGCAATCAAGGCAGCTGGAAACAAGGGAGACAACCCGTTCTAGCTGTGCACGTATCTCACGCTGCTCGAGTCGTTCGCGAGATCAGGTCTGCAGCTGACTACTGCTGTAGATGCTTTGTCAAAACACCCATCTGCTAACTGGAGGGTGTGATACACAGAGAGGAAGATGTAGAGGAACTCACCTGCTTGCAAGCTAAAGCGTTTTATGATCCGTGGGATAATGTCTGGATTGATGAATTCTTCTTGAAGCTATTTGAGGTGAGCAGCATTTGCTGAGGCTATGCACAGCAAACATGAGATGACTCAAGTGCCTGATCCTGCTGCATGCTGCATGCTTGATCTCACAGCCAACACTTGACCCAAGTCCGCTGCCTCTGCAGGCAGATGTGCGAGGTATAATCAAATCCAAGCTGAAGGATCAAGACAAATCAAGGTAAGGCTCTGCTGAAACCTTTTTTGACACAAAGAGCATTCTTCTGCAGCAAAGGCTGCAACAATGTGCAAGCTGATCCGCTTGTTCCATCTGGCATGCTTCTGTGTTCTTGCAAAAAACTGATTGATCTTTTGAGGTCCTATCATATCTGACTTTGTTACAGGTTTCAAGCGTTTGTAGCTGAGGGCAATGGCTCTGGCACTCCATTGACAGGAGTTGTAGAGGTGTCATTGCAAAGCAGCCAGGTATACATGCACATACATCATTGTTTGCTGATGATTCACAGCTCATGGTGCTCTACATGTCCAACAGTGTCAATTCAAGACCCCTGACTAATCAGAGTTGCACATGCACCTGCTGGGCTTCAAGCCCTGTGAGCCATTTGTCTAAGGCTTGAAACCTGATTTGTGAAAGCTTAACAGCCAGTCAGGCTTGCTTGCAGGAAGTCATACAAGCTCTTGGCGCTGCTTCTGGTGAGACATATGCCTACATAGCTTGTATGGCTGTGGCTGGAAACTCACGCCGCAAGGGCATAGCTTTACAGTTGCTTCAAGCTGCAGAGAAGCAGGCAATGCAATGGGATCAGAACGTGACAGCACTGCATGTGTACACAACAAATGACGTTGCAGTCAAAGCATACGAAAAAGCAGGTTACACACCCTTGAAAAGAGATGGTAGATGGAGGACACTGCTGGGTGCCCGTCAGCGAATTTTGATGTGCAAAAATTTGACACCTTGATGCGCCCGGCTGACTACAGATGGCTTTATCTTTCTGTGTTGGCTGCTTAGCAAGTTGCTGATGCATTGCTCAGTATGCTGTATCAGTAGTTGACCTGACTAACCACTTGTCACACTGCTGTGCTTCCCTTATCATGCTGTGTCACTCTCTTGGTGAACATCAATTCTGACTTTTGAGGGCAATAGCTGGGAAGCAAGGCTTTAAGGTCTGAGCTTTTTTCCCCAACATGCCACCAGATCTGAGCAGATGCAACCCACCTTTGGTGATCAACTTCTTGTCACAGCCTTTGCCATCTGACCTTAGCATAGCCACTGTCAGCATATGCAAGTCGCAACCAAAATTTGATGCAGTCACACTGCACTCAGCTTATATATTTAGCACAGCCAGATCGATCTAACTGTCCAGAAGGACTTGCGTCATACCTACAGTACCTGCGGATATGACTTGCATGCAAAGCGTAGTTCAGAGAGTGCAAGCATTAGCTGAAGCAAATGTCGATGAGTTAATGCAAGTCAGCCATGTCCATCCTTTCTAGTATTCGGTGTCTGATGAGGGGCTCGGCGTCCTCTTGGGACATGAAGAAGACAGCATTCTTCTGGAAGTGGATGGTGCCATTGCTGGCTACCATTTCTCCATAGTCCTTGAGCGCTCTGACCTGGATTTCCGGGTCTTTGGGGGGAATCAGATCCTGCAGATCAGATCATCTCAAATGTTTAGCACAGATGTCAATCTACCACAAATGTTGTGGACCTGCAGTTCGCTTCCGTCATGTGACTTTGCTGTCATGTGACTATGTTGCAAGCTGAGGAACAGCGTCTTGTGCAAAGGACTTTGAAATTGCAGATGCAAGGCTTGGGCAAAGCGACATGCCATTCATCTTGCTGCTGGTTTCAGAAGGCAGGAAGCATTGGGCAGAGACACTGAGGGCGGTCAAGGACATGGTGTTACTCTACGGCAACACGGTGTTACTCTACGGCAACATGGTGTTACTCTACGGCAACATGGTGTTACTCTACGGCAACATGGTGTTACTCTACGGCAACATGGTGTTACTCTACGGCAACATGGTGTTACTCTACGGCAACATACCACTGTCAAGTCTTGTCCAATACCCTCACCAGGGCGCATGTATCTGGTCAAAAGCCTATCATATCCCTTGAAGAACTGCAAGCAATCAAGGCTTGACAGTTGCGGCAAGAATGCCAGCTACAAATGCTGGCTATAACACAGCAAGACACGAGCTTTGCACTCAACTTGTGAGTGCAAACTCGAAATGCAGAATGATGACCATCTACAAGAGCTAACAAGAGACAAGACTTGTCCTTCATGCTCCTAGCTCATCATGGTTTCAAAGTAATGACAACATTGAGTCGACAATTGTAGAGTTTGTTTTTCTGTTAGTGATAATGAATCTAGATATAGCTGCAAGCGACATGTCCTTGTGTTATGCATGTCGAAATTGGCTTCAATGCATGGTGAGAAGCATGATATGACATTGATGTACGAGCCAGAAAGCTTTGTTACTGTTGGGATTCTTCTAGTTACTACATTACTGTTGATGTCATCTCAACACGCAGGCTGGCTCGCGATGGGACTCTGCTCAGGCAGAATGCAGGCTGACCTGCAGCTCTGCTGTGCTCATGCTGCTCTTGATATCTTCAGGCAGGCTCCTGCCTTGCCATCTGAGGGCTTTGATGCGCTCCAGCCGCATTTGACTGCAAGCACAAGGCTCACTTGTCACAGGCTGACCTCTGCAGTGGCGCTGTACCACCTGAGAGACCTGTAGGATGAGCGACATGCCAGTGTCTGCCTGACGCCCAGTGATCACTGACATTCGCGATGTCTTAGCTAGATTGGAGCGTTTTGCTGTTCAGGAGCCCAAGTACATGATGCGAGCAGTGCATGATCAACCCCAGCATCAGCATGAGCACACCTATATGCCAGGAGCAGCCTTTTGTTGCGCAGTATGCTGCTGTGATGCACCACAATGGTGGACACATCTTCAGGGAAGCTATCAATCTTCCTATTGCTGGCAGGAACTGAGCCAAAGGTGCCTGCCTGCTCTGATTTCTGTACCTTCTCATCTGCTGCCCTGTATGCTGCAGGTTGTCAAGATCTGAAACAACTCACAACATTGCTTCAGCAGATGCATAAAATGCGCCAGCCTACTTTTCGCCGCAAGGGTGTGAGGGAAACATTGGTCCTGTTTGCCAAAAGCTTACATGAAAGCAGCATCCAGCATAGCCTTGTGCTCCTGTATCTCTTTTTGCACAAGTCTCACAAGCTCGTCCTATCACAGGGAGACTTGAGTTTGAGCAGTACAGCTATGCTTTTGCAGCTATACTATCTGACATATGGCTTACATTGTAGGGTGGAAACACTTCAGGAGGGCACATAGCAATTTCTTTGTAGAGCTCAAGAGCTGTTTTGCCAAATACTGCCATTGTACGAAAGCTTCCGTCTCGCAGATATACGGCAGCTGCTTGTCCTCAGTGGCGCAAACACCTGCGATCGCTGTGATCTTTTGCGGCCGATCACAAGTTCAGCTTCCTTGCCTACTAACGCGGTTGCAGACCAACGCGACGCAGTTGAGTACTTACTGGTGCAAAATTAGGAGATAATGACAATCAGCGCCGTTGGTCGAGTCTTCGCCAAGGGCTCTGCTATCAACAACCCTTGAGGAAGCTTCCCATTTGAAATGCATCTACTAAAAGTCAACTTGCCTTGACCAATCAGCAAGGCAGGACGCATGAAGGCTCTGCGCGCACGAGCGCCGTGGCTTTTGCAGTCAGTGTAGATCGATGCGCTGCGAGGTGGCTTGCTCAAGGCCCAATGGCCTGCAGAAGCCTTCCATCAACAAGATCAGTTTGCAAGGCTTGAAGTTGAGTTCTAGCAGCCGTGCTGGCAGCTCATCAGAGGGATGAAGAGCAGACAGTATCCCAGGTGTCACGTCAAGTTACATCTACATCCATTGTCCGGCTTTGGCATCAGTATGAATGTAGGCTGAGCTGCCACGCTGCTACATGCAGATACCAGAAGTATCCAAGCAAGGAAAACAGCAGTGGTGCCGGAAACAACGCTGGTGCCGCGCATGATACACCATCAAAGGCAAGTGCTGTTAGTCTTGCCACTCGGCAGGCTGCTGTTTTGCTTGCGCAACAGCAGCAGCTTCAGCAGCAGCAGGAGAGGCAGGCCACCCAGCATATGAGTATCAGCTCATCCCTGGATTCATTGCATAGCTCAGGTATAGCAGCATCCCTCAAGCCTCTACCACCATGTTGGCCTTGTCTAGTAGCACGCAAACCGTTTCTCCCCACTGCCTCACATTTTTTGACTACCCTTGCAGCGTATGGATCTGAGGCCCCTGCTTCACAGTCAGCCTATGAGCAGCCAACTCAACAATACAGCCACCCTGTGCAGACCACGCCAGCAGCGCTGATCCATGACAATTACCGCGAGACCCTTGCTCAAGTCAGCTCTGCTATACGGCATGACGTGGACCAGTTTCTTGTAGCTCTACCCTTGGGAACAAGCCCTGATGATGCTGCGGTGGAGGAGGCAGTGGCATCCAAGCTGTATGAAGCGCTTCTTAGCAAAGCAGTCATGCAGCACAAGCTCACAGAATGGTGAGTGTGCAACAATGGTCAATGGTGGCCTGACATGCATGGAAGCGCACACATGCATAGGGCTCCATTTTAGCGCACAGTCTCTGCCATTTCATAAGTTGCCGCTGTAGATGCACCACTGCTGTACAATATGCATGCTGTTGCACCAAAATTGGAGAACAGCTTGACCTCCAAGCTACACTTGCAGGGCTCAGGTTGCGACACAGCTGAAGGATTTGGCCCAGCATCAGCATCAACAGCTCAGGCTTGTGGGGGGTCATAACCACAGCCACCAGGGGTCCATGGGTGCTGCCAGCGTGCCCACAAGGCCTGGTCAAGGCGATGAAATGACTGAGCTGAAGGCCCTCATCCATTCCCTCAGGCATGCAGACATTCCTGGCAAAATTTTGTGCGTGCATCAAGCGAAACGTTTTTGCCTCTATGCCCACACCTGTTAACATGGCTGCAGCTACTGCTCGCATGTTGGCTGATGCTGACTTGCAACACACACTACGGAAATGCAGCATAGCCATCAGTAACTTTCTGTCAGTACTGCACTCTGCCTTTCTGTCAACAAGACACTCTACCTGTCCGTCTGTGCTCATGTGCCTGGTTACAACAAATGAAACTAAACAAGGCAGACTGACTGGTGATCACCTCAATAGCCACGTACCTAGATGGCACATGTGAGAGCAGATGCAGCAAATGCCAGGCAGAGTGCCTACATCAAGTCTTCAGTGTCAGTCAGCTGTGTTACAGGATGGACATGTCCCAGCAGCAACAGTATGAAAGACCAGGCAGCGCAGCAGGCACACACCCTACTGGCCAGAGCAACCAGGCCTGGGAAGAACAGGCTGCTGAGCTCCAGCAGTTGAAGGCAGAGCTGGTAGCAGCCCAGAACAGGCTCAGAGAGGCTGGTGAGTTTGCATTGCATGCTGAGCAGCGCAATTTGGACAGTGAATATGCACCAGGGCGACCATTGTGGCCAAGGCATTGTTTGAAGCAGAAATGCATTGCTTGCTGATTAAACCTTGTGCAGCTTGTTGACACGTTATATGGAAATAGTCAATGTGGGCAGGCCCTCTCCAGCACAGCGGTACACCAAGCATAGTTGGCCAATTCAGTACATGCCATACACAATATGATTGTAGCAAGTCCGGTTAGATTTCAAAGACAGCCAGTCATTCACACGACTTGTTATCCACCTGCTCGTCTTTGTTATCACCCACAGGCAGTCATTTTTGGTGTAGTCATGCATGACTTGATGCAACAAGAACGCGCAGATGTAGAAATACCAGTGTGATTCCACATAACGTAGTGCTGGCCAAACTTAACCTACATGACCTGACCCAAACTTAGAGTGTGCAGATTCAGAGACCAAAGTGGGGAGGGTGGAGCAGCAGCGCATGCGCAAGGCTCTCATTGATGCTGAGATGGAGCTGCAGCAGGGTGCTGTGACTGCTCAGGACAAGCGCAAGGCTCTGCAGGTACCATTCACATACCCACACATCGTGCTTGGCCAAAGAAGCTTGTCATGGCCAGAGGAACATGCATATATTGGCATAATCATGCACTGTCCTGTTGTCAGCTCTGCACTTGGCTGCAGTGTTTTAGCAACTCAAGCAGCAGAACACCATGCTGGTATGGGTTCCAGAGCACTGTGCTTGCTGATGTGTCCATATGTGCGCAACTCATGACACCATTTTGACACTGTATGATTACACCAGCTTAGCTATGCCCCTCGGGGTGCGAAGCTGTACAAGGGCAATCAGTATACAACAGCAGTCCCTGAACACTGAACAAATAGACACCATGCAGTGCATCGGCTACCACAACTCCGCAAACAAACAAACACATGAATACTTGAGCCTGGTTGTGTGAGGATGCCCACACTTCCTTTGTCTTTGATCCCTTCAGTGATCTTTGTCCCTAGCTCTTTGCATCTTCTTACACAGGCGGCTGAAAGCCAGCTGGCTGATCTAAAGCAAGCAGCTGCGGAGGCAGTCGGCGAGCTGGCAGAGGAAAGAAAGAGAGGAGTAGTCAAAGAGCGTAAGCTGATGGACCGCACCCATGAAGCTTCCAAGCTCAGAGAGCAGCTACACGAGGCTGAGAGCGCCCACCAGGTGAGCGCGAGTACTGACTTGATGGCAGCCAGCGTGTGGCATGGCCACAAGGCAGCTATCCAGGCTGTTGTTTGCCTCTTGTCTGCCTTCTGTTTCCCAGTAATAGGGCACTTTTCCAGCATGGTTCTTGGCAATGACCTTGCCTTTTTTTGGCATGTATTGACAGCTAATGGTGACCTGTCCTGCCTGCCTTTGACCTGGTCTTGGGGCACCAGCATGGAGCCTGCACAGCTCATGCCATCTATGACTCGAGTCCAGCTCTGATTGCACTGACGCGTGACCATCCTTTTTAGCCAGCTCCAGTCCTGGAAAATTGACAATAGGGCAAGCTTGATGTGGTACAGGCCAAGCTTTCAGCGCTGCGCTCACAGCTGCAACAGGCTCACGCCAAGGATGAACAAATTGCTCAGTTGGAACTGCAGCTTCACACAGCTTCAATCACCTCTGCTGCTCAGCAGCAGCAGCTCCAGAAGCTGCAACAGCAGCTGCAGGTATCAGCTGCCAGCTCAGCAGAATCTGGGTGTGAATCTCAGCAGCAGCTTGAGGCAAGTAAAGCCGAGTCTGCCCTGCGATTGAGCTCAGTTGAGCAGCTGAAGCAGCAAATTGGCAACCTGCAGCAAGACCTGTCTGAGGCACAGACACGTGCACAGACAGACGTGGCACAGGCGAAGGAGCAGCTTGGTCAGTCAGAAGCTGCTGCCGAAGCTGCTGCAGAGCAACATCAGGCTGAGCTGACTGTACTCCAAAGGCACAGCAGTAGTGTGGAACAGCAGCTGCGGGACACACAGCAGATTGTGACAAGACTTCAAGCAGGGATTGAGGGTTTGCAGGACGCAAAAGCTGCTGAGTCAGGGATTCAAAACTCGCTGCATGTGCTGCAGCTCCAGCTGGCAGAAGCACATGCTAGGGAGCATGATGTGAAGCAGAGGAACAGTGCACAGCTGGACAGTCTAGCAGGTCAGCATGCTCAGGCTGTGGCAAGCCTGCAAGCTCAGCAGGCTGAGCATACTCAGGCTGAGCTGCAAGCTGCTGAGGAGCAGCTGCGTGCTGAGCATGCTGTGATTGTCACAGAGCTTCAAGCCAAGCATGCAGAGGCATTACGTAGCCTGAAAGCGGATCATGCTAGTGATGCAGAGCAGTGGAGATCTGACTATGAGGACACTGTCCAACAGCTTGAGGCTCAGCATGCGTCTCAGACTCAGGCTTGCCAAGCTGAGCTGGAGAGACAGCATGCAGACCTTATGAGTGCTCTACAGTCCACAGTGGGTCAACTTCAGCTGCAGCTACAGACGCAGCAGCATGAAGCAAATGACAGCATGGACAGACTCCATGCAGACCACCAGAAGCACTTGCTAGTCTTGGAGCAGCAGCACTTGGATGCAATGCAGGAAGCGAGTGTTGAGCACAGGGCTGAGCTGACTCAGCAGCAGGCAGAGCATGATGCTGAGCTGACTCAGTGTCGTGAGGAGCATGAATCAGTGCTGACTCAGCTCCTGCAGGACCATCAGAGCCACTTAGCAGACCTGAATGTGCAACATGATGAGTCAATGGCACGCAGTGATCATGATCATGCTGCTGACGTGGAGGACTTGCGATCTGAGGCTCAGCAGGAGCTGAATCAACTGCAGTTGAGGCTTGCGGCTGAGTTTGAGCTCAAGCATGAGGTCATGAGGGCTCAGCATGCACAGCAGGCACAGCAGCAGCAGGCACAGTCTGAAACCGGGCTGGATGCTCTTGCAGAGCAGTACGCTCAGCTCACTGCTCAAGCCCACATTGAGCATGAGGCTGAGCTCCAGGCGCTCAGGACTCAGATGACTGAGTCACAGACGGCTCTTGCACAGTCTCAGTCGCAGCGTGAGCAAGACTTGAATGCTCAATTGGCACAACAGCAGGCAAGCTCCATTTAGGACATTCGCTGTAAGATAACATTCCTGCCACTATATGAGCACCATTCTTGCATGGGTCTGATGGGTTGCTCCAAGTCTGCATCAACCCCCTGGTGTTCACTCTACAGCAACGTGTACTGCACACCATGCATTGTACACGACATATGCTGTAGTTGTCTTGTTGTGAACCTGTGCATCATTTTTGTAGTATGTTGCTGCAAGTCGTTGATTTTGATTTGAAGCTTCTATAGCTATCTCTGCCACCCCACTCACCCTCAAAGATAACAACCGTCATGGTGTTTCGCAGACATACCATGAAGACAAATTTGCAAGGCTGTCTGCTCAGCATGAGCAGGCGCTGACTCAGCTGACTGAACAGCATCAGCAGCTCATGACTCATCAGCTGGAGCAGTATGAGCAGGCCAGACTTGAATGGCTTGCTGAGCATCAGGCTGAATGCAGCAGTCTCGAGGCTCAAGCTCAGGAGGGCCGTGAGCAGCTGGTTGCACAGCAGGCACAGCATGCTGCTGAGGTGGACTGCCTGACTAAGCAGCAACAAGGCTGCACAGCTGACCTGCGCTTGCAGCTGCAAACTGCCTTGCAGGTGAGACAAGCCTCTGGCAAGTTGTATCAAGATTCACGCTGCTATGTGATATCCACTCTCACCTTTTCATTTATATCATATCTTCTGCATGGCACAAACTCAAGTGTTTTGAGTGGGCGGAACCACAATTTTGCTGCCTGTGATGTGTCATGTACAGTTGTCTTTTGATGCATCAGCATTGAAGCACACAAAAAATGTAGTGTAATCACCATAATGATGGGGATGTAGTGGAAGTCCCTCTGATACAGTGTCAACAATGGTCAACATAACCAGTGAAGACTGTTCTTGTGTACTGTTGTCACGATGAGCAGCAAAGTCAGTCACCTGTCATAATCTTGCACGTCAAGCTTACCTGCCTGATTGCAGGGTTTCTGTACTCCTGATGTCATCCTGAGTCATTGTGTCGACAACATTGCTTGACATCCATGAAACTTACATACATTCAACACAGTGAATACCTTCTTGGTATTGCAATAATTTGTCAGGAAGCAAGTGCAGTTGCTGTATCAAACAGTTACTGTACAGTACAAACATACCATGCTGACGTTGTTGCTTCCAGGAGTTGAAAGACCAACAGCAGCAGGCCGTCAGCCAGCTGGCTGAGTACCAGGCAGAGTACGCCTCAGAGCTGGATGCAATGAAGCTGAGACACGAGCAGACAACAGCTCAGCTTCAGTCACAGCACCAGAAAGAGCTCCAGGATCTCTCCAGTCAGCACCAGCAAGCAGTGCTGCGCTCCCAGCAGCAGCAGGCGCAGTCAGAGCAAGATGTAGCCGAAGCCCAGCAGCTGCGTCAACAGGCAGAGGACCAACTGCAGCAGCAGCAGCAGGAGCAAGAGAAGGCTTTGGCAGATGCATTCAAGCAAGCAGAGGCCCAAGCGCAACAGCAACAGCTGCTCCAGCAGCAGAAGCAAAAGGAAGCTGTGGTAGAGGCACAGCAGCAGGCAGAGACTCAGAGGGCGCAGCAGCAGCTCGAGTATGAGCGTCTGCTGGCTGAAGCACGCACGACAGGCCAGCAACAGCTGGACTGGCTTTGTGCAGTGCATGAGCAGTCCAGAGCTGAAGCGCAGGCACAGTATGACCAGGAGGTGCAATGGCTTACTGATGCGCGTGGAGTGGCTTTGGCAGAAGCCGAGGCTGCTCATGCTGTCAAGGTGAGGCTCACTCATATCCATCTGCTTGCATGGAAGTTGCCAAGATACTGTAGGAGGGCCTGATGTGGGGCAGAGTGCAGACTATGGTCAAGGTGTGCCTGTGTATAGCATCAGTGTCATTGCGTGTAAGCATCTGCAGGCCAGCATTGCGCTTAGAGGCATAGTTTACTTCCTGGCCTGTGAGACTGCATGCCATGCTGGCGATGAAAGGTATATAGAGGTGGCATTTGAAGCCATTTGAAGCACTAGCTTCACCTGCCTTTGAGCATGAAGTCTTCAAATGCAGCTGCAGCGATTGCAAAGCGCTTCATAGTCAGAGATGCCAGTCTTGCAAACATCATGCATTGCATTGCGTGATGTTTGCGAGAATGCATTGCATCATGCATTGCATCGTTATCGTTGCACTGGCGCTTTTTGCTGAAGAAAGGACTGACTCAGCACAGCCCAGGTCAACAGCCAAGGGTGGCAGCAGTCCTGCTGTGGCAGCTGCAATGTGACTGTGCACCCTACTTGCTGCAGGAACAGCAACACCAGGATGCCATTGCTGCTCTCTGTGTCCAGCATGCTTCTGCCTTGGAAGTAGCAGCAGCCAAGTCCGCCCACGAGGCAGCTGAACATGCTGAGACTCTTGAGCAGCAGCATCAGCAGCTGGTTGCTGCTATGGGAAGCTTGGACAGAGCAGCACAGCAGGATCAGCAGCAGCAGCAAGCCGAGTTTGAGTCTGAGTTAACCTCCTTGAGGCAGCTTCATGAGCAGTCACTGACGGAGCTGCAAGCTCAGCATGAGGCTGAGTTGAGGGACCTGCAGGGTGACCTGCAACAAGCATCTGAAGCCTGTATGACAGACAGACAGCAAGCGCATGATGATGCAATGCAGAAGCTGGAGGGGCAGTTGCAGGACCTGCAGGAGCAGCTGCAGACAGATGAGGCTGAGCATCAAGAACGTATGGAAGCTGTATTGAAAGTATATCAGGTATGCATTCCTCACAGTCAATAAAACCAACATGACACACAGGTTTTATACAATCCTGTTTCACACCCAAGGCAGGGTATTGCAGTATCTGTATTTGTTCCAATACCATGATGTTGCAGTCATGCACGTACTGTCAGGCAGCGAACAAATCGATTTGACTGACATGATCTCATGTAGTACATCAACACTAGTTGCAATGTCACTCCTGTTGGCATTGCACATGCTGGCACAGTCATCTGTAACAGTCCCTATCTGTGCTTGGATGTTGGCAACAAGTGGAGCAATTTCTGCATGACAAGCTAGTGCATATGAGATGCAGTTTTCCTGAGCTCTGCAAATTCTGCCAAGTTCAGCTTCAAGCATGCAACTCAACTTGAAGCTTTGCAAGTGTTGCCAAGCCAAGACTGCAGAACTAGAGAAGTAGAACACTGCACTGGAGCTTCATTGTCTCATCATTCTCTATTGGCAAGACGCAATTTGCATGTGATTCCCTCCACAGGATGACACGGATGCACAAGAGCAAGAGCATGCAAGATATATCCACCAGCTGGCATTCCAAGCCTCGCAGCTCAGCATCTCAGCCTCAGCTCAGCTTGCTGCGTCGGATGCTGAGCACTCAGCCGAGGTGGAGTTCATCACCTCGCAGCACCAGAGTGAGCTTGACTCAATACATCATCAGCTCACAGACACAACAGCCGTGCTCAATGAGCAGCATGCGTCAGACCTAGCTTTCCAGGCAGAACAGCAGAAGCTGATGGTATCTCAGCTTGTCACCTTCCTTGCCTGGGAGAAGGACGATGCAATGCTTGAGCTCAGCACATCACATACTGCACAGCTCAGCTCGTTAGTCACTCAGCATGACCAGCAGCTCGATTCAGAGCAGGCAAAGATGATAGAGCAGAGCCTTGATGCTCTGAATGCTGTGTCTGCTAGCAGCCAGGCGGCAGCCCAGGCCCTGACAGCTGAGACATCTAATCTCACTCAGGATCTGAATCAGCTACACAGCATTGAGCTTCGGACTCAGCAGATTGCATTCAGCCTCTCACTTGAGGAGGCACACGCTGAGCATGCTCAGTCTGTCCAGAGTATCGAGTCAGCATGCGAGGCTGAAGTTGCAGAGGCAAGACGTAGTCATGAAACCGCTCTGAGACAGGCACTGGACTCAGCAGCTCATGACTCAGAGACAGAAAGTCAAGCTCAATTGGGCACGCTGCTGACCGCTCATGCTGCCGAGCTAAACTCACTCATGGCTGAGCATGAGCAGCACCTTACAGTGATTGCTACTCAGCGCACTCAGGATGGGGCTGAGTCCCTGAGTCACCTCACTCAGGCCATGGACCAGCTGACGCATGAGCATGCTCAAAGTTTGGCTTCAGCTGAACTGGACTGGACACATGCACAGACAGATCAGCAAGAGCAATACAAGCAGCAGCTGCTGGACCTGAACATGGGGCATGACTCATCACTCAGCGACCTGAATGATGGCTGGCAGAATAGACTGGAAGCAGCTCAGTCACAGCATGATGCTGAGATGAGTCACTTGTCAAGCGAGCATGACTCAGCAATGGCCCCTATCAGAGAGGGTGCTGATTCGGCTCAGCAGCTGCATGCTGTGCAGCTGATCAACTTGCAGCTTGAGTTTGAGCAAGCTGAGCGCAAGCTCAGGGTAGACGCCAGCGCAGCACAGCATGCGCACGCGGCAGCTGTTGCGCTCCACACCAACCTGCAACACCAGTCACAGGTATGCTGTAAACATGCACAGTTATTTGTTGTTATAACGCGCAGTAATGACACTGTTAACAGGCACCATATGGTAGTCCCAACGCATTTCTGCTGGGGCTGCAGCTCTGCATCACATCAAGAAACTGTAATACAACCTGCAATTCTGACTCTGTTACGTCAGGCAAGATTGAAAGGCACATGGCACAGGCGCTGCAGGTCAAGCAAGGCGCTGCATTTGTAGCTGCAGTATGAGCAGACAGCTGCACGTGTTCTACACAAAAATCCTGTACCATGCGAGCACTCTGTCATGAGGACATCCTTTTGGAGCATCTGTGTTATGTTGCATGTTGACATGGTGAAAGATCTGAGACTTTTGTATGCAGAAGCTGACAGAGCAGCTGTCAGCCAAGGAGCAGGAGATAGCTGAGCTGGATGCCATGCTTGAGGAGGCTCAGGCTGAGTCTGAGTCTCACCAGACTGCCCTGAGGGACTGCCAAGACATGCTGGAGGAGCTGCAGACCTTCTCACAGGGGCAGGAAGTCAGACTGCAACAGCTTCGGCAGCAGCTGCAGGTGTGTTGTCATCACTGTGCCGAGTGCTCTGCACGTGTGCATAAGCAGGATGGCTTGGGCATGACCAGCTGCATGCCACGCGTGTGAGGTTCAAGTTATGGTAAAGCTAGGGAAAGTTGCGTGTTGAGGGGAATGAATGGACACATGGCTGCATGAACAATTGCAAGGACAAATGCACAAACAATGAAAGAGCAAATCAATTGACACATCTATGATGAATGACTCGGCGAAGACTTGAATGCAAGTTGGTGATGATGATGCAAGCTGATGGTGAGGCTAAGAGGTCAAGCTTGAACAGCTGCACAGCCCAACAGCATACAAGCTAGAGCCTGCATGTGTGAAGGCAGCACTGTTGTAGTGCTGCTGTCCATTGCAGAGGCTGCTGGCGCACTGGTCACGCGTCAGCAATCAGCAGAGGGTCATACCTGCTCTCCAGCAGTTTCAAAGAACATGCCTGATTTCCATCTTCTCAGTGGTATGGGTGGTCTTTGTGCATGCACAAGAGCAGCATCACAGCCCGTGTACAGCCTCAGACAGCAGCTCAAACTAGCAGAGCACTGCCACCCAAATACAAGTGCACCAACGCGCATTCATGTCAATTCAAGTTGTCCTCATGATACCACTTTCCGCACCGGGGCAGCCTGGTATCATACTTGGCTTCTCATGAAATTGACGCCGAAAGGCGTAGTCATTTCTTTTTCTACCCCTTTCCTGTTTGGGATACAGGAACAGGCTCAGAACCACGGGAGCACCTGCACAGCGCTGGCAGCAGCCCAAGAAGAGGCAAAGCTGGCGGAGGCAGCTGGACAGCAAGCCACCTCAGCTCGACAGGAGCTTGAGTCGCTGAGAGGGACTCATGAGGCAGTGCTGAGCGAGCTGGCTGTGGCCAAGGGGCGGTTGTCTGCATTTGATGAGTCCTGTCAGCACTCTTTGGACAGAGTGCAGACCCTTTCGGCTGCACTGCAAGAGGCTCACCAGGCCAAGGTACTTCCCAGCTGTGCTTTCAGCCCGCTTAGTGCTACTTGTGGTTGATCAAACTTGACATAACTGCATTCCAAGCTGTTTCTGCAATGTTGTCGTCTGGTTCCTACAGAGTTACATCTGTGAACATGTACTCAGATCAAGGTCAGCTGAAGTCCTCTAGCCCAACAGACATCCTGTGCGAAACCAAAACTCACAAGACATAAGAGATATGCTAAAGCCCTGGATAGTCCGGGCATGCATCCTCTGTACAGCAAAAGGTCGCGTGCCTAACAGCATCTCTGTAAACTGTGCTGCTGTCTCAGCAGTTCCAGATTGCCAAACTTGCACCTCCCTTATGAGAAGCAACATGAAGGGCATGCTGATGCCCTACTGCCCTTGCGCCTGCTGATGCCCTACTGATGCCCTTTGCTCTTGCACAGGAAGCTGCATTGCAGCAGGCAGCCTCAATGCAAGAGGCTGTCCTGAGGTCTGAGGCTGAGTCAGCAGCTCAGCTCGCTGCTGAGTCAGCTCGGCGGGCTCAAGCTGAGGAAGCTGTTGAGCAGTACATTGCTGCCCACTATGCTTCCCAGGCTGCTTCACAGGTCGGGAACTGATGGTTTAGCATTACTTCCTCATGAATTTTGGCACACTCAGCTGCGCATTGTAAGCCTGAACATTCCCTGAGCTTGTTGTTGCATTCCCAGCATAGCACGACAACCAAATGGCCACGTGACAGTTCACTGTGCTTGGAAATATTGGGCAATCTTTCTCAGGTCACTTAGTTTGCATGCCGTGATGCATTTGTGTTTGCTGGAGCACCTTTTGCTTTCAGCCAAAAAAGTTATTCCAGGAACAAATGTACCAGCTGATGAGGCCACTGCACATTGTTTTGCCACACTGGCTGCTGAGGCAGGACCTCATGCAGCTACTGAGCTGATGAGGACTGCATGTGCCTGACTCTAAGGCAAGACATGTTACGAACGGATGAGTGAAGGGATGAATGATGAGTGCATGGATGGATGTATGAATGAATGGATGAATGAATGCATGTGTAAATCAATGAGCACATGCAGAAATGAGTGAATGAAAACTCATGCGACAACATGTCGATGACTGTTTGGACTTGTAGGAGCAAGCTGCAGCACTGCTATCTCAGCTGCACCAGCAGGACCCCAGCAGAGGCACCCCTCACCTGCAGCCCCACCCCAGGGGGACCCTACACCAGGTGGACAGGCGCCCAGCCCGTCAGCCTCCCCCTCCCACACCTGGCATGGGTAGTGTGGGGTCCATTTCTCCCAACAGAGATGCTGGGACACACAGAGGTCGCGAAGGGGAAAGCAGTCTCAGAGTCATTGAGCAGCAGCCTTGGTGGGTGCCCAGCAGTGCAATGATTACATACAAGACTGATCAGGCTGCAATCATGTTGCTATACACCAGTCAGGATGCTAACTTTGATAGCTCTGAAAGGTGTTTGTCATGCAGCCCTGATACTGTCATGATTGCTTGTGGCATGATAAAACAACCATTGCTGATACAGCGCAATCACCAGGCAACTGATTGGCTTACACGTTCAATGCACAGAGAGTTGGTGTAGTATAAAGCAATTGTTTTTGAGTTTCGTATAACACTTGTGTCTAACAGTATCGTTTTGGCTGCACAGGCCATTAGCAGTCGCCCAAGCTGGACAGAACCCCTCACCCTTGACCCCAGGCATGGGTAGTGTAGGATCAGTCACCCCTAGGGGGCTCTCTACTTCCAGCAGTGATCTGGACCCCCTAACTGGGGCTTCTGGAGTTGGCCGGGGCAGGCCCAGGAGTAGCCCTGACAGCAACACTGGTGGACTGGATGGCAGTCCTGTCAGTGCAAAAGGTCATGCCAGGGACACGACTGAATCTGATCAAGAGAACCAGGTGCCATTCGGGTGAGATCTGCACCAGCCTGCTTGGTAAAAGGCATTGTGTGACATTAGCAAACTACATGTGATTTGCATACAAGCTGAGGCGCAAACGGCGTTGCCATAACAAGCTCAGTCTGTACTTGTTTCAAGCGTTTGACTGTGACAAGCTGAGTTGCTGCAGGTTCTTAGAGGATTCTGGTCAGCCCCAGCTCAAGCAGCATTCTAGCTCGGGTCAGGGCAGAGGAGCCTTGCAGCACATGCATTTCAACTCGCTCTTTGATCAGACAGGCAGCACTCATGAGGTTGAGGACTTACTGAGCAACCAAGATAGACATTGTACAAGTGCACAAAAGGTGCAGCGCATGCCTGGCGCTTCACCTCTGTGGCAGCAGAACAAATCAGGGACCAGGGCTTGTTTCACGGGCCTTTCCTGAGTTCGGCTTAACTTGCAATGCATTGTGCCAACAACTGCAGTACGTGGAAGTGTGTCCTGTCTGACTTCTAGCTTACTAGGTAGCTGACTAAATATTGAGGTTGTAAGCATGTCTTGAAGTTAAAAGCATTGAAACAAAAGCATTTTCTTGGTCGAATGATGCACAGACTCACTGGCTGAAAAGCCAAGCAATTGTGTGAATAAGACTTTATAGTGCCCTGGTAGGCACTGAAGGGACCACTGCTGTCCAGATTGGAGAGACACCTCATTCTGCTCCAGATGTCCATATCATTGATCATCACTTGTATGTTTGGGCGCTGTACGGCCAAAGCATACATCAGGCAAGCAAAATATGATGCCGTTGTCTCCCCTTCAGGCTTGCTTTGCTTGATGGCAAGGCTTGACAATGTCTCATGCGTCACAAGACCAAATATGCTGGCCCTTAGCACCAGATGGCATTGCAGCAATGTCAACACCTTGAGCTTGGGCATGCCGGCCACTTGACATCAATGGTGGCCAGTAACGCCAGATTTTTTTCTCTCCGAATTCTCGACACAAGAGTTCAGTGACAAGGACACAAGACTTGTCAGCTTGCTCAGATCGTTAGTGATCTGTACTCTGACGACACTGACAGCACCTGCAGACCTCAGCTGGCTTGCCCAGAAACATTTGATACACTGATACATACACCTGATACAAAGCCCGGATATGTACGAGGCTTCAGCTTACATACAGGCTGCATGGTTGCTGTCGACAACAAAGTTTGCGCCAGTGAGCATCATTTCGGAATTTGGGATGCCCGGGTCATAAATTGGGTTGCAATTTCTTGCGTCTGAGTCAGCGGTCTTTCAAGGCAAGTTTTCGATTTGGCATTGTAGAGAAGCCCTCCAGCAACGTTCTTGTCCAGGCTAATCCGAGGTGCTTCGCTCTCTTGTAGTTCATTAAGCTCAGCTACTGCGGCTCTGTGTACCGCCACTCAGGTACTGATGTCAGCTCAGGCTGGCACAACTTGACTTGACCAGTGGAATTACAAGCCGGTCTGGCGCATACGACGCTCCAACTCATTGCTGTGCCGAAGAACACACTGTTGCTAGCCTTGTTGTGCCACTCACACACAGCAATTGTGAGACTGCACGACTGAGGGTGCTGGGTGCTTCTGTTATGTTCTGCTACAAGTTTTTCAAGCTTCTGTTTTGTTGGCATCAGTGTCTTGCTACGCTTTGCCTAGCTCCATTATGCTTGTATTCTTCAGGTGGCAAGCCAACCTTGCTGCTGAGAACCATGGACGCTCAGCTGGAGGTACTGGTGAACAGAGCACGCAAAGTCAATGACAAAATGATGGAAGTCAAGCAGGACTTGGCAACAGCCAAGCAGGCAAAGAATGAGGTGCAAGAAAGGATTCTTTGTGACCTGCTGCTCAGTCTCAGCAATAGGCTGCTGGGTCTGCAAGAGGAGAAGCTTCTTTTGCTTCGCCAAGCACCAAGTAAGCCCTGCCTTCAGCTTGTACATACTGGCGCACATCATGTTGCATTCCATTCAGTGTGCAAGAATTCCAGGCACATATCAATGTGTTTGGAACATACACTGGTGCACACATTTGCTTCAATTGACAATCCCCTCATGCAACCGTGATACAAAGGAGTTGTGTACTTGCAGGGCCCTCACTTGGAGGCATGGCTGCAGAAAGTACAGTCAGGAAATGGGGTGAGGCTTGCTTGTACGCCAAGTTTGATTACGCTACAAACTGTTGCCACGGAAACAATGTCTGTACAGGGAGCAACATGGTGACTGTCAAGGTCAGAGGGGAGACTGAGCGCACTCCAGTTCAGCTGTACCTTGCAGCTGGAGAGCCAGATCAAGCCACATCTGGTCACATATTCATGGACAATCTCAGAGGCTTATTGCATGGGCTGCCAACGGATGTCCCAATTATGGTTTGTGAAGACGTCAATGCCATGTTCGTGAAGGGAGCACAGTTGCAGCGTGACGTGAATGACTTGTCTCAGGAGCAGTTCACAGCAGGTTCAGAGCTGATCATATGGCCAGGTGACTGCCATTTCACAGGACATTCAGGATGTCAATAGATCTTCAATGTTGTGTCTTCTGCGTTCTGATGTTGTCTGCACTAGTTCAGTTTGTCTTCTGTGCAGCTCTGGGTTGTGGTTATCAGCACATGACTGGTGTTGAAAGTAGTACTCTTCACTTGTGCAGGCACACTGGACGAAGCAGTGTTGCAAATGTTGCAGTCGGGATACAGCATACTCAGCAGCAACTGCCAACATGTTTTGGCTTTGCTGACTGCTGGCATCAAAAACAGCAAGGAGGACTGAGTCCACTTTCTTGTGTTGCACCTGGTGATGCCCTACTGCCCTTGCTCTTGGTGATGCCCTACTGCCCTTGTGCCTGCTGATGCCCTACTGTTCTTGCACCTGCTAATGCTCTACAGCCCTGGTGCTTGCTGATGTTCTCCTGCCCTTGCACCTGCTGACGCCCTTTGCCCTTGCACCTGCTGACGCCCTTTGCCCTTGCACAGGAAGCTGCACTGCAGCAGGCAGCCTCAATGCAAGAGGCTCTCCTGAGGTCTGAGGCTGAGTCAGCAGCTCAGCTCGCTGCTGAGTCAACTTGGAGGGCTCAAGCTGAGGATGCTGTTGAGCAGTACATTGCTGCCCACTATGCATCCCAGGCTGCTGCACAGGTCAGGAACTGATGATTTGTTCAACAATAATTCCTCGTAAATTGTGGTGCACTCAGCTGAGCATTGTATACCTGAACATCTCTCGAGCTTGTTGTTGCACTCCCAGCGCAGCATGGCAACCCAATAGCCATGTGTCATTTCACCTTGCCTGTCACATTTTGTTGGCCAATCTCTGTCAGATTACTTAGCCTGCATGCCATGCAGCATTCATGTTAGCTAGAGCACGCTTTGCTTCCAGCTAGAAAGCATGTCCAAACACCAATGCACCAGCTGATGAGGCCATTGCACATTGTTTTGGCACGCTGACTGCCGGAGCATGATCTCATGCAGCTACCAAGCTGATCAGGATTGCGTATACCTGACCGTGGGGTAAGACAAGCTTACACTGATTTTTTATTGAAATGTGTATCTCAGTGCATGCATTCAGAAGCGGATGAATGAGTGAATGAACGAATGACTCAGGCCACAGCGTGCCAATCACTGTTTTGGACTTGTAGGAGCAAGCTGCAGCGCTGCTGAGTCAGCTGCACCAGCAGGATCCCAGCAGAGGCACCCCTCACCTGCAGCCCCACCCCAGGGGGACCCCACACCTGGTGGACAGGCGCCCAGCCCGTCAGCCTCTCCCTCTCACACTTGGCATGGGTAGTGTGGGGTCCAGTTCCCCCAAAAGAGATGCTGCGACATACAGAGGTCGCGAAGGGGGGATCAGTCACAGAATCAATGAGCAGCAGCCTTGGTGAGTGCCCAGCAGTGCAATGATTACATACAAGCCTGATCAGGCTGCAGTCACGTTGCTATACACCAGTCAGGATGCTGCCTTTGATAGCTCTGAAAGGTGTTTGCCATGCAGCCCCAATACTGTCATGATTGCTGGTGGCATAATGAAACAACCACTGCTGATATAGCGCAAACACCAGCCAACTGGTCTTGCATGTCCAGTGCATACAGAGTTGGTGTAGTAGAAAGCAATTGTTTTTGAATTTCATATAATACTTGTGTCTAACAGTACCCTTTCGGCTGCACAGGCCATTAGCAGTCGCCCAAGCTGGTCAGAATTCCTCACCCTTGACCCCAGGCATGGGTAGTGTAGGATCAATCACCCCTAGGGGGCTCTCTACTTCCAGCAGTGATCTGGACCCCCAGACTGGGGCTTCTGGAGTGGGCCGGGGCAGGCCCAGGAGTAGCCCTGAAAGCAACACTGGCGGACTGGGTGGCAGTCCTGTCAGTGCAAGGAGTCACGCCAAGGACACGACTGAATCTGATCAAGAGAACCAGGTGCCATTCAGGTGCGGTCTGCACCAGCCTGCTTGGTAAAAGGCATTGTGTGACATTAGCAAAAATACATGTGATCTTTATACAAGCTGATGCGCACTTGGCATTGCCACAAGAAGCTCAGTCCATACTTGTTTCAAGCCTTTGATTGTGACATGCTGAGTTGCTGCAGGTGTTTAGAGGACTCTGGTCAGCCCCAGCTCAAGCAGCACTCCAGCTCTGGTCAAGGCAGAGGACCCTTGTAGCACATGCATTTCAACTCGCTCTTTGACCAGACAGGCAGCACTCATGAGGTTGATGACTTACTGAGCAACCACGATAGATATTGTACAAGTGCACAAAAGGTGCAGCGCATGCCTGGCAATTCACCTCTGTTGCAGCAGAACAAACAAGGGACCAGGGTTTGATTCATGGGCCTTTCCTGAGTTCGGTTTATCTCGCAACGCATCATCCAAACAACTGCAGTGTGTGACTTCCAGCTTACTAGGTAGCTGACTAAACATTGAGGCTGTAAGCATGTCTTGAAATTAGAAGCATTAAGAAGCAAAAACAAAACCTTTTGACAGTGGCACAGTGGACAGCAATGTACGAGAAGATGTTTCTGCCCCATTATAGACAACAAAATCTGCAGCTATTAATGCAGCTATATCTTTGCTGCACTTTGCGTTTTCTTGTTCAGATGACGCACACACTCACAGACTGAAAGCAAAACAAGGCTGGTGAATCAGACCAATTGCATGGACTTTGAAACGCTATGTTAGGCTCTGAAGGGACCACTGCTGTAAAAACCTCACTCTACTTCAGGCTGTGCATGGAAACACCAGTTCCGTATCGTATTTATGGATGGAGCATCATTCGGGATCTGATTCGGGATTTGGGTTGACACAACACATTAAATTGCCGCTCCAAAAATTGGGTTCGAAGTCATGAGATCACTCTGAGGCGTGGCAAGCGTGATGCAAGGACAAATGCCCTTGATACAGAGAAGAGCAGTCTGCAAAGGGAGTTAGACAATGCCAGGCAAGCGTTTTTCAGAAGGCTCTATTGAGCACGCTTGATCTGATGCCCGATCGATAGTAGTCCACGGGGTTCATCGGCAGCTGTCAAGTATACACTTGACACAAAACTTAGTGTGTCATTGCACTGACAATCGTATTGCTTCAAACGCCCGCAACGCTCATCGCGTCTGACCGTGATCTTGTATGAATTGTCAACGACAACATACCTTATTGCGGCCAGCAACTGCGAGCTTACATGTACTGATGTGCAGGGCTAAACCCTCTCAGCTAGAGAATGAGGTGGCCAGGCTACACAGAGTCGTGAAAGCTAGAGACCGCAGTATAACCTGGCACACTGAGAAAGACAAGAGGCTAGGGGGAAACCTGATGACAACAGAGCGTGATGTTCATGAGCTTGCTTGTCAGCTCGCTCAAGCTACGAAGTTTGGGGCACAGCCTAAAAGGCAAGGCTTGAATGTTTCAAAGCCTTTTGAGGTCAGTACTGCCAATTGCTCCTCCTCACATGCGATGCTGGTTCAGCAAGCTGTGAATGCCCTACGATGCATACATAAGAAGGATGTGATGACATAGCAGCAAGGCAATTTCCTCTTTTGCTGGACATTGGTACTCGCATTCAATTACCCACAGTGGCAACGAATGCTGTTATCACTCCATTATGCACATGCAGAACAGCAACCACAAACATGCAACTCTTCTCCCTTTGACAGCAGGCACCTACTAGCGCTGTGCAAAGTGCCCCATTTGCAACTGGAGTCGGCCCTGCCCAAGCTAGTCTGGGAGGGATGCCCCATGACAACGCACATGGTTCTGCTCTATCCAAGCCATTACAGCCCAGGAACACCTTCCATCAAATAACTAGCCAAGAGAAGCATGATAACGAATCTGCTTTCCAGTCGCTAAAGAAGCCTTTCAAGCCTCCTAGGCGAGCTTCGTAAATGGCCACATCTGCAATGGTGAAGGTTCACTCTGCTTTAGCCTGATACTTTGCCAGTTTGGGTAGGAATGTACAAATACAAACGAGGCATGAGAGATTGTGCACGTGAGTTTGATTGCTTTTGACGGCTGTCATGTCATTGATTACTGTGTCAGGTGATAATTTGCTTGCAACTTTTTGCCACAGTATGTTTGACACGAAAAAATGCCTTGTTTACCAGCCAGTATGCATGCCGTGTAGACTACTAGGTAGGTCTGTGGAACAACTTTTGTAGAACTGAACTTTTGCATGTGTATTAACAGATAATGTGCAGTCGCGATGATGAGTAGCCAAACACTATCCAGAAGAACATAACGCTGGCGCAGGCATGACATCTTGTACGCCTAAAGTGTTTGGTAAAACGTAAGTTGTTAGGGTGGCATGTGATCTAACAATGCCCAGGACATGTATCTGCTACTTTTCTTTTCGGTCGTCATGTTTTGTTCTGTTAATCAATTCATTTGGCCAAGCCCTGAGCATACAGATGAAGTCTTTGCAGGGATCTTTGAAATCAGCAGCGCTGCACTTGCTTCTTCTGTAAACAAGACGTTGAGGTAGACAGACATAGCAAGGCGCGCGCGTGCAAGCCGCACAGCACTTTATGCCGCCAATATTGCAAGTTAGCTACAGCTCCAACTAACGGCTAACAACGTTGTACCCTATGCTCAAATCCATCATGACTTGCAAGTGATTCTACGTCCCAGCAATCAACCGCAAGCCCACTTATGCATGGTAACCCCGAACATTGTGGCACAAGTGTTCAGTCTACTCAAAGTAAGAAGGGCATGGGCAGCTACACAGAAGATATATGTGCAAGACACATGCATGTGCATAATGCACATATGCAGTATCAAGCTCAAAGTCAGCTACACACACAGGTATACATGCAGAGTGCAGACTGATCAAATTGCAGTACAAATTTTCATCGCACATATGCTGCCCACCACCAAATTGGCATGCTAAGCTGCAGAATCAAGCATTATATTGCCTTGAGCTCGTGACATCTGATCCTAGGGCCTGTTGCTTGCTGAAACAGAAACAGAGCACTGGCGGCTGGTAATAATTACCAATTATTGCGCCTTTACACCATACCATCCCAGCAACTTTTGACATATATTAAGGGCTAAGCCCAAGCGCAATCTCCTTTTAGCAGCAATAAAAGTCTGGCCTACCCTCGGCACATCCACTGGGCAAGGTGGTGTAGGGATTGACACAGTCACTACCTGCATTGGCACCACGAGAGCTGCTCCCTGGGTCTCAAAGGGAAGAGATAAGCAAAATGCTTTGCAGCAAAGCTTTACATGCTAACATGAACGCTTGCAGTGCTTCACATTTGCACAACCACAGACCTTGACCTTGTAGCGTCTGATGTTGAAACCAGTTGATAGCATGTGATGCTGGGCAGTGCAGCTTCCCTGTAAACTTGGTGAATCTTTGGTCAAGGCTGCACACTTGGCAAGTGCCCTGGGCATTTGGTACAAAGCAAAACAAGGGGTTTGTTGACAGCTGAAGGTTTGGTCAGCACACTTGGCTTGGTGCACAAGCAATGCACAAACATCTCAATCTTTTCACTTCTGCTTGTGCATGCGCTACAGATTTGTCATGACAATGAGCAAAGCCTAGGGAGGCTGACATGCACAACATGCACAGCAACAAGGTTCTGCCACATCTGCACTTGCAGAAGATGTGAGTTCTTACCACCAGTGCCATTGCCCCCATGTGCACAGCAAAACACATTGGAATCACCCTGCAAGAGCCAGAGCATCATAAGTGTTTGCTTATGACATTGTTGCAGCATCCAGCATGCCGTCAGGTCTTGACGCAGCTATAGCTAGCAGACCATGTTGTTCTCTTTTAGCCTCAGTACGCCCAGCATGTAACACGTCTGGAAGTTCTACACTGACCTGACAGTCTGTGATTTCCACAGTCGCTTAGCAAGGAAGCATGAGCAAATGATAAACGGTGGTCATTTTGCAAAAAATATTGTCTCTGGCACCAATTTCTCAGCTGATGTTCATGAAAGCTCGTGCATGACAACATCGCTTATGGGAGGTCCCTGATCATAGCACACAGCGTGCATCTGAGGAGCTTTTAGTGTACCACACAGCTCGCTCCGGATGTGCCGTAGTAACAGTCTGGCAGATCCATCTCGTCGCAGCAGAAAGGCGATAGCGGTTCAGCGGTGGCCGAGGGGAAATTTGCGCATGAAGGGAGAGAATTGGCCGGGATTGTGTTGTCCACGTCTTCGGCAGTGGCCCCCAGGATCGTCAAACAGTTGTCACTGTGGAAGTTAGCATCACAGCACAACCCAATTTGTAACCCTTGGCACTTCGGTCCGCCAGGGCCATCACTAGCCTTGATGCAGTTCTTGCCTGTTCCTTGATTGCTGCAGCAGAGCATTACATGTCAGCGGCAGGTCTCGACATCAAGTCTAAGACAGCAGATCATCTTAACACTCCCCCGCCGTTGTAGCAAGTGTCACCATCAGCAGGGAATCGAGCGTGGCAACGCATTGCAAACGGCGCAAACACTTACTCAGGCAATGCTTCACTGCAGGTGAGGCACAGAGCCAGACACACGCAACAAAGCAAAGTTCTCATCCTGATGACAGGCTGACACTCCATGCAGCCGATCCGTCGTGCGTGGTCGCCCAGACAACTTGCAAAATGACGACGTGTGCGGAACAGGGCAGAGATGCTGACAGGATTGATAGCGCCACATCGTGCTTATGATACAAGAGACTTAGGCATGTCCAAGGAAAACAGGAAGCAGAGCGAATGGCAAGCGTTACAATCAAAAGGGCCAGTGTCACTGCGGAGGAAACTTGGGCACTGCTGTCAGGTGTATGACACAGATGAATTCCGCACAAGCAAGCTTTGTTGTGCTTGCAAGACAGCCATGGATAGCATGCCTCTCCCTCTTTTAGGTAACACCTACTTGTGCTGACCTCACTGGCTTCATAACTTGCACAAAATTGTATGCCTGTGTCTAGTACTGGGGAGTGCTGTAGTATGTGCATGCAAGTGTCTGGACTGCACAAGACTTCCAAAACCAGTAGAGCTTTGCTTTAAGCATATGTGGCTAAAGCATACAAGGTGCAGCATAAAGATGCCAACATTTGTGAGGTCTGTCTGCAGAGAGAGGGCGCAGAGATCGCGGACCCAACAGCTACAGTGTGCGACTGTGTCTCAACACAGCATGTACTCGTATATTGTGGAATCGGGACGTAAACGCTGCGATCAACATCTTGAGGCTGTTCTTGGACTGGGTCGAGGTACGCACAAAGCCATAGAGTTTCGCAGGGCCGCCCTTTGACGTTTCACGATTCACGGTGCCACCAGAAGCCTCTGCTTGCACGCTATGGGGTGGAATGAGCAGCTGCGGGCTCAGCATATGCACAGCAATAATGATTCTAGATAAACTCGTGCTCCGCAGTGCCCGCACGTGCTCCGTCTAGGTCGTTACAATCAAAAGCAGATTTCAGCGACTCTACAAGCTACTACTGCTTGCACTGATCGGAAGTGCGTTTGCTACTAGAATACCAAATTCATTGGTGCTAGACAGACTTGGAAGGTCTGACTCAAGGTAGCAGAAGATCTTAACCCACAGATCTGCTGTGAGACGCAAATTACAGGCCTAGGACATACTGATACTTTTCCGGTGTCACTCATACACCTGACACGAAGACTTCAGCTTACAGGCTGCACAGTTCCTGTTGACAACAAAATAGGTCGAGTCATTTGGGGATTTGGGGGTTGAAGACATGACCGATGGATGACAGAACAGATTGGTATATCCCCTTGACAAGGACACGCGGCTTGTAAGACGCTCTCCGTGCAAAGTCGATAGGTCACTTGGGCCCGCTGCTTGGAGAGGTACTTCGCTGACGTTCGCCTGTGCGCTTGCCTGTCGGCTCGTCCGCCTGTGGTACTGGACTCTTGCAGCGAACCTAGGTGTGGCCTTGCTGTGGTTTGTTGCTGTGTTCCAGCGTTCGCGAATATTGTCCAGGGAGGGCGTCTGCCTTCTATTTCACGCTGAGTTCCTACGCAAACGACCAGGGTCTAGCAGCAGCCACAGTTTGGTTTTCGTATAAGCGAGGAGACCGACGGTGTGGGTGAAGTCGGTTTGACGTGCAAGGTGCGAGTCTCGAGATCAGCTCTTCTGCATGTGCTTGTCGGTTGCGAGCCGCAACTCCTGACTCGTTTACCTGTGAAGTGTAAACACGCTTCACCATATTGCGTCAGTTACTGTTCTTTTGGTAAGTTGCTGTTGGACCGCTGCAGCTAAGGCGTCTCACCACACTGCTCGAAGCTGTCAGAGCAACTGTTTTGCTAATTCCGACTGCCTCAGACAAAAGCTGCATTGTGTTGCGCTTGGGTCAGCTGCGATTCAAATTTCATGTGCTCACTGCATTCAGAGCAAGGAACGTATCACCTGGAACAATTTTGATCCCTGGCAGCACACAGCAGGGGGACAGAACAAAACATGTCTCTGAACATACCCCAATGCTTGCAGGGTCTTCACATGGGCTGCCTCAAGCCCGTGCTGCTGATCTGGTTGGCATCAGTGGCAATTGGGTCGACATGCTGGGCAGCACCACCTACTGCAGACGACGTAATAGCAACCTCCTGTGGCGTGGCCCTTGATGTATTTTCCCAGTGCGCTTCTTCAGTTGGAGATGAGAAACTAGCAGCTACCTGCTGTACGCCCTACTCAGTGCTGAAAAGCTTCAACTGCTTCTGGTGAGGGCAAGTCGATACAGCAAAGTTGCATTCTCTGCTGCACACACAAAACCACATGTTTTCATCTCCCAGACTCTGTCATCAAGGCTGCCACTTATCTCATGCCTTTGCAATGGCATTGTTCTGCGCAATGTCTAGCTTGCTACCAGCATGTGGTCAAGGCTAGCTGATGAATTGGTTTTGTGCTGTGCAGCAACCCTGACTTCAGCACCCAGGCTCAAGCTATGATGACAGCTGATGTGAGGCAGGCGCTGTTGCAATGCCCCGGAGAGGGACACATCAGCGCTCCTATCCAGTGCGACAAACAAAACCAGCAAGGTTAGCATCCTGTTCACTGCAGAGTCTTTGTACTGAGATGCAAACTGGCTGAAAAGCAACAAGCCGATTTGCACTAAAGCAGTTGGGCTATGATCATCATAAAGTCCTGTGCCTTGCCTAGGCTTAGGAATTTGCTATGCTGGGCTTGATGCGCTGAATTTGGGCAAGAAACCTGAAACCAAATCCCTCAATATTGGAAATCTCAGAACCACACAGTTGCATGCCACTCATGCTGTGTCACAGGCTGTATCAGCAACTTCTCAACAAGGCTCACTCACATCGACATGTTGCACTTTCTCACCTGTTGTCTGTCTTGCAGTGGGTGTGTGGCTAGATGGCTCAGATGCACAGGAATACATATCCTCTGTTGATGCCAAGTTCAACCTAATGAAGGAGATTAACAACCAGCTCAGTGTTGCTCAGCCAGATCAGCTATCAGCTCAGCAGGGCGCTGAAGCCAATGACTATGGTGGTGTAGATTCCAGCATCACTCTGGACCTCACCGTGGATGTGGAGTTAGGTGGCGGTGAAAGGCTGGTGAGGAGAGGAGTTACTATTGGGACTTCAGACCTCAGCAGCTCGATTGCAGAGTTGACAGCTGAGGTGGACTTTGAGGTTGGCCCAGACGTGTCAGGTGAGTCTGAGCTATTGGGCACATATGATGACAACCTGACTTAGTGTCTGGCAAGACAAATCAACCATCATGCTGCGTATACTGTGTGTCATTAGACAATCATTCATATGTGACGTGCCCATGACGCAGAACGAAGTCACATAGCAAAGATCCAGTGCCAGTTTGTTTTTGCCATGGAAGATGTCAGATGTGTCTGCAATCTTTGGTTTGTTCAGGCTGTCAAAACCGCAGTTGCTCATGTTGTCATCACATGATTGCATGATTGGCCGTCTGTCTCTATGTCTCTCTACCTGTCAGATATCTGTCATGCTCGCTCTTTGCCAGCTGCCTTTTGCATGCTCTTGGTCCAATGCAGCTGGACTTATGTACACCAACTATCTTGTACTGAACACTGAGATCAGCCGCATTGCTCTGCAGGCAGCGAAATCAGGCAGATCCTTCAGGGCGTGACTGAGTGGATTGCATCAATGGTGGATGATCGAGCTGATCCGTTTGGAGACTTTGCTGCCTTTGAGCAGTCTGGAGACATGAGCAGCATCACTGCTCATGTGGCAGAAGTCATCTCACAAATGGCGGGAACCTTGAATGACCTTGGCGCCAACGAGGACATGGATGTTGAAATTACATACGAGTTTGACTTGGCGGTACGCACTCACACTGTTTGGTTTTGGCCTTTGCATTTTGTCTGCAAATGACATACAAGTTTGACTTGGCGGTGCGCACTCAAAATGTTGGTCTTTGTTCCTTGTTTACAAATGACATCTAGACATCTGTTTGCCTGATTTGCGCCCAACCGTATGTGCTTGTGTCTTCAATCAACGCCATCAAAGCTGTCTTGATTGGGATGACAGCCAACAGCTTGTTGACGCATCATTGCACAGACACATGTTTTCTGCACAGGCTGCTTTCAATGCTGCATTTCAGCATGTCTGCTTACAAGTGATGTGACTGAAATGTCACAAACAGTGCTGATGAGCTTTTCTGCTGTTGCTGTCTGCAGGCGCCGGAGTTCAATGGCATGGCACTCAAGGGATCAGCTCAAGACTTGGCTCCTTTGAGGGATGGCATGATCTCAGCTGCAAGTGACGACGCTATGGTAGAAGCATCTGACTCATCACCTTCAGATTCTCGCCACACCAGCCATCGTCATGGAGACCATGGTCACATGGGCCACGGTCACATGGGTCATGGACACAGCTTCATCAGACAGACCTACAGGTGGCTCTGTCATCACAAGGAGCTCATCAGGATGGCAGTAGTTGTGGAGTTGTTGTTGTGTGCACTGTTTGCCTCTGTGCACCTGATGTGGTCTTGCTGTCTCAAGGCTCAGAGCTCAGAGGAGGGCAGCTCAGATGCTGAGCTCAAGGCACCACTGATTGAGTCAGCTTCGGCCTATGCCCCAGCTGATGAGCGCGTCATCATCTCACCCCTGTGGGCCCATGTGATCGACTCCAAATCTGGAATCTCCCTCGTGTGACGAACCTACAGAAGGATTCAGCACACTGCAGCAATTGAATTCCTGTATAGCTACTGTTGTACATTCACCACAGAGGTGTAGCTTCGATTTTGATACTGCCTAGGCGCTCAGGCCATCCTTGCTCCAGATCAATCAGCTGCGGTTATTCATAAATTTTGTGAAGCACCGCAGGATTAATGAAATGTATAGATTTACATTGCAGGTGAGTCTCAGCTAGGATGTTGTACAGGCAGTCAAGTGAGACAGGACAAGTGTGCAGCGGTTGTCTTTTGAGCACTGGACCAAGTATCTACTAGCGTATATGAACAAGCTCATGTGCACTCACACCCAGACATGAGAAGTATGCTGATATGAAGAACAGGGTAGCCGTCATGGAAGACAAGGCAGCCTTGCTTGAATTCTCTCTATATATCTGCTCAGGGTAAATGTACATGTCTGACTGTGAGGAAGTCACCAGGGTGATAGCTATTTGTCAGTTGATCAGGAAGTCCATCACATCTGCTGGTACCGCTTGTGTGATGAAAAATGTGCGGATCTTGCACTTACATCTTCATGACCTTTTGTCTATCAGACCCTGATGCATCCAACATGTATTCAACATGTACGTACTAATGCAATGGCGCTGAAGCGCTAGCTTGATACTGATGTCCATCTGTGCTTTGTCTATGATGCGCAGATGATGAAATGGTGTTATGTCTTCAATTTAGCCTGACATCCTTTTCCCCACCTGCAGATTCTCCTTGTCATTGTTTTTCTGCTGGGACATACTTGTGAGGTAAAGCTTGCACTTTCCTGTGTCCCGCTATAGAGGATTGCAACCATACAATCAAAGGTGACAGCAAATGCTATTGCCTTCTGACACCTTCACACAAATTCTGGGTCAATTTCAAGGTACAAGTCGTCTGCCTGTCCCAGATCCTACAATCTGTCTTGGCGAAGCTGTGCGTGTAGACTTGCAGCAGCCATTGGCCGGATGTTATAAGCAATTCGCATGACTGCTGCATCAGCTGAGCTTCTGAAACAAGAGATGCACTTGTACCTCACAACCACCTCTTCAGTGAGGCAAATGTTGGCAGGTCCCACACATCAGCAAAGGCATCAAACCCTAAAAGCTGGGAGATACCATGGTGAGCCACACGTACGAAGGAGAACACGTGACACTCAACAAGCGTTGCCATGCAACTGCTGATGCATGCAATGCCATGCAGGGAGTGCATGCGGGCAGAGTTGAAACAGATCTCTAGAGGATGTAAATACAAGATGACAGTGCAGAATGTACCTGTCAAACTTTGTGAGCTAGTGTTGTCTAGGCACTGAAGTGCTCAGCTCTATACAGGTCTAGCTACAGACTGTATTGGAAGTTCTACAAATTGAACCTTCTAGACAAGATGGAATTAAATGCGCTGCATAAGGTTGTGACGGACTTCATCTGCATGGAACATGGAATCCAGGTGTTGTATGACTGATGTAGTCAACATGACCTATTCAATCGATCTGGTCAAACTACTGCCAATTTGCATATGATCTTGAAATACCGCCTGCCCCAACGACTGATGCAGCAGTTTGCATGCCAATTGATCATATATGCCACAACCTCAGGCCAGCCAACTGCTGCCTGATACCATACCTGCTCACGTTGTTCAATGGTTTGTCAAAATGATACTCACCTACTATAGCTAGCACTGCTGGGCATGGCTTTGAAGGCCATCCAAAGCATAGGAGATGCAAAAGCAGCGCTGACATTCCCAGACCGGAATCGTGAGAGCACGCGTTCTGCCCTTTCCAGTTCATGAGGTTGTGCTTGTGCCATCCATGCCGCATATTCTGGCTCTGATTGTCTTCCGTGTTTGCTGTAGTTGACATACCTGATCAAGTTACAAGCTCTGGTAAAACGAGTTGCCATGGACACAGTTACTGCTACCCCAGCCATGTACAAAACATATTGTTGGTAAACTTTGCGCATGTTCAGCTTGTTTGCCAAGAAGGAACTGTACAAAGGCGCTGCTGTGTTGTATTTGCCCTGCACACCTTCGCCAGGACAACACACAGCAGTGTGAGGGAGATGTTGGTCCAGATGACAGTGGACGATATAAGTACGATAGTGACCCACGCTCGCGTACCGTTGCCGTCTGTAGACACCATCCAAGCTGCCACTTGCACAGCGAGGCCTCGAAGTGATGCGGACGCTCGCAGCGTACATTGAACATCAACTGCTAGACAACATCCTTAGTCATGAAAGTTCATGATCATTATGCCTCTTCCTGTCATGTTCTGCATATAGGTACTTTGCTGACTACAGACTCTGATCAAGGACCTGTAAAACCGGCACCAGACCTGAAATTCACAAATATTGTGCAATGCTGGTGCTGCAGACAAACGTGAAAACAAGCAAGCCCGATTTCACCAGGAGGGCACTGTAAGGTGTAGTTCCAGCAGTGTTTGCCACTGTTGTAGTGATCCCTCGTTGAAAGTGGTACCAAGAACACTGTGCTTCCGACCTTTTTACTATACATTTGAGCATGCAGTCTCCACCAGTCATGCAAATTTACTGCAAGCAGAATCCACTGTGTCTCAGCTTTTCACTGGCCAGATAATGTTTCAAATATTTTTGCTTGCAATTGCCTTGATTTGCTGTGCCTTAAGCTGTGCAGGCATACTTGGCAGCAAGCTAGAAACATTTACGAAGAAGCCACAATTGTTTAACGGCGGCTACATGTGACTGCACACAAATTCACACACAATGCGCTGGCATTCACTGTTACATTCACTCACACTCCTGACCTACCCTACACAATGCAGCCAAGCAGGGTTCAAAGGGCAAGTGTACTTATAAAGCCCACCTCACATGCCACAGACAGCTTGGTGACGCTGGCAAGTTTGTTCCTTGAACAGCCTTGCACCCATAACAGTACACTAGTGCCTCTAGCAGTATAATGACACACCTCAATGAGTTCTTGACAGCATCTTCACTTGCACAAGCAGGTGTTGTTCCACACAACCAATAATCTCAGTTAACAAATATTATAAATATATATTTCTGTAAGGGATACAAAAACAGAAAAGTCCAAGCCCCAAGCTTCACAGGGCTCAGGCCTAGGCTTTCTGGCTTCACTATATTGTTCTATGAGCTACAAGAAATCAGCGTAGTCGACTGTCCTGTTGTTGATTGGCTGTAGAGGCCTGGCATTAGCACGCAATCCAGGATTTGCCTTGCCAGCGTACTCCTGGAACTGGACCACCTGGCTGTAAGGGACGGTGACCGCATCTGCAAAGATAAACCACTGCACGTCCTCAGAACATGGGGGTGTTGTCAAGGAGCCCACATAGTGGATGTAAGGTCTGTGTCCATCGGCCTTCTGCTGAGGCAGTAGAGACTCAAGCTGCATGGGCTGCTGGTCTGCAGTCTGTTGCTCATGAGTGGCCTCAGGTGCAAGGCTTAGGGCAAATTGCAGGGCTGGGTTGGGGGGCGAGGGGCCTATGTCCAGCAGCACAGCCACCACAGCCAGCCCACCTGCACATAATAATAATAGTAAAAGTAATAATAATAGTAATAATAATAGTAATAACAACAATAACAATACTAATAAAAAATTTGCTTTCCAGCTCATGATGAGCTAAGTACGTGCGGGACAAGTCTTATCTCTCCAAAGTGGTCTGTCTTGCGCATCTCTATAAGGTCTACAAATTCGACAATTTTGACAATCACGCAACGCAACATCATTGAAACTAGAGCTAGGGCGGACACCTGCACATGTTTGTGAGAAATTTCTGGGAAATGCGTTCAGTGACATGCATGGCCTCTGTATGTGTATGCTGTCCTGTGGCCAGACTCACGAACTGGTGACAGGTGACCAAGCCAACTTGATGTATGGTGCTTCAAGCTTCGAGCAAATATGCCAGGGTAGGGGTTGTTGCTCCAGTGCTGGGTTCAGTCTTGCAAGCAGACTGCATTTGTACTTGAGACATGAACCCAGGCCTATGCAGTTATTACATCACGTTCTTGTGGCTGGACACAAGCTGCAGTCACCAAACTGCAAACAGCATTTTGCTCACAGTGTCTACAACAGCGCTCCTCACAGCAGTGCTATCTGTGTAACATGCATTGTGAGCCGCCTCACGTAACAAGATGTAACAAACTCCTAGCCTACACATTTGGCGTGGAGTGTCATCAATGTGCAACCCCACCTGTCTTTGTGTCCTTGTGCACCAGGTGGGCCTCCATGGCCTTCCTGGCCCCATCAAAAGCATGCTCGCTTGGGGTGTGAAAGTGCCATTGCACCAGCTCCAGATCCCTCCCTGAAACTTGGGACATGTTCCCTTTTGGAGCATTCACCTGCAGCAAGGATATGTTGGGTCAAACCAGCTGACACTATTTGTGTCACAGTAGCTGACACTGTTTGTGTGAAAGTAGCCAGTACCAACCGACGCAGCAAGTGAAACACATGCAAAACAGTATTTCCACTCATGAGTCCTGCAATCTGTCAGTGGACTGATCTGGGTCAAACAAGTCAAAGTCAAGACCCCAATATATGTGTTGTCAAAACCTGGTGTACAGACTAGCGCACATGATGAACATGCATTAGGACTGATGGACTTGCTTCAATCTGTTATGTGGTGTTTGACATCATGCACCACAGTCAGGCGCCGGCGGTTGGTGACTGTGATGTACGCTTTGGTAAATACATCAAATGAGGGCTGCATGGTGCTCAGCATGGTCAAGGCAAGGCTGGGCAGGGCTGAATGACGCAGAGCAAGGCAATGCGTCAGTCAAGCTGCAAAACTCTGCCACCAGTGCTCTGTAGCTTATGCACATGCTGATGACCTCGTAAGCTCATGTACTAAACGTGCTGATGCTTGCATCTGAGACAAGTGGGGCAGTTACCCATAACTTGTGGCTGGTGGGCTTGTGCAATAAACCAAGACAAGCAGGTGGTGCTTCTATATTATCTTGACATGTCTGCCGTCGTCTCTGGCATGCAATGCAGCATGACTGTAGCACTGGCGACATCAGCTTAGTGTGATGCCTGTCTGAGTCAGACGTAGTTTGCTGACTGCAAATGTTATGGTACATGCGCTGCACAGAGCTGCATCAAACAACAAGGAAAGATATCAAGCAGTTGCTCACCTGCATAGTCCCATGGCCTGTGTTCTTCACCACTGCACCAACTTGGTTGTTGTACTGGAAACCGATGTCTCCAAACCGGTTTGGTTTTTGCTGAAACTTGAGCTCAAAGTGGAACTTGATGTTCCCAAAATCTTCCACATTTTGCTCAATGTCAAATTTGAAGTTTTCAGCATCATTCAGCTCATGCTGAAAATCAAACCCGAGATCTCCAATACCATCTTGCTTCTGCTCAAAGTGGATTTTCATGTCTCCAATCTTCCGTTTCTGGCCATTGTTGGTCTCTTGAGTACTCTGGGCAAAGTGCTCAGCCAGAGCAATGTTTATGGGTGATTGCTTCTCCCCAATGGAACACGTCCCTATACCAAACACTGTTAGCTCAGCTGCATGACTTTTGTGCCAAGGTCCAACAACTCTGATGCTTCAGTTTGGTTCATGCTATTGACTCCTCCTAGGTCCATTACTGCAGCCCTATGTTGAATGAATGTCTTGTAAAGGTCAACAATGGCGCAGTCAGCAGACTTGCTTGTGGCAACATGTGTTATGCCAAAACAACTTTTGTCAGGTTATTCAGTTGTGGGTGGTTGCTGGAGTGACACTTGAAATGCAGCGCTAGCATCAGCCACACTGTGCATGTACATCAGCAAGATGCATGCTGCGCAACTCAGACTATCTGTGTGCAAGCGACGTCTTGAACATAGACTTGTGTCAGCAGTGAGGATTCAACATCAAAAGAGCTTGCAATGCAAAATGTCCCACTGCGGTTGTTGCATTCGTCTATCACCCGGTCTGGCTACTTTCACTGATGTTTCATTGCTATGCACAGCGCACCTGGCCATGCTGAAGGTCCTGTATCATCACCAGCATATGAGAAGGCAGCATGCTCCTCCGCCTGAGCCAGCTGTGCGCAGCAGGGACATGTTGCTGCCAGCAGCAATGCTTTGCCAGCCAACAAGACCCTTCGCCTTGTAGTGACCTCAGGCTCTGCATGACGATGGTGTTGACAGCGTAGCAGGAAGAGGTGCAGCGAATCAGGGACAATAAGATCATGAGCTGATGGCAAGTTCAGGTCTCTCACGAGGTGTAGGCTTACCAGGACGCTGTGGTTGCTGACGCTGAGCGCGCTCTGCAGTGTATGGCTGTGCACATTTCCGTGTTGCCCTCGTCCGTGTGTGCTGGAATCTGGTAGTTGGACTTACCAAAAGCTTTTGCTGCACCTGCGTTGGTGGGAAAAAGGCTGAAAGTGCCGGAGGGCCAAATACAAGTTGCCCACTGATCATGATCAGTGTGACAACTTTGCCTTTGCCAAGCAAGCAGGCGCGCTGACGGCTGGCAGCGGTCCTTGTCAGTCCAAACGAAGCCTCACGCTATGTTTCCTTGACTCATTCTGCACGAGCCGCTTCTCACCAAACAACAGCTAAAAACTAACACCATACACGCTCGGCGTGCAAAGTACGTAAGGCGTGCAGATATTTTGAACCTTTTGAAAGTTTCGAAACGAACAAGCACGATACAGAATATTGACTAACATTCGCAACGATGCTGCCTGAACCTCGGCTGCGACAGGAGCTGTTGCCAAAACCCCAGTTGCCAATATTTGGCGCTTGCAAAATACGGCAAAGTTGACAGCTTGTGGCCGTTACTGATTTCGCACTTCTTACCGCGAGCACAGCGATGGGAGTTCTAAAGGGTGATGCTCGACTTGCGTGCGTGGACCTTTCGAACTATGCCGAGAGAAAGCATGAGATCACTAAGCAGCTTATGGAAGCAGCGACAACCGTAGGGTGCGTCCTTGTCGTCTGGGATTGCCCGTGTCCGCTTATCGGCTGCCCGGACTGTGTACGCTTCTCTGTCTTCGACTTTATTCGTCAAAGTGACAAAGGCCCAAGTCCGTTTGCAGATTCTTCTACGTGACAGGTCACGGTATGCCTCAGGAAAAGATTGATCGCTGCTTTGCGACGACGGAGAAGTAAGCAAACTCATGCTCAGCCAACTTTGACTGCACAAGGGTATCGGACTTGGAGCGCGTTTTGCCCTGGGCGCCTTGTCTTTTGCGTCTGCCACAACCGGTGCTTTCACTCAATCGCCTGAAACACGTGCAGGATATTGGCGATGGAAGAGAAGCCTCCTATGCAGAAGCAGAGCTTTGCTTACATCCTTGGCTGGTCTCAGGAGAAGATTGCAGGTCAGAACCGCAATCTTGTGAATGCTGTGACTCTTTGTACACAACACTCAACTCACCAGATGTCTTGGCTGATGTGCGTGCTTGCCTTTGCCTCTTGCTGAGGCTCTGTGTACAAGCAAATGGGTGTGGCAAGTCCCCTGTGTACAATGAGAGGATATAAGAAGGCTGCATGACACATTTGCCTTTCAGTTCAGTTCAGTCCAGTTCAGCGCAATTTCAACCTCCAAGCTGCTACATATGTGTATATGCAGCATTTCAAATTCAAGCTGAGCCCATTGAGCACTCAACGGGGCTACAGATGACTATTCCTGATATGCTACATGCTGAGCAACACCTCATGCTCATTGCATTTGCTTTGGTGTCTGCAGCTGGAGCACTGAGGGAGGCGCTGTTGATTGGGTATGATCTGCCTCGTATGGAGGGCCTGTGGCCTTCCGAGAAGCAGTGTCCAGGCTTCAAGTATGCTCCCCCTGTCTATGCAGAACAGCAGGGGACATGCACACATGTACAGTAGTCTGCCTGCACAACAACTTGCTAAGCATCCTTCATAATGCACATAGCGCTGCAACATGGTGCTTTAGGCTTGTTGACTTGCCATGCAAGTATCTGTTGAGCTGCAGCCAGACTTTGCCCTTACTGAGGCAATGCAGATGACTTGATGGCTGCTGTAGTCTGTCTGTGCATGTGTATGTGTATGTCCAGTACATTCTTGACTGCACACAACAGACACTGCATTTGATTACCCAATGATGCATATTATCATTGAAGGCATTGCACAGACTGTACAGTCTGTCTGTGCATGCAAACTTCAAGTGAGCGTGCAATGCAAACCCCACATGCAAGCCATGGGCATCTTTACCACGATTGACAGATCTGATGGCACAGAAGAAATGCAGAGCTTGAATTTCAAGCGCTGTGAGGTGTATGAAGTCATGGAGTGCTTGGCTCATGAGTGCTGCTGGGTCTGTCTGTGTGTCTGTAACCATGCCTCAAGTCATGCCTCAAGCTCTGATAGGTCTTGAGGTCATGCCTTGAGCTTCATGCCTTGAGCTCTGACAGGTTTGGAGGTCATGCCTTGAGGTTCATGCCTTGAGCTCTGACAAGTCTTTTGATTGCAGAGAGGAGATGCTGGACTTCATGTTTGCGTGCCATGAGGTGGTGCAGATGATCATGGAATGCTTTGCCAGAGGCCTGGGACTCAAGGAGGACTTCTTCAAAGATGTAAAACACTGACACCGTTTTATTCACACGTCATGTCCGAGTGCTTGTCTGTCTGTACCTGTCTGCCTGCCTGGGACTCATGAAGGAATCATCAGAGGCGTCAAATGCTGACATTGTTATCCACAAATGGTGTTCATGTGCTTGTCCATCTGTGCTTGTCTGCCTGCCTGCATGTACATATCTGTCTGTCTGCCTGCAAACACCAGCTGATTGCTTGACAACCCTGTCATGTCAGTTGTATGTCTACAAATCATACAGCCTTGGTGATCATGATGCAATGACAATGGAGTGGAATGTCATTACTCACCAGTACATCTGTGATGTCTCACCCTATCAGCGCACACACCCCTTGCATGCATCTTGAGTGTTCAATGTCAGCAGACGTTGGCACGCAGAATTAGCTTCAGACGCATTTACTAGGCAAGACAGCTAGACGCGTGTACTTGGTATTGTTGTTGTGCAGTGGCAATCTTGCGACCACTATGCTGCTGGACCACGCCAATATGCTGCTCAGCAATGCATCATGGAATTCAGAGCACCTGCCTGCAAACATAGATTGCCTGTTCAAGCTTTCTGAGGCATTATTGTTGTGGCTGCTTTGTCTGCTGTCATTGTCTTGCAGCTGTCTGCTGGGTCCTCCATGCTATAAGGATGGTGTGGCCGAAAATCTACCCTTGTCACTACAGGAGATGAGCCCGCATCATGAGGACAACATGACCAGCATGAACCTGAACATGTACCCCTCCACGGAGGGGCACACCTTCCCCCCGGGGGCCCAGCGCATCTGGTCACACACTGACTATGAAGCTCTCACCTTGTTATTTCAGAAGCCAGGTAATGAGTGTTACATACGCACATCCCCATAAGTTAGTTGTGGTGTGATTCCTGCTTATGCTGTCCCACATGACCTATAAAGCAGTCACTCTGGTACTCTAACAGTCATGTGAATTGGGCCATGGCCACTAGAATGCAACACTGTCACCAAACATTGCCAGACTGCTCCACAAAACCAGAAGCACCAGCATACAAACCCAGAATGAATGCCCAGACTCAGCAGACAAAGCATGAACACAAGCCCACTCCCAATAATCAGCACATGAACGCAACAAAGCCACAGACCACAGAAAGTCCAGTTGGTTGCTGTCACCCTTGCTGCTGGCCCTGGCCCAGTGCTTGCTTGCTTTTCCATGCTCACCTGGGGCATATTTTGCCGTCTGTAGGTCAGACAGGACTGCAGCTGTGTTCAGGGCTGATCACAGACTGCAACCAAAGCACAACACATGCAGCAAATTTCACAGCAACATGACCTTTGCTGCACTTATCACTTGTTTCATGAATTCTTGTCCCTGGTGCAGGCCAGACAGGACTGGAGGTGTGCTCTGGGTCGACTACACACCGCAACAAAGCACAGCAATTGCAGCAAATTTCACAGCAACATGACTTTTGGTGCAGTTCCTGCCATCTGTTTCATGACTTCTTGCCTCTGATGCAGGTCACACAGGACTGGAGGTGTGTTTAGGGCTGATCACAAACCCCAACAAAGCACATCAAATGCAGCAACTTTGATACCAACCCCACCTTTTTATGCAGGTCAGACAGGACTGGAGGTATGTTCAGGGCTGACCACAGACCTCAACAAAGCACAGCAAATGCAGCAAATTTGATAGCAACACGACCTTTGCTGCACTTGGTATCACCTGTTGCATGACTTCTTGCCCCTAGTGCAGGCCAGACAGGACTGGAAGTGTGCTCTGGGTTGACTATAGACCACAACAAAGCACAGCAAATGCAGCAAATAGCTGTTTCATGACTTCCTGCCCCTGGTGCAGGTCAGACAGGACTGGAGGTGTGTTCAGGGTTGACCACAGACCACAAGAAGGCTCAGGAGGCCCAGTGGGTGGCCTTTGACCCGGTCCCGGGGGCCATCACAATCAACATTGGGGACAGCCTGCAGTACTGGAGTGATGGCGCTCTCAAGTCCACCTACCACCGTGTGCGCTGCCCGACTGCTGAGGACTACGCAGTAAGTCTACTTACCACCGTGTGCGTTTGAGGACTACACTTACCACTGTGTGCGCTGCCCAACTGCTGAGGACTATGCAGTGAGTGTTTTGTCCTTCACGAGTTTTGTGAAAGCTTTTGTGATTTTGTTAGGACTTGTGTGTGCTGCCCAACTGCTGAGGACTACGCAGTGAGCCTCTGTTCCTGATGAGTTTTGTGTGCAAGTTTTGTCATTGTGTCAGGACTTGTGTGCCCAAGCATGAAAATAATAAGTAATGCAGTCAAACCCTTGACGTGTTACAATGACAAGGGTGTGGTGTCAGAAAGCAGCGCATCCCTGTCGTGCATGACCATTGTTGCGGCCGTAGGCCGCCATTCGCTTTCCAGCTCATGATGAGCTAGGCACGTGCGGGACAAGTCTTGTCTCTGCAAAGCAGTCTGTCTTGCGCATCTCTATTAGGTCTACCAATCCGTGTTCTGCTCAGCTGAAATGGCTCACGCCTCTTATGCTTACTAAGCATGCATGAGTCATACTTGCTGAGATGCTGTTCTGGCGATGCAGGGCGACAGGTACAGCATAGCCTACTTCGCCAATGGGGAGGGCCAGAACCATGCTGCAGGGCTGGTCTGCACAGCTGTTATGGGTTATGCCCTTCATGCTTACTAAGCATCCATGGGTCATACTTGCTGATGTCACAATGCAGGGCGACAGGCACAGCATAGCCTACTCCGCCAATGGGAGGGCCAGAACCATCGTGCAGGGCTGTTCTGCACAGCTGATATGGGTTATGCCCTTCATGCTGACCAAGCATCAATGAGTCATACTTGCTGATCTGGCAATGCAGGGCGACAGGTACAGCATAGCCTACTTCGCCAATGGGAGGGCCAGGACTATCCTGCAAGGGCCCAAGAAGAAGTATCCGCCCATCAAGTTTGAGCAGATTGTGGCACAGAAGAGCAAATACCTGACTGAGGAGGAGATGACTAGTGATGACAAATATGTGGAGTGGCAGAAGAAGACTGCGTGAGTCATCTGTCACTGTCACTGGCACTAGCGGTGGAAAAGAAAACAAAAAGAAAGGAATAGTCTATGCCTTCAAAAAGAACACACAGAAAGGAAAGGTCTATGCCTTCAAAAGAAAAATACAGAAAAGAAAGCTCTACGCCTGTATAGAGATTATAAAACAGGAGCCTTCTGAGCTGGCGGCCCAGAGGCACTACCCACAAATTGTCACTGTTGTTAGCCTTTTTCCCGAACTGGTGAACTGGTCCATCTGCGCGGGATGTCATGTTTTGAGTCTTCTTCTTTCTGCAGCAGAGGACCAGAGCCTGACTCAGTACACGGGACCAACAATGCTGTAAAATGCTGACTTGTAATGTGTTGCTCTTCCTGTTCTTGCTGCTGTTATTCTTCTTCTTCTTTTCCTCCACTTCTTCTTCTTCTTTGCGGCTTCCTCTTGTTGTGTGTCCTGCTGTTCATCTGTTCTGTCTGTTCCTGTGCAGCATGGGACCTGAGTTTGATCCGGTGGAGACTGCCAATAATGACGTTCAGGATGAGATGCCTCAAATGGTCAAGCTCCCCTCAGGCAAAGAGGAATTTTACAACAGGAGCACAGCTGCTGCATGAGAAAACAGAAGGGCAAGAAACAGAAAGAAAAGGGGGGAAAACCACTACACCTCTCGGCATCAATCTAATGAGAAGCCAAGTATTATAACGGGCTGCTGCGTGACCAGTCATTCCTGACAAACATTGCACAAGCTACGCTGGGATGCAGCTTGGTGCACATATGCAGTAGTAGTGCTGTACAGTCACCTGCAGACGCTGCTGTGGTAGTTTACAATGGAGTTGTATGTTTGAAAAGCAGGGGTTGAGCTGCTGCTGACACTATGCTACAGCAGTGAGCTGGGCATTTTCTTGGAGAGTCTAGAGATAGTTAATGACTTACCAGCAGTCTGAGGTGCACTGATCAGCAGTAGATGTGGCACTGGTGTGCTGCCATAATGAATGGCCATGCTTGCTTTGCAGGTTTGCAATCTAATGTAGGATCAATCTCAAGACATGTTTGGCACAGTTTTTGGGTGTATTTTTGTGCTGCTATCCTAGCTTGATTTTTGTTTCTGCTTGTGTAGCTGCTGGTGTGCAATCTGGTCCTTTCAGTTCTTTAGCTTGCAATTGCTTGTAGTCTGGGCACTCTGCGCTGTTTGTTTGTGTGTGTGTTGCCTTGTATCTGAAGCCTGTCATCTGCTGTCAATATGTTGCACAGTGTCCTTTTTACTTGAAATTCACATCTGCATGTTTAATGCGAAGTGTCCTCATCACATAGTACCACCTGATGCAGAAAAGGAAGCAAAAGCAACATGCATTGCAATCATACAACAAAAAATTTGAGGATGCACACCTGAGGATGCTTGACAACAGCTGCAGGCCACCTGGGTTTAAACAAGGCAAATTTGTTTGTTGTGTATATATTCTTTAGTGGGAAGTTTGTTGCCAAGCAATGAGAATTTTTCTCTGGTCGGAGGGACAAAGCAGCCACCACCACGCCAAGGTCTGTGACAGGCAAAACCACGTCAAGGTGGCTGGGTTTGGTCAAAGGTGGTTGTGCTGTGATGCATGACTAGTAGGTTTGCTCAGTGCATCAGTCAAGAATCAACACTGGGGAGCTGTCATACAACCTTCGTGGCGCAGTAGCCAAGCCGCAACTGAGCGCATTGTGCATGTTGGGAACTCAGAATGCATTAGACTGCAGCAGGTGCAACTTAGGTTGGGTTCACGCGCGAGCTGAGGCATGCAGATCCTACCACAAGCTTGACCCGTTGCGATCATGCTGTGACGCCAAAAAACAAATGCATTGCGGCATGGCTGGATAATGATGCGCAAGATCGACATGATATGCTAGTAACCACAGTAAAATTAGTCTAACAGTAATGATGGTGTGATTGTTACAACAATTGCATTTAGCGTCTATTGACGATTTTTGTAGTAAGCGTTTCACTGTCTGGTATCTGGTATACTTGAAGGGCGTCATTTGTGGCCCGTGGCGCCTACGTGGTACAACAGGAGGCAGCAAACAACACCTCCGCATGCTCCCGCCACGAGCCAGGACACCTCAGCAGTCCATGAGGTATCCATGTGAATCACGTATTGCCCGATTCGGCTCTGTCAATCGTCTTCTGCATGTCTTTTGGCTTATCCACAACGAGATGGGACTAATCCACTACTGTAGTTTATTATGCTTTCGATGCTAAGGCGTAATAGTACAGGTGGCAACGACCGTCATGCCATGGAGCGTACGCGTAATAGCTGCAGGCCTGACCTGTGGCAAAGGCTTCCTGCAGCTGCGTTGCATGTTTCAAACGGAAGTTGATAGGTGTCGCACGCTTGTACGACCTGGCAGCATGCCAGCGGATGCAAACGTGAGCCCGAAAGGCATGGTGACTCTGTCCTTGCGCGTTGACAGCCTGTCTGTAGCGATCCGTGCCCCTCAAAGCTATACTACAGCAGCTTAGCGCTGATGTTACTTATGGCACATACACCACAGGGTGAGGGGTCTATCTTTGGTGCTTCTCACAACCTCGGTTATCCCTCAGGCTTTGGCTATGCCGCACGGCCTTCTGCGGGCCAGAAGCGGCCTTGCGACATGGATTCACTCAAGATGGCCATATCGCAAGCCATACCTGGTACTGGCCAAGTCAAGCGTGCAATCACAGACGCCACATTCCAGCCTAGAGCACCAGCGTTCACTAGCCTGATTCAGACATGTGCTAAGTTCCGCCAAGTGCAGAAAGCGATCGAAATATTCGACACGATGGCAACTAGCGAAGCTATTGACGTAAAGCCAAACACTGTTCACTACAGGTGCTCGCTGAAGTTCGCTGTGCTGCCTTGGCATTGTTCGACACTATGTAGCAAACCTGAGGCCTTGCACGGCATGTCCCTACTGGTTCGTACCTGGCTTCCGGAACTGAGCATTTGCTTAACCGCGCTGCAGTGCACTGATTTCCGCCTGCGCAACAGCCGGAAAATGGCAGGAAGCTTTAGATGTCTTCGAGAGCATGAAGCAGGCAGCGTTCACCGATCCGAACTGCATTCCCAATACCATCACGTACTCTTCCCTAATCAGTGCATGTGCAGCGGGAAGCAGACTAGACAAAGCTCTGCAAGTCTACGACGAGATGCAGGAGGCGGGGTTACAGCCAGATCACATCACGTATAGCACTCTCATCAGCGCCAACGAAAAAGCTGGCGAGCTTGCAGAAGCTTTGGCTTTGTTGGATAAACTGCACGAGGCAGGCGGAGCAGCTTCAGCAGACACCTACGTCAAAATCATGCAATATCTAGCAGGCAAGCAGCTTTGGAACAGAGCGCTGGAGGTCTTCCTTGAGTTGCAAGCAGCAGGTGATGTCTCTTCTGTCACACTGACAGAACCACAGTCCAAGCACATTTAGCCCACATCATGTCTGACAGACTCCTTTCTATTGTCCCCAGTCGCAAGCCTTGATGCGCAGAGCATGAACTCACGGCTGAGCGCTAAAGCCTGTCTGTGCTATGCTGAGTCTGCATGCAATGTCAGCTGTGAAGCCTGTCTGTGCCGTGCCGAGTCTGTATACAATGTTAGCTGAGTCCAGATGCTAGATCTGAGCTTAGCTAACAGACTGCTTGGCACCATGCAGGTGTTGCACTTGGACAGCCGCTGTGCTTGGCTCTGCTGTCAGTGTTTGAAGCTTGTGGCCAGTCACAGCAAGCACAAGATGTTCTGACAGCTGCAAGCAACGCCTCCATACCGTTGAATGTGGAGCTATACAATGCTGTGTTGCGCTGCTGTATACTTGAGCAGCATGGAGAGCGAGCCATTGAAGTATGGGAAGAGATGCAGGTCTGTCCCTTCACATTATGAGTCCTTACTTTGGGAGACAGTCAGCAAGCCAAGCACGGCAATCTGTGCACTCTGAAGGCTTTGTCAACTACAGTTGTCTACTTCAATGTATGTTTTGCCTTTACCATTGCCTGCACCATTGTGCATACAAGCAAAACTGGCACACTCATTGCACAATCACCCCAGACGCTGCACCAAACAGATCTGTCAGCATAATTGTGACAGTGACCATGCATGATGCAGCTGCTTTGAGAAGAATTGAGCTGCTGTTGCTGCTGCTGCTGCTGCTGCTTTTGCTCCTGATATGTGGGCGGGCATGCAGCAGATTGAAATCTAGTGCTATCTGTGCGCTGCACACATTTATGTTTTTTTGTGCCGACATGTCTGTCAAGGCATGTCAGCGAGCTGTGTCCAGAACCATTTCGTATTTGAAAATCCGTGTGTCAGCACAGAATGCAATGCAGATAGAAGTACAGGTTGTTGGCTTTGCAGATTCAAACGCTGCTGTCAGCGCAAGGTGTTGCTGTAATGCAGGCAATTGGCATCATGCCAAACGCTGCTTCAGCGGAAGCCTTGCTGCAGTCCTGCCGAGATTGTCAACACTTGTCTCGTAAAGTGAACAGCATGACTGCACCTTTTCAAGCTGTACTAGCAGCAGCACAGTTGATACCATGGACAGCGGCTCCACAAGGCATAGCGACAACTAGCACAGCGGATGTACCTGAGACGTTGCCTTCAGCAGACATCATGCATAGATGGCAAGCAAGTCCTACTGGTAGCTACAACATGGCAGCTTCTGTTACTGCCCAAGTAGATCAGTCATCTGGAGCAGGGCTGCGGGCAGCAGCACCTCCCCCAGGGCAGTTGGGTGGAGCCCTAAAGCTAGGTCCTCTGGCTGCATTGCCATCATCAGGGCTGGCTGATGAGACAGGGCATTTGGCATCAGCCCCAAAGTCAGGGCCTATGGCAGCAGGCTCTGGGTCTGGACCCCCCACGGGAGCGCCCCCCACCCCAGACCTGCACTCAGAGGGTTCTGATGTTTCCCCATCACATGCTGAAGAAGCATCTGCACATCAATTGTAGCACCATTGTGTTGTATTGGCATTTGCACCCTGGCACCTACTGAGTCGCTAGCCTGGGCATCTGCCTTTTGATATTGAACCTTGTCTGCAATGATACAGCTAAGCTTTTTGTGGCTCGACAACTTCTGTGGCAGTATGTAGTCACTCCCAGTTGCTTGTAGGGACATATTGCCTTTGTGTGTCAGATTTTGATCTTTCTGGTGAAACAACGTCTTTGATGTTTCTTGTTCTGTATCTTATTTGCTGTCTGCCATGCTCAGAAAGTAGAGATGTAGCTCTGGAAAGTACGTTTGGTTGGTTTGATCGCTCTAAATCAGGCCTGCCTGGTGACTGTGGTCTAGCTTGGAAAGGAAATGTTTAGGTGCAGACTGCCCCAAATCAGCCATTGCTGATGGCATCAGTAGTGGGCTAGCTTAGGTCAGTGTTTCTCGTAACGAGTTTTTTGCTTCTGAGTCCAAAAGCTCATGCTTTCATGTCTTCACAGATTATCAAACATATGCCCAGCAATACCTGCTGCATGAGTATTCCACCGAAACCCCACAGAGAGCACTGTAATGAGCAGTTCGAAAGCATTTGACTGATGTGCTTGCTTGCCAGTCAATCTGATCTCAGTAGCAGAAGGAATGTGTCTCTTTGACCGGCAGATTCATTGACAGCACTATTGGTAGCACTAAAACCAGGTTCACTTGCACATATGTATGATACTCAGAAGTTGGATCATAAATATTTAGAACCTTCATTGTGCAGATTGCTCACGTTGCTGCTCAGTGCTGGAAGGTGATCAAGCAATGGTGCCAGCCGCTGTAAGGCCAAGCTGACTTGTGGACTTCTCATGAGTTGTGCAGGCTGTAACAGCTTGGCAGAGCAGCCCGTTCGGATTGCGTAGATGTGACCTCAACTGATGGGCGCCTGGAGCTCAAACTCCACAACGAGACAAATTTGTTTCGTTGTGGACAGCTCCTCTGTTTCTCACTTGAATCAACAGCTGATCATGAATGCATTGCAGACCAGCTCAAGTTCATGGCTTGAATTTTGACTGGTATCCTAAATCAAGAGGTTTGGAGAAGCTGTAGAACGCCATGATGGTTTTCTGTTGCGCACTCCTTGACGAAGAGCATCAATGCACTCCTGAATTGAGAGTATGCAAGCTGGGGCGCCCCAAATGATCAGTGTCATGCAGCTTGGGCAGGAGAGTTTACATGTTCAGCCAATCAACTGGGTTGTACAGGCATGCAACTTCTTGCAGACAGATAACAGAATCCATACTAAATGGCACATATTTGCAAGCGTCTTTAAAGTCTCTTAGGTCACAACGTCAGACCGATTAAGACATGAAGTTTCGGGAGCAGGGTTCGACTGCCCACCCAGATCCCGCGCGGGCAGAGGGCATCCCCGCGTCCGGACGGGGGTTGCCCTCCTAAATCGACACAATTTCATTTTCTGAAGGGGGCTAGGCCCCCTTAAAAAAACTGCGCCCACGCGGGCAACCCACGCAAAATGGCCGAGCCTGATTGGAGCATGCGGGCAACACTGAAGTGTGATTTCATAGCAATCAATGATGAGGCAGATGTGCAGAGAATGGATATGAAGTTGCTGGTCTACAACAGCCAATAGACATCAGTGATGATTATGAGGCAGTAGCTGAGGCGAGGCGAGGCGAGGCGAGGCGAAGCCCACCCCAAAATTCACGACCCAGGTGGGCAACCTACTGGTTTTGAGGACCCCTGTCGAACCCTGTTCGGGAGCGAACGGTAGGAGACGTCCTTAATTGGTCGCTCGATAGCCCGGGTAAGATTATACCGGTTTGTGTGTTACGGCAGTTCAGACGTTGGGCTGTAGAAAGGCAACGACTCACTCCTCATGGCCACAGAGGATGTTTTAAGGCTGTCTGAACCTCTGCAAGCATCTAGACAGCAGCAGCTAGAGCGAGACACTGCATCGGCGCAGGAGGGAATTGCCTTGCGTGGCGAAGCAGCTAAGACAACACAGGGTCTTGTCAAGCTGAACGTGGGGGGCATCAGATATACAACCTCACTTGCAACGCTAACAGCTATTCCCGAAGCATACTTTAGCTCCTCATTCTCAGGTGATTGGCAGCAAATGCTGACTGCCGAGGGGGAGGTATTTTTGGATAGAGATGGAGAGGTGACTTGCTGCTTGTCTTATACTTGTGACTGATGGTTCTTGTAAGTAGAGTGCAAATTGCTGTTGCAGAGGTTCAAGATCATATTAGAGTACCTACCTGCAGCACGTGACCAGCAAGCATTTCTGGTCCCAACAAATTTGGAGGGGTGGGAACTGGCAAACCTTGCTACTGAGGCACAATATTATGGTCTTGTTGCGCTACATGAAATCCTCCAAGCAGCAGCAACTGCCATCACATCTCGCGCATATCAATACAAGCATATGATTTGTTACCAGCGCAAAGGAGAGTTGAACAAAGAGTCAGAATTGCAAGCACTCTATGACAAAGGTTGGGACCTGATGCAAAGTAGTGTAGCTGCCTCAAGCTCAACTGGTGATGTGGTGGTATTTTTGGTACTGCGTTATCTGAGATGACAACACCTTCTTAAGCTCTCACCTGCTGATGTACCAGGAGATTCAGAAGCTCACTTACTTGTTTGCCGGTTGTGTAGTTGAGAAGATACAGGCTGCCACTGTGTTTCAGTTGCGCACAAACATTGCATTGTCTCATGTCGTCTAAATCATTGGACCTGCCCCCTGAGCTTTCTGCTTGCACTGCTGAACAGCAAGACAACCCCGTACGCGTAGTAGGGGCTGAGCAGAATCTATTAAAGTATTTGGGCTCAGTGACAGTTATAGGTTATGCACAATCTTTGCTGAGTGGGCACTGCTGCTGATGTGGGCCAGCAGCGTGCGTCATGTGTGACAAATTGTCAACTGCAATGACAGGCAAGGTGTCAGCCTTATCATCAGCAAGTTCAAAGCACAGACAGATCAGGGCTACTTGACAGCATCTGGTGATCAGATATGTGAATGTGCTTGGCCCACGGCACATGGTTTGCAAATTGTTGATCAGCGTAAAGTGCACGTGAGGATAGCAGGCTCATGCATCGTGACCATTTTGCCATGCTGATTTCAACCTGATCACTTTCATTGCATCCTGCTTGGGATACGCAGCTGCATTCACACCAAAATTACAATACGTACACAGCCTCAACACACTAATCCGCCGCTTAACGGGCCAGCTGAAGGCAGCAGAGCAATAACAATCGATGGGATGTGACACCGCTACTCTACTTATGTTGTTGTTGAGTCCCACAAACCTGGGTCATGCCTGTGCATTTCAGTCAGACTGTCTCATTGAGCCACACTATCTAGCAAGTCCAACAAATCATCGCCGTCATCATGAGGCAGCTGCTCTTCGTCTGTGCTGTCAAGGGCCAGGTGTTGAAGCGCCAGCTCTTTTGTTGACACACCACCAGGCTGCTCAAAAGTCAATGTCTGAACCTGAGCCTCCTTGCCTGCATCACCATTTGCACACTTCACAAGTGTGTCATGAGGTCAAGCAACCAGCACCAGCAGACAGGCTCAGCCGCAAGGTTTGTATGCACCAAAGCTCTGTTTGCAAATCACAGGGCTTAGGGTGACCCGAATGTGCAAGATGGAGGCAAATGCAGTGTGAAACGGTAGTGTGACGTGACTTGATCAAACACAGGAGCCTGTGACAAGCAAGAGGCGGAGTCCCTAGCAGAAGGGCGGACAGAGTTGGGTTCACTAGGAGCAATAGTGTACACTGGTACAGAGCTCAAGTGCAAGGCAGGGCACTTCAAGACTGCGGGGAAACTCATGCAGACAAGGGCTTGCAAGAGTCACAGAGCTGGCTAACAGGGCGGACCAGCACAGGAAGCAGTACTGGCAGGTCAGAACAATGACAGCATGTGGCCAGTGCAAAACCTCATACAAGGCTTGTGAAAGCAGAGACTGACCCGGGCTTGATGCAATTGGCAAGGCAGCATCACCAAACAGGTTGAGCTTGAAGTTGGAGGCCTTTGTGGCATCTGGCTTGATGAGCTGTGCAAGTAAACTCAGCTCGTGCAATCCTGTGTGAGGCTTGGCCTCCTGCATTGGTTGCATGCATTCCTTCATTCATGTACTCCATAATACTTTGTCCGCCCATTTATGAGTTTGTTCGTGACAAAAAACATGAAATTGAACACATCGCTTCATTCATTGCTCCATTCCTTCAGTCTTTTGTGCAACCATTCATGCATTCATTTGTTCGGTCATGCGTTCATTCATACATTCCTTCATGCATTCGTTCATTCGTTTATCATGCGTTCGTTCATGCATGCATGCATTCATTCATTCATTCAGTTTTCCATCATGCATTAATTCATGGATTGATGGATTGATTGATTCATCCATCCACTCACTCACTCACTCATTCATTCATTCATTCATTCATGCCTTCTTTACTGTCAGTCATTTGATCACCCATCATTTCATGTCACTCCCCTATTTGATATCACAAAAGAATCAATGTTGCGTATGTTGAGTCCAAAAGCGATATTTTCTTAAACTGTCATATGTTTAAATAAAGCATAATTTTGAAAAACAAAACCAATCTAACGTTCCTGAATTGACTTCCTTATCCTCCTCACATACCTTCTCAGGCGTTTCAGGCTCTGCTGGGGTGCTTGTGGTGGGCAGCGAGTTGGGCTGACCCCCAAAACCAATCTGGCGGCCCTCAGGGGGAGTTGCCCTGGCCCTGTCCCTATCATACAGATTGGATCCTAGGGGCGTTGGATGCTGAAAGAAGTCTGCAGGATTGCCCTGTGTGCTTGCCATCTGCAGGCTTCTGGTTTGTACACTGCCTGCACAGGTGCACATGGTATACGCAGTGAGGGTGTACAGGCCACTGCAATGTTTGCAGGTTGCGCTTGAGCAGTTATGCTGCTGTGCGTTGGTGGAAAGAAAGAAAGGAAAAGGAAAGAAGATGACATTGAACAACGACAATAATAACAACGACAATAATAACAACAATAATCAAAAATTGAACAAAAAAGAGCCCCGGGGTGGATTGGGCTTCCCTGGGGGATCTGCTGGTGTATTTGACTGTGCTGAGCTGGACTTGACTGATGGACTGGAAAACACACACAATTGCCAAGGCATCCGTTATGACTTGACAAGCCCTGGTTGTCCTGGCGGCACATCTGCCCGCCAAGGGTGACTAAACAAATGCGGGTCCCTGTGCAGGTGTGCATACATGAGACATGTGCGTGTTGTGGGAAGCATGAGCAAGGGTGGATGCATCAGCTGTTCAGCCAAGTCTGGGAGCCACATGAAGACATGCAGAAGCACAGGCATGTACTGCCACATATGCCTCCTCTATGTGGCATTGCACTTGATTGGCTTGACTGTCATGGATCTGCAAGCAAGGAAGTTGTCTTAGTAAGCCTTAGAGGGATGCACAAGACAGGCTGCTGTGGAGAGACAAGACTTGTCCTGCATCTGTCTAGCTCATCATGAGCTGGAAAGCCTTTTATTATTATTATTATTATTGTTGTTGTTGTTGTTGTTGTTGTTGTTGTTGTTGTTGTTGTTGTTGTTGTTGTTGTTGTTGTTGTTGTTGTTGTTGTTGTTGTTGTTGTTG
>JAABUP010000311.1_pt1 | contig 110092 bp, 102 predicted proteins | sample 5559201 | NCBI WGS metagenome assembly JAABUP01 (sample SAMN10711887, study PRJNA513373) | rock metagenome | isolation source: Antarctica rocks | place: Antarctica
TTAAGTGAACAGAGAAAGTCAATCAGGGTTTTATGAAGCTAAAGGCCATGTTCATTTCAGCGTCAATTCTAGTTTCATTTGACCACACATGTACAACAGTGATGAAAACAGATTTCTCAGATTAATGCATAGATGAAACCCTGTTGCAGTTAATAAACAATGTGTGAAGATGCTGCACCTACTATTCAAAGAAGAATGCATCTGCAGAGTGCAATTACAAGATTTATGATAAAGAGATGCTGATCATCATACAATGCTTGAAAGAGTGAGATGCAGAATTGAGAAGTGTGTCAAGTTTTCAGATTTGTACAGATCACAAAAATCTGAAATACTTTATAACAGTCAGAAAGCTTACAGAGCAACAAATGAGATGGTCTTTAATTCTGTTGTGATACAACTTCTTCATACTATACTTGCTGAGTAAGCAGAATGAGAGAACAGATGCTTTATTGAGACAGAAGCAGAATGTGTCAATGAATCTCTCAAATGACAGAGTACAACATTGTACAACGCAGATGATATGTTTTAAGATAATAAGCAAGTCTATACAGACTGCCTCAATGACAGTAGCAGACATATCAATCTCTGTGCTCATACAAGATCAAAACTTGCTCAGTGAGATCACAGACCTTAAACAGATGTGAGTAAGTGCTGAAGCAGAAGATGAGTCATACAATGAGCTTTGTCAGACAATTTGCAAGAAACAAAGATCATTTTCTACTGTTTTAAAAGTGAGAGTATTCATAACAAAATGCTTCTTGAGTGATGAAGAGAAGCTACTCTTTCACAAAAGACACTGAGTGCTGTTCTCAGAATCTCTTTGTACAGAACTGATTCAGTATACACATGACTCAACAATGACTGAACACTCAGAAAAGAATGTAACTGATGCTCTCTTATCACAACAGTTCTTTTGACCTGAGATGCTACAGAATGTCTGTACATTCTGTTGAAATTGTGACAAATGTCATATGAACCACAGCTGAAAAGACCGCTGACAAGGCTTCTTAAAGCCTTTACCTGTATCAGAGCAGATTTGACAAAAGATATTCATTGACTTTGTAGTAGATCTACCATCAAGTGAGGGTTGTATGAACCTTCTGATTATTACAGATTGTCTTAGCAAAAGAATAATACTGAAACCATGCAAGAATATGACTGCAGAATGAGTGGCTCAGACATTCATACAATGTTTCTATTGAGCTCATGAGCTTTTCATCACAATAATCTCAAATTGAGGCACTCAGTTTGTGAGCAGCCTATGAAAGAGAGTCTGTCAACTTTTAAAGATTGTACAAAGAGTGTTCACAGCATACTATCTGAAAACTGACAGAGCAACTGAGCAAATGAATCAGAATGTTAAGCTGTACATTTGTATGTTCTTCAATTATAGTTAAAACAATTGAGCAAGCCTGCTTCTCATGACTGAGCTAGTCATAAACAATCATAACTTTGTCTTAACAGAAGTGAGCTTTTTCTTTTTGTCTCATGAGTATCACATGAAGCCTTTACAACTACTTGAGAAGATGAAGCCTGTACAATCTTTGAAAAGTTCAGTACAGAAAGCTGATCAAATTGTATGAAAGATGAAAGAAGTCACAGAGTGAGCACAGATGACTATGACTGTCACTCAGCAGGTACAGAAAGAAATGATGAATCAAAAGAGACAGCAGTCTTATAACTTCAAGAAAGAAGACAAAGTCTGACTAAATCTTAAGAACATACATACAGACTGTCTGTGCAAGAAGTTTGATGCAAAGAATGTCAAATACATCATTGTTAAGAAGATCAGCTCACATTTCTTTTGTCTGAACACATCATTGAGTATTCATAATGTGTTTCACTCAGTCATGCTTCAGTTAGCAGTCATGAACGCTCTCTCTTTTCAGTGTATGATAAACCTGCAATCCTCATCACAAATTGTAAGTGATGAAGAAGAGTTTAAGATAAAGAAGGTTCTGAAGAAAAGATTTGTATGACATAAAGAAGAATTTAAGAAGAAGTACTTGATAAAATGAGTCAGTTATACTCAATTCACATGAGAACTGACGTTCATTCTGAAAGACACAGTGATGTTAAATCAATAAAAGTTAATGCAACCTGAGGTGACTAGATCTTAACTGTATGTGAGAAGACTGAGATGCTTCATGAGTTTGAGAAATTGTACAGAGTTCAAAATTTAGTGTTGAATTTATTTGATTTATTTCTATGCTAATTACTAATGATGTCTTCTTGATTTCATCAAAGCTACTTGTTTTGAGCATCACACAGAGATGAGGCATACAGTTTAGATGTCATACACAGCTCATACAACTATACCTATACTAAAGACAATGTAAGAATAGAAAAAGAAGTCATATGTACTTAAAGGTTGAGATCAATAACAACCACCTTCACTGACAGTGAAATCAGTGCAATCTGCCTCAGTCTAGCAACATGCTCACTCTCATCAGTGTCATTGTTGTTCTCATCATTTAAGATAATGATGAGTACATCATTGTTGCATACAGAACAGTGAACAGCATGATCACATCACTTGCAGTTGCCACAACACTCACTGAAATGTTTTGATGTACAATGACATTTCAAAAAAAACATTATACCACATTTCTGACAGTCAGTATAACTGTCAAAAATCAACATGCTTTGACTCTGAATCAGAATTGCATTAATGTACATTGACTGATGAGTTCTCATCTGCTGCAGTGTGATACAGATTTATATGAACAAAACATTGTCACTGAACAGAGCAAGAATGACCACTGTCTGAGAAAAGTGAGTGTACAAAGCAAGCTGCTGTTGATCAACCTCAAGAACAGAATTGACATCAGCATCTGCAAAGATGAAAGCAGCAATGTAAGTGTTGTACAAGACAAGAATTCTACAAGTTGTCAGCTCAGAGACACATACTTGTATGACACTTACATGATGATAGTTGTTGTTGTTGTTGCTGCTGTGCTTGTCATACAAGAGTCAGTACTGAAATATTCAATTAAGAGAGATTTCACATACAAAAGATGATGGTGAAGAAGTTGAAGAAGAAAAAAAAAGATTTGAGAAGAAAGATGAGAGGGTTTATAACTCACTTCACTGACAGATAAGCTGAAGTGAATTGTTGAAGAAAATCATGTGTCAACAAGCGATAAAAATTTTTTATCTGCAAACCTTACCTGTACAAAGCAGGCAAACATGTGTCAACAAACAATGACAACTGTATGACAACCTTTTCAGACACTTAAAGCACAATCTTGAAGCAAAAAAAGAGGTGATGTCATGAGTTGAACCCATACTAAGGTCTTATAATCTAGTTGCTTACTAAGACTTTAAGACTAAAGCACATTATCTTCTCACTTCTGTATGAAGCTCTTCTTTTCTCTTCATAGTATTCTTCTTGTATTTAAAAATTATCAATTGAGCGTCAGTCTTATTGCAAACCCGTGACACATATATCAATGAAAGAAAGTAACAATTCTTTTGAGTGATTCAGTTCAAGCCACAGTAGTTCACACAGAACTGAAGTTCATCTTCTGACTTCTGTATGAATAAAACAGACACTGCAGCAAATGAGTTACTGACTCATATGAACTGTCTATTCAAAAGTTCTGTTAATGTCTTGTGCAACACTAGTAACTTCTCTCTTATCATGTTGTATAGAGAACCTCAGAGTACTTTTGACTCTTTTTCATTCACCTCTTCTAGTTCAATCTGATGATCTGTGTCTTCTTCTTTTAAGAAAGACAACTTCTCAGTCATTATATGATTAAACACATCTAAAAACTTGTGATAATAACTGAGAAGTATAGTTCTTGAGTCTGTCTTCTTCTGTGAGGTTAAGGCTTTTTCAATATTGATCATGCTAGTCAAGAACACCTCAATCTTCTTCTGTTTCTCTTCTTTCTTTCATATGCGGTTTGAAAAGAATGTATTCAACATCATAATATGATTGAACTCATCTTCAGTCAAAGCTTTCTTATTCTGTATGACAATTTTTGTGAATTCAATCATAAGAAAGACTCTGTCTGCATTCAATATGATCTCATTCTGCTTCATTTATGATAGACTCAGTATAAGGTCATAGAATGCTATCTTAAAAACAATATAAAAGAATGTTCTTGACTTCTGATGTCTGTTAATATCAATCTGTATGACAGTTACTTCATCTACTGATGAATCTGAAGGTTCATCAAACCTCATAATTGTACAAGGTTTTATCTTCATACACTGTAGATTGTGATTTTTAGCAACATGAGAAGTGATCATTTCATAAAACAGACACCTTGTGTTGTACAGAGTATGTGCATATGACTTATTATTAACTAATGTTGACATAGTGAAGAGGGCACTGTTCATCTGTTTCTCAAACTTCTTTTAGCTTTTATCACATTTTATATGCTCTCAGCTGTGACTTTTACTAGAAGCTACTCTTTTTCTGAGTTCTTATCTGCCTTCATTACTTTCTTCACAGTCTCAGCTGCAGCAACATTGATGATTCAAGGTCATATAATTGATAGAAGTTTGCACTCTTTAACAAAATGTCTGATTTCTTCACATTACATGCACAGTTATTTTGTACAACACTCTGTCACTTTCTTCTCTGACACTCATTGTATTCTGTGTTTCTCTTCAGTCTCTATCACTGTCACACTGACATGCTCAGTGACTTCTCAGTTCATAAAGTCAGAGTGAGACTGCTGTGTGATGATGATAGTGATCATACAACACTTTTGAGTATCAGCCTTTTGAATTAACTTTAAATTGTGACTGACCTGCTGCAGTAAAGTAATGTACTCATCATACAACACAGAAATTGATGTTGCAATCAGAGCTTGCATGAGCATTACATCTAGACTGTTACTGAAAAATGTCTTTTTAACAGTATCATCTCATTTTAAGCCTTCTGCTTTCAGCAATGTTCATTCAAAGGTGGTCAGATGTCTCACAAATGACTTTTCTTTCTGTTTTAATGCTTTTAAGATACAAGTTGCTTTCTCTCTTAATTCAGAGTTGTTATATGCATGCTGAAGTTGATTGATCAGCTCTTCAATGATTGTGTGATTTGAGGCTTCATTTGACTTGATATGAGCCGCAATTCAAGGTGTGACTTGACTTAAAGTTAATTCTTTCAGCTGACTGTGTAAGTATCAGAACTGCACAGTGACATTGTTGTTTGACATGTTCACATTCAATTTAGTGACAATTTGTTGTAGTCAAGATCTGAATTTCACTCTTTTTTCTCTGAACCTGAGTGAGTCAGAGAAATGCCGCTTTAAGTGCTGATTTACACTCATTGCTGCAATGAGCTGCTTTAAAATGAGACTGTTTATATGATTGACTGATTCTTGAGAAGAAGATAATGTTGCAACAGCTGATGTAGTCAGTGTGAGGTTGTCTCAATTCATCACAAAGATGTAAAGAAGATCTGTACAAGCCTTCATGTTCTGCATGTTCTCTTCTGTATAACTTTTCATGCTGTGTAGTTCTGTTATAAATATTTGAGCTCAAGAAGAAATCTCATCAGCAACAATCTTCACTTTGTTTGTCATAGAGGTTTTTGCACTCATTCTGCACTGATTTTAACAATCATACAGCAAGACCTTTAGTGTAGGTCAGATTTAAATGAGAATAGTATTTTAATGTCACAGGTTTGCAATGAGACTTATGCTTGATTGATAATTTCTAAATACAAGAAGAATACTATGAAGAAAAAAAGAAAAGCTTCATACAGAAGTGAAAAGATAATGTGCTTTAGTCTTAAAGTCTTAGTAAGCAACTAGATCATAAGACCTTAGTATGAGTTCAACTCATGATAACAAGTAGCTTTGACAAAATCAAGAAGGCATCATTAGTAATTAGCATAGAAATAAATCAAATAAATTAAACACTAAATTTTGAACTCTGTACAATTCTTTGAACTCATGAAGCATTTCAGTCTCTCATAACATGATCTCACTCTTTAAGCTTCTGATGTTGACAAGAACTTTGAAGGTCTTCTTGTGTACAGTTAAGATTTAGTCACCTCAGGTTGCATTAACTTTTATTGATTTAATATTACTGTGTCTTTCAGAACGGATGTTGATTCTCATGTGAATCAGATATAATTAACTCATTTTATCAAGTACTTCTTCTTAAATTCTTCTCTACATTGTACAAATCTCTTCTTCAGAATCTTCTTTATTTTAAACTCTTCTTCATCACTTACAATTTGTAACAGAGATTGCAGATCTGTTGTACACTGAGAAGAAAGAGTGTTCATGACTGCTGACTGAAGCATGACTGAGTGAAACACATTATGAATACCTAACAGTGTGTTCAAACAGAAGAAATGTGAGCTGATCTTTTTAACAATGATGTACTTAACATTCTTTGCATCAAACTTCTTACACAGACAATCTGTATGTATGTTCTTAAAATTTAGTCAGATCTTGTCTTCTTTCTTGAAGTTATAAGACTGCTGTCTTTTTCAATTCATCACTTCTTTCTGTATTTGCTGAGTGACAGTCATAATCATCTGTGCTCACTTTGTGACTTCTTTCATCTTTCATACAATTTGATCAGCTTTCTATACTGAACTTTTCGCAGATCATACAGGCTTTAACTTCTCAAGTAGTTGTAAAGACTTCATGTAATACTCATAAGAGAAGAAGAAGAGACTCATCTCTGTTAAGATAAAGTCATGATTGTTTATAACTAACTCAGTCATGAGAAGCAGGCTTGCTCAGTTGTTTTGACTATAATTGAAGAATGTACAAATGTACAGCTCAACATTCTGATTTATTTGCTCAGTTGCTCTGTCAGTTTTCAGATGATATGCTGTGAACATTCTTTGTACAATCTTTAAAAGTTGACAGACTCTCTTTCATAGGCTGCTCACAAACTGAGTGCCTCAATGTGAGACTATTGTGATAAAAAGCTTATGAGCCCGGTAGAAATGTTGTACAAATGTCTGAGTCACTCATTTTGCAGTCATATTCTTGTACAGTTTCAGTGTTATCTTCTTTTTAAGATAATCTGTAATTATCAGAAGATTCATACAATTCTCACTTGACAGTAGATTTACTACAAAGTCAATGAATATCTTTCATTAAATTTGCTTCAGTACAGGTAGAGGCTTTAAGAAGCCTTGTCAGTGATCTTTTCAGCTGTTGTTCATATGACATTTGTCACAATTTTGACAGAATGTACAGACATTCTGTAGCATCTCAGGTCAAAAGAACTGTCATAATAAAAGAACATCTGGTACATTTCTTTTTGAGTGTTCAGTTATTGTTGAGTCATGAATATACTGAATCAGTCTCATACAAAGAGATTCTAAGAACAGCACTCAGTGTCTTTCACAAAAGAGTAGCTTCTCTTCATCACTCAAGTAGTATTTTGTTATGAATATTCTCACTTTTAAAACAGTAGAAAATGATATTTGTTTCTCATGAATTGTCTGACAAAGCTCATCATATAACTCATCTTTTACTTCAGCATTTACTCACATCTGTTTGAGATTTATGATCTCACTGAACAAGTTCTGATCTCATACAAGCATAGAGATTAATATGTCTGTTACTGTCATTGAGGCAGTCTGTATAGACTTGCTCATTATCTCAAAATGTATTATCTGTGTTATATAATGTTGTACTCTGTCATCTGAGAGATTCATTGACACATTCTGCTTCTGTCTTGATAGAGTATCTGCTCTCTCATTCTGCTTGCTCAACAAGTATAGTATGAAGAAGTTGTATTGTGACAGTATTAAAGATCACCTCATTTGTCACTCTGTAAGCTTTTTAACTGTTATAAAGTATTTCAGATTTTTGTGATCTGTATAAATCTGAAAACTTAACACACTTCTCAATTCTGCATCTCACTCTTTCAAGCATTGTATGATAATCAGCATCTCTTTATCATAAATCTCATCATTGCACTCTGCAGATGTGTTCTTCTTTGAATAGTAGGCACAGAGTCTTCACACATTATTCATTAACTGCAGCAGAATTTCATCTATGCATTAATTTGAGAAATCTGTTTTCATCATGATCATATGTGTATGATCAAACAGAATTAAGATCAGCACTGAAATGAACATAGTCTTTAGCTTCTTAAAATCTTGATCAGCTTTCTCAGTTCACTTAAAGAACATGTTCTTTTGTATGAAAGTCATCATTGACATAATCAGATTAGAAAAGTTCTTAATGAACTTTCAGTAGAAGTTTGCAAAGTTTATGAAACTCTGTACTCTCTTTACTGATCTAAAAGCTTGTCAGTTCATGATTGCTTTCATCTTTTAAGGGTTCATTTGTACACTCTTTTCAACTTTCAGAATAAACTCTAGGTACTTAATTTACTTGACTTTAAACTCACATTTGTCAATATCAATCTGTACAATAACTACTTCATTTACTGATGATCTTGAAGGTTCATCAAACTTTGTAATCATATGAGGTCTTATCTTCATGCACTGTAGGTTGTGATTTCTAGTAAAGCAAAAGATGATTATTTCATAGAACAGACACTCTGTGTTGTATAAGGTATGTGCATATGACTTCTTATTGACTAACATTGATGTAGTGAAAAGAGCACTGTTCATCTGTTTTTCAAACTTCTTTCAGCTCTTATCACATCTCATATGCTCTCAGCTGTGACTTTCACTAAAAGCTACTCTTTTTCTGAGTTCTCATCTGTCTCTGTTGTCTTTTCTGCAGTTTCAGCTGCAGTGACATTAATGGTTTAAGGTCATACAGTCAGTAGAAGTTTGCACTCTTTAACAAAATGTTCATTTTCTTCACATTGCATGCACAGTCATTTTGTACAACACTCTGTCACTTTCTTCTCTGACACTCATTGTGCTTTGTGTTTCTTCTCAGTTTCTGCTGCTGTCACATTAACATTCTCAGTAGATTCTCAGTTCATGAAGTCTGTGTGAGACTGTTGAGTGGTGATAGTGATTGTCATACAGCACTCTTGAGTAACAGCCTTTTGAATTGACTTTAAATTGTAACTGACTTGCTGCAGTAGAATAATGTACTCATTATATGACACAGAGATTGAGATAACAATTAAAGCTCACATAAGTGTTGCATCAAGACTGTTATTAAGAAATGTTTTCTTGACAGCATCATCTCATTTCAAGCCTTCTGCTTTTAGCAGCATTCATTCAAAGATGGTCAGATGTTTAGCAAATGGTTTTTCTTTCTGTTTTAAAGCTTTTAAGATACAAGTCACTCTCTTCTTTGATTCTGAGTCATTGTATGTGTACTGAAGCTGATTGATCAGCTTCTCAATGATCATATGGTTTAGAACTTTGTTTGACTTAATACAAGCCACAATTTAAGGTGTGACTTGACTTAAAGTCAACTCTTTCAGTCAACTGTGTAAGTATCAGAACTGCACACTGACATTGCTATCTGACATGTTCACATTCAATTTAGCAACAATTTGTTGTAGTCAAGGTCTGAATTTCACTCTTTTTTCTTCAAATTTGAGTGAATCAGAGAGACACCGCTTTAAGTGTCAATTCACCCTCATTGCTGCAGTGAGCTGCTTTAAAGTGAGACTGTTTGTACAATTGACTGATTTTGAGAAGAAGGTGACATTGCAACAGCTGATGTTGAGATAGCTGTATCTACTGATGTAGCTGATGTGAGATTGTCTCAATTCATCACAAAGGTGTAAAGAAGATTTATACAAGCCTTCATGTTCTGCATGTTCTTTTCTGTATGACTCTTCATGCTGCATAGTTCTGTTATAAATATTTACACTTAAGAAGAAATCTTCTCAGCAACAGTCTTTACTTCATCTGTCATAAAGGTTTCTGCACTCATTCTGCACTGATTTCAACAATTATATGACAAGGTCTTTAGTGTAGGTCAGGTTTAAATGAGAATAGTATTTTAATGTCATGAGTTTGCAATGAGACTGATGCTTGATTAATAATTTCTAAATACAAGAAGAATACTATGAAGAGAAAAAGAAGAGCTTCATACAGAAGCAAGAAGATAATATGCTTTAGTCTTAAGGTCTTAATAAGCAACTAGATTATAAGACCTTAGTATGAGTTCAACTCATGACATTAGCAGTGATTCACATTAAGTGTGTTACAATTCAGATAAAGAACATGTATCTGATACAGAACATTCATTATTATATCACTGAATTTCACATGTCTGAAAAAGTTAATTAGTGAAAAAAGAGAAACAGAAATAAGAAAAGTACTATGTGATCTTCTCAGTTAAAGAGATTGAATGTGTATATGTTCTCAATGAAAAACAACACATTGTCAATCTATAAAAGCAGAAATGCAGTTGTAAGATCTTTCAAAATCAACTTATACTCTGTTAACATGCTTTGTAGCTATGTTAAAAGCAGCAGTTAAAGTAAGAAGACTATGTTAATCATGTGTATATTATAAAGAAGTATAGAGTAACTTATTAGTTAGCTCTTTTCTTTATTTAATTGAAAGGTCTGCAGATCAATTCAGACTGCTCAGCTTCATTAGTTTAAAAGAGATTAAAACAGTTAAGAAAAGTTTATCTTTAAAAGAAAAGTGTTAACACAAAGAAGTAAACATGCTTTTTATGTAAAGATACTGATCACAAATAATCTCACTGTGATAGAGAAAGAAAGCTGTTAAAGAAGATAATGCTATTAAAAACAAAATCAGTAACATTAAAGATGTCAAAAAGAACAGTAAGATTAATAAAGATAAAATTAGTGACATTAAGAAGAACAGTGAGTCTTATAAGATCAGTGAAGATAAAAAAGCTGCTGAGATTGTGAGAAATACTCTCAAAAAGATTAAAACAGCTGTCAGTAAGTATGCTAAAAATGTTAAAAATGTGTAAGAAAGACTTATTTGTCTTTAATAACACTACTTTTTTCTCAGCTAGCTCAGATTCTTATTCAGAATTTTAATAAGAAGATAGTGAGAAAGAGAATAATAAGACTGAGATAGTGTAATTAACACTTACAAAAGACTCAGAAGAATTTAAGTATTTAAGATTCATTAGTTTGTTCATCAATTCAAAGCACTGAAACAACTTACTGACACAGCATTGAGTCAGAAAAGAAGCTGATTTAAAAGAAACAGTTAAAGAGAATCAGTAAAGATAAGAAGTCTATGTCTGAAACATATATAATTGTCTCACTGATACACAGTGAGTGACTGTCTTTAATTTCTCAAATAATTCTTCTTTTTCTTTTAAGGGTTCTTTTCTCTCTTCACTCACAATGACAGCAATGACAAGCTGTTTAAGACAAATTGTTAAACTCATGATAAAGATAAAGAAATCAGAGAATGACAACAATAAGGTTGAAAAGAGGATTTTCTACTACATCAATGTCAGTTAAATTGTCAGAAAAGAAGAAGAAAAGGTCATAGCTTAGCTAGATAGATAATTCAGTTAGATTTGAGTGTAATTGATGTTGTCAATGTTGTTGATGTCATTTCAGGGTGCGGGGTAGATGGGAGTTAGTGGGGTAGATATAAGTTTATTATTAAGAGGTCAGGGTAGACACGAGACATTTGCCGTTTCCGAAACGGTCTCCGTAATGGCGCCCAGCCACTGTGCATGATGATTAATAGGCACATTACAATTATATGAGTACCTAGCACCTTCAGGTATACTTGCGTCTCGAGTTACAAACAACCGTTGAGAGATCAGAGCAGTTTCACTCTTCACTAGCCTGTCCGCACAATTATTCAATCAGGTCTGACAACTTGTTTACGTTACGAACTATAGCCAGTGGGCCGACGTAATCCCTAATCCCAGTGGGTGTTTCGTTCCTCATCTTGCTTGGGTCTCCCAACAAAAGGGGTGCAGTTCAGAACAACGTGATGCATTATTTCGGTGCAGCAAGTAGGAGTTTAAAGACTTGAAATAATTGCTGGCTGAGCCGTGTGACTTGTACACAAACAGTCTAGTGGTATACAGGATCGCTAAAAGATGACTCAGTCCCTGTTCAATGCCACGCAACACCACCGTCCGAACACAAGAGTAAGACTGTGGACGGAGAGACTCCGCATCTATTTAGTCGCCACGGAGAGAAAATTTGTACATCAAATGGTGATATCATGTGGTGCGGCAATGGCTATAAGACTTAGGCGAAGTAGTAGTCCGTTTTAGACGTCAAGAGCTTTGCGCAGGTCGTTCCACTTCTGTTTTAGTGTTTCATGGTTCGAATTGATCTGTAACACAATGGCGTTAGCAACGAGATGGACGCACGTCTTGTCCTGAGCACGGTAGTGTACCTCAGCATACTGCATTTTGGTGTCCACCAAGTCCTTCTCCATGTCCGCCATTTGCTCTTCCAACGCTCTATTCTCATTTTGTACTTCAATGTTCCGTTTCATAATCCGGTCCATCTCATCCTTTAAGCGCTGCTCGACCTCTTCCGGTTGCCGCTCAACCACCACTCTCAGCTCGTCCACCTGACCTTTCAGGCTCTCATTGAAGTCTTGCAACTCCTCGTTGTGGACCTTAGTGCGCACAAGCTCCGATGCCATTTGAACGTGCTCCGTATCCGACTTCTCGGCACGTTCTTCTAGAGAACGGATTTTGAGAGAGAGATTGCTATTAGCAATCCGCATCACTTCCAGCTCGGCTTCCCTTTCCTTATCGAGACGGGCTTTCTCCCTCCATTCGGCGGTGTATGTTTTGAGGATCGCAGGGGTAATCTTGACGGCACAAGCATCCTGCACTAGGACATCTGCACGGTACACTTCCTTATCAATGCCTCCGGAGCTTCCGAAGAAACCTGACTCGAGTATTGAGTTGGCGGACGGTGTTTGATCTATGTATACGTCGAATATGCGCTCCTTGAGAAAGTTAGTCAGAGCAACCATGTCGTTCATCCCGAGTAATGCCTGCGCGTTCTTCTGCATCAGCACGATACCGAACTTGAGAATGGCCCCTTCGAGGCCTTCGCTGAGAATTAAATCGTAGACTCGAAGCACGAGCTGCAGTGGGAAGCGGTAGGCGAAAAGTGTAAGAAACCATTGAGTTGCGTAAAGCTGAGGACTGACTCCTCTTCGGTGGAGATGGCAGTACAACGCTGGTTCGAGGTCCTCCAATAAGCGCTCAAACTGATACAAATGGAGATGCAGGCCGGGCATGTCTTGTATGAACATATCCCGAAGGTGATATTGGTTCATGAGACGGACTAAGAGGCAAAAAGCCTCTTCTTCGGGCATCTAGTGACGCTCGTCAGCAACAATACTAATTAGAGAGGCAAGGCGATGCGAACATTGAAGAGCAAAGGCATAGCAAGAAAGTTCATCCCTTGTGCGTAGCCAACGCCGTCATCGAATAGTGCATAGGCTTTGCAAACTCCAAATAACCCGTCTTGTAATCCAGCAGCAGCAGCGTACTTCGAATAGCTGGTCCTCGCACCAAGGTCTCTTTTGATCGCTTTCTCGAGCTTTTGCAATGCTGCTGCGTCCTCCTGTGCCTTCTTCTGCCGTTCTGCCACCGAGATTGCGTGCGATTTCAACATGGATTCAGCATCCTTCTCATGTGACGGCGAAAGGGAGGCGAGACCATTTGGACCTGTCGCCGCAGGTGTGGAGTGATCGGAGTGAACAGACGATGCCGACGATGCAACAGAGTCTTTCTCCTTGCCATTACCATTCATGAAACCATTGGCCGTGCCCGGTCCACTAAAGCTACTTGATCGATCCTTGTCCTTCTCGGTCCCACGCACGAGAAGCTCCTTGTATACATTCTCCAGCTCTTCATTTTTGCTTTGTGCCAAGACTTGCCATACAACACCCCGGATCGCACTTGGTATGCCGCTTGTGATGGCTTGATTCAACTCTTCTGCACTGGTGCGTGCCACCGCGGCTGGGCCCTCATAGACCACCGACTGCCAAAGATCCCAGTCTACTTGGGATGCTGGGTCCTTGGTTGCTGAAGGTCCTGCAGAGACTCCGGAGACAGTCCCTGGTGCGAGATTTGGATTGACAGTAGATGGTGGAGGTACACCTGAGGTAGGGGATTGAACCGAAGCTGCTGCAAGTCCCCCTTCCTGCTCGTTTGCTACGCTCGTTGGACTGGCAATCCCTAGGCCAACGCTAGCACTGCGGCCGATCAAACCGGCAAGAGCACCTCCGCTTCCGGTCGGTGAAACAGCATCATTTTGATCCAAGGACGTTATTCCAGCTTCCTCCCTCATCCGCAGCATTTTGAAGCGCTCTCGTAGGCTGTTCCGAACGGGTCTCTTGGACCCATGACCAGAGCCATCGGAATCATGACCTTCCTCTAGTCGGCTCAGCATCAGCTCTGGATTGCTCCCAATCGTTGCAAACGAGGAAGCGGTATTGCGCCGCTCCATTTGGGGCCCTGCAGCGGGCAAAGGTGGCGAGCTGACTTCCTTCGCCGTAGAAGTGTTCCTCGATAACCACGAGAACGGACTTGTGAGCTTCCTGGGTAAAGTCGCCGGTACTGCCATGCTTTGTTTCGGTGGTACGGGTGGAGGTCCCCATGGTACTGAAGGCAGAGCACCGGAAAGACCTTGTGAGCGAGTTGGTAGTTTTGGCGGAGGTGCTGGAGCTCCTCCCTCGTCGTTCTTCGACTTTAGTGTTGATGATCGCGACCTCGTTGATTCACCGCCATGGGAGCCCTCAAGGTTGACGTCGTCGAGTGAAGTTGCGGAGATCCGGTGGGAAGTCAATAGAGGTGACTTTGGAGGGATCTCTTGGTCTTGAGCACCGTCATTCATCGGATCAGGAGCTGCCACTACGAGTCCATCTGTGTCCAGCGAATCAAAATCTCCGTTCGCTTTAGACGTTGGCACCGGCGGTGCATCGGTGGCCAACTCTGCAGGTGTGGCATTGGAAGACGACGGGGGCTGTCTACCGGTCAAAGACCTTGTCGAGTTATTGGAGGTGGAGTGATCCAGTCGAGATGTGGAGTCAGGAGCATCTTCAAAAGTTTCCTTTGTGAGCTATCAGCATCGTAGATGTAAGCCATGACTGGAGCGTCTTGAGGCATGGCTGGCTTACCCCTTCGCGATCTGAGCTATCCCCACTTGAGAGCTTGTTATCCATTGCCTCCGTCGTCCCTGAAAAGTCGTGTGCCTGCACAAAACGGGTTGAGCTGCTGGCGAAGTAATGTCTCTGGGAATAGGAGGACACCGATGTGTTCTATTATTGCCTGATCCGGTGTCTTGCACGACTGTGACTTCCTTGTCAAGGAATGCGATGCTTTCTGCGCCGGTCTTTGTCCATCGGAGAAGGCGCAGTGCACATCGACTACCGTGGGAACGCCCGAGTTGCGTGAATACTGAACGATAGATGTTGCAATACATTCACCCTTTGGACGGAAATTATTGTGGACTACTTTCCGTAAAGCATACGAAACAACAAGGATCGACGGGCCAGGGGTCGCGCCAGGGTAGACTACGTTTCAGAATACCTTACCGACGACATTACGTAAGGTAAGGAACAGTAGCTTCGTATGTGATACCATTAATCACTTCACTCTTCATTGAATAAGGGAAACACCCTTTTACAGAAAGCGTCAAAGGGTTGATATTATTCCCGGGTTACACATCCAGAGTTCTGCTGAGGTCGTCCCACCTACCCTTCCTCAACGGATCTAGCTTTCTCAGCTCCCTCAACCACTCTGCCAGGTTCTTCTTCGCTGCTGTAAGAGACTCGCCTTTTAACGTGTATTCCAATGTCGTATACTGCAACAGCGCTTGGTAGATCCATTTGCAGTCTTCAGCGCCCTCAAGCAAGTCCTGCATAGTCTCAAGCTCCTTAATCACGTAGGTAAGTCTGCCGTCGTTGGTTAGATTCGGCGCCATAGTCTCCTGGGCCAGTCTCGGATCAAAGGTGCACATTAGGTAGCCGTGATAGAACCAGAGAGATTGGTCGTAAGGGTCAGTGTAAAGAGCCCGTTTTATCAGTTCTAATTCTACCGTAGCTGTCAGTGTCATTTGGAAATGCAGACGGCTAGATTGCGGCAGTGCACACCATCATCCAGAAAATGTTGCCTCGTGGTGACGTCCGCTTCTCGTTCATCCAGCAGCCTTGGAATGAGCTTGCTCCTATTGTGCCACGCGGAGAAGTTCGAAAGGTTGGTCTCGATCATCTTAGTGGTGTACGTGAACTCCTCCTCAACCAGGCTCTGGCCTGCTACATCCGTCACACCAGGCTTGCCTTGATCCAGGCCGTTACTCTCTAGTGCTGCGATCACGGTCCTCCTGTACCCCCAGCCATGGAAGTTTCTACTATCCAAGCTTAGCATCTTACTAATAAGCCCAAGTTCTTCTCGCCAGAGTCTGCCCGCAGTGCTAACAGGTAGAAGGAACGTCGCCTGTTGAAGTAGCCATAGCCTATGATTCCATATCCAATAGCATTTCGGGAATTTGCGGAGAAGTGGAACGAGAAACTGGAGATCGCTAGTAATCAGGTCCAACATAGGTTCGAGACGGTCGTTAGTGGAGCCTTGGGTCTTCGTCGGCTCGGAAGGTGGTGTAGTAGGGGAGCAGGAAAACTGGCGTTGGAGTACTAGCCGTCTGTAGTTCCATATTGTGTAGTATTCAGGGTTCAGTTTCAGGAGTTGAGAGATTGGGCCAAGTACTTCTATAGTGTATTGATGCTCTTCAATCTAATGGGACAACATCAGCCTACATCTATCGTCACTTCGAAGCAGAAGTAGACCTTCAGATCGACTAGGTCCACCAATTCCCGATAGTCATTGATTTCTTGGAGCTCATTCTGTCGAGCTTGGCTCGATCTTGTTGCTGACGAGCGTGTCCTTTGTATTCCATGCTTCAATTGAAGATATCAGCAAGAGACTTAGTCCAAGTACAAAGGGAAGGACACTTGCGCTCGCCATGACGAAGAAAAGACAATGATGAATGATTGCACGTTAATCTCAATGTGCCTGTCTGGAAGTCACGATGGTCAACTTTCTTTGCCTAACGTTATTATAGATTTATGTATGACTAAGCGACGCTTCCTCCTTGGACATTTGTTGTCGACCTCTTGTAGAAGTCCGCCACCGTGGATCAAGGAGAGCTACCTGGCTCCCCCAGGTATCAAGGTATTATTCATTTTAGAAACAGCATTATTGTCATTCCTGGTGGAATGATCAGTAGCCATTCCTGGTGGAATGATCAGTAGCCATTCCTTAACGTCATCTGTCTTTACTAAGAGTACTTTCCATATCACGCCGCGGCGGCACAATGCCGCACTTTCAGTCGTTTTCTGTAGAGGATTCCCACACCACTACAGACCCTTCTTTGCTTAGTCTTCCGCGTTCAAAATCAGTACCTCCGGTCTCTTCATTACTAAACCATGATGGTTTACCCGAGAATCCGCTGGGTTGCTTCGCCGATCTTACCCAACCTTGGGCGGCAACATTCACTTATCCATCTCCCTCAGCGTCAGAAAGCTCGTTCGATGGCACTTCAACACCGCTTGTGCAGGCCTGCAAAGCCAGGGATGCTTTTCCGTTCCCTCACCAATCTACAAATGCTAAAGAACGGTCCGCTCACCCACCTATATTCAATGCGAGCTGCGGAAGACCAGAACGCCGATGTTACAGCGGTCGCACTCGTCTGCGGACTCCGCTCTATTCACCTGATCGCTTCATCCCAAAACGGCGGTCTCCTCTGTCTTCCACTAGAAGCTTTCAATTAAGCAAGCCGGCTGACAGCCTCTCTGGCAACGAGAAGCTTTTGCGTCAGCGAAGCGCTAGTCCAGATCCGTTCAGTCCCAGAACACCTTCTCGAATGCGGGATAATCTGGGCAGGTTCCCATTACATCGTCCCATTCGTGCCCTTCGGTCTGGGACCGCTAGCGGCAGTGGTGTGCTCAGTATTCGGACGCAGCCACTAGCCCAGTCCAACAGGCAGGCTAGCTTTGGCGCTGTGTGGAATGTTGGCGGTACCACAGCTGCAATGATCGGTCCTGTAACGGGAATTCCTGATGGCCGGGGAGGCTTCCTAAGCAGTGGTACAAATGCTCCGATGTACACATCCCAGTTTCTGGAAGGAGACAGTCCGGATCAGGATCTTGAGAGGCATGAGAGGAGGCTAGCAGCTGCACTCGACATTGATCAGGCGAACAAAATCTTAGGCGCGCCAATTAGCCCTCAGTTTTTCCGATGTGAGATCTCCAGTAGTGGTACTAAGCGCAAGTGGATTTACGACCAAGGTGCGCGGACTGTATGGCGGGATAACGAATGGGTCAAGGATGGCGCTCCTTTACGTAAGCTCTCCAGTGAAACCCTACGGCTCTGTTCCCAAGACCCTTTCAGGGCTTTTCCCGAGTTCTTTCCATAAATCGTGGCATAATCAACGTCATTTCCTGGATGAGGACGGTAGCCGCGTGGTAGTCAGTATGGCCGCGAGAGCTTTATAGTATATCTACGACTGTTAGCAGTTGGAGTACCACATCAGGAGTGACGGAAATGGGATCATGCCCTCAAATAATAAACATCACCACATATGACAGCACAACGGTTGACTCTACACAATACTGATACGTGGAGTATAGGTCGTCTCAGCGTCGTGAAGGAGACCCGCCGCGCCGTACCCGCAACACCGTTTAGGGTTCTTGATGCCCCCCAATTGCGCGATGACTATTACTGCTCAGTGCTTGCATACTCATACACCTCTCGCACCCTGGCGGTCGGACTCAACAATAGGGTATACCTATGGTCCGAGATGTTTGGAGTGCAGTATCCGCCAACATTTCCTGGCCGTTCCAATGCTTACATCACGTCTTTGTCCTTTTCGTCTACCCAAGGCGGCTACAGTATACTCGCGATCGGTCGTGCAGATGGCCAAGTGGCCCTGTGGAGTCTATTCGATGAAGACAGCCGGTTCGAATCTCAACAACCGAGTGCCGTCGCTTGTCTCGCCTTCAAGCCAGGCACCACGCGGCGGCCATCAGAACGTTTGGCGACTACCGTGGATACCGAAGATCTTTTGGTTGGTGACGAGTTGGGAAACGTTCATTACTACTCTGTCGAATGGACGAGCGACCACCAGAGCGCGATTCATGGCTGGAATGGTGCGATGACCCTCATTGCAAGAATTTCCGTACACACACAACAAATCTGCGGTCTGGCTTGGTCCCCAGACGGAGGTTCCTTCGCAACTGGCGGCAATGACAACGTATGCTGCCTTTTCGAAGTTGTTGATATCCTGGGACAGCCCGAGCCAGTCAACACCCAGGCAGCATTCCAGGCTCTCCTGGCCGGTTTCGAAGTACATGGTCACACCCATAATTGGAGACCGTACCATACAATCGCAGGCTTACTTGGCCGACAATCTCACGAGGTAGTACAGGACCATCCAGCGACGGCGGACGGCGTCACAGTCACCCATACGAGGGCTGTACCAGGTCGCGGTCGTGTTCGTGATATCACAGAAGGCTGTCAGAAGCATCGATGGGCTCATAGTGCAGCTGTCAAAGCCATTGCCTTCTGTCCATGGCAGCGCGGGTTGATTGCCACTGGTGGGGGCTCAAATGACAGAGCCATTCACTTCTACCACTGTTCTTCTGGAGCTTGCCTTGCGACCATCGATGTTGCTGCTCAGGTAACCTCGTTGATTTGGTCTACTACTCGCCGTGAAATTGTGGCCACTTTTGGGTATGCCCAACCAGAACACTCTTTCCGGATAGCGGTTTTCACTTGGCCGGAATGTCGACAGGTAGTGGCAATCCCTTGGGCGGGCGAAATGCGTGCTTTGTATGCTATTCCGTATCCGGGTGGCCCTAATGAAGCGAGCAAGCACAGAGGAGAAGGAGGTACTTGGTGGTCTCGTACTGCTGAAGAAGGCTGTATTGTGGTGGCCTCCTCCGACGAGTCCGTCAAATTCCACGAGGTCTGGAGTGAGACACGTAAGTCTACTTGTGGGACGAAGGGGCTACTTGGGGGTAGCGACATCCTAGAGAGCCTCGAAGGTGTAGACAAGGAAGGGTCAGAAGTGATTCGTTGACGCAGCAGCGTTGGATGCTGCCAAGACGGAGCTGTCATGATTCCTTGCTGGCAGAGACGGACGGTGAGCTTCAGATTGGTATCAATGCGTATGATGGAAGAAAGACTAGGTTGCGGCACTGTTGTGCAGCTCCCGTTTTGGCTTCGCGGTAGCTTGTCTTTGCTTTGTGACGCCAGTTTGGGCATCGTACTCTTTATAATCGTCTACCTGAGCAGTCCTTTCGCTCTCAGATAAAGCCACCAGCTTGAAACGCTCTTGACAAAAGCAACAGCCTCGTTGTTCATACCCTTAGCTTGTAAATATCACGGAGGCCATCGATCTGGTCAACGAAACGCGGGAGACCTATTAGATTAAAGCCAAAAGATCTCCAGAAACATGGACCACTCCTTATGACTTTTGATCTGTACACAAACACCACATAGGGGAAAAGCTACACCATATCCTTCCTGTTGACGTAGCACCCACATGATGGACCCCCTCATCGACAACAATTTCAGTCATTCCATATCTCCTCGATCAGCCTCAATAATTGACAGCACCGAGGATAACCAAAGACAACACTGATTTCTCTTTCACAGTACAGTAGCCATTGATAGCAGTGGACTTGCTGGGGACCTTTCTGAATGTCAATTTGACGTGCTGCCGCGAGCCCTACCTAAGCGACGGCTTCACTAGCGTGGTCGCTTACCTAATCCCACACATCGACATTGCATTTGCGAAAATTAGCCTCGAACTCACAACCACGACTGAGCTCACGAGGACCCCAGACCAAGCCGGACATACGACACGACTCAGCACTCCCATCTTGACACCGCCTCTGGCAACCCGTCAAGATGAAGCTGAACATCTCCTATCCCGCCAACGGGTCGCAGAAATTGATCGAAATCGAAGATGACCGCAAACTCCGCGTCTTCATGGACCGCCGCATGGGCGCAGAAGTTCCCGGCGACAGTGTGGGCGACGAGTTCAAAGGCTACATCTTCAAGATCACCGGCGGTAACGACAAGCAAGGGTTTCCGATGAAGCAGGGTATCATGCATCCGACGCGTGTTAGGCTCTTGTTGAGCGGTGGGCATAGCTGCTACCGGCCGCGTAGGACTGGCGAGCGTAAGAGGAAGAGTGTGAGGGGGTGTATTGTTGCTATGGATTTGTCGGTGTTGGCATTGGCGATTGTTAAACAGGGCGACGATGATATTCCCGGTTTGACGGATACGGTGCACCCGAAGCGTTTGGGTCCGAAGAGGGCTACCAAGATTCGACGCTTCTTCGGTCTTACCAAGGACGATGATGTACGTTGTCTACTCCAACTATTTGAATCACCGGGGTATTGATTACTTGTGTGTTTAACAGGTTCGCAAATTCGTCATCCGCCGTGAAGTCCAGCCCAAGGGCGAAGGCAAGAAACCATACCAAAAGGCCCCAAAGATCCAACGTCTCGTCACGCCCCAACGTCTCCAGCACAAGAGACATAGGATCGCCTTGAAGCGTCGTCATGCAGAGGCTTCCAAAGATGCTGCCGTAAGTCTACCCTCTACAATTCCATCTGAATGATGTCACTGACATGGTGTTGTCGTAGAACGAGTACGCTCAGATCCTTGCCAAGCGTGTCAACGAGGAGAAGGCCAAGAAAAGCGAGCTGCGGAAGCGAAGAGCGTCGTCGATGAAGAAGTAGGAGTTTTGGAGGAGATGAACGGGGGAGAAAGATGCTTTGCGGGAATGGTGGTTGCATGGCGCTGCTGCATCTGTCTCCATCTACAGGAGGTAGAGCCCGGCAGATTTCTACGTGTATGTAGCTGCGGCTGTACTGTGTAACGGCATCGCAGCTCTACAATCAAGGCATTTGAGGCACGGGCTGTTCGTATTTGTCTAGAACTGAGCCCTATGCAGATCGCAGGCCACCACAGCCAGTTATCGGCGTCGGCTCCCTTTGATACACCCTCTCGATGGACCCCTAATCCAGTCTTCAAACTCCAACCCACATTAAACATCTCCCCAAGCAGCCTCCACGCCACACCCACCTTCAAAGCGCCATTCTCCATCTAGCCATCCACTCTCCCAGCACGAACCTACCTCGTAAACGAATCTAAAACACAACAAACTCCATATCCCATCCTCCCCCACCAGTAATAATAACAAACACATCCAAATCAAACCAAACCACACAGAAACACGTCGCTCAACCCCGTGAAACTCACCAGACCCTATCTCCCACAAGACCCCAAAAACATCCCTCACGAACATCCCCGTCCCACAACCACACTACACGCTACACGCTACACATCAACCCACGATACGATACGATACGATCCGTACATCGCAACACGCCTTCCAAGTCGCCAATGCAAACACCCCCTAGACTTACATGTAGAGTACCTAAGCAAGCCAAACCCAATGTGCGTGAGCGGTGGTAAAAACCTCAACCCTCAAGCCCCCACGCTCTAAACGGTCAAGACGGATTGAAGAAGAGCGAAAAGATTCATTTTCTTGCGTGTGTGCTTGTATGGAGGAGGTGGCGGCCGCAGCAGCAGATTTATGGGTTCTGCATAAGAGGTTGGTATTGGGGAATTCTATTGAGAATCTGTTGAGTTATTGGTTTTTGTCGTTGATCGGGGGTGTGTGTCGTGAGTGCTTTTTCGATACAAAGTGCGGCAAAGGACGAGTTCGGTGTCTCTGCCTCTGCCTCTATCCCTGATACATGGAGGCTGGGGACTTGTTATCCATGCTTCTGTGATGTGGCTGCCATGCTCTCTGAATTGGTTTCTTATAGTTTGATGATCTTGAGCTGTTGGATTAGATTGGAGATCGACTATGATTTTGACGCCTGTGGAGACATGTATCTTCGTGTAAATCAACGCCACCGTTTTGTGATAAGCGTAATGCACCTTGACGCCGTTGACCAAGTGAGGACTGTACAAATGGCCTCGAAAGAGCAATGTAACCAACACCAGAGTCCCTCGCTGAAAGTCCCGCCAACACTTCACCTCCTCCTCCGCGCTAGAAAGTCGTTTCGTGCGAGAACAAATAAGAGACAGACTCGCCATTATGCGTCCTCCTACACGCCTCCGCAAGCGTAGGACTAATATCGATCGTCTCCAGCCTCGAACACTGCTCCTTCTTCTCCTCATGCGGCACCGTATTCGTAACCACAAGCCTACTCAATTTACTCCCGTTCAGCGTCTCTATGGCATTGCCGCTGAGTATCCCGTGCGTGACGATAGCTACGACTTCCTTCGCCCCGTGCTGCATCACCGTGTCGGCCGCTTTGACGAGCGTGCCGCAGGTGTCGGCCATGTCGTCGACGAGGATCGCGATGCGGTCTTGGACGTCACCCACGAGGACCATACGACTGACTTCGTTGGGACGTGCTCGCTCTTTGTGGATGAGAGCGAAGCCGAGGTCGAGGCGGTCTGCTATCGACGTTGCTCTGTACCACCATTCCAACATCAGCGATCTGATGCCCATCATCTCACATGTTCTGAGAGTAGTGTGAAACACCTCTTAGCTCCACCGGCATCAGGGCTCACAATAACACTTCTCTCAACATCCAAATTCTCTCTGATCCACCTCAACGTACTCGGCTCCGCATAAAGATTATCAACCGGCACATTGAAGAACCCTTGTATCTGACTTGCGTGGAGATCCATCGTGATGACATGATTACACCCCGCAGTCTGCAGCATATTTGCCATGAGTTTCGCCGTGATGGGAGCGCGGGATTTGTCCTTTTTGTCTTGTCGCGCGTAGGGGAAATTTGGGATCACGGCTGTGATGCGGCGCGCGGAGGCGGTTTTGCAGGCGTTTATCATGATCAAAAGCTCCATGAGCCCGTCGTTGATGTCGCCTGGGGCGGTGGATTGGAGAATGAAGACTATAGGGCGTAAAGTCAGTGCTAGGTCTACCGTTTCTATACAGCGTCCACGTACCATCTTCATCCCGTACCGACTCGCCAATGGTCACTGAAGTCTCTTGGTTCGAGTACTGTAACACCATGATCTTGGTCAACTCAATGCCCAACCTAAGCTCATGTTTAGCCCTTGAGCCCGGATCATGAGGTTTGAGTGGGGCAGAACATACCGATCGGCGACCAACTTGGCCAGCTGTGGGTGGCTGTTGCCGGTGAGCAGCTTGATGGAATTCGTTGCCATGTTTGGCTCTGTGTGTCGGCTTTCACAGCTTCATCTTCATCTTGTCAGGATTGTGTGCATGTGATTGTATAAAAGTTTAGCGGAGATGGCGGAATATTCCGGATACCGTCAGCTCGGCCTCATTATTATCCAGCTGTAGAAGCTGACCATAGACGGAGAGAGGAGTCACTGTTGCGATTCATGGGATCATCTGGTATTGAAAGTGTCTATTTTGAAACTAGAGCTAAATACAGCACGAATCGAAAGGGAAAGCAAACAACTTCTGTCAGTAGTTCGAAAGGGTAGAATGACCTGCACTTCATCCACCATATCCGAGCTGACTGACTTCGGAAGAGTGCTGATCGAGGTATCTCCTGCAACCCCAAAGTTGGGGATCATGCAAGCACGAAGTGCAAAATCGATAGAGACCGCCCAACGTAAGCATCCCAGCAGACCATCGCGTTCATCGCTAGAGACTAAACGTACATGCTGTGTACATGCTGGAATCTAGCGCCGTCAAATGCGTGATTGACATGTCCATGAGCTTCGTCAAGAGAAAGGGGAGAGGTGTACAATCCGGAGCCGGGAGGGCTTTTATGCGAAACCGAAGTACTCGCTTCCTGCAGTCATCGCGGTGTAAACCTGTTGTCGAAGAGCCTCGTAACTCTCATACTCTGGAAGATCAAGTTCTGTGATGAAATATTAGCGGGCAATTCAGGAGCTGAATAACAATCGAACTCACGGTTGAAGCATGTATGCGAGCTTGGCAATCTATCCTTGTTGCCATAGTCCCTATGGATATTGAACCTGCTGAAGCCGTTCATGCCCTCCAGTTCTTTGAACCCATTAAGTGGTACTTTGCTTGTACCGGTAACAAACTGTAGCAGCTTGGCACGCTCTTCCTTGTCGAATGAGCGAACAGCCCGCCAGAACCACTGGATCTGAGACGAAGAGCCAGAGTAGTTGTGGTATTCTGTATTGTTCTTCCAATCATCCACGTCGATGTCTGGCAGGCCGGAGATGAGTAATTCGAGCTCTTGTTCATCGAAGATGGAGATGAGCTCGGCAGGAACAATGTCATGGAAACCTGAAATCCTGTAAGTAAGATAAGTCGGCTAAAAGACAATGTTGACATACCCTTTAGGAAGTTCTCCAGTTGCTCGCGCACAGACCCAGTCAAGCGATACTCAACCACCAATTGGACGTACTCCTGCTTGTTCTCCTCCGTGACTGGCATGTTACGACCATTCTCAATGAGATCGATGATTTGCGTCTCGCCGAAGGCTTCAGTCTCGACCGAGAAGTTCTCCGTGATGATGTCCGTGATGTCATTCTCCAGCATCCAGACCAGAGACTTGTAGTAGTCCAAATCAAGTGTCTCCATATCTTTGATGGACACAGTTTTACCCAAAATACGCTTGTAGACCGCTCTGCTGAAATGACAGTCGAGAACCCGACCTTCATAGAGCGCCTTTCCAATGACACGTCCAATGAACTTGAAGAACATGAAATGTTCTGGATTGACCGAACTCAAGCGATTGGGGTGGAAAGTCGTTCGATCAGAGGCAACAGGAGTGAAGAGAGCGTAGTCGGGGTTGAACATCTGTCTTGACAGCACCTGGAACCATTCTCGGGTGACGCCTCCAGCATCTACACCTTCTTCGCCATGGAAGCGAATGCTCAGCTTGCCATACTTCATCTCGTCGCCAGTTTTGAAATACAGAGATTTGAATGAATCCAAGAAAACCTGATCACGACGGACAGACAGCTGAAGTGGCGGTTGTGGATGTCTGGCCTCCGTGCCACGAGAGTGTAGACGACGGCTGAAGTAGTTACGCTTGTTGTCGAATTCCAAGACTTTCGGATTCTTGACGAGGAGGGAGAAGGTGCCGCTCATAAGCTTGGGGTTGTGGCGCACAAGGTCGTTCAAGATCTTTCGATGCTCTTCAGTGAAATTGAAGAAGAGATTCTCCATACGTGACTCCGGCGGAGGACTTGTCACTGCGAACTCTTTCTGGACCTTCGTTAGAGGTGCATCCTTCAGCGTGGTGTTTTTGCAGACAACCATGAGCGCTTCAATAAGTGGCAACAGGATAGTGGCCACATTCAGCGTATTATCGTGCGAGCGAATGGTGCTTAAACACTCGCTCAGTTTAGTCCAAAGAGGTCCGAAGGTCGAATTCTCATAGAGTGTTGTCAGAAGATTGTCCTTGGTTTGCGACGCTTCGCCGTTGATGCCTGTAGCGCTGCCAGCTGATTTGTTTTTTCCACCGTTTCGTTTTGGATCGAAGAGGTAGTCGAGAGCGGTAAGCACTCTCAGGAGTTTGGCCTGATCCGAGCTAGCGAGGGAGAATCTGGCGAGCGCCATCCCTTGGATATCCGACGCGGCTCCAGCTTCCTTGATTTGGGTCACTAGGTCGTCCAAATCGTTCAATATCGACTCTCCTAACTCTTGAGCTTGTTTGATCAGCTCTTTCCCGAACACTTCTTTCGCTTCAGGTATAGCCGAGAGATTGTTAATGGTCGATAAAGTGTCCCTGAAAGTTTTGGCACTGCACTCCCGAGCAGCAAGGATGTTGATGACCATGCGCAAGTTATATTCGGGAACTACAGGTGGCATGAGGGTGCGTTGCTTCTTGGCCTTGTCGTCTTCTGTCGCTTCGTTGGTACTTTCCGGCTTTGGCTCCAAAGATGATGCCGCAGCGCCGCCTGCTGGTTCTTCAGTTGCTGTCTCCTCGACGATCGGCTGATCCGTGGCGACGTTTGGCACGGATGGTGTACTCCCAGCCATGTTTGTGTCCTCATTTTGTGCAGCCTCGATCGAGTGCAGGGTAGCATCATCTGCTTGTTGTCCTGTAATGGCAGCTTCTGGTCCCGAATCCGTGCTTGGCTTTTCAGGATCCGACGGCTCCCCAGCCTTCTCCTTATCTTTCTTTAGCAGCATTGTCAATGGGTGCGTAATGCTATTGAGAAGGGTTGACAGCAGTTCCATGCAATTAGAGCTCTCCATGATCAATTTGCGATCAAGCAAGCTTAGCAGAGCGTTCAAAGCATACTTCTGAGCTTTGCTCTCTTTACCCTTGCCTTTCCGACTAGACTTGCTCTTGAGACCTGGCGATGTTTCGTGCTCGGTCAGGAAGAAAGACGGGATGTGTGGGTTGTACTGAGTAAGAAAGACCAGAGCGCTCAAGCATTGCTGAACCACCATCAATGGGGTCATCTCGGTATTTGCCTGCGGTGGTGTCTGGCCTGTCAGAGTGCGCTTTAGCTGGAGGGCCTTTTGTGTCGCCGGCTGCTTGGCGCGAAGTGATAGCTGCTGGAAGCTACGGTCAATTGCATTGATGTCCGCACTTCCGTCTTGCAGTATCGATAGCAGCAAGCTGACTACCTCGGCTCTGTTCTGTCGGTTCTCGCATACGTCATGTAAAATGCCGTTGAGACACTGACGTGCACTGCCTTGCTGTGGGATGAACATGAGTCGAAGCAATGTAGCAACTCCAGCTTTATCAAGCATCTGGACGATCTGTCTCCGCTGTGGTTTCTTCCCAGCTTGATGGCCTCCTCTATCACCGCGGTCGAGGCCACGCGAACGATTGATGCGAGGCATGTCCATGAACTGATGCAATCGACGGTCACCACCAAGAGCACGAGCCTCGGCGGCAATAGCTTGGGGCAGTTGTGCAAGAACCTCCTCATCTTGTTCCATCAACACGGCCTGTCGGAGTGTGGGATCGAGCGACGCCAAGAAACTTGCTGGGTCCATCTCTTCACCACGTGCAGCAGGAGTGCCGCCGTTGGCAGCAGCTCTCCGACGGTGTTCTTCCCGTTCGCGACGACGTCGATCCTGAGCCTCCTGCTGCAGTAGTTCCTCTCGGATGTCCGGCGGCAATGCCTCCAGAAACTCACGACTAATGTCGGTGGGCTCTTCTCCTGCGGCAGCTGCTTGAGATCGCTGCTCTGCAAGCTGGTGCATGAGGACTTCTTCACGGAGTTCTTCGGGAAGGGCATCGAGATACTCGGGGTCGATGTCCATTCCTGTGATATCGAGTTCGCGGCCACGAATCGTTGTGCGGACACGAGCTGCTGGCTCAGAGGATTCTGCTTCGGCCGCGCCAATCTCAGCGGTAGGAACTTCGGTTGCCTCAGACGATCGACGGGGAGGAGATTCTGCTTGAGTCTGCTCAACACCTTCCATAGCCTCCTCGTTATCGGGCTCCTCTGGGCCAGCTTCATCGCCATGAGCTTGTCCATCCTCTGGAGCACGAGTTGCAGTCTGTGCAGCCTCAGCAGCTTCATGTTCCTCTTGTTCCCGCTTCTCCTGGGCTTCTTTCTCTGCTCTTTCTTTAGCAATGCGCTCCTCCTCAAGTTTCTTTTCACGCTCTTCCTTCAGCTTTCGTGCTTCTTCTGCCGCTTTTTCTTTGCGGACCTTCTCTTCCTCCATAGCAGGAGGTACAAGAACACGCAGAAGCGAATTGACAAGCCGTTGAGTCTTCTCCACATAGCTGTTACCGTACAGAAGACGTGCTTCCTCTTGCCATCTGCTCGTGGTGCCTGCTGGGACGAAGTTCACTGCCTGAGATGGATCGTCGCGAGGCGGTCGTGATGCGTCGGGCTGCGAGCGCCGCAAGCCCAGCATGGCTTGAAGTTCTCGGGGAAGAAGGCCACGGGGAGCACCTGCAACATGTAAATGTAGACCGCCATGGCGATGGCCGAGAGGCCCAAAAGGCCCTCCCTGTCCGATAGCCGAGATGATGTTGTTCATGAAGGAGACAGGGCTGTCGGCAGGCAAAAGACCTCGGCCAGGATGCCCAGGCTCCATGGCATGGACCCAGTCACTCAAAGCTAAATAAGCTCCTGCGCCTGAGCGACCTGCTCTTCCAATACCTGACCCAGGGCCGTTCCGACTATTCCGTTGCAGAAGTGGATTCGTACCGTCATCGGTGCCACGAGCAGCACCTACAGGCCTGTGCGATCGATAGGTGGGAACTGCACGACGGTCAGCACACTCCAGACTGAGATTTCTCGGAGCGTTTACCATTAATGCCTCGATCTGGTGGACCGCCCGGGAAGATCGTCCAAGGACTGGGGAGTCGATGGTGATGATGGTGGTGACCCCGTGGCAAAGGTGGCGGTGGCTCGTCAGTATCCCAATCCCACGGCATATTGGGCATGCCGGGATCTTCCTCTCCCGTGTCGAAGTAGGTGTCAAAGTTAGCTTCAAAATCAGGTTCATACATGAGATCTTGTTCTTCCGCGTCTTCCTCGTCTTCTTCATCTTCTGGGAGACGTTGATCAGCAATGTCAAGTGACCAGCCTCAGTCACGCAGAATTCGACTTACCTTCCTCATCATGCACCACATCGTCCATGTAACCTTCAGCTTCCATTTCCATTTCTAGATCGTCCCGCTCCAGACGCTCCAACACGCCTTGAGGCTCCCCTTCGATAGCACGGACCATCTCTTGCAGATGATGATCTTGATCGGGATCTTGGCTCAGGTCATGTTCCATATCGTCTACGCCTTCGTAGCCATCGCCTTCCTCTATTTCACTCTGCCATTCATCGTCTTCGCCCTCTGCTAGACTTCCATTCTCGGCATCGCCATTGACCTCGTCGATAATTTCGATTTCATCACCCTCCTCCATATCCTCGGAGTCCTCATCATCTTCGTCATCTTCATCACTTGGATCATCGTCTTCATCCCCATCGATGACGACTTCGACATCCATTCCCACATCACCTGGCAATCCTTCTATATGGCCAGTGCCTTCAATGTCTTCGTCCTCCTCGCTGACAACGTCGCCGTTGTCACCGGGCAGGTCTTCTTCGTACTCCATCTCATCGCCATACTCATCGTCATACATTTCTTCGTCGCCCTCCGATGACTCGGAGCTTGATTCTTCTTCCCGACCCGGTTCGAACATACCAAGTGTAGAATTTCGAAAGAGGTCTGGCGTTTCTTCCCGATCATCGTCCATATCCGAGACCGATGAAGCGGTAGAAATTTCATCCTCGTCGATATGCCCCGAGCTGGTTGTGATGCTTGAAGTCTCGCTGAGGGTGATTGCTGCCTGCGTGAGCTGTTTCAACGGACGTAGGATGTACTTCACAACTCGCTTAGACCCTGGGAAGTTGAGGTCGATGTCGGCGATGGAGCTCGTTAATGCGGAGATGAAGTTCTTCTCGAACATGATCCTTGCAATCTGTTTCTGAGGTACTGTGTGAATCTCGGCATTGGTGGCTGTGCCGCCATGGTATGGTCTAGAGGTCAACATTTGATTGAAAAGGTCAGCAATGCAAAGCATACGGGAATACTTGACACCTAGAGCTTCGGTCGATGCATTGGCGTCCTTGTAAGCTTTCAGTGCGTGCTCCAAGACGAATTTTCGCACGAAGAGAAGATCAGGCTCGTCCACATTATCGGCCAGATCGCGATGTCTGTCATGGCCCCTTTCACCAGTTTTCGAACACAATGCAACAATGGCAGACATTGCCCAACTCGAGGTGGTGTTCTTCTTGCGGAAGGAGATGGACTCTTCGTGATTCAGAGTGCCGACCGGAATCACAGCATTCAGAAGGTAGTTGAGAACACCAGATCGAGGCTTGGACGGTGTTACCGCTTGAGGGTCGGCTTTGCGGGAGAAGTTGATAAATTCTATCTTTGTACGATTGTAACTCGACAATAGTTCCGTGAGGCATTGCAGAAGGAAGCATCGATAGATGTAGATAGGATGCTGATCAGCTTTGAACTCGTCCTTCTTACCCTCCTTACCTTCAGCGGAGATTGTCGGAATTGACGACGAAGATGTTGGCGATGCATCACCATTGGTCATATCAACATCTGCCTGTGCTGAGGGTTTCAAGCCTTTAGCGGCATCCTTGACGTTCGGTGAGGGCTCTCTATCTTCAACGTCTTTGTACGAAAGAAGCTCGCAAAGCAAGTAGTGAATGACTCCATCAGGATGCTCGACAACTGGCGCTTTGACTTCGATAGCCTTTGCCAGTTCCGTACTCTGTTGCTCCGCTGAGGTTGTGATGTCGTCCTTCTTTTCCACCTCAGCGGGCTGTTGAGCGTTGACGGAAGACGCCTCTCCATCCATAGCAATTTCCAGTAATGCGCGGGTTGGTGACATCTCAGCCTTGTCTTCTGACTTCAGGCTGAGGAGCTGGGGCCGTTGACTAGAGTCGAAACGTTGAAGCTTGAGCTTCTCGTTCGTAACCTCGACAAAAACCTCCGGAGCTCGCAAAACCAGGTGATACATCTGTCGTACATAGCCGGTGGTGTCCGTCTGTCGTGATGACCTTGTCTCGAAGCTTGCCATGATTTCGCTCCGCATGATTTGTCTTATGGTATCCTCGTCTTCGATGACATGTCGCAGAACCAGCATATACGCACTTTGAAACTTCTCGTTCGTCATCCCAGCAAGCTGCTTCACCATAACGAAAAGCCTCTGCATGTTACGCTTTTCGCCAAGTTTCACAGCTAGCTGTCGGTGGCGTGTCAGGATTACTAGAACCCGGACTACAGACAGGGCGAGGGATTCGTCTTTACCGATCCGTGGCAAGACCTCGACTATTGCTTCGAAAAGTTGATATTTCTCATCGAGCGGTATGATTGGGCCCTCAAGTTCGGCTATTGGACTGGCAGCTCTCGTGTCGTCGCTGCTAGGAGGCGTCCACTTGATCTGCTGCGGCTGGGCATCTTCGGCTAGCATTTTCTCGATGATGAGAAGGATTTGCCCGATCCATGGTGATGCTTCTTCCGCGGGCTGGTCAGAGAAGATCTTAATGAATCCAAGTAGAGTGGTAAAGTTGTCCTTGAGCTCGTCTAACGTCGCGTCGTAGAATTCTTTATCCTGAAGGACCAAGGCGAGGAGGTTCGCATACGCAGCAATCTTCTTGCCTTCTGGTCGGAAGTCTTCATCCATCTGCAACGAAATAAGTGACTGCACAAGTGTCTCTCCAATTTCCCTCCGCATGCTGGCCGGGTCACCCGCTTTAGCGACCGCGGCTGTGATGAGGTCTGCGAGTTCGAAGGTAACGTCGCTGTGAACATTTATTACATCAAGAGAGCGATCGATCAGACACATTCTGATCCCCGAGCGCTCGGAGTCCAAATCATCAACCGTCACAACCTCTGGTAATTTGGAAGCCTCCGTCTCATTACCTTTTTCCGAAAAACCTGACGCAACATTTGGAGAGGTGGCACTGCCGGCGCGCTGATCATCGGCACGGGGAATTTCGATAAGATTGAGCAGATTGTCGATACTCATCGGCAGAAACTCGTCGCCTTCCGCACCGTTAGTTTCCGAAGGGACGCCTGGCGCGGGCGGTGGAGGCGGCATCGAGGTAGCCGGTGTCTCATCGCCCTCAGCCTCTTCCACTTCGACGTGGGGTACGTGTTCTGTAAGAGACTCTCCATGTGCAGCCACGGGCGGTGCTATCCTTGCTTGGGCTGACTCTGCACCGTTTCCAATATTAGGTGGCGTAGCGTCCGAATCTCTTCGGCGGGGAGGACTACGAGAATGAGGCGGCGACTTTTGATTCTCATAGATTGGTATCGGATTCGGAAGCGCATGAACCTGCTGTGCTTCGCAGTATTCTTCCGCATACGAGAGGTTGTTATTGCATCGATAAAGCGCTTCACGAGCTAGTACGTCCTCATAGCCTTTGTCCTTCAATGTGGACACGCGATCGCTGTGGAATGTGAACGGCCTTGGAGTTGCCGTTGCCCGGACAGGGACCTTATCTGAGCGCTTGAAAGCGCCATGCTCATGCTCGCCTTCAAGCACGGTCCGCAGTATTTCTATCAGGCATTTCACAATCGAGCTTGAAGCTTTATCAACGAATTCCGACTCCCAAATTGATCGAACAACCGGTAAGACGGCCATCCGCAACTCCACGAGAAATTGAGCGGGCGAGAAGTAGTCAGCTTTCTCACGGTCACGGTCGTTGGCTATGACTGTCGTTTGTGTTGCTTCAACGATGTACTTTGGGTTCGTTATATGGGAGTATAACGTAAGGATTATCTTGATACCTCCATAAGCTGCGGCCAAGCGTGCTGAGACATCATTCGAAGTAGGTGAGTCTTCTCCAACCGACCCCAAGGATTTGACTTCGTCGAAGAAAATTATCAATATGTCTTTGATGGCATCAAGCCCACCTTGATTTTTGAAGGATTGTAGTACAAGGGTAAGGCATTGTGCATGAGGACGCTCTAAAGGACCTAATGGAGACTCGGTCAGCAAAAACAACGCTCTGGATCGGACAGATCCCACTTACCCTCAATCAGGAGCTGCGATATTGACGTCAACACGACGATCCAATACGAGTATCGATCCTGAACTGAAGCAGACTTCTCCGCAGCCTGGGAGCGGAGTTGATTTAGCGTAGCATCTGCTAAAGCGTCGGCAACCATGTATGCATTTTGTCTCTGATAGCCGTCCGGCCTACGCTTTGCAACAAGTACTTTTCCAAGGCCCTGGAAAAAGGGTGTGATAGATGATGGTAGTTGACTAAGCAGGTAGCGCAATGTTTGGACATTCTTGAACTGAGCAGTCTTCTGGTCTCGGGTCATCAACGCTTTGCTATCTTTGATTGGACTTCCTATAGTTCCGTTTGGAGCAAGTTGCGCAAACGCGCCTTCAGCCGTAACATGTGGTTCGGTGCTGTCCACAGCTGTCTCCGTGGGCTCTGGATCAGTGTGATCTTCATGTTGCAAACCAAGTATCTCGTCAGCCTCTTGACTCCCCGTACCGTAACCTTTTACTCTGGTTGCATCTTTCCACGAGTCTGGGATGCTCTTCTGCAACACGATCTCTTCCCACACGCAAGCGCGGTGCAAGCGACCAAGACTCTTGACAAGGGCGGCATACATGTCGGCCAAATTAACTTGACTGAAGGGCGTATGACTCGAGCGATGGTTGAAGACCGGTTGCGAAAAGGTCTCATAGAGGATGTTGCAAAGTGTGTGCACAGCTACAAGCGCCTTCACATATAGTGTCCCATTTGCTTCAACAAGCTCTCGCACTTCTTGGCGCTGATGACGAACTTCAGATTTGCCACATCCTGTTAGTGTTGCAAAAAAAGCGGAACCGTCCTGATGGGAGGTTAGAGGCTCAAGGCGATCGGCGGCATGCTGAGTTCGTCGAATGAGAGAAGGTAGGACCAGATGAGGTTTCTGCTCCGCCATCATGTGTACGACCCGAGCTAGTTCCTGACTGGCGACCTGATTGTTGAAATCGTACTGAAGACTGGGGAGAGTAGCAAAATCGAGGACACTTTCCACGCCGCCAGCCTCGACAAAGGCAGAGCAATGGGAAGGATTTTCAAAGAAACCGGCGAGGAATCTGACCGCAACCATAATATAGTTGGCTACACTTGGTCCCTCCTTTTCGGACTCTTTCTGAAGAATCCCCTGAGTAGTGAGCGACTTCTCAATTGTTGTCACCGCGTCCGACGAGCTCGCTCCCAGAGGGAAGTCCACTTCCATGTTCACATCTCCACCGTTGTCAACTTGGGTCTTCTCTGAACCAGCCGATTGCGTAGCAAACCCCCCATCCATCTCCCCAAGGAGTGCTTTGTTACCGCCAGCGACAGAAAGCTGACCATCTGCATCCTCGACCCATAGCTTCGCTCCAAGTCCATCCTCCTTTGCCTTCAGATTGCATAGGATACCTACTCGGGCTATCATGATCATGACAGAGCTCATGACAGGAACTTTGAGAGGTGGGTGGTGCCTAACCAATTCATCAAAAGTTCTGCCCAGGAGTGCTGGAAGATCGCCCTCCAAGATCATGCACTTGACGTGTTCGGGGCTCTCAAAGACCTCAAAGAAGCTATCGAGTGCGTCTGACGCTTGGAATAGTTCCAGTCCAGTCGAGTTGAGACAGATGGCGCCGAAAGCAGTGGGTATGGTCGCGATCGCATCAGTAGCAGGCAGAACTCCTTGCGCCAGCGGCCCAGTCCTGGAACTCAAGACCTTGGGTCTTCGCTGGCTGCGTTCATGTGAGACGGATCCACTGAATCTCACTCCGGATGCATCAACGTCCTGATGCTCGATGGTTCTCTCGGTACCATCTGCTGAAGTCGTTGGAGGATCTCCAAGTTGGCTCACTTCGTCCTCCTTCGGCTTCTCTGGTACGTTGATTGTTCTCATCGTGACAGCCTCTAAAAGCCCTCTACTCAATCCAGCTTCAGCAATAACAGCATAGCTCGTGGGCTCATTGTGAATGAAACTACTCATGATGTTCACGGCACCGCTCCAAACATTTGAGCCAAAGACCTTCGCGTTGCCCAAAACCACCCGTAGAGCGCTGAGGAGCTGCGGCGAGTCAATTAGGTTTCGAAGCAAGCGATCAAAATTGGCACCCCCATGCTGCATCATATGGTTGACAAACTTGAATAACCACCGAAGTGTCTGCTGCTGGAAGTATGGAATTTGGTAGTCAATGACTTGAGTACGGTACTCCAATGGCATACCTTCGCCGTTCTCGGCGCGCAGTAGGGCCGACTCAACTTCGTAAGCAGTCAAGTCGGCGAGGATATCGAGTCCTTTAGCGTTTGCCAGAGTCTGAAATGCATCCCGCACTTGGTAGACAAGGCTGTCGAAGAGATTCATGACCTTGGTATGGTTGCGCTCGGCCTTATTCGTCCGCAAGGTAAGAACTTCGACAAGAATCTGGATTAGTCCCGCAGCCACCATTGACTCACCTGCTCGGGCAGTCGAGGATGGAAGGGTGCTAAGCAATGAGAATAAGGCTTCCCTCCAATCGTCTCCATCGGGATCCTCTGCATGACGATCCTCAACAGCCATCTCTGCAACGGCCTTTCGGGTTACGTAGAGAAGTACACCATGGTTGACATTGACGCTAAGAGCAGCACAGACGTCTGGCGCCTTGCTCTTGTGCTTTGCCAGAGCCTCCAAAGCACCAAAAGCAAGCGTCTGAAGCGGTCTTGGAATACCCGAGTCGCCGTTCCCTGGCGGATGGATGAGCTCGGCGAGCTGATAAGTGAGCTGCAGACGGCGAGGTTCATCGGAATCTTGTTGCAGAACCTTTTGCTGGAACATCGACTCTGGGTAGACGTATGCCAAGTTTGTGATAGCCAATATTCGAATAGCAAGCATCTCACGACGTGTCGAAGCAGATTCGCTGAGCGCGTAGGCAACTCTTACTCTACTGAGCAGCTCATAGTGGTAGTCTTGAGGAATATCCGGCAGAGTTGTCTTCATGATTTCGTGTAGTGGCGTAGATGATATCTTGGTATAAGTGATCTCAAGCGTCTTGATACCGCCCGACGCAGGTTCCTCAGATTGAGTAGTCGCCGAGGTAGGCAGAGAAGTTCCCGCTTCATCAGAGTTCGACAGACGGCTTGAACGTGATGTCTGATGCGGCCCCAGACCTGAGTTTCTTCGTGCCGGTGTTGGAGTTGCAGGAGCTGAAGACGAGGGTCCAGTTCCTATACCTTGTGTATCACACCTTTTTGACTCGTCGCCAGAGGCTGGCTGATTCACATAGTAGGTAAGCCAAACGGTTCCCCAATCGTCCCAAGCTGTCTCTGATGCCAACCGCCGCGATTTGTCTCCAACGGTGCCGTTTGATGAACCATTCGCTGCGGCGGAATCCTTGACCATGGAAATCATGTCACTCGCCAGGACAGGTACAACAGAGCTTGATCGACGTAGATTGTTGGAAAATGCTTTTTCCTTGCCTTTGGCGGTGGGTGTAGTAGCGGGTGTGGATGTAGCACCAGCACATGTGGGTGGATTTGACTTGGTGAATGGAAGAGCAAGCTTCTGTACTTTGTCCAGGTTAATGTTGTAGTGGCTTGCAAGAAGAGCGTTATTGACGTGCTGGATGGCACCTGTCCCTCGCTGGCGGGAAGCATGATATCTCTGTGCAAGTCGGGTCGCCAAGCGGAGTGTACAAGAGAGAAGTGATGTAGACGTGGTATTGAGCAGGCCATCGAGTCGCTCACTGCTGCTGTACAGACTTCGGTTTCCGCAGTTCTCCAGCAACACTCTTGAAAAGTCCAGTATCACCTCTACTAGCTCTCTATCGCCTTCAGGCCCAAAGCCCATAACCTCAAGCTCATTCCCACTTGTGCCGGAGGTTTCGGATACCTTCCCGTTGTCTGCGGCGCCTTTCATTAGCAGACGCCGCTCGAACGGTTGCGCCTGTGGCCCCGCATGCAAGCCATATTCAAGATTGAACTGCTCCAATATATCGTCAAAGCGGTTGAGCAGAGGTATCCAGTGATATAGATCACCACGAGGGAAGGGCCAGGTAAGAGGAAATGAGCGTATCTGCGGGGGTAATTGAAATAGAGGCGCTTTAACGGCGGTGATGACGAACTCTGAGAGTGCAGGAGACTGCGACATTTTCCTTGGTCAGCTACCTCCTCGTATCACAGCCAGATCATATCTGGACATGCTCACCAGCGTTGCTGCTTGCTTCGGGCCGGCGGCCTTCTTGATTCTCCCCATGGCGAAGTGTGAAAGTACGAAGGCCGTACATGGGAAGGCCCACCTCCACTACAGCAACAGATGATGTAACGAGTGACTTAATAGACTTGGTCCTGGTTTGGGTACAGTGCAAAAACCTGAGGTAGAGAGTAAGATTGGGCGAGCTTTGGGAAAAGGTTCGTCTCGGATGAGGCTCACGCAGCTGTAGGTCAGTATGATTCACTTAGTTAGGTGTTACCTTTGGCCGTCAGCAGCCTCTGATGTACAACCTGATTTGACCTGGATGTACAGGGAGACAGCGTACTGTGGTGGCAGCTATGTAGGTCAGGAAAGTAGGGTTGTGTCGATGAAGTCGCGGAGGTTGTAGAAGAGAAGCGACTTCCAGAAGCTGGAAGATTAAAGACAAGAAAAGGACGGTGCAGGTCGCTTTCCTTGGTCTCCAAGTAAATAAGAATCTTCACGCTCAGCTTGTGAAGAGGGAAGTCGGATGGAGAGTTTCGATGAGTGGTACCAGTGGATGTGGTGGTTACAGGAGCGAGTAGTGAATACAAGAAGTCAATCTTAAGGTTCGTTAAGGTTCATGTGAATATCGATACCTCACTTTACGAAGCTAAGCACTTACACAGAACTCACGCGCTGCCGACAAATTACAGCATCAAATTGGAAGAGACAGCACAAAAGCGAGCATGTGTCGCAAGCATCACAACAGTCAGCGTGCATCAGAGGTTTAATTCACTGGGGAAAGCACGGCGATATCAAAGTACTTCTGTGATTGCTCGATATATTTGTACGGTACTTGACTGCCTCAGTTTGCAACATGGATTAAACCCAAGCTATGTTGATCATGAATTCGAAAGCACAAAGCAGTTCCGGTGGCGATAAAAGCTCGCCGTCGCAAATGTTCGGTGAAAAGCTCACCGGCGAAGGCTAACCATCAAAGTGCGCTACCTGATAATCTATCCAACCTTTTCCAATGTTCCTGTAGTCCCTACTTCTTCGGTGGCAGCAACTCGCCATCCCACTGGACCTTCATAGTGGTGGGAAATGGGAAGTAACTTGAGTGATCGGCCGTCATATACAAGGTGAATCCGCCAGGGCCGGGAATCTTCTTGATCTGACCTTGACTCCCTGGGACGCGTCGTAGGTTATCAAGGCGCCCTACAGTTTTCAACATAGCTGTCATGGCCACTTTGCTAACATCATATCCTAGACAGATATGGGGCCCCATTCCATAGTGAATATACGACTCCATGGGTCGATCCAGCACAACCGTTTTCGGGTCAGGGAACGCTTCGCGATCCATAGATGCGGTTACCTAGACATGGTCAGTGATCGCCGCATGACAGTGGAGACCTTAGGGGCGGACCAAGTCGATCATGAGACGCTGCCCTGGCTCGACACGGACTTCTGTGCCACCGTCATTGATAGTTGTCGACGTAGCAACATCACGGTAGAGCCCTACAGTAGCCTTCATCCTAGAGCCCTCCATGAAACTGTAAGGACGGTCAGCAGCAGTCTTGCAGCTATAGAGGGAATAGATGTCTCTTACTAGTGCAGTATCTTATCATCAGCTTCCGGAGTGTCGAGTTTGGCAAGTCGATTAATTTCTTGCAGATGTACGGAGCCCTCATCGGAGAGGTAGTAGTCAAGCGTTTGCGCGAAGAGCTGGGCCTGGTTGGCCACCATGCCACCAGCAGTCGGCAGGATATGCGACCATACGATATCGTTGGCGCCGAGACCGCTATCTAAAAGTCGACGGATCATGTGCAGCCCGTAATCGGTCAACGCCGTATGGTGGTGTAACCGATCGATCATGTCGGCGAAGAAGCCATTCACGTTGATCTCCTCAACCTTGGCTATTACAAGCTCACCCAGTTGTTGCGTCACTTTGCGAGCAGCTTGTCGTAGAGGGAAGCTGTTCGCTGGATCAGCATCGAAGAAGATGCATGTAAAGACGAGAGCCATGATCAGGTAGAGCTGGGACTCAGTGTAGATACCCAAGGGCTGCTCCTCGGTCTTTAATGGAAACGAGAAGACATTCGAACTGAAATGGACCTGTGCAAGGTTTCCGACATCGCGCACAATATCCACTTGGTTCACTCCGGCTATCTTGTACGACTTCTGTCGGAGTAGCTGGAGAGTAATATCCTCGTAGAACATCTTCACCTCTTGATGCCACTTGTCACGATATAACGCCTTTCCCATCATTTCACGTGATCTTGCGCCAACCGGGTCGTCCCCTGAAAGCATGAAGTCGGTGCCATATGGATGGCGATCATGCTGCATCAGGAATTTGATAGCTTCGCCCCATGTAACCTTGAAATCGGTTTGGTTGTCCAAAATAGTCTTCGCCGCGGTATAAGACGTGATGAAGGTCAAGGGCGGAATGCGACCAGGCTTGTCCCAGCTGTACTGTTCGGCAATCCCCAGCTTGGCAAGGATCTCCTCGTTCTTGGACGGGATCACGAGTGGAAAGTGTGCATAGACCGAATTGGGCTTGAAGTGGTTCGGAAACGCGCGTAAGAAGAGCTTGTAGAACACGTGCCCCTGATCAACGTCCAAATTGTAATTGACCTCGCTGAAGCCAAAATTGGTGAGAGTCTTTGGGGTGTAGTCGACCGTGTAGAAGCGGTCGCCACGCACCAGTGCCACGGCGTCCGACAGGACGGCTCGTGATACAGTGTACGAGGCGCAAAGACCACTGCCGGGAGTCATGGGCTTCTTAGCGTCTTCCACAACTAGGCCAGGATATAACTCGACAAAGTCGGGGTGATCGTACAAGTGCTTCAGTTGATCTGCGACGTAAGGATCTGGGTTGATATCTTCGAAGGTCTCGTGCTTTGTCAAATTGAAAAAGCTGCGGAACTCGTTCAGACTTGCCAGATTCCAAGACCGGGCTTGCTTAATGCCCAGGATCTCGACACTTCGAAGTACTTCTGGTACCCTGTTCGCTCCAAATGACCCAGAAACATCCTCGACACTGTCAGTCAAGATCTTGACAAGGTCGTCATCGTTGAACGAGCCACCACTGCCACGCTCAAGCTTAGCAAAGGGACGCTTTTGTGGGTCGGTGGGCAAATCTGCCTCCCATTTGCTTAGGCCTTTGATGAGTTCCTCCAAGCTGACCTGGGCCGGCTCTTTACCAGGAAACAAGTCTCTGTACGCATCCTGTGTCCATTTATCATCGCGTTCAGAGACAGCCGCATGCCATCGGTATACCAAGTTGAACTCCGCAGACACTTGGTTTCCAATGCCTTGAGCTGCGCCATCACCGAAGATACTCTTGCCTTCCTGAACACGAGGGTCCAGGTCCCAAGTACTTCGTGTTTGATTCAGGTTGAGGATCGTCCTGACGTAGTCTTTCAAGATGCAGTTGATGTAAAGACCACAATTGATCAATCGGGCCGTCTGGAAAAGGTCATTGTCGTACTTGGCAAGGGACTCCTTAGCCACCTCATCTGTGAGGCCTTCCTTTGGCTTTGTGAAGCGTCCCGACTCGTTGACCAGTGCGAGCTGCTCGACGATATAATTGTGAAACCTGTTGAACATGATCAGAAGAACACCAACGCCCGGCGGAAAGCCAAGCAGGCGCTTCTCGGAGAAGCAGTCTGCCTTTATCTTTCCGTCTTCATGGGTACGCATGGCATCTTGCTCCAACTGGTTGCTGCCATAGAGTGGAGACAGATCAAGATATGAAGAAGTCATAGAGTTGTTATAGTTGGTGTGATCAGTGCGGAAGAGATCTGACGCATACAGCAATCAGATTGTACAGCTAATCAACAACATAGGGTGGCTTGCATACCGTGAATGATGATTGATGCCAAGTAGAATAGCATGCTCGAGATTTCATTCGGGTGAGGCGTGAATTCCTTTCGAGCCATGAGACTGTCGAAGAGGACACCAGGCTCTGGAAGACTGGCAGGCTGTACAGTCTGGGGGCGAACAGTTCTGGCATACGGCGTATTCGCAGCTCCAATACGAGGCCACATGATGTTCTGTGTCTAGTTAGATACAACGTTCTTTTCCATTGCTGATTAGGACCGATGACACACGTTGCAAGAACCATCAGCCTGTCGATAGCGGTATTGTTCACCAAGATACCTGAGGAGTTTTTAGCCATACACGATTCTTGCTTTCCAAATGGCGGATACTTACGAGAGGGGAGGATGCATCAGATCGTTCCAGAGTTCGTTGACGAAGGCATTGGTCAAGTCAATCCCATGTTTGGAGGTAGGCGGCAACCCACTAGCCAGCTATAAGCATAGCTGGATTAGCAACCTCTACACAATACTGAAGGGGTTTGTTTCGATGGAGAATTACTTGGATCACTTTCTCCATCAAGTACGTCTTATCATCGGTAGGCTTGCCCGACATGCGAGACTTGATACTTTGAATAAGGGTCGGTACATCCTTGAAGCGCATGTTCTGCAGATCTTTGAAGAGGCCTGTCGGCACCGGAGGCTCAATGTAAGAGCCATCTCCAGTCTGCGTCGGTAACGGTTTAAGAGAGGTGTGGATCACTTGGCTGATCTCAGCGAAGGACTTCTCGATCTGCTTGCGCAGAGCAAGGTGCTCATTGGTTCCGTCGGGTGCAGAACTTGACTCTGACATTCTGGTGTTGTCCGCAGAGCGCGGCGTCCTAACAGATTGTAGCGATGGCCTCGTCAGCTTTGCTGCTAGACAATATTTACCGTCGCTGTCCGAGGGTAACCAGTGCTCTGAAGTATAGGAAATGGACTTGAAATCGGAGACGAAGCTGATCAAAAAGCACAGTATGGTAGAAACGAGCGTAGAGAGACCCATAGGGGAAGACGTGTTTCGAAGTTGGTTTGCAGTTTGGTAGGCAAGAAAACAACGCATGTTCCATCATCGAGCATACCTTTGCTTGAAGTCCCAACAAAGCCTGATTGCGAAATGGACGCTTTTGATAGGAAGCAATTTGATGATAAAATCCGCCCAAGACGACAACAAGCAATTGTAACACGAGGGACCTGAATCCGCCAAGTCGGATGATTCCTTCGAAAAGTTTCACTTACAATTAGTCACACGAATACATAGAGCAAATATCGTGCATTGAAAGTTCCTATATACGCCTGCTTGAGCAACGGAAATGAAAGAGAAGCGCGGTCCATGTCGCTTTATAAAGTAATCTACCAGTAGGAGAGGTAGTCGGTCGAGGGCTGTTTTGCGGCTGAGGCTACCAGGCAGCCACTATCCCCCACACGTATCTCCGTCAGGTAGCTGGGAAGGAAAGTGTATGGCCCTCGGACTTCGCCTTCTATTATTGTACTTGGTGATGTTCGCCATTCCATGACAAGTCGGAGTGCAGAAAAGCAAGCCGATAAGGCTGGCGTTAATAATAGTGCAGTTCATGCCGGGCCACGAGCCGTTCCAGGCCCTGTGCGATACTGACGGGAGGAAGGGTGGCGTATACTCTGCATGGCGGTCACAGTTCACCGCCTACAGGTGATACAGTAAGGTAAGAAGGAACAACAACTTAGGTCTCGCATTGATTGGTACTAAGTAAGGTAAGGTAGGATATTGGCGAGGACGCAGAGGATGGTGGACTTGGGCGTTACACCAATGCAACTTTGAGTGACATCAGCAGATATCTGTTACTGGGGATCCGTCAGGTGGTCCGTGCGTCGCCCAACCACCGGGAAAGCTTTGAAGCTTCAGCCATGGTGTTTGCTGAGGTACAATCAGCGGTGACACTGATCGTCTGTCAGCCAAGCAAATCCTAGGGAATGATCTAAAGCCGGCGAATGTGTCAAGATTTTGAAAAGCGAAACTTCAAATCACAAGATTGGCCATGGTTAATTTAGTGGTTAGGCCGCGAGGTAGGATTTTCGAAGCTGTCATTGACGCGACGCTACCTTTGCTCATCATCAGACAGGTAAACCTATCAGGAAGCTTCCGGAAGAGACGACTATTGTCCCGAGCGGTTCTGGAGCAGATCTCTACCATAGACTCGTGGCAGAGTCGGGCCTCTCCATCCACCGTCTACGAGTTACCAAGGGCAGCGATGGCAGTTTGGTACCAAACTCGAAGGACGTTACCATCGACAGGATGGGATTGCGTGAGCAAAGCACGATCTACGTAAAAGATCTTGGTGCGTTGGAACTCCTACAATTGTCCTACGTGGCTGGGACGGTAAATCAGCTTTGCGCAAATGGCTTACGTCTAATCGCGACTTTAGGGCCTCAAATAGCATGGCGGACCGTTTTCATCGTCGAATATCTCGGTCCTCTTCTCATACATCCTCTTCTTTATCTACTTCGACCGTATATCTATTCTAACCCTTACGCGATCTCATCCTCCCCACCGCCATCTCAACTACAGACCCTTTCTCTCATTCTGATAACGCTTCACTTCGCAAAACGTGAGCTCGAAACGCTCTTCGTACACCGATTCAGCCTAGCAACCATGCCAGCACGCAACATTTTCAAGAACTGCTTTCACTACTGGATCTTTGCTGGTGTCAATATAGCCTGTTGGATCTACAGACCTGATGCACCAACCGCGAAACCCTCGAATCCGCTAATTACCTATCCGGCATTGCTGCTCTATTGCATTGGAGAATTAGGGAACTTCTCGACACATCTCACCCTTCGTGGTCTACGCAGCACTGGCGGTACAGAAAGAGGAATCCCACAAGGCTTCGGGTTTGGGCTGGTGACATGTCCAAATTACATGTTTGAGACAATCGCATGGATAGGAATCTGGTTAGTGACGTGGAGCTGGAGTACTCTGATCTTCAACGTGTTAGCTGTGGGCCAAATGATGGCTTGGGCGAAAAAGAAGGAGGATAAATACAGAAAAGAATTTGGTGATCAGTATAAGAAAAAGAGGTACAGCATGTTGCCAGGGATTTGGTAAGGTCGGCATGATGAGTATGTTGGACATATGTTCTGAGCGTTATCACATCGGAGTGTTGAACACCACGATACACCGATGACTGTCAAGTCATGGTGACAACTGGCTGGACTATATGATGGGAGACTCTAATGTACGGTGACGGCCGATCGTCATCAGTTCTCTATGTGCCATAGCATAGGTGTTGGCAGCTTTTTTAAATACTGTCCATCCGAATACCCGGGTTTAGTATTAATATGTACCTGGAAGCAATTGGGCAATTTCCCCGTTCTGGTAGCTCTAACAGATCAGTATTCACCTTGTCGGAGCAAGCATTCCACAGAACCCTTCCGCCCTCATTGACCTCTCAGCGCTCTCATGTCCAATGCCATATGAACTACGGCCCCCACCCTCTCAACACCCCTTCTTGGATCTGACCGAACCGTTGGATCCAAATCAATCACATATGACAAGGTTCTCGGCCGAGTACCTGCCTGCATGCATATGCATGTCGTGCTCTTCAGTTCCGAGGTTATTTACAGAGTAAATATGGGTCCGTACATTTTGAGCGGTACTGACTGCGCCACCATTCAGCAGATACCCAGGGAAAAGCAACGTTAAGATGAGACTCTAACTTTACACGTGCAAGGCGCTGATTGTTACACAACATCGAGATTATCGTCTGTGTCTGGGTATACTGCAGGCCCTCCCGTCCTGTTGCGTGTTCTCGGCATCACACCAGTCCATTGCGCTGTCCCGACTCTTCATCACCCTGCTCTTAGCATCTTACTTGATAGTAAAGCATTTTCTGGGCTACTCCTTGTGGCTCGGCTGGCGACCTTGAAGCCCGTTGCCGCCATTTTTGGCAGCCACTGTTCACTGTACAATTTATATAATTGGCGCTATCTTGAAATCCGATCCATCTGCTAGGACGAGTCCAACGATCTCTTCAAATATCTGCACTACAAATTGCGTTTTCTGTTGCACTGAAATGCTGTACGACCTTCCTCTAGAGATCATCGAAGCGGTGATTGAGCAGGTACGACCTTGCACGATGATTAGGCCTATCTGACTGGCACAGGTTACGGACAAGAATGACCTGAAGAGACTATGTGAAGTCTCGACGCGTCTTTAATCACCTCACTATCCCAAAGTTATACGCGGCGATCACCGTTGAGGCAAAAGATGAATCGGCTCTGGAGGACGTGGACGTCGAGCCCTTCTTACGAACTTGCTCCAAACCCAAGAACTGCCTTCGCTCTGTGAAGAACTTACATATTGTCGCCCGATTCCATCGTAATCTCAAGGATCGATGTGTTCACGAAAAGCTCAACGATGGAGGCATGGAGCTCGATGATTCTGAAGTCGAGCCCCTTCGTCGCATTCAAGATTTGGCACACAATCTAATGCCCTTGTTTTGCCAACTGGAAGATAATAGTCTGCGCAGTTTCAGGTGAGTCAGGCCCCTTGCACTTCCTTTACCTCATGCTTATCTAATGCAATAGCTGGGGATTAGGCACATGCGTGCCCCCGGAAGTGCTCGGCGATTTGGGATATTTGCCGGAAAAGCAGAATCGTATCGAATCTCTATCTCTCATAACAGGTGCCGGCTGCATTTGGAACGTGGATGGCCAAAGTTCTGTAGTCCTTTCCGAGTTCAAATGCCTCCGAAGGATGTTTTGGAAAGGCTTACGGTCAGTGGAGGACTTTGAAGCTCTCAGGGACTGTCTTCAAGCAAAATCGGAACATCTCGACGAACTGGAGCTTGATCTCATCAATTGGGTTGAAGCAGATGATGCTTGGCTCACCAACTACGGACGACGGAACGGAGGCCGTTCTGAAAACTTTTTCGCATGGGACACACTGAAACTAGCGGCCCGCGAGTCTAGAATAACGTTTCCATCACTTGAGGCATTGTCTCTCTCCGCGCTGTCTCTTCAATCGGCGATGGACGAGTTGGCATGCGCTTTCAATATCAGCGGGCTCCGTTCATTGAAGCTGCACAATTGTCTTTATTCTTCAGCGCTCTTGGAGGCAACCGTGGATTCAAGCCAAGCCATCAAACCCACTTCCCTTGAGCTTGTAGTGGACGAAGAAGACGAGTGTTTTGGTCTTCGCGCGGTAAGTCGGTGTTTGGAAGCATTCGAAGGCCTCCAAAACCTGTACATACTCATCCACAACCCCGAGGACATTACCCACAGTTACTGGCATTCCATACTTCATCACAGATTGACCCTGAAACGACTCGTGTATCACGAAAGATCCACCAACCTCGACGAAGATGCCGACAGGTCCGAGCTTTCATGTGATGATGAATTATCTGGGGCCAGTGGCATGTACAGCCTTTCCCACGAACCGGGGTTGGAGAGCATAGGTATATGTGGCACTCTCTCTGATATGGTATGAATGTGATTAGCTTTGCCCAACGGGCCTTTGGGCCCGAAGGGTTTCCAAAACCTCAAATTCTGGCCCGTGGTGATTTCTCCTGTCGTGCCCGCTACACCAGACACAACTTGTTATTCTGGTAGGGATCCATCGTCGACCTCCAGTCTGGACTCCGACCTTCCCCGACAGGCCACACAGACGTCCGGATCTACATTTCGGATAATCACAGAGGATGACTTGCACTTGTGGGATCGCGTCGATACGCCTTTCGAAGTGTTGGAGGCCTGCCCTGTAGATACAATCCTGAACCCTGAACCGTTATTGGTTTGAGAAGAGACTGTACAGCTATGGTGGGTCTCGACTTACTTATGGAAGGTGAGCATGCGAGGGCTCTCGGGCAGGACTTGGAGACAGCGAAGGGAATAAGAAGTGTCCTGTCATCCGGTCCGTACCGCTCTTCCACCCTCCAGTCTCTAGACAGGATTGCGCCTGATGCCTCACTGCCGTCGAAGCCGGCAAAAAACCAAGAGACCCGGCGATCGTCTCAACAACGGCGAGCCATATCAAGTAGACATCGAACACGCCGCCCAGGTGACTTGGTTGGGTGGACTTGACGTGCCGTTCCCAGCCGAAGAACACGCGAAATATATATCGGAGATGCGCAAGAAAGCCGCGGGCTGATCGAGCATCGAGTAAAGCACAGCCGATAAGATGAGTATCCACGCAGAAGCCCAGATCAATTGGGAGACCTATGGCCTCCGCTCTTGAGGAACGTTTTCGGGAATTCCCCGAGCAGATCGCACATGACCTCGAGAGTTGAGAAGAGAAGCGCAAGGGAGAGAGGTAGCCTACGATGGGGGAGGGGACCTTGTCATGGTTTGGTTTGGAGGGGTCTGTGATGGTTTTGATTTTGGGTTGCGTGGTGAAGGGCGGAGGTGAGAGCGGAACGGGGAGGTTGGTTGTGCGGGAGGAAAGATGAAGATGGAGGAAGGAGTGGAGAAGAGAGTGCGTTCTTTGTACTTAGCGGACAGGAATGTCGTAGGTCTCTGTGTTCAGGGGATTCTCTTGAACAAACTAGATTGGAATAGACGATCGAGTGTTTGAGATGGCAGGGGGATTCGCACAGTAGAAAGTATAGTATGGTTCTGAAAGCTCTTGATATTAACATGTCCATTATAGATTACGCCCACAGCGGATGAACTACCACAAACATCTCTGTCGTGTACAACAGACTCTCAACCGAGCATTACATATTGAAGGGTATTCGCACGTTCAAACCACCGTCAAAAACTCCATACCCCAATCGCCATGCTCCTCGCTGGTAATGATCGTCGTGGTATCGTAGTTCCGTAAAGACTGTCGTTATGCATCAATCCATGGTGCTAGAACTTGTCTCGAGTATTTAATCTGCTTATAGCATCATCAATGCAAGTATTCCAGCCAGGACGCTAACTGCACATCCTGCTTTGACGTTGCTGCTCGCAGCTCCGGTGAAAACCGGCGCTTGTGTGCTTGTTGCTGACGGGCTGGTCGCAACTGTGGTTGTGGGGGTGCTTCCAGTCGAGCCTGCGACGATGGCAGTGGAGCTGGGGCTTGTGACGAAGGTGGAAGTCGATGTTTCGGAGGCGGCTAAGGTACGAAGTCAGCTTCATATTTGTAATCTTTTCGACACTGGAATTCATACCTGAGGTGACTACAATAGTAGCGGTCGAAGCTACACTGGTTGATTCTGCTGGTGCGCTAGCTGCTGCTGATGAAGCCTCACTTGAGGCGCTGGAAACCACACTAGCAGCGGAGGAGACTGCACTGCTTGCTTCTGTAGGTGCGATAGCAGCTGCTGATGAAGCTGCACTTGCAGCGCTGGAGGCCACGCACGAAAGGGAGGACGCTGCACTGCTTGCTTCTGCTGGCCCGCTGGCTGCTGCCGACGAAGCTTCACTTGCGGCGCTGGAAACCACGCTGGCAGCGGAAGAGGCTGCGCTGCTTGCTCCTGCCGGTGCGCTCGCTGCTGCTGAGGAAATTGCACTTACGGCGTCGGAGGCCACGCTCGACATGGAAGATGCTACGCTCGAGGCGCCTGTTGGTAGGGGCACTGGAATCGGTACGATAATAGGTAAAGAAGGTGTAGAGCTGCTCATGCTGGAGGCAACAGATGCGGCCGATGAAGAGTATGTAGCTAGGGTTCAAAATCAGGATGAATCCAAAGTTCACGAAAATAGAAGCATACCTGAAGCAGCAGCAGACACGACGCTGCTTACCACACTTGGAGCACTTGAGATGCTCGCCTGTTCACTACTGAGCGCGTTCGACAGCACAACAACGGCAGCTGGCAGAGTTGAGACGGTCAGAGGCGCAGTTGGATGTGGCACGCTGGCCCAGTATGGAAGGACTATGGACGTGATGTAACCATTAATCGTGATCGGTATTGTTTCACCATCCTGTGAAGTTGGAGCTGGAGGTGCCGCGCCTCCCAGTGTAGTTGTGATTGTGGCCACTGCGGAGGAAGTGACTTCTGTGACTGTCGTCGCTGGGGCCACGAATGGCGGCAATGTTATCGTAGTGACTTGATTGTTGACAGTGAGGGTGTAGTATTGGTAAGAAGAGCTCTGCGCAAGGGCAAAGGCTGGCAGCGTTGCCAAGGCAATGCGCATTGGAGTCAACATAGTGACTTAAGAATTCGACGACGAGGTTGGAAACGATGGTTTGGAGAGATTGACAATACCAAGGAAGAATGTGGAGTCAACGACAGATATGCAACTGAAGACCTTTGCTCCGCGACGGTAGTGTATGGTGGTTGGGAGGTGCGCCAGCCTCTTTATGAGGGCATAGAAATGGCTGGAAAGCAAGATCAGCAGCTAGACGATGATGGCACAAAGACTTGCAAGAAAGCTGCATCATCAGCGACAACTGTACAAGTAAAGGCGAACCAGGTCAGGGCAAAAACCCGACATGGGTAGCTTCCTCATGGCCAAGCTTTTGAGTCAGTAGAGTACGATGAAAGGTTACCCGGCTTCCTTGAGCACATGATTGGACAAGTGTATCAGGTCGCTGAGGTCGTGTTTCTGGTTTTTGGCCTGGTCTTTTGGTGCCATCGCGGGTTTCGACGTCATACCTTGCACATGAGGCTGGTGTCGCTCAGCTCGTCCCAGCCACTGTCGCGTACAGTTTCCCTCATAGCCGGTAGGGTCACGCACAGCCACCGCCACTCGACGTTGGCACATTGATTACTAATGTAAGCGTACCATATCCGCACAGGAGACCCGAGGACTTTTGGCACCGTAAGTACCTCTGTACAATGCCAGTATCGACTTGAACTGCACTGACTGTCCAGAGTACTGCCAGCGGAGATGTGACCAGATCGACTTGGGCTTCCGCCGATTGAAGCCGAAGTGGTCTGCCTCAAGCTTTTTGTTCTTGTCACAGCCTCGGGCAAGGACAATCAATGTTTCTCTCGCATGCGGCTACGGAGATGTTCAAGGGCGACAATAATATAGGACAATGCCAATCATGTTCTACATATTTATCGTAGTCTATTCTTGCTTTCATTGGACATCTTCATGCTGCAATAGATAACAGCCGGCGTTCAGACAAATCTGGTCCGCTACAACAGACAACAGCTCTCGTGAAGCCGTATGCCTCCTCGAAGCCCTTGACCAACCAGTTCTTCTAAGACAGCGCTCCCAGTCATATGTCCGAGGCATGGATCGGCGGTTTGCTTATGATGCCGAGATCGAGGTTCATTGGGGACCGTAATTCCTTGCGATCTATATAATGACGCCCCTATCTGGTTGATAGGCAGTTGTTCGAAGGATCTCCTCCTTTGGTAACGCACCAGTCAGCTATCAGTCGTTGATGGTTATACCAGAATCTAAGTAGCAGAGTGGGGATGGCCATGGTCAGACAGCAGTTGGTACAATAACGTTTTCCACAGGATATTTCAGAACAGGTCTGTGTTGTGAATTGTGCTTCATCATTGAAATCGGAGGGTGTGTTCATGAAGGAAAAGGTGTCCTACCGGTAAACCTAGCCCGTTATTATGTGCTCAAACAGACAGTGTCTCTCCTTCGAAGTTGGCGGACCCCTTTAGTACTTAATCTCGTGGTGAGGCAGCAGCCAGGTCGTCAACGAAGGGCCTGGGGCACTGCAACGACCCTGAGAGATAAAGCTTCGCCCTAGAGAAGACAGCATATCTCCAGCCCAGACGCCAGATGGTTCTACCCAACCTTTCTCTTCTTGAAGAATGTCTCGATCTTCTTTTGACCCTCGTCGAATTGAGAGCTGCCCACGCCGCCACCAGTACGCTTCAGGCCCTTGAGATGATCCTTGCAATTGATTGTCTGGATGATCATATTCCAGCCGTGAAGGACATCCAGTCTGGTTGGTGCCGATGCAGCCTCCTCTGGTTGAAGCTCATCTCTTGTAAGGCCCAAGGGAGCGACCACCGAAGCGCTCATCAACTTTGCAGCCTCTTCCGTTTCAGCCATTGGCGTTGCTGAGATGACCAATGGAACACGTATTATCTGAGACTCCTCTTCTTTGGGTGTCCCGGAGTTTATGATCTTTGGAAGAAGCCCTTTCGATTTCACGATGCTGAGCTCCAGATACCCAGTATTTGACCATCCGCCAAGGTATTCAAGTAGGGTGCCAGTACCGCCAACGTGCAAGCCCAGGGCAAATTCCACGGTGCGGGAAGCGAAGCGCTTCAGAAGACATCGCCAGAGTGTTGATAAGATGATTCCGTGGGAGACAACAGCGACATTGCGCTGAATTCTGGTAGTCTCTGATCGCAACAGGGGCAGCAAATGATCATCCAGGAAGTTGTTGGCACGGACAGCCATGGAATCCTTAGATTCAACATCTTTGAAGCCAGGGTCGTTCTTGTGCTCATCGCGGTGTGTCTCTTTGCCGGTCTTCTTCGATTCCCGAGGTCGGGCAGAGAAGGATTTACCTTCGTAAAAGCCGAAGTCCTGTTCCCGCAGACAAAGCAATTGAATTCCTGCTATGTTCGTCTCATACGAACGCTGTGCGAGACGTATAGCTTCGGCTGTTTTGTATGCCCTTTGCAAATCCGAAGAGAAGATCTCCGTCAACCTTAGACCTGTGGATGCGAAGTGCTGGCCTAGACGATTGGCTTGGAGAAAGCCGTGGTTTGTGAGTGGAGAGTCTTTGACACCTGCACTTCATAATATTAACAAGAGCGGCATTCTGGTACGGAAGGTACTTTTACTAGACTTGAGCTACGTTATCCACCGTCTCGCCATGGCGAATAAGAAACAGCTTCATGACACCTTGGCGCACCAGTGCTGCAGATATCTAGACCATAACTCAATGCCTTCGAAACAAATTGACATATCCAAAACGTTGGCGATGCCGACTACTCAAAGGGTTGCCCATGACCTTTCTCGAAAATTGTGTCGAAGATTGTGTGCTTCATGCGGCAATCTCCGCGCCGTGAGACGACCTTCTTTGGCGGTTCAAGATAGAACTCCCAGACTGTTGCCTCCTTTAAACTTCACGTTACGACTTTTGCAATTCTGCATTTATCTTAAGCATCGTATATAGACGATTATGGAATTTGATCAATCCCTGGACTTGCATCTTTTATGTTGGGTTTGCTACCTTGTCAAGCCATTCCACAATTTCCGTGATTCCCTTGAAGCAGCTTCCTTTGGCCACCTGTAAGGAGCGCAATATCGCACGAAGACGGAAGAGAAACAACCTCACCGTTAGAGCTTTATTGTATGAAAGGAGCATGTAATTAGGCTATTGAAAGTAGCAGTCTCTGCGTCTAATCTCATTGCAATGGTAGTCTTTGAGACTCCGCTGTCGCTGCTACCCATCTCCTATACCGACTGGAGTCAGGAACGAAGTGAAGATCGTCACTAGGTCCAAGGAAGAGTTCTTCTTGAGAGTCGCACTCGTGCAGCGACCGTCATCTCCCTTGGTTGCCGTCCACTGTTCTATCTCTGTTAGCCCGCTCCCTCAGGAAGACTGGCTCTACGAGAAGGCTGTCATGTGCGGTGCACCTATCTGCTCTATACTGTATCCAACACTTTGTATCGCCTTGCAGGTTCAGGCTTATGCCGCTCGGGATTATTGGGAAGAGTGAATGGTGTTCCATCCAAAAGGGGAGCACGAAACGGCTGCAGATAATCGATCGCAATCTTGCACCCATCGACCAAGAACCATTCTGGTCTTTTGCAATCATCAGCCGCCTTTTCCATTCCACATTTTCCTCAGGTTCATGAAAGTTAATAATTCGCGCAAAGCCAACTCAAAGACGGCTTTCGATCCCCAGTGACGTTTCGCGATTTCGCGATGCTTTCTGGCTCAACTTCACTCTTACCTTAGCGCTGAGTCCTCTTTCGTTGTTTGGTGTTGAGACTCGGATCAATAGAAAAGATTTGATTTCTATAGTAGTACGTGCATTCAACTCGAGAAGAGAACTCTGTGACATCCCGTGTCGGGAGGTACTCCAGGTCTCACAGTTTTCATTACGGAATGGATTCAGTCTGATCATATCTAGGTTGCCCTTTTTTCATGATCGTCTGGGTGGCCAAAAGCAGCAGATCTCGAGGCCATCGTCGTTGTGTCACGGTGGTACACCACTGTCTGGTGCCTTGGTTTGACATCGAAAGACAAACACTATTCGAACCCTCCCAGTGCCCTCAACCTCTCTTGCTATAGGACTTCACGAATCAATTCTAGGACACCTTCGTCTTATGATTGGGTTTCGCCGCTTCAGTTTCATGAAACGTTTAGGTCCGACTGGCTCTGGCATTACCAAGTTAACGGGGACTCCAGCTTCCGCATCGTACGCTTTCTTGCAGGCGGCTGTAAATCTCCGAACAATAGGGTTACCATGGCTTTGATTGACCCACAGCCACCGGGTGTAAGGTCTTTCTACCTGGGAGACCACATCTCTCATCGCGACAAACTGAAAACGCTTGCGGATTTACTCGAGGCCAAGTACCATTTTCGTCCAGGTGCTCGTGAGTCTAACAAGGTCGTCAGTACTTGGGTCGATCAGGACGACAGCGGCAATTATAATCCGGACTGCAAGGAAGTCGAGCTAGCTCCGACTACGAAGAGAAAGCGAGAGATACTCTATCGATCTGATGGGTATGAGAATGATCGCGCACCGAAAAAGCCAAAAGCTATCACCTGACAGCTTGGAAGACAAATCGGGCTGATCAATCCAATAACGCTCAAATGCACTTCGGATCGGGGGAGAGTTTTTCTACGTAAGCTGAGCGTGTTTTCGGACAATTGGCCGCAGCTCGGTTTCGATACTCAGGATGATAGTGATCCATATACAAGCTCTTTGTCAACTTCCAAGGACTCTTTCTCGACTATTCTTACTTCACAAACTTCTCAATCATACCTCTTGAGGAGCCACTTCGGAAATACATCAAACTACGGAAGGTTCTCTCGTCCTGCCTGGCCCATCCCTAGTTGTCCAGATCTTGGCGAATTGACTTTAGGACACCCAGAGGCGAGAGGCTGCAAACCATGTCTGGAGCTACGGCAAGTCTGTCCACTCCTAACAGAAGGGCCCACTTACCCTTGTGATCATTGTATCGAGGACAACATCGAGTGTGAACTGGTCATCCCTCCTGCAAAGAAGGGAGCATGCGAGAGATGCCGGTCCCGGCGTATTATATGTTCATACCGGGAGGGTGGTGACCACAGTCTTCCGTGTAAGCAGTGTGTCCAATCGGACTACAAATGTGTGGCCGGACCCGAGAGTGGAAGGGTCCGTACAGGACCGTCTTTGGATCAGGATATCAAAGCGAAGAGGAGTTCATTGCCAACATTGAAAAGGGCATTCGTAAGCTGCACCACGTGTCGAAAAGTGAAAAAGTGGTGCTCGCTCAAGGATAAGACCAAAGAACCTCCTTGCAACCACTGCCGCAGAGATGGTAAGGCATGTACCTTCGAAAAGCTAGAGGACAAACCAAAGGCCAGCAAGAAGGCTCCGACAATACAAGTAAGTAACAAACAGCAACCTTCCAGTCAAAATCCTGTAGCAAGCCAAGCCACCACTAAGATGATCACCACTCGGTTTGCTCACCCTATCAGCTTCAACTATGAGCTGCCGGACGACAATTCGTACCCGTGCCACTTTTGCGAGCATGTGGCTTACGGAATTTTGGGCCTTGGCATGATGAAGGCAGAAGTCATTGACTACAGAAACGGCGAGGGATACGTGGAAATTTCCGGCGGTCATACTGGGGAAGGCCGAGAGCAAACCCGGATGTGCGTGGAATGCACCCTGGAGCGAGTACGCATACACTTTTGCAAAGTCCATATGATTAGTCCCATTTTTGGCTTAATTCCGGAAGAGTTCGACTTTGATGCGGCCTTCAAGGAATTGCTTCCGACAGGTTGCTCGGGAATTGAGGGTGGTGCGACCCAGTGGTGTTCCGTGTGTTCTAGCCCAGCGTTTTTTGAGTGCTCCACGCCGCAGGTTACGGACATGTATGGACTTCCAGCCAATGCCGGCACACCAGAAGCTACTGGTTGCGGCTTGTTACTGTGCGAGTCGTGTGCCGTAGCGCTCGCCGGCGACCATGCTGGAGATTTGGAAAGCATGGTGGCTGTAGCTGCTGCGAATGAGGAGGACTATCCGTTGAGGGCCGACGTTCACTTCCTTTTGTCTGATGGTGAGTTAATGAGGCAGGTATACCCTTCTGGCATTGGAGAGTGAGTTTCACATTCAGGCGTCTGACTTTCGAGGCAACTGGAAACTACTCAGAATGGATCAGGGATCCTGACATAGTTCAAAAGGGTTTTGGAAAGCATGCATCGTACCCCGGTTACTCATCGTTTGTTTACGATGAGTATTCCTTCTATTTCTTTCTGCCAACGAGGTTGACGTCAGCACTGTGTCTTCAGTGGATGCTTCGGAGCGTATTGATACTCTTTCCCTTTTGAAGCCTAGTAATCTACACTTCAAGTCTTGCAGAGATATGATCCATCATTATTTCTAGTACAGCACAAAGAGGCATCTAAGTTGGATAACTTGCTACATGTTCAAGAGCAAATGCTGCTTGTCACCGTTTCATTCCTTCTCTCTTAGTCTCTGGAGACCAGGCCTTTCGCCAACACCAGTGGGAAATCAACTCCATTCACCCGCCATCCGTTTGGCTGGCGAAGCGAGCCGACCCGCCATGGTACCCGCAGTTGCTTGCTCGTGCACTGACAAACGGGGAACCTCGCCACTTCTTATTACTGTAGCTCGACTTGTCCCACTGATATTGTTCTCCCGGTACGATGGCGGTGGCACGGAGGGCATTGCTGGTGCAGACCTGTCTCCCTCAGCAGCCGGAGCCGCATGTCCGTGACCAAGAGCCTCCTCAGCAGCGTCTAGTTCCGATACGTCGTCGCTCATGCTGCTAACAGAACTCGTGCCTTGAGAAGACTCGTCGTCTTCTTCAACATTACGTTGATTGGCATTGGCGGTTGCAGCATCGAGTTCTGAGATGTGTTCAATCATGCTGCTGACGGAATTCGCGCCTCCAAAAGACTCGTCGTCTTCATGAGTGCTATGGTGGTTGGCACCGTTGATTGCACCATTAACGTCATCGTTTCCCTCGCCATGGTCCTTGGTTGCTGCAGGCTCTCGATTTTCACAATCAGCAACAACATCGACATGCCCGGCATGCTCTGGAATCTCTTCATCATTCGTAAAAGGGCTTGTTTCTCCTCTGCTATTGCCCGCGCTGACTGGAATTTTACCTGAAGTTCTTGCTGTCGGTGGATCACGTCCACTTCCTCGGAGCTCTGGCTTTTGCGGGCGTTCGTCTTGCAAGGTTTTCACAAGCCAGCGCATGAAGCCGCCTGTTTTGGAGATATTGTTCTTCCCCCGCATGCTAAATCCCGTTCCCCGTTTTTCCGCTGTGGCTTGCGGTGGTGGCTGCTCTCGTTCTCGCGGTGCAATTTTTGCATACTCTAGAGACCCGATACATTCCTCGTTCTGGACGTGTGACCTGTTGTCTTTTCCCTCCGCTAGCCTTTGCTCGACCTTGTGCTCCACCAACTCCTCGATATAAGCTCTCCAGCCTTTACGGAGATGACACCGTGGCACATCTTTCTGTACACCTCTGCCAGTCTTCGATCCTGTCGCTATCGCAACATCTTGGTGCCTTCTCTGAGAAGCTTCGTACACCTTGTCGTCTGCCAGCCCAACCTGCTCACGCCCTACCGGCATTCGACTTGTAGCGGGAGACTCACCTCTACCACCCCTCATCTTCGCAATGCCCGCCTCCCGCCTCGACCCGTCATCTCCTACAGCTGCATCACGACCCCGTCCTCCACCCGCGCTTCTCCCTTTGCTCCTACTCCTACTACCCTCTCCCAGACCACCACCATCCACAACCGCACTATTCGACTCCGCTCTACTCCTCGACCTCTCCCTCGACCTTCCCCTTCCCCTCCCCACAACCCCTCTCCCACCGTCCCTCCCCCATTTCCCCACCTCATCCCTTTCCTCAATATGATCCTCCAACCCCCTCTCCAACCTCTCAATCTCCTCCTCCACACCCTTCAATGCACCCAGATCAACATGCATACTTTTTAGGGCGGCATGGAGTTCGAGCATAATGACCAGGCGGTTGCGATACCAGGTCCCGAGGCGCGGTTTTGCGGTCTTGTGCAGGGTGTGCAGGAGCGGGAGGAGTGGACGGAGGGGGAGGGGCTAAGAGGAGGTTATCTCGGGGATAGATGGAGAGTGGGAGGCGGGTGGTGGATGGGTGGGAAGGGAGTCTCACGTGCTTCTCCCGCGAAAGGAGGCGCTCGAGATCGCGGCACCAGTGGCACATCTTGATAGGGCTGCGTGTGTCTGATTCCAGGATCTTGTAGGGAGGAATAGCATCAGAAGGATCGAAAAAGTCAGAGATGGGGCAATGTTCGAAGCGTACCGCGGTGTATATACTAGCATTCCGCAACCGTGCGTCCAGCTTTTGATGGCGCCGTAGGGACTGTGTAGGTCGGTGAATTATATCGTCGGTTTGAGTCATGCTGCGTTGGACTATTCATTATATGTGTTTCGGTATTGCCATGGAGTGGAGGGTGAATGATGGAGTAGTGACTGTGATCGTTCAGGGGATTGTGGAGGGAAACTCGGAGAAGGAGAAGGGCGAAGGTGTTGGGGTACGGGGCAGGATTTGGGAGGTGTTTGGGGTTGGAAGTGGAGATGGAGAAGATACTACAGGTCGAATATTTGAAAATATGGGCCCTTTGTAGATTTTGGCAATTCGATTACAACACGCGGAAAACAATGCTCCAAGGAATTAAGTGAGCCAGAGCTTGAATGCCCTGCGGTTGTGAAGGGGAGAGGGGTAGCATATGAAGCTTGCTTGCTTTCGAGAAATATTCCTTTTTCGGTTGCTTGAGAATATCGAGAGCAAAGTTTAACGGAAACATGAACACCTCGGGTACATCCCTGATCGTAATCCTCGAGCTGTAAGGCGGACACTTGAGGCAGTCCTCCGGCGTACGAAGGCATAGAAACCAAAGCCCCTCTCCCTTGGGGAAGCTGTCGACACGGGGATGGGGTCCCAAAGTCGAGAATAGGTTCGAGAGCAGTGACGGGTGTCCTGTGGTCACCATCACGATTATTTGCCGGTTGGCATAAAGGCAGGATCTGTCCTTGAGCCTAGTCGCAGGAGCTCACTGTGAGCTTTTCGGTGCGGTCCTCAGTGGAAGAAGCCGATCGCGCAGACCAAGCAAGCTCTTGACTTCACTTTCAACACGACGTCGATGCAGTTGAGACAAACTTCGTCCATTGCCATTCCGTCTGATATCACCGTACGGAATCCCACGTTGTCCTATATCTGTGACTGTCATGATGCGGTTTCCTGCAATCTCTTTGCTTTTGCGACCATTACCAATCGATAAGGCAGATAATCCCACGGTCGCTTCGCCTATCTTCAGCCTCCGGAAGGACAATCTGACGGGAACCTCAATTACCACGAGGTGAATGATCAAACAATTCCACACTTGAGCAAAGGCCTGGCTGTGGACATCCCTCGAGCGCGCTCCAGTTCCTGCGAAGATACATCTATCGGTCTGCCACAACGATCTGGTGCATTGTCATATCGACCTCTGCTGTCATCGGTCGCGGTATTGGGGTACCTTTCAGCGCCCATGGGTTCCAGTGGCCGTCGGTCCTCTGGGATCTTTTCCATAGGCAATGTGAGTCGTTTCTCTTTTACTTCTGTTCTCTGGCACCATGAAGCGTTGTTTGTTATCAAAAGTCCTTTCTGCGCAGAATGTGTCAGTCCTGGTGGCCTTCTGAGATTTCAGCTTAGTCGTCCTTTGTGCTCTTCCATTGGCTTTTCACGTTTCCTACATAATCTCTGGTTCCCGAGTTGCGGCGAACTTGCACTGGGGCCGGGACAGACTCGCCCATGGACTCGCTCCAGGACCAGGAGGACCACTTGAAAATCTCGCCTGGGGTGTCGCGTGCCTGACTGTCCACGCGAAGGACTGGTAACGCCTGGAAACCTCAAGCAGCTGTCTCAACGGCAAAAGGCCAAAAGCTGCATAAGCAAACAGAGAGGGCGACCATGCATCATTGGAATGAAGGACACGAGATCAACCTGCATTATCAGTGCCCAATCGTCCGGAACCTGCAGAGGGCGGTGGCAGTTTGCTATGCGAACAGATCATCAGCAGAAGAAGAATTGGGTTCTTCAAAAAGGATGCAGACGTACGAAGTCGACCCCACATGGATCGAAGGAAGTGGAAGTAAGTATTGCAGAGTCTACTTTACGTACGAGGAGTAGCAGAAAGGCTTTACCCGTCGATTGCGGGGTTTTGTCCGATCCGGTTGATCTTCGAAGGCACCACATCACTTTCATCTTCGAACCCTGCAAATAATTCGGCTACAGCTCGTCATAAGGGTCGCTCTTCTGATGTATACCGCGTCTCCTCATAATCACCGTGAAAGCTTCGAACAACTCTGGACATTTCCAATGAGACTGCGCCGTCGTTGGCAGCCTTCATTGGAGCTTTGACGGTATTGACAACACCCATTAGGACTTGGGTTGCATGTGTTCACCCACCTCTCAAAAGATCCTCCAACTGCGCGCAAAGCCAACCTGCGCCGAGACGTTGCCTATTCGCAACCTTCACTTCTTCAACCCTCGAACTTCACTACCTTCAACTCCCGGATTCTCGTTTGGACTTTTTATCCATTCTTCTCTGTCCTTCCTTCAACCGCGTGAACTTTTCATCCTGAGCTACCAAATCTAGCAAACATGTCTAGGTTCTACACCAAGACTAACGCCTATGGAGTGCAGGTGGAGGAGACTCGCATTTGTGTTGTCATGGTCGGCCTTCCCGCTCGCGGAAAGAGTCTGATCGCCCAGAAAGGTATGCTGTAGATCGATTTATCCATACTCGGCATACAACGGCTAACATGCTCGGTGCTTCCGCAGTGACCCGCTATCTTGCTTGGCTTTCGATCTTAGCAAAGGTCTTCAACGTTGGGTCGTACCGCCGCGCGGATACACCTCATCCAACAGCCGAGTTCTTTAACACCTCGAACCCTGAAGGCGAGCGTCTCCGTCATGCTGCTGCAGAAGCCGCGGTCTCGGACATGATCGAGTGGTTCAATGAGTGCAAAGGGGTGGTTGCGATCTTGGATGCTACCAATTCCAGCAAAGCTCGCCGTCGCTGGGTTCATGAGCAATGCGAAGCAAACAATATCCGCACTATCTATGTAGAGTCAAAGTGCGACGACGAGGCTCTCATTATGGCCAACATCCTTGAAGTCAAGACTACCTCACCCGATTATCAGGGTCAGGATCCTGAATTGGCCGCTCAAGACTTTCGCAACCGCATCCGTAACTACGAGAAGGTCTACGAGACTATCGACGAGGACGAGAAGGATCTGACATACGTCAAGTTGATTGACGTGGGCCGGCAAGTCATCATCAATGCGATCCAAGACTACTTGCAGAGCCGCGTGGTCTACTACCTCATGAATCTCCACATCAAGCCTCGTTCAATCTGGCTCTCTCGTGTAAGTTTGCTGCCTATTACCAAATTTCAGAGGTTCCAAAAGCTGATTTTAATTCAAAAGCACGGCGAATCGGAATTCAACCTCGAAGGCAAAATCGGTGGTGACGCCAGCATCTCCGAGCGCGGAGAAGCCTACGCCCAAGCCCTTCCAGGCCTCGTAGCCGAATCAGTCCCGGAAGGCTGCAAACTCACCATCTGGACCTCCACACTCAAACGCACCCTCCAGACCGCCCACTTCCTCGCCCAATCACCCAAAGGCTACGACAAGCTGGAATGGAAAGCCCTCGACGAGCTCGACTCGGGCGTCTGCGACGGCCTCACCTACCAGGAAATCGAAGACCAGTACCCCGAAGATTTCAAAGCCCGCGACGACGACAAGTACAATTACCGCTACCGTGGCGGCGAGAGCTATCGCGACGTCGTCATCCGTCTCGAGCCCATCATCATGGAACTCGAACGTAGCGAAAACATCATCATCGTCACTCATCAGGCCGTGCTGAGGTGTATCTACGCCTATTACATGAACGTCCCGCAGGAGAAGAGTCCGTGGATGGAAGTCCCTCTGCACACGCTCATCAAACTCACTCCCAAGGCCTACCATACCGAAGAGAAGAGGTACAAGGCGAACATCGCCGCTGTCAGTACGTTTCGATCCAAGGGCAGCAGTGCGAAGCATCAGTAAGATGCATGGATGTTCGATCGCGTGAGATCTGCACCGTCGATCTGCTTTGACGATTCTGATGATCTGTTCGCGAGGTAACTGGAACTGGTAACTGGAACTAAGCGGGCTTCGGAGCATGTACACCACCCTGGCGTTCCTCTCTCTCTCTCTCTCTTTCTCTCGCGATCATAGACTGGCGCAGGCCCTACGGGAAGCTTGCATGTGGGAAGGCGCTGGCGGTCCTCATTCCACTCTCCACTGTCCATGCCTATGCAATGGTGGTACTTTACATATGTTTTCTGCGACCATAGCTCACCTCCAAGCTTGTTGTCAGCACCGCTATGTCATGCCAAGACATGCAGGAGTGTTTCCAACAGGTCGAAAAACTCAAATTCAAAAGAAACCAAACATGATCCATCGTCGATATCGATATCGACAACTACCCGTCTACCCAAAGCATGTAAAGTCCTTGGGGTATCTATGCATCTACACAACAGACGCCCGCACCGCGCCGCAGACCATGCCATGCCTTGCCATGCCATGAAATGACGTAGAGTACAAAAGTGAGAAACTACACAAACCCAAGTGTCTCCCTAAACTCCTCAAACTCCCCCGGCCTGACGATCGTAATTTCCCTCGCACCAATCTTCCCCTCCAGTGCCGGTAAATGCAACCGCACTTTCGCAGCTACATCTCCTCCCCTTGGGGCCCGTCCCCCACTCTTCGTCTGCCTCTTCTTCTTCATTTCTTGCAAGGACATACCCTTTCTGACAACCCCATTCCGCCAAGCAACCCACGCTTCATAATCCTCCCTCTGACTCGAGACCTGATATCCCGGCGTACTCCTCGCCGGTCTCCACGCCAATTTATTCTCCGGCACGGATTTTAGATCGACGACTTTCGCACTCGTAGCTAAAGTGAGTAACTCGTTGAGCACGTCATGCCCTTCCGCTCTGATTAAGCTTGCTCGTTCTTGCGCGGGCGTTTTGGGGGGGAGGAGAGGTTTGTCCAACCATGCTAGACGCCGATTTGTTTCTAGGAGGCGGGCACGGTGGTTGTCTTCGCGCAGGTAGCGGACGGCGGCTTGGAGGCTTTCGATTTCTTTTTTGACGGTTTCCATTTCCCGAGCTGATGCTACCATGGTTGTTTCTGCGCCGTTTTTGTCTGCTGTTCCAGGCTCGGCTGTACCGATGGTGGTTTTGTCGTTCGCGACCTTCTTCCACTTCTCTCTATCCGCGTCGGCGGCTTGGAGTTCTCTGACTTGCGCTTCGATAGCTTCGGCAAGATCTTTTTCTCTCTTTTTCCCAGCCTCCACACCGCGCTCGAGTTCTGCGATCCTGTCGTTCTTGCGACTCGTATCCCGCATGCGTGATTCAAGGAGCTCGATCTTAACAGAGGATTCTTCAAGTGTTTTATCGCGGACGGCGAGCTGCGTTGCGCGCTCGCGGATGGAGTCATGCAGACGGCGGATCTCTTCATCCGTGTCCGGGGAGATGGTGGCGCTGGATTTGAGCTCTTTGGCGCGGATGGACCATGGGGAGGGGCGACGCTCGAATTCTACGGTTTGGGAGAGATCGGAGGTTAGGCTTGCGAGGTCGACTAAGTGATTAGTTAAGAGGCGGACTTTTGTTGTGAAGGTGGAGAATATGTCGGTTTCGGGAGCATTGAAAATCGTGGAGGTGGTATGGGATATGGTGGATTGGATTTCGTGGCATGTAAAGGATTCTGCTCGCCCTTCTTCGTGCAGTAGAGTAAACATGTCTTCTCCTAATCGTTGAGTGTATTGTGCTAGTTGTCGAGCATGGTCTTCGGACTGCTCGAAAGAGGATACAGTGTCCAGATGCATGGACAAAGATCGAGCCTTTAGCTCTTCGAGGGCTCGGACGGTCTTACTGATGACGACCTTAGCACTGCGGGAATGGGATATGATTGCGTCTGTCTTCTGGAAGAAGTACTGGGCTTCTTCATCCTCATCCGTAGCCGGTAATTTATCCTGGACTATTGCTTTAACATGCGACAACGCTGCTGCTGTGCTCTCCAGATGGCTTTGCGTTAGGATTGCACGCATGTGAATGTCATCGGCATAGCTCTGGAGATTTTGAGATATGTGTATCTCGGCGAGATGCGACATGAGCGAGATGGTTCTGTAATGAAGTTAGTACAGATATCGTAGGATAAGCGCAAGTCAAGAAATACCGTTGCAGCTCAGCAGCACACTGCCTCTCCTTGAGCTCATCCCGCTTCAATCCCTCGATCCACCCATTCAAGGCACGCTCAACAGGTTCAAGGTCATACAACGCCCCTTCAAACTTTGCGAACTCTTCGACAGAACAGCTGGAGATGAAATTGACAAATCGATCACACATAGCTGATACCCATGTAAGCTTGTCCAGGACTTCGCAAGCCATAAAGATGTTATCCTCGTGGCGGGGAGTAATTTGATTCGTAACGCGCTCCTTGACAAATCCATGCATGAGCTCCGCCTTGAATCCAACACGTCTGAAGCGTAGCAATGCAAGGACTGGATCTCGTTCCGTGCTGTACGCTTCCGGAAGGAAGAGCTGTACGATTGCAAGGTGTTCCAGAGATTCTCGCGCCTCTAACTTTCGGAGCTCAAGATCAATTGTCTTGATCTGAGTCTTGGATGCCGAGACTTGCAGCTTCATATTGAGATCCATCATCGCGCGTGATCGACTCGTCAACTCATTCGCTTCAGTCTCTGTGATTTGCTGCGAAGCTCGCATGTCCTCGAGGTCGCTCTGAAGATTAGTGACCAGCTCCCTGAAACGCGAGAGGGTGTACTCAAGGTCCTCGACTGTCTCGTCTTGCTGAGTTGCTTTCCGATATTGGTCGCTCATTATGGTCTCCTTGTAGTCTATCTCCTCTTGCATCTGCTTTTCTGTCTCCATATGATTGATTTCCAACTCATCATTAAGCTCTTTCAAGCTTTCCAAATCCTCGATTGTGGCGCGCATCTCGTCCATCTGTTCGTTCAAGCCAAGATTCTTCTCGGTGAGCTCCTCGATCATTTCTTCCGCGCCCAGTGCAGTCTCAAGTTGCTGCCTCAAGTCCTCAATGCTAGCTTCCGATTGCAACAGCTTCTCCTTTGTGATTTCGCATTGCTCCTGGACGGCCCCAAGCTCCCGGACATCCTTCTCCAGTTCCTTTACTTGCTCCTTCAATTCGGCCTCCTGTTGTTGAGTCATATCTCTTAAACGCATCAGAGCTTCTCTTAGCCTCTCGTTACTTCGTTCCATCTGCAACCATCCCTGACTCGTCTTTTCTTCAGGACTCATCTCCTGTCCCAATTCTTGATTTTCCTCCCGTAAAACATCGACCTCCAATTCCAATTCCTCCAATTTTTGCTTCAGCGCATCAAGCTCTGTCTTGAGCACTTCTGCGGTCTCCTCAGCCATCTCACGATCCAGTGTAGCCATCTCAGTAATAGTATCGTGCTCGGCCTGCTCCGTCTCTACTTGCTCAACCCTCGTTTCAGCCTCTTTCAGCTGCTTTTTCAGCTCCACGATCTCTTGCTGTTGAGGCTGATATTTCGTTTGCAGCTTCTGTATAATTCCCTCAAACTTATCTCTCTCCCCCTGTAACCTCTCCAAACTCTTGAGCTTTTCCCTGTCCTCCATTCGCTTCTTCTCCATCAATCTAAGCTTTGTTTTTAGATCGTCCACCTCCCTGCTTGCCACTGTACTTGAGCTAGGAGCCCTATGCGTGATCGCAGGTGACCCCATGCCTCGGGACGATGCTGGCTTCTGTGAGTGGACTGTACCGCTAGCAGCGGAGGAACGGGACAACACCGGGCTGAGACTCGGCCTTGACATTTCTTCAGGAACACTACTGACTGGTGGTGATAACATATCATCTTCTAGGCCTTCGACTATTGGATCCCGTGCACTTCCTTCACTGGCTTGGCTACCGCCGCTTGTCGAGCTCATTCTGGCTGTAACACTTGGGCGAATGAAGAGACGATCCGACGGCACTCTTCTGGTTGGTGGTGCTGTTACTGTTGCACCACCCCGTGTCAAGCCGTTCACAGGGGCGACCAGTGATTGTCGTGATGTGCGATTAGTTTTAGTTGGAGCGCTTGCAGGACCCATTGAAGTCCGGTTGGCTATACTGGGTCTCCCTCTGATAGCCGGCACCGAAGGTTTTGGCATTGCAGAAGTGGTACCGATGCTCGGAGTCGAGTTTCCCGATGATGTTGTCGATCCCAAATGCTTAGTCGACGATTTGGTAGGTGACTATGGCAAGCATCAACTTCCGCACAGGCGTACCGCATGTCTTATATGCTTACCCTCGACAATCTTGATGCAGCCACGCCCTTGGCCTTAGGCGTTGGACTGCCAGCATTCAGGCTCTGCCTCTTACTCAGTCCGGAATCCAACACACTTTGTCTTCTCATATCTCCCACCACCGTACTCTGTGGTCTTGCCTTCGTAGCTGTTCCATTTGCCTTGCCGGTAACTTTTCCATTCGCCTTTGGCGTCGGCTGGTCGATAACCTGCGCAACAGCAGGACGGACGAACATCCCATGCCCCGGCTCGCAGTCAAAGTATCTTTCTCCTTGAACAGCTCCATCATTCTTCCCCGTCGCATCTTCAAGATCAACGCCGATCCAGTCACCGGCAGCGAAGTTTGTAGTACCGACATATTGCACGGTTGCGAGACGACCGTCTTGGAGCTCAACGGTTTGGCCGACTTGAAAGGCCGAAAGCTCTGTCATGACGTTGACCTTTTATAATAGTCATAGATACTTTTTGGGCATCCGGAATCGTATAGAGAATAGCACAGCAGGTGTTGCTCCCGGCAGAAACTTTTCAGTGGTCGTGACGAATTGTTGTTGATCTACGTCCGTCACTTCCGCATCTGCAGAGTGCGCGGCAAAAGGAGACGCGCCGCCGCGTTCGAAATATTGGCGCCACGTCATGATACGGATATCATTATTAACATCACCAGAAGTCGGACTCAGTTTAGACCCCTCATAGGAAGATATTCATGTCGTGTGGCTCAAAGGGGGCGTTATAACTTTTGTCTTTCATGTATCTGAGGAACCTAACCTCATCTTTCAAGTTCTATCACATGCTGATGCCTCCCCAACGCCGCTGTGAACACCAAAAACACCTTACATCTTACATCTTACATGTCACACATCATCACCTAAAACACACGAACACAAGCAGCACATTCGTTTGGAATAGCTAAGCGGTCAGCTCCGCAATTCTTCTTTCAATTTCCGGCACTGTCCGAAGTTGCAGGTCGATCTCCTCCTTCTCACTGTACCAACGTTAGCACCTAGATCATCAATCTTACTTACATTGCGAGGGGTGCTTACTCTTCAAGCTTAAGCCTTCTTTCGGCGTCAAGCTTGGTGAAGATGTACTTGCCTTGCCCATCAAATTGAAGAATGTTCTTGTGGTATTTCCATAGACTCCGCCGGTGGCTGACTGTCATTAGCGTGATGCCGAGTCCTTTCGCGGTCTCGTACATCGCCCGCTCAATCTCGAGGGTTACACTGCTAGTGCACTCGTCCAAGATGGCGTACTTTGGAGCGTGGTAGAATAGTCTGGCCATAGCAACACGCTGCTGCAGACCACCGGATAGCACGTCTCGCCATTCCTCTTCCGCATCCCAGCCGCCTGACCGGTCGACGATCGACTCAATCTCGACCATGGATAGAATCCGGTACAGGTCACTGTCCGTTACGCCTTTATCTCGCATCTCCCGCACTCCATCCGGGTAGATGATCTGCTGGCGCAGGGTACCACGCGATAAGTATGGTCGCTGTGGGATATAGAAGATATCTGAGAAAGGTGGTTTTCGCACCGTACCGCCGTATACGGGCCATAAACCCCCCAATATTCTGAAAAGCGATGACTTCCCACAACCATTGGGTCCAACGATCAGGAGATGCTCTCCAGGGTTGACAGAAAAGCTCAATTTCCGTACCAATACATCTCCGTTCGGAGACACTATCGGCACATCGATGAATTCTATGTCTTCACCCTCTGTCACCTCGCCCCTCCCATGCAAGACCGCTGCATTCTCTTCTGTACCGGCAGACGAGACAAGCTTTTTCTCAAAGTGGCCTGCTTGGATGTCGTCCATGACGTCGAGTAAGGTCGAGACTCTCGATGTATACCCGGCCAACTCCGTGATCTCCTTGTAGGAGAACATGACACGGCCAAACGCATCTGACGAAGACAGCAGCATGCGTCGATTCGTCACGAAACCTAATATAATAATCAGCCTAAAGAGAACCGCAAAGTGCTCCGGTCTACTCACTTTCAGTCCGGTCTCCCGTGCTATGCAAAGTTTGCCCAGGGACCTTGAAGAAAACTGGAACACTACACAAAACGAGACCTAGAGCCCCCCAGAAATATTTGATCACGAAATCTTCCATGACTCCATGGTAGAACCTCCTTCTCAGTATGCGATTGACATGCTTTATTAAGGTGAAGTAACCTTTGTCTAGTGTATCCTTTTCGGCCTCATGCCCATGGTAGAGCGCAACTTCTTCGCTATTGTCGATCAACCTAGAATGCTGAAACCTGAATTCTCCTTCCAACCGTGCTTCGTCGGCTACGTACTTTCCAAAAGGTGGTGTCAAAGCGCGCATGACATTCGCAGAGACCTGTACCAGCAGACTCATCATAAACAGACCTTCGCCACCAACACTTCGTGATAGAGAGTAGTTGTAGATAATCATGTCAAGGATCGGTTTTGCAAGGTTCGAGTACAGTTCTGCAAGATTGTTCGAAAACTTGGAGACGTCGACTGTAATCAATTGGTCCGCATTCTTTATTCGGTCATCGAGGGTGGAAAGAGTGTAGAAGGTCATGTTCGCAAGGTACTTGTTGTGGATATAATTCGTCAGGCGTGTGCGATATTGGAGCGAAAGCTCGCATTGATGATACGATAGCTAGTGAGAAGTCCATTAGATTTGTTGTCCTTTCGTTGCTTCCTCCCACTGGAGGTGGCGGAGGAGCTTACCATGGAATTGGTGAAAGTTGCCGGAATAGCTACCACCATCCACCATACTATACCCAGTAAGAAATCTCTACCTTTTCCGCGCACCAGACTGCTGACCAGCCTGCCATCGAGTTCTGCCACATAGAGACTGATCAATGTCCGGATAACCAAAAATACACTGTGGCTAATAAGAAGCCTCAATTCTTTGCTCCGCCATCCCGGTATAACAATCTTGAGGAGCCTTAACAAGTTCTTGAAGAATTCTCTGTTCAGTTCCACCCTCTTCCTCGATGTAGCCTCACCATTCCCCGCGCCAGCACCTGCACGTTTACGAGCTTCTGCCTGGCGTATGGAAGCCGCCTTTTGCTCCGAGATGGCATTCCGTATTCGATTGATCAAGGCGATGAAGAGCGTAAGGTAGACTGCGCGCGAGATTCTTGTCCGGTGGCGGATGTATATGCCCGTGAGCTCCGATACGATGCGCTTGATGGAGCGTTCAGACGGGGATGGTAGAAGGAGCTTTGACTGGACAGCCATATCCGCTGCACAGCTCACCGCCCAAGCAGACTGGTGCTGAGCTTCTCCTGGAGGTTCATCGACTTCATCTCAGCTTTAGTTTATATCTTTAGGCAAGAGCTGGGATCCAAAGAGGAGGGGAAATAATTCTGTGATGATGAAGCATGTGAACCTTCAAAGGCGCGACCTCGTGCACTAAGTTAACCCATGTTCCTCGCTTCAAAGATACCGAGGCCTCGAGCCTTTCTTTGCCATCGGCACTGCCACTCAGTTGCGTGCGTGTGTATGAAGTACGATGATACAAGTAATCCATACAGAGCGCATCTCTCTTACTCCTCAAGCTGTGCAGTTCCTCACGAAGTGACTGAAGGTCGACTACGCTATTCTACGGAGCTTACGATTAATACATCATGACCACGTATCCCACTGACTTTTTCACACTGTCCGAGCACGATCTTGAAGTTCTGACGCTTAAGCAGTGAAGACAACAGTTCCTCTACGGCAATCCAAGGTATATTCGAGTATTCCAGAAAGATCGCCGTGGAGAATTAGGTTTGATGCAGACCAAACGCGCCCATCCGTCTTGCATTATTCGACGAAGCCAAATGTCACCTACCGACCAAGTCCAGGATAACGCATGTTTGCTTTGTACACGTGGCAGCATCCCTACAAAGGCGCATTCAGATGAACAGCCAGTGGTCAGCTCTTTGCCTGACTGCCTAGGGCTTCCGCTACCACCATCCAACAGGTGTAGCCGGATAGAAACATGGTCCACACACCACCCGGACACATTATTCCATGGCTGAGCGATCCAGTAGGACGGATGGCCTACAAAGTTCGAGCAATCCTTGAACTCGCATTGGTAGTAGCCGGACTCGATTGTGCTCTACGGATTTCTCTAGCCGGGTCGGCCGTCAAGCTCCTCACAGATCAGCTCTCCAATCTTCAAATAAGATCTCCGTGAGATCCCCTCTCACAACACGTCTGTTTTCGCATCTCATTGTCACGCTCACAGAGCTTCTTGCTCTATTCCAGCTTCTGTTTCTTTTTCCAAGCCTCCTGCCACTTCAGTCTGCTCCGAGTTTGAGCTGTTGCCTTTAGTCGCGCAAAACGTTCTACGCCAAATATGGCATCACAACCTCAGCAAATTCAGCAAGATCAACGGACAGCTGAAGCTCGTACCGCATTCACTGCCTCACTATCTTCCATTGGCTCCAATCTGGATGCGGACCTTCGATCTCGCGCAGCCAACCTCCACTCGAACTCTGCCGCTCTATCCAAACAGGAGGCAGATCTTGCAAAGGAGACAGCAGCCCTTTCAAAGCAGACTGCGCAGTGGCAGAGGATGGCGGACAACAGTCGGGAGAAGTTGAAGGAGATTGGAGACGTCCAAAACTGGGCAGAGATGATCGAGAGAGATTTGCTTGTCATTGAACAGACGCTGAGGATGGTGGAGGACGGCGATGCGAGTCAAAGGGAGGACGCAGATGGGCGTTCGACTTCAGGAGCGAATGGATGGTACTAGCGTTGAAGCTCGAGCTTCACACAAGGCTCAATGCGACCCTGTGAGCCGCGGCTGTCCTCAAGCAGCATACTCATGTATGTTTCGGTGGAGAGAGATACAACTTGGGGCGCTAAGAGATGATTGTTCTAATGGGATCTGATAGGGTGTCCTGAATACTCAACTTCTCACTCTCCTTGAGGCCGGTGTGATGGCTGCATTGTGCAGCTGAAAAGTCACTGAACTTTCCTTGGGTATGCTCACAGTAACAGAATCGTTACATTCAAGTATCTCCAATTGATCAGCAAGCGTTGTATGATATCGTTAGGCTTATTGAACCATCCGAAAATACTCAAGTCGTTCATGTTTTAATACCGATCTTGCGGAAGTTGTGAGCAACCAGCGATTGATGGGCCAGGAACGATGAAGGCGACGGCCCACTCTGGCACCTTTCAATGAAGACTTGCAAGACTTGGAGGAATGCTCCACAATCCGCACTCTCTGCATCTCTTTCGGCTGTAGTGTGGGGCACCTCTGTCTACAGCGTAATTGACTTTCGAAAGCAATCTAGCCTGGCGTGGGCGTTTCATCCTTCATGCTGAAGTTATATCCAACACGCGACGCTGCCGATGTTGAGAACACGCAAAAAGCTCATCCAACACTTCATGTACATGTACCCCTCATCACTGTGGCTGTAGTAACTGTGTCATGGGCAAAAGGTTCTGGCGACGCTTACCTTACTGATGATTACATTCATGTACAAGTGTTGAGCAATAGGACCAAGGCGCGGAACCTAGGTTCAAACGTCAGTGACAAGTAATGGCAGACGGGTTGGTACGGTTATCATCCATCTTTCATAGTTCATCATGGCTATATCTAGTTTCAACGTCAAACAATTCTCCGCTGTCTGAAGATGCGCTTAACTTGGAAAGGTGCGGCGCTACGTTTCCCTTCCACCGCCACAATTATGAACGTCAGGTCGCTTCTCAATCAGCTTCTCTTCTCAACCTCTGACACTCATGTTTTACTATTGTGTCATGAGAGGTCCTACGGTTCAATAAGGCATGGCTAGATGGGACCTGCATAGTCGAATCGTCTCTGAGTCTTATGCGTCACGTGCGGGACGTGCCCTGACTGGAGCGACACCGGATCGCGAGTCGGATCCATGAGTGTCAGATGGATTTCGAAAACGCGATATCCGTCAGACGGAATATCGGGACGGACTCTGTCGGGCCGCACAAGATGAGACCCAGCACGTATTGGGTTTGTGGGTCTGGCCGAGGGACAGCCACAGCAAGCTATAAGATCTACGAACTCCCCCATCCCCCGGCTTTGTTCTCGTCTCTCAAGTGATTCAATTCGTCGAGGAGAATCGAGAACATCCGCATCTAACAACTTCTTTTAAAGACTTGTCAGCCAGTGCCCTCATTCTCCGCATAGCAATATGAAGCTCGTCAATGTGGCTTCGCTTCTCTTATCGGGTAGGGCTATCATTCTCCCCTGTCTTTCTGCGATACTTACAATTGTCTAGGCAGCTTGATGGTTGGTGCTTTCGTCCGTCAAGATGGGCCGATGAAGAGCCTTGCTTGGCTTGCCCCCGCTTCCATGGGTGAGCGGCTCAACCACCCTTTTGGCAGCGGAAGCTAACGATAACATGCATCAGCTGTCTTAGCTCTCTCAAACTCGGGCGTCCAGGGTAACCCTATCGACAGTCCACCACAAGGAGCTACACTGGAGGAGGCCAAGCAGATCTGCACCACATCCAAAGACGCGACAGACGTAACCAAGGATCTGTGCTCGACCATCGACGAGGAAGATGTCACACAGCATCCGGAATTCATCGCTCAAGCAGTGCGAGTGCTCAAGAACGAGGTGCCCGGCGTCAAGCAGACGAGACGGGACTTCAGGCCATTGGTATGGCGTCCTGGACGTTGGCAACCCTACTGCTTTGCCTTCATCCAGTGCAGAAGTAGGTATGTGTGTAGCTTTTTCGGCGGAATAGATTGTACTTGCGGGCCCAACCGTAAATGTGGGTATCTCTCAAAGAAGGTATCTCTATAAGGGTACTTGTCGTGCGGACTTTGCTGGGATAGTGCAGGAAATCGGGGAGCGTGTTCTGGCTTTGAGCTGTGGCAACCTCATTCAGTACGAGTCGGCTGTCAGAAATGCGTGCCGCCCCCCCTGCCAGTTATAGTAGGCTTGCTTATTAATACTAGTTGTCGTCCCCTATCCATATATATAAATTATCAACAACGACGACAACATCCACACTCAATGGACCCCCTCACCTACTCAATTGACTCCTTAAGGTCAATTGAGCCTTGTAAGGCTAATGGTGAGTGGTCTACACCATGGAAAAATCGAGTCATAGGTTTAATCTTTGCTGGAATCTCCCTACATCAAATAAATTGTCAGTATGGGGTTCATCAAGACACACTACGCAAATGAAGATGTCAGACAGACCCTTGACGTCACGGTAAGAAAACAATAGGTCAACCTCAGATTATGACTGAATTTCACTATCAATTGACCCTGAAATGAATCCTTAATCAAGACTACTCTGATAGAAAGATGCTCTTTCAGCAGATCATTTTGACCTTGAATCTGCCTGTCTCATCACACATTTTAAGTTAAAGACTCATCAAGTTGAACTATCAGAAGTGCATCATCTGTTCTAAGTTCTTTCTCACAAATGTCAGCTGTAAAAAGAGACTTCAATCTGTGAAGAAATTTGAGCTTTGAACACATGAATGAAAGCAAGTTATATGATCAGATGAGTGTACATTTTACACTGAGAAGCAGTAAAAGAACAGAGTGCTCAGATCTTAAAGTGAACAATACTGCAAGAACTGTTGTCAGAACCTTTATTGAAGCAGTTGAATGTTCTTCAGCATCTGAGCAGTGATGAGGTAAAACTATAAGTTAAAATTAATCCTTATTGAGAGACATGATTCAAGAAAAGGTATGAGCAAGAAGAACTACATAGAACAGGTTCTCAAGTCTGTAGTAAAGCTGAAATTTAAAACAGAGATCTGTTAAAGGTGTCTGTTTTAAGAGAATGACAATGTGGTACATGACATAAAGACTGAGACTGACAATCTAAAGCTTCTCAAGAAAGAGCTGATGTCAAAGTGAATACAGATGTAGTTCATGTGACTAAGCATGTTAAGTGAGAACTCATATAAGAAGAGCTTCTTTGCACATGAAGACTCTTTAGAGTTAGTCTTAACATCAACTAAGATATATGATCTTGCTCTATCATTGAATAGCCTGTGCATTGTCATACCTCACACTGTCATAAACCTGTTCTAACACCTATCTGAGATGAATAGGTGTAAACCTTACAATTCTAACTCTTAAACCTCTCTTGATTGACAGTCTGTTGTGTGACAATATGCAGACAAAAAGTCAACACCATCAAAGTGACAGCCACATATTGAGTTCATCTCATTAAACTCAAAGTTGTGCAAAACTCAATGATCTTCTTGAAGAAAATTCATCTTCAGCTGATTCATTGCAAACAATGCAATGTGAGATCAATAATTTCACATCTACAATACAAGGTCTAGACAATGAGTTGAAACAGACAAAAAAGAAAAGAGATCTGCTTCTAAAGAAATGTTGTCTTGCATCTGTTCAGAGAAAGATTCAAGTGCTGCAAAGTCAAGATGCTGACAAGCTGCTTGTTGATAACTCTTCTGATCTGAAGACTGATTATATTTCTTTTATATTGAAGCACACTCAATTTATAGCCTTTATCAAGCAATCTGCAGAGAACTATCTCAGTACAATGATGTTGAAGAGGAACATCTGCTCAGAGTGTTTGAACATCTATACTGAGAAGACAGTACAAGAGCATCTCAACTTTATACACAGTGCAGAGACAGTGTTTCACCTGATGCTCAAAAACTTTCTTAAGGACAAAGCAAAGATCCTATATGTCATGCAGTTTTTGGTGAAGAAACCATGAAATGCATGATACTGACATCAGAAAACTGTCTCTTTTGAGAATATCTCATGAAAGTACTTCATCAACTATCTTTTCAATCTTGTTGAAGACTCAATGAATTGTCAGTTGCATAATGTGCAGACATACATCAAGGCTGTACAGAAGTTGAGTCAAAGTGTGCACACTTTTACAGTCTATCTCAGCACTCTGAAAGTGCAGTTGATGTCATACAATGAGAAACAGCTGATAATGCATTTCTTCACAAAGCTGCAATCAGAAATCAGAAAGATCTTGTTAAATTATCAAGATCTTTTAAACAAACAAGACAGCTTGATAACTCTGACTGCATAGCTGAAGAGCAATTTTCATGCATCTGACACTACAAAGCTGAAGAAGACTTTTGATGGTTCTTGTTCAAGAAATACTTCAGGTTGAACATTTTCTTCTATTGATTGAAGACTATCTGAGCAGACACCATTGAGACAATAAGATAACATCAATGTAACATCAAGTTCATCTTTCTTTCACTCAAGAGCAAGGCTGAATGTAACCTGTTATTGCTGTCAAGAAAAAGACCATTACTCAAGTGATTGCACAAAGTCAATGAACAACTCAAATAAGATTCACATATTCTCTGTGACTTCATCAAAAAAAGAGAATGTCATGTCAAGACCTCAATGCTGACACAATAAAGAGTGAAAGTAGAGACTGTGCTCAGCATTATAGCTGAAGAGACTGTTGTCATGAAGGTCAGTCAAGCACTGTGCATCTTTCTTCTGAATACTGATGCTGAATTCAATGTGATTAATCAGTGTTTTACTGTCACAAATGAGATGATCAAATTGAATGTGAAGATACTGCACTTTCTTCTTCTGAGCAACCACTTCACTTATTGCTATGAGGCATATCTGATGAAGTATTGACTAAGAAGCAGCTGAGACCAGAAACACAACTGTGAACATGTCTTCTATGCCTTGAAAAAGAATGAACCTGACCTGGTAATGAGCCTATCAGCCCTAGAAAAAAAACAAGTTTATATTGACTGTGAGTTGCACAGCTGGCACTTTGACATCAATCTGCAGATGTTGAGCCTGAAAAATCTGAACAAATTTGAAGAGACAGCTGAGAAGTCAGTAACCTGCGCTTTTCTCTGAGCTGTACTCAAATCACTGACGGTACACCTGCAAGGCACTGCTACAGCGTCATCTATACCTCAGGCATATGCTGACTATGCTGATGTTTTCTCAGAGTCTGAAGCAGAATGTCTTTCTGCACACAAGAAGCACAATTATGTCATTGACAATAATGAGAAGGACCCTTCACACAGCCCTTTATATAATTTGTCAGACAAAGAACTTCAAGTTCTATGAAGCTATTTAAATGACACCTTAGTGAAGGGTTGAATTCAGCATTTTGTTAGTTCAGTAGAGGCGTCAGTGTTATTCACCTCAAAGAAAGACAGTAGCTTGTAATTGTGTGTTGACTACTGTAAGTTAAACAATATCACTGTGAAGAATTGTCACTCATTGCTGTTGATTAATGAAACCTTAAATTGACTAAGTGGTGTTAAGATCTTTATCAAGTTGAATCTTAAAGATGTTTATCATTGTATTTGCATATGTGTCAGCAATGAGTGAAAGACAACGTTTCACACACACTACAGTCACTTTGAATATCTGATTATGTCATTTGAGCTAGCTAATGCGTCTGCAACCTTTCAAGCCTATATCAATTGCACACTTGCAAAGCATATAAACTTTATTTGTGTTGTGTATTTGAATGACATCCTCATATACTCACAATCAGAAGAAGAACACAAACATCATGTATGTGAAATACTTGAGCGATTGTGACGCTACAAGCTGTTTGTCAACTTAAAAGAATGTGTTTTCTCTACTGACATCATAGAGTTTCTGAGATTTATAGTGTCAATCACTGAGGTGACAATGAATTCACAACAAATTGACACTATTAAAACCTGATTGACCCTCAAGACCTTTCAGAAAGTACAAGTCTTTTTAAGGTTTGTCAACTTCTATAGGCACTTTATTAAAGCCTATTTGTGAATTGCAAACCCACTTATGAGTCTATTGAAAGACAGTAAGAATGAAAAGAAGACAAAGCTCTTTAAGTGATCAGAAGACACTACAAAGACATTTGTCTATCTTAAGAAAGTCTTTATGACAGTGCTCATTCTTGTTCACTTTGATTCAGAGCTCAAGAATCAAATGAAGACTGATGCTTTCAGACACACAGTGACAGAAATTTACTCTCAGTTGCAGATGTCAGAACAGTGACACCCTGTTGCTTACTGGTTGCAAAAGCTGTTCTCAGCAGAAGAAAGTTATGAGACACATGATCTTGAGCTTTTAGTCATTGTTGAGGCATTTAAACAGTGACATCACTACCTTGAGAAAAGTACTCACTCAGTGAAAGTTCTGACAGATTACAATAATCTATGTGAGTTCATGAACATTAAAACATTGAATGAATGACAGACATGATGGGCTGCAAGGCTTGCTGCCTTTGATTTTGTGATTAAGCACAGGTCAAGCAAGACAAATCTCACAGATGCACTGTCAAGGTGCTCAGACTATGTTGAGATCATCAGTGAAAGCATTGATAGGCTCTTGTCAATGTTACAAAGAAAGTTAGCAGCTATGTCTGCAACTATGCTTAAGTTCTCAACAATTATCAGTCATCTTAAAACAGTTTGTCAAGCTTGTGAAAAGCAGATTGACATGAGGTTTAGAGAATCTCAACTCAGTTAACATACACTGAGAGAACTAGAAGGCGGTCAACTGTCAGTCTGTCATGAATGCAGCATAGTGAGATCGCTTAACCCTGCTGCTGAAACTGTTGACTGCAGACAACTTGTTTCATGTGCACTAGCCTCAGAATTGGCTAATCACAAAACAGTATATGATGATAGTAGCAAATTCTTTCTATTGTTAGTATGTTCTTTGCAAATGAATAATTTCTTTGTTCAAGCACAGAAAGTGACAATAGCAAAGAATAAGTGAAGTCAGAATGCTGAAGGCCTGAGATGAGTGTTTAATATGACTGAATTGCTTCAATATGAGAGAAGATTATATATACTCTCTGAAGCATCAGTTTAAACAGAACTACTGAAGAACCATCATGACAATGAGTTAACAAGACACTTCAGTATTGAGTGAACACTAGAATTAGTGTTATGCAAATATTACTGGCTGAAATTAGCCAAAGATGTCAAGAAGTATGTCTTCTCATGCAACATATGTCAGAGGGTGAAGGTGTTTAAACATCATTCATATGGTGAAATGCAGACGCTACCCCATTCAAATAGTCTCTGAGAGAAGGTAATCATGAACATGATTACTGGCTTGCCTTTAAGCAAGCACAGTAATAGTGTTTATGATGTGATTCTGATGATAGTAGATCGTTACATCAAGATGACTCAATACATCTCTATCAGTAAGACACTCATCGCTATGCAACTAGCTGATATATTCTTTGAGAAGATAGTATGCCGCTACAGAACTTTCAAAGAGATAGTGTCTGATAGAGATTCAATCTTCACAAGCAGCTACTGATCTGAAGTATGCTATCAGGTAAAGATAAAGTGTCAACTTAACACTGCATTTCATCCACAGATGAACAAACAAATTGAATGTCAAAATTAAACCTTAAAACACTACCTTCAATGCTATTGCAATGAAGAGCAAAGCAATTGAGTCAAGCTTCTCCCTCTTGCAAAATTTGCATATATAAACACAAAGCAGTCTACACTAAAGTGTAGCTTCTTCTATGCAATGACTGAGTATAATGCTTCATTCATTATGACATTGAGAACAACGCCTGAGAAGAAGAGGTGCCTGCAGCTAAAAACAGAGTCAAGCAACTACATGAAGCTCATGAAAAGCTATTAAAGCAATGAGAAAGTGCTGTAGCATCACAAGTCAAAGCTTACAATCAGAGACACAAGCTTAAGACATACAACAAGGGCGATCTAGTTCTGTTGTCAATGAAAAATCTGAGTCAGAAACACCTGAGTAAGAAACTCTTAAATAAGTTTGCTGAATCATTTCACATACAAGATATTGTTGAGAAGCAAGCGTATCGCCTATATCTATCTACTCACTACTGAATTCATAATGTTTTTCATGTCTCATACCTCAAATTGTACAATTGATGTCTAAACAACAAAATAATGCAGGTGTTACCCCCTCTGAAACTGATCAATGAGAAAGAAGAATATGAGGTTGAGAAAATTCTAGAAAAGCAACGCAGAAAAGACAAGCTGTGATATAAGGTTAAATGAATAAACTATTCTTCAGAGTATGATCAGTGAATCTCTGAACAAGATCTTGATGATGCATCAGAGTTACATGAAATGTACAATGTCAGAGTAAAGAAAAGACATCAAAGATAAAGCACTGCAAAGGTGAAGGTGAGAAGCTGTATTCAGCTCATATAGAGCAATTGCACTTAAAAGTACACTAGGGACTCAGAAGAATAACTGTCAACTAAATCAAAGAAAAGCGTCAGCAAAGCGTGAGCAAAGCCCCTTCTACAATGAGGCTGATTTGTTGTCATCTTTTCTCTTCACAGACTCAGCAGACATGATGATAACATGCTTCAAAGCAGAAAGATTGTTTTGAAAAACGTCAGTAAAAGCATGTATAGTGAGCGGAAAATGACAGTGTACCACAGCATGATATGAATTGAGCATGTCTTCAAAGAGGCAGATTTGATGATGTGACTCCTCAAGCTGCAGAAGCTTTATTTCTATCATTGACATTGGTTTCTTTCTGAGATCATGACAATCTGCAACATGCAAGTGAGCCTCAATCACTCTGATATAGCTTGCCTGCTGCTGAATCAGCTTTTTGCTTGCATTCTTTCTCTCAGGTATGATGATGACAGCAGTGAATAACCCATTGACTTGAGCATTAAACTTGGTCAGAACCTAGTAGAATCATTAGTTGAACATGATGTTTCATCAACATCTTACATATGCTGTTGCAGGCCTTACAGTTCTTGAAACACTGATTGCATTGAACATTCTTGATCACTTCACATTTGTGGTCAAGTAGAACAGTAATGACTTTGCTGCATTGAAGACAGCAGAAACAGATGAGCACAATTAAAGAATCATGAGAATAAGAGGCCAGCAATGTCACAGTAACAGAGAAGAAGATAGAGCTGACAGAAGTATGCAGAGAGTTGACTACTTCAGATGACAAAGGTGATGATGCAGCAGCAGCAACACAAGCACATTTCACTGAAGTGACAAACACACTAAATGAAGCAACACATTTCTCATGATCATGAGCATCACTGTGAGCATGATTCTGAAGCCAGTGTCAGTATTACACACAAAAAACACGTATGAAACTCACAGAAGTCATGATAAAGGTCTGGCTTTGATAGGCATTGTGATATGAGTTTCAAAGCGAAAATGACACAATGAGATAGTGACAGTGAGGTGTTTGAGTTGATGTTGATGTTGTGTGAAAGAGAAGTTGAAAGAAAGTGAAAGACAGAAAGAAAATATATTCTTGTGCTCTGCAACAGTGAATAACATTGTCAGTGCAATAAGTGCACTAAGTCTGAACAAGCTTAACCATAACAAACAACAGAAATTCACTCTTGTGAGCACAACATGATGATGACCTCACAATACCTCAGCTCTATGAAGACATCAAAGAACCTGCACTCAAGAAAGAAGACAATTGTCAGAGTAAATACAGATGTAGTTCATGTGACTAAGCATGTTAAGCAAGAACTCATATAAAAAGAGCTTCTTTACACATGAAGACTCTTCAGAGTTAGTCTTGACATCAACTAAGATATATGATCTCACTCTATTATTAAATAGCCTATGCATTGTCATACCTCACACTGTCATAAACCTGTTCTGACACCTATCTGAGACAAATAGATATGAAACCTTACAGCTGAGTATTTTGCTGTTTAATGATGGATTTTGACCCTCTTGTTCACTTAATCTTAACATCATTAAGGGCTGCTGATGAATTGTTAAGCAGTGAATAGCTTACTATAAGAATTCAGTTCTAAAACTGAAGAAGTTAATGAATACTGCTGTTGTTGAGTGAAGAAAGCTTTCTCAGCAGAAAATTCAGAATTTAATAGTCACAGAGGCCTACTGCATTAAGGTCTGTAAGAACAGAAAGGGTCTGATAACTTCTTATTAGCAGTCACATAGTTTATAGAATTAATAACAATTCAATTGTTCTTTCTATTGTTGCATTACTATGATGATTTTACCCTATTAATAAGCAAGCCTACTATAACTGGGGGGGGCACGCATTTCTGACAGCCGACTCGTACAAAAATAAGAACATAGATGGAGTGGACAACCAATCTACAGAAATATGTATGTCAGGATCATGTGTATCGCTTGCGATGCTCCAGGTCTTGGTTTCTATTGTAAGTGAGGAGATCTATCACATTACAGAGGGACCCGGATCCGATCTGAACGAGCAGGTCACAAAGAAGGCCTTGGCTCCCCACTCTCTTCTCTTATACCATACCAATGTTTTACCTCTCACATCAGCGTCAAGATTAACTCATTCTATCCTTACAAATCATCTTTGCTAGCCTTAATTGCTTCCCACGTCAGAGACAGAACGGGTACAAAATACCTTACGGTACGTAGCTTCTCTGAACAACGGGGAATAGCATGAACGTAATACAATATCAAGACCTCAATAATAACATTGAGGTATGGTTCTAGAAGTTAACCAGCAATTACGTGATGACTAATGCTTTCCCCGCAACACCAAGCCGTCAGTCACCCTGCGTTCTGAAGTACTAAGTACCAAGTACAGCTGTACAGTAGAGGAACAGGTCTGATTCCGTCGTACAGAGTACCTTACTTTTATCTTCCCCTACTTCTCCACGCTATAAGGTCCAAGCATATCGAGCGATGGATTTGCAAGACTAATAATGGATCAATCACCACCTTGGCAAAACCCTTGCTTTCCCACATTGGCAAGCACTACCGATCTGGAGGCTCCCTCAGATCTCGACTCTCAATTCCCGACCTGCGGATGGAGCCCGCGGATATGGTTACCCCCCCCGGATCGATGGAAAGGGGGGTAGAACTGTCTAGGGCATGATCGGAGACAGTGATGGACCAGTCAAGATGACATCTCTCTATCCCTTGGCATCGATGGTGTATCATGTGGAAGCAGGTGATGACTCGCGGGACCAGAAGGCCCAATCCCAGAACCCCGCAGTCGGATGATTCCCTTTCCTTACATCGACTCTTATATCGGATGCAGATCCTCAATCCTCAACGTTCGGAGAACTTTCATATTTCTGAACCACTGATTGATCTTGTCAACAGTGAACGTAACAACTCATACCAAGTGTTGTCTTTTATCCTCCTCATGAGTTGAAACCTGATTATCCCTCTACCCTTACGGCTGGTGTCTCCTTCGACCATGCAAAACGGCAATGTTACCGAAGAGCTTGACGCTCTTATCGTAGGCTCTGGCTTTGGCGGGATCTGGCTGCTCTACCACCTTCGCAAGCTTGGCTTCAAGGCCAAGATATACGAAGCCGGTCAAGACCTCGGCGGCATCTGGTATTGGAATTGCTACCCAGGTGCTCGTGTCGATAGTGATGTTCCCCTTTACGAGTACTCCTTGGAAGAAATCTGGCGTGAGTGGACTTGGACTGAGCGTTTCCCCTCTTGGGAGGAGCTTCGCGAGTACTTCAAGTTCGTCGACAAGAAGCTGGATATCAGCAAGGACTGCCACTTCAATACCCGTGTCACGGCTGCGGAGTTCGACAAGGAGAAAGATCAGTGGATTATCGCCACCGAAGATGGTCTTGTCACGCGAGCGAAGTACTTCCTGCCTTGCACTGGCTTTGCTGCGAAGCGTTATGTGCCCCCCTTCAAGGGCTTAGAGACGTTCGAAGGAGAGTGTCATCACACTGCGGTCTGGCCACAGAACGGTATCGAACTGCGTGACAAGAAGATTGGGGTCATTGGTACAGGAGCCAGTGGTGTCCAGGTCATCCAAGAGGTCGGGCCAATCGCCAAAAATCTCGTAAGTCTGAGATCACTGGTCGGCCAGCTTGGAAGCTTAGCTGATACCTTTCCTGTAGACCGTATTTCAACGTACCCCAAACCTAGCCTTGCCGATGGTACAGCAGAAGTTGGACAGACAGAAACAACTTGACATGAAACACGAATTACCTGCTATCTATAAACTCCGTCCAACCACATTCGGTGGGTTCCACTATGACTGGGTATACAGAGACCTTGCCAGTGCTTCGCCTGAGGAGAGAGAAACCCTGTTCGAGAAACTTTGGGCTGCTGGCGGCTTTCAATTCTGGCTTGCCAACTACCAGGACATCTTATTCAAGAAGGAAGCGAACGACTTGTGCTACGACTTCTGGAAGCGCAAAGTCAGGGCGAGACTCAACAGTCCGGAAGTGCAAGAGAAGCTTGGTAAGCACCACCGTACCAATAACGACCATCAAATTACCGAAGCTAACACTCATGATTACGAAAAGCACCAAGCATAGCTCCTCACGCGTTTGGCACCAAACGACCATGTCTCGAACAGCGTTACTACGAAATCTACAACCGACCCAATGTCGACCTCATAAACCTCAAAGAAGACCCCATCGTCGAAATTACCCCCAAAGGCGTCCATACCCAGTCCGGCTTTCATGAACTCGACGTCCTCGTCCTTGCCACCGGCTTCGAAGCCGTCACAGGCGGTCTGACCCAAATCGACATCAAAGGCATCAACGGCCAGACCCTCAAATCAAAATGGGCAAAGGGCACTTGGACTTACCTGGGCATGACGACCGCAGGCTTCCCGAACCTTTTCTTCCTATACGGACCGCAAGGTCCCACGGCTTTCTGTAACGGGCCTACCTGCGCCGAGATGCAGGGGAACTGGATCATTAGGTGTATTGAGCATATGCGGAAAGAGAACAAAACCAGAATCGACGCTACCACTGCTGCGGAAGACGAGTGGAGAAAACATGCATGTTTTATCCCGTTCTCTCACCTCAAACACGCGTTAACATACCCCTTTCCATAATAGGTCACCAACCTCTGCGATATCACACTCTTCCCAGGCACCAGCTCTTGGTACATGGGCGCCAATGTCCCAGGCAGGACTAGGGAGTCACTATGTTACGCAGGAGGAGAAAGTTACCCGTTCATTAAAAGTTGCTGAAAGTTAGGGCTAATTATGACTTTACAGGTGCCGAGATACGGACGCGAATGTGACGAGAAGGCGGACAAGGGCTACGAAGGCTTCATGCTTGTTGGTCAGGCTTGACTGGTTGCATGCGTGCGTGTGTGTGTTTCTGGGAGATGATCGAGAGTTTGACAGATTGTACATAGGGGGAGGGGTAAGGGGTGTATAGGTGGACGTAGATTTACTAGCATGCCCTAGCTATATCTCGACAAGGCGTCATATCGCATTCAAATTCTGCTCTTGCTGAGTCTAACACTATGGGTTATGGACTATGGATGACTTGTGCGAGGGGTAGGATTCTTTGATACGCTCGCTATGACAACGCTTCTCTCTCATCGGTAGAACCTGACGGTATAGTAGAACTCGGCTATTTACTACTATCCCTCCTGAGAAGTAAACCATTCAGCTCCAGAAGGGCGTGTGGCTCTTCACTATCTAACCATATGCGTGCATTCTGAGCTCGCGTTCTACTGCTCGTCCTTCTCGGCTGTCTCCGTGGACCAGGGATTACGGAGGAGTTCCTCGAAAGGATCGATATAGGCTGCCTTGAACGAAGTCTGTCCTTTCGGCACAACCTCAGATTTAGCAATCTCTTCCGCAACGGCCCCGGATCTGCCAGTCACCTCACCCTGGTCATGACGCGCCGGTTGTGGACGCAGCTCGGGAAAGTCCTCCAGCATGGCATCTTCTATGTCTCCTGTTCCCGGGGACCTGAATTTCATCCATCCAGCCTCAGCAACTGCTGTAATGCGCTCCTGTTCGGATTCCTCATGCATGGGATCTTCAACACCGCCAGCTTCGCGTTGCTCTTCTTCGCTTGTGATATCTGAAGCACCCAGGTCATTTCCATGCACAGCTGGCGCGCTTCGTAACTTCACCAAAGAAGGCTGCGCAATACCACCCTCGTTGATCAACTCCACCCTCTTACTAAAAGTCTTGATTGCCTGCAAAACATCGCCCGCCGCAAGATCAAGAGCTTCACCAGAGGCTCGGGCCGCGTCTGTGTCCGCATAGGTCCGCAGCACACCATGAAGGAAGAAGAGATTGTCGGTGAAGTCGATTGTCATCTTTTCGAGCATGTGGTGTAGTGGGCTCTTGCGCCGAGTAGGCTTTTCCGTAAGTGATTGAGTGATGGCAGGTTTTGCTGGAGCGTCTGACAATGAGGATACAGACGGTGTGCTAGGGGTGGCGTGGTCGTAGGACTTGCTTCCAAATCCCAAATCCGAGGATCCTTCAAGACCTTGCGTGTCAAGAAGAGCTACCTGAACAGCTAAGGCCTTGGCCCTCGCTAGTCTCTCGTCGAAGCCAGCTGCTTCTAGAGCTGCTTCCTCTACAGGTTGCGAGGTATGATGATGCTTCGGAGTGCGCCGAGGGGGTCTGGGCAATTTCTTCGGGACCGAAGCAAGCTTCTCAAGTTCTTGAGGTCGCCAGTATACGTGATGTGGCTCGTGCGAGATCTTTGCGCGCTTTGTGGTAGCCTGTGGGTCGTTTGCATCTAGACTCCGAGGACGCTTATCATGGAGTTTGTAGAAGTCGGACTGATCTGGCTGTTCGACATGAACAGTCCTGTGTATTGTGGGGCTGGACCCACCTGAAGACCCCTCAAGACTCCGGAAGTCTTCGCTATTCAGGATTGATAGACTGCTCTCTTCGCTTTCGCCACCAGGGAGCTCAATACAGCTTGTTTCGCTTTGACGGTTCTCAGAGTTGTCACCTTGTTGAAGCGCACCGTCTCTATCCTTAAAAGGGTTGACCAGACCTTCCTGTAGCGTTCAAGAATGTTATTTAAATCACTAAGCTTAAGTAATTTGTCTTTCCCTTCGATTATATCCGTACCCTCCAACCTTCGATTACGTTCGTCGATCATCGAAGCCTGGGCGACTTTGACGTCCTTCTCTTGTTGAGAGATATGACCTAAATATCGTACAAAGTCGATGGCGACAGCATCAATGTCAGCTGGTCTGAGACCGTCAACATCAGGTACGGCAAGAAGAGGGTCAAGATTCCAATTTTGCTTGATTCTGTGTACGTGGCTCTCAAAATATCGCTGACTTTGCGCGTTGCGTGCGATGACCTGACCGTCCTTGTCCTACATCTGGTAAGAAGGTGAGCCCAGTAGTGTAGGCGTATACTTACACGAGCCATGATGATAAACAATAGGTAGCAAGAGCAAAGCGCGGATGTGTCGTTGACTAATTCTGGGAGGCTTGTGAACGAATACAGGATGCGTTAACCTAGGGCTCTGTGAAATTGTTCATCGTGCTAAAGCGAGCCTAAATCGAAAGAAGTCGATGCCCTGGCCACGCTCTGCGCGAATCTTCTAGACGTGCAGGCGTTCACTTCAGCTCGAAGTCTGTCAACCAATGTCAAGTCTCCAAAGTGAGGTTCTTTAAACAAACGTCGTATCTCGGCAGGCTACAGCTTCGTGCAATAATCCCTTCCGTGCCTGGTTTGCCATTTGCATAGGGAGACCTCTAACGCCATTCCAATAAATCCAGCAACACATATACCTCCAGAGTCGCTCACACTAGTTGCACCCAAAGAGAACTCTCTGTCTTCTTTCGGCACGTTATCAGTAATCTCCGCGAAAGTGTTTACGTAGACGAGTCCTCCAAGCAGACCCTCCCAGAACACTATCGCGAAGATGACGTAGATGTGAGGGATAAAGTTGAACAGGGCATGAAGCGTCAGTAAGGCAAGGTTGAGCATCTGCAAGAAGGACGGTGCATAAAGGTTGTGGACGCGGAAGAAAGGTGTGGAGGATCTTGAGATGAAGACTCCAACTTGGTAGATGGCGTTATATGTGGGATAGAAGGCACGATAATGTTTGAACGGCGTTTGTTGCAATGGGAAGAGGAGTGTGGGCGCGACGCCTTGGTTGATGGTGTACTCAGCGATGTAAACCAGAAGTAAAGGCAGCATACTGGTTGGGCCTTGTTAGCCTGAGCTCCCAGAAGGTCCGAAGGGTGGTGCCTACTATGGAAAAAAGAGACTACTGGATCTTTTCAACTTGGCACGAAAACCCACCCATGCATTACTGGTACCTTTCCCAGCCGATGAGGCTTTCACAAGGTGTCCAGTGTGCGCCGAACTACTTAGAAGAGTTTCGTTCTCTGGGTCGGCTGTCTCATGCCTGTCATCAAGGTGTGGGACGTCCTCATCTTGTGCTGGGACACGTTTCTGGATTATCAATCGTCTTCCAGCTCGCTGCAATGGTCCTCGCGGCAGTACGACAAAGAAGCTCAGCAACATAATGATAGGGAGCAACGAGGACGTCAGGAGGCTATGTTTCACGCTTAGTCCGAGAGATGTCGTTGCTACTGCATATGCACCAGCTCCGATCAAGCCCGCAGCCCCCGTACCACTGCCCCATGCCGCCAGGCTGAAAGGTCCGTAGAAGTGCGTCAAGCCCAAGAAACTCAGTTCTCCGGCCCCGCTACTAAGGCTCGCCAGGACCACCCCGGCCATCTTCGTGCTTATAGTACCTCCATCGCTGTGTGCTGGGGTGAGAGCGATGAGCAGCATGCCACACATGGATAGTATAACAAAGAGGACGATGCGGATTGGGTACGGTATGACATGGATGAAGTATGGTGCGCACAGCTTCATGAGAAACGAGGGTAAGACGTCAAACAGGAGGACGACCGCCTTTGGGATGTCTGGACCGACAAGATCGAGCGCGGCGGAAAGGATGATTACATAGAGGACATTGTTGATAAGGCCTGGCAGGTGGTGCACGTTAGCAGGACTTCAATTCTGCTTTTTGAAACCGTCTGGTTGCCTCCGCAATCAGCTTATATAATTTGTCTTACCAAATAGCCAGAAAGCTATGCAGACTCGGGCATCAGCGCCATCAACGGCTGCCTTGAGGCGTGCCCTATACATCGCCCATGATGATGCAGGAGCGCCAGGGAGAGGTAACATGTCCTCGTTCATGGAAGCCAGGCCACATGAACTATAGCTCGGTGCTGAATATCCGGTATGAGATCCATATCATACTTCATAATTTAGGATTATGGCATTGCATTGAGGCTTGAGTCGTTGTTTTTATATGATCGAGGTGTTCTGGATCAGGTGGTTGAATGACTTGATGAGTCAGGTGTTCGTACCGTATAAACTTTGTACAACTTTGTACATACTTTAACACGTCGAGTGGCTTTTGTGCGCTCCATGGACGGATGCCTGGGACTTTATTATTCGACTTCATGAACAACAATCTTGTACTTCTCGCCGAGAAATTCTTGCAAAGAGCCTGACAGAGTCAATACTTAGATGACATGCTAGGAAACTCGACCTGTGAGTCCTGCTCTCATTCTGAGATTCCTTCCTCTTCCCTTCTCGCGGGCGGAACGACTCCGGGCAGTCAATATGGGGCAGTCACTTCTAACCTTTTTGCGTTAGCTTTTCTTAGCTGCATTGGAGGCGTTCACTAGAGTGGGACGGACGTGACTGCTAGTAGGCAACCCCTACTAGCCACGAAGAAATGAAAGGCCGAGGACTCACCGCCACGACGTCGGAAAAGTATTTAGGGTGGGTAGTCATCCTCCGTATCCTGTACATAGTTTCATAGACAGTCAGCATATATATCAATATAACAATGTCTGAAAACTCACCATCCTCCACTATAACACCAGAACTGGCCATCAGAATCCAGAAAGCCATTGAGGCTGTTCCTTCATCTCATCGTCATCTTTTCATCAAAAATGAGACTGTTGAAGACCCTGAGGCTGGGTTTGAGTGACTGCAGAACTGGGCCTTCACTCAAGGCTTTGTGTTGACTGTCAAAAGTCAAAATAAGAAGCGGCTTCATGTGAAGTGTGTCAACCATCACAAGAAGACAAAGAGTTGACAAAAGATCAAGAAGAAGAACAGAGTTCAACCTAATATGATGTTGTTAGCTAAGAACTGTTCATATGCTCTGTATATCAGCTATTGACAGCAACAGAATGCATGGCTGATAGAACTTACCTGCACCACTCATAATCACAGCATGAAATCAGACCCTTTTCAGTTTTGACAACACCATCATTGAGGCCTGACTCACATCAGTGCTTTTATGCTTGAAAAAAACCTTTGACATGCTGAGGTGTCATGCTCTGAGGCTAGAAAGGTTCTTCAAAATCATGATGTTTGTCTGTCAGTAAAAGATTACTATAACCTCAAATGATTGAAGAAAAAACTCATCAACAAAGAAGCCTTGAAACTACTTCTTAATCAGCTAGATCTGAAGAACTTTTAAGTTTAAGTTATGAAGAAGTATGTCATTGACAACAAGAACAATTGTACTCAGTGAGTTGTTCAGCACATCTTCTTCTGTTTCTCTGAGCAAATCAATCTAGCTAGAAGGTTTGTCAGTGGGTTCTGTATGCAGACAGATGCAATGTTCAATACAAATAAACTTCACTTACCTTTGTCTGTTATTGTTGAAATCACCAACACCTTCAAGACATTCTCACTTGCTTTTTGCTTTATAATCTTCAAGTTAACAGAGGCCTTTGAGTGTGTGAACACTCAGCTTAAGAAGCTGATGTTTTATGACTGCTCAGATTCTGCTGTCATTGTTGAGAACTTCAGCAAGGGTCTTGATGCAGTCATGACCAGATATGAAGAACAGACTAGACAGACTGATGAAGAAAAAGAAGTCAACAAAGATGTGAAAGCTGACAGAGAAGAGATGTCTGAAGAGCTGAGACTGTCTTTTGAAGCATCAGTGAAGATGAAGAAAGACTGCATCTTACAGCTAGGTGAGTGACATGCTGTTGAGGCTATAAAAAAGTGATTAATTGTTGCTGATCAGTATATCAAGAAAAGACAGAAGAAACTTACTGACTATATATGAGACTGAATGAAGTCCTCCACCATCACTGTTCTGAAGAAGCAACAAGAGCATCTCTTGATGAAGCTGAAGACATCAGAAAGAGAGTATTTAATCATCTTTTATCAGTTAAAGAAGTCTCAATTCATTAAAGCATACATCAAGCAATACCCTAACCTTGATGTTCATTTCACTCAGCAAAATGAGAGCTATCATGTGGTTGTCAAGGCTGTGGTGCATCAACAGCTTTCATTGCCTGATGCTGTTCATCAACTACACAATTATGTAAAGCAGTTAGTCAAGAACATCAACAAGGAGATCAACAGACAAAGAAAGAGCTTATCTTAATTGATGAATAAAAAGGTCTTTCAGATTCTAGAACCTTGAATCACTCATCAGACACTTGCTCTTCTTATATCAGAATGAGAGGCAACAAAGCTGTTGTCTAATTTGATTGAACCTGATTGTATGTCAGTGTGTGAACTTCTCAAACAATGAGGCTTATCATGTAAACACTGAATGTACTCTGCAGTATTCAGAGCAGTTTCACTGCCTCTCTCTTTTATGCATTCTTGATGGTTTCTGAATGCATCAGCAGATGTTTCTGAATCCTGAGTTATGACATTTAATGTTAATGACAACTTCAACTTAAAGAAGAACTTGAAGAAGAACTCAGAGAAGAAGGTGAAGAATTATTCAAGAAGACAGCATCAAGGCAACAGGTATTGAGACCATGAAGTTAATATGACAATGTCAGCAGCAGTCAGGGCAATCAAATATCAAAAACAACTTACTGATTCACAAGCAGAGTCTTTTGTCAGTGCCCTTGACAAGAATATTGATTGACTAACTGCTGCATTTGAAACACAAGTGAAGGTGCAAAGAATACTGCCTTTAAAGCTTTCAAATGCTATTTCATCAGAGAAGAATCAATTGTGAGCCTTTAAGACAAAGAATAGAAAGCGGGCAATAACAGGTCAAAAAGCTGCTGAGGCTGAAGAACATAATGTGTCTCATGCTTGATGATGAAGAGAGATTGAGGCTGCAATCTCTCTTGACAACAATGATGTTGTCTTCTTAAGCAGTCAGCTCAGTCAGCTCAGACAACTTAAAGTTCTTCAGCCTACATCTGTATCATCTGTTTGTCTTTTCTTCTTCTTCTTCTTCTGTCAGTTTGTCATCTCTGTTATCTCATTCATCATGTCAGAGAAGTCAGAGTCTTCTTCAACAGCAGTAACTTGATTCTTCAGGCGCATGTCAAGGCTCACAGTGAAGAAGACAGATACTGAGACAACGGCAACAGTGACAGTGAGGCAGAAGAACAAAAGACTCAGAATTCAAAAGAGCAGAAAGCAGAATGTGTCACAGTTACTAGACATGTTCAGTCAGTCTATGCAAGACATTATAACAGTCACAATACATAGCTCACAATAGAAATAGATAGATTTGTTGTTTCTTGCATCAACATCATAAATCAACTTTTATATATATATTCACCATATATTTAATTAGACGCCACTTTCAAAGAACCCTGTGTAGTGTCTGCACTAACGCAAAAAGGTTAAAAGTGACTGCCTTATATTGACTGTCTGAAGTTGTTTCAGTGAGGGTGAAACAACTCTGAGCAGGCAATATGAAACAGTTACTTCTAACCTTTTTGCGTTAGCTTTTCTTAGCTGCATTGAAGGCGTTCACTAGAGTGAAACAGACATGACTGCTAGTAGGCAACCCCTACTAGCCACAGAGAAATGAAAGGCTGAGAACTCACTGTCACAACATCAGAAAAGTATTTAGGGTGAGTAGTCATTCTCTGTATTCTGTACATAGTTTCATAGACAGTCAGCATATATATCAATATAACAATGTCTGAATACTCACCATTCTTCACTATAACGTCAGAACTGGTCATCAGAATTCAGAAAGCCATTGAGGCTGTTTCTTCATCTCATCATTGTCTTTTCATCAAAAATGAGACTGTTGAAGACCTTAAGGCTGAGTTTGAGTGACTGCAGAACTGAGCCTTCACTCAAGGCTTTGTGTTGACTGTCAAAAGTCAGAATAAAAAGCGGCTTTGTGTGAAGTGCGTCAACCATCACAAGAAGACAAAGAGTTGACAAAAGATCAAGAAGAAGAACAGGGTTTGACCTAATACAGTGTCATTAGCTAAGAACTGTTCATATGCTCTGTATATCAGCTATTGACAGCAACAGAATGCATGGCTGATAGGACTTACCTGCATCACCCATAATCACAGCATGAAACCAGACCCTTTTCAGTTCTGACAACATCATCATTGAGACCCAACTTGCACCAGTGCTTTTATGCTTGAAGAAGGCCTTCAACATGCTGAGGTGTCATACTCTGAGGCTAGAAAGATCCTTCAAAATCATGATGTTTGTCTGTCAGTAAAAGATTACTATAACCTCAAACAGTTAAAGAAAAAACTCACCAACAAAGAAGCCTTGAAACTACTTCTTGACCAGCTAGATTTGAAGAACTTTCAAGTCTGAGTTATGAAGAAGTACATCATCAACAACAAGGGCAATTGTACTCAGCAAGTTGTTCAGCACATCTTCTTCTGTTTCTCTGAGCAAATCAATCTAGCTAAAAGGTTTGTCAGTGGGTTCTGTATGCAGACAGATGCAATGTTCAATACAAATAAACTTCACTTACCTTTGTCTGTTATTGTTGAAATCACCAACACCTTCAAGACATTCTTACTTGCTTTTTGCTTTATAATCTCTGAGTCAACAGAGGCCTTTAAATTTATGAACACTCAGCTTAAGGAGCTGATGTTTTATGACCGCTCAGATTCCGCTGTCATTGTTGAGAACTTCAGCAAGAGTCTTGATGCAGTCATGACCAGATATGAAGAACAGGCTAAACAGGCTGACAGAGAAAAAGAAGTCAACAAAGATGTGAAAGCTGACAGAGAAGAGATGCCTGAAGGGCTGAGACTGTCTTTCAAAGCATCAGTGAAGATGAAGAAAGACTGCATCTTACAGCTATGTGAGTGACATGCTGTTGAGGCTATAAAAAAGCGGTTAGTTGTTGCTGATCAGTATATCAAGAAAAGACAGAAGAAACTTATCAACTATATATGAGACTGAGTGAAGTCCTTCACCATCACTGTTCTGAAGAAGCAACAAGAGCATCTCTTGATGAAGCTGAAGACATCAGAAAGAGAGTATTTAACCATCTTTTATCAGTTAAAGAAGCCTCAATTCATTAAAGCATACATTAAGCAATACTTTAACCTTGATGTTCATTTCACTCAGTGAAATGAGAGCTATCATGTGGTTGTCAAGGCTGTGGTGCATCAACAGCTTTCATTGCCTGATGCTGTTCATCAACTACACAATCATGTAAAGCAGTTAGTCAAGAACATCAACAAGAAGATTAACAGACAAAGAAAGAGCTTATCTCAATTGATGAATAAGAAGACCTTTCAGATTCTAGAGCCTTGAATCACTCATCAGACACTTGTTCTTCTTATATCAAAATGAGAGGCAACAAAGCTGTTGTTTAATCTGATTGAATCTGGTTGTATGTCAGTGTGTGAACTTCTCAGACAATGAGGCTTATCATGTAAACACTGAATGTACTCTGCAGTATTCAGAGCAGTCTCACTGCCTCTCTCTCTTATGCATCTTTGATGGTTTCTGAATGCATCAGCAGATGTTTCTGAACTTTAAGTTATGATGTTTAATGTTAGTAATGACTTCAACTTAAAGAAGAACTTGAAGAAGAACTCAGAGAAGAAGGTGAAGAATCATTCAAGAAGACAGCATCAAGGCAACAGGTATTGAGACCACAAAGCTAATATGACAATGTCAGCAGCAGTCAAGGCAATCAAATATCAGAAACAACTTACTGATTCACAAGCAGAGTCTTTTGTCAGTGCCCTTGACAAGAATATTGATTGACTAACTGCTGCATTTGAAACACAAGTGAAGGTGCAAAGAATACTGCCTTTAAAGCTTTCAAATGCTATTTCATCAGAGAAGAATCAACTGTGAGCCTTTAAGACAAAGGGTAGAAAGCAGGCAATGACAGGTTAAAAAGCTGCTGAGGTCAAAGAGCACAATGTGTCTCATGCTTGATGACAAAGGAAGATTGAGGCCGCAATCTCTCTTAACAACAACAATGTTGTCTTTCTAGACAGTCAGCTCAGTCAGCTCAGACAACTCAAAGTTCTTCAGCCTACATCTGTATCATTTGTCTGTTTCTTCTTCTTCTTCTTCTTTTTTTTCTTTTTCTTCTTCTTCTGTCAGTTTGTCACCTCTGTTATCCCATTCATCATGTCAGAAAAGTCAAAGCCTTCTTCAACAGCAGCAACTTGATTCTTCAGGTGTGTGTCAAGGCTCACAGTAAAGAAGGCAGATACTGAGGCAACAGTGACAGTGACAGTGAGGCAAAAGAACAAAAGACTCAGGATTCAGAAGAGCAGAAAGCAGAATGTGTCACAGTTACTAGACACATTCAGTCAGCCTATGCAAGACATTATAACAGTCACAATATGTAGCTCACAATAGAAATAGGTAGATTTGTTGTTTCTTGCATCAACACCATAAATCAACTTTTATATATATATCCACCATATATTTAGTTAGACGCCACTTCCGAAGAACCCTGTGTAGTGTCTGCACTAACGCAAAAAGGTTAGAAGTGACTGCCCCATATTGACTGCCCGGAGTCGTTCCGTCTCGCGGGCTTCAATCGTTACCATATTCCGTCGCCTTGATCGTCTCAAAAGTTGTATGCTTCATTACTGTCGTTCGTTCTTCCTCTGCGCTTTGAAAGAATGGTAGCATTCAGGGTACACTATTTTTTCGTTAAGCACCAGCCATGAGATTCAATGGCTAGAGGAGGGATTTCTCACTAGTCCTTTGATATTGTCATTTAGAAGACCTCAAAAGCATCTTTGTTAGTATTTCTATTGAATCGTCTATTTGTAATGGTTTCCCGATAGAGATAATGCACGACGACTTCACACAAGGCTGGGAGCTCAGCCTTGCATAACATCGGTCTGATTCCCTGTCAGTAGTCCATCATAGACTTGGCACCGTCGAAAGCTCAGACTAGATCATGGCCATGTAGCCAACGGAAGCCTGGTAATGTACCCCATCTTTACGAAAGGGCGATAAATGGATGTAGCGTCTGACGGCGAGGAATGAAATACAAGTTTTCGGCTTCAACGAAGGGCTTAACAAACCCAGTCACCGAGTGTGGCTTTCAAGCAGCCATTTGTCTTCTGGTCTTGAGCTCGGTTCAGCTAGCCAATCGCACCCATCACCACCAGCAATGGGCAAGCCTCCGGACTGCATAGTAGCTGCAACTTTCTTCATCGGTTCCAATGGACGAATCAATCAGAAATTCCCCTCCATGTTTGACACCACATCAGGGGAGTGTGATGTATGAGCGCAGCCACAAAAAGAAAAGCACGCAGAGCCTCACCGTCAAATAGATAAGGCACAGCATCAGCGTTTGGTACTTAGGTGTTGACGTACGAGTACCAACTCTGAGCTGAATCGAACTTTGGATTGCCCTATTGCACTCCTTTCAATGAAATAATGGCGTCGTTTCTAGCCTTTGTTGTTGCTGCTGGCAATGTACTCGCAGTATGCATGACGACAGCCATCGACAATCCTGTTTGTTATCAGCAATTCTTCGACCTTAGGAAAACTGACCCTAGGGATCCTCGGCTTTACTACGAGAGATACGCCAATGGGACCATTATAGAGACCAACCATACCATGATCACCTTGTCGGCTTGTAACCAAGCTTGTGGGTCGGCCCCGAATGCATACAATTTCTGGGATATCCAGCAACGCATCGCAACTTGGATCGTTCCGTTGTTTATTCTTATCGGGTCTATGCATTTCGTCCCACTGGGGAAATGGAATGCGGTACAGGTTACTGTACACCTACTCGCGGATCCGATAAACAGCTTCAGATGTCTCCTGTCGAAACTGGCTACTTACCAGCGATGGTACGCGACAGGTCAGTCCAGCGACACCTTACCACCAGAAACCGGCAAAGACATTGCGATGATCCTGTTGTCCTACGATGCATGGCAAGAAATCTTATCTTGCAGAGAAGGGCATGTCATGACGCCCACAGCGGAAGAGATGGAAAGAACATTGACGACTTGGCTCGAGGGTTCCCCTGGGATGCCAGAGATCAAACGGCTGGCACGCCTGAGAGCCTGCCGGACGGCAGCGAATGAGCTTGCTGATTGCAGAGCTTCGGGACTTTCGAAAACATTGATCGGAACAAGCAATTACGTCGTCATTATCGCCGCTTCCCTCGTCCACATCGTCAACGGCGACTTTAACGATCGAACGGGCCATAGCATAGCGTTCGCCATGTTGTATTCCTGGCTTGTCCCAACCGTTCTTTTAAGCTCGATGGTTGGAGGCTTCGTGAGCAAATACTCATCTAAAGATGTGCTAGAGCGCCTGCAAAAAGAATTCACCAACATCGAACTGAGCTCAGCCAACACTAGCCATGACAACGTTATCCCCCAAATATATCCTTTTGCACCGAGTCGAGAAGAGTCGCCTGCAGCTGCATATGAGTCGCTCCCATGGTGTGGCGGAAACTACACCTTTTGCCCTCGCCAAAGCCGTTGGGGCCATCAACATCCGAAAACAATCAAAGTCGTTGCCATCATACCCACTTTGCTCGCAATGTGCAGTGCGGTCTTTATGTCATATACCAGTCCCACACGAGGGATAGGCTGTCGTTCCGTCCAACAGTTTCTCTTCTATGTCGCCTGGGTCATCAGTGCGATTCTCACCTACGTCTTTCAGAGCGAGGACCCTATCGAGCATGGTCATGAGCCTGACAAGCAGCGCGAGGAACCGGCCAAGCAATCTGCGGAACAAGCTGAGCACCTTGAAGACCGTGCGGAGCATCTTGAAGACCCCGTAGAGCATGCTGGGACAGCCACCGTGCATGCTGGAGAAACCGCCAGGCCAGCTAAGGAACCGAGTGCTCAGCGGCAATGGCGCAAGGTGCTGATCAAAGACATGTGCATTTTAGTCCCGCAAGTAATTGCATTCCTTGCTGGGTTCTTCGGGTGGTTCAACAGCTGCTTCTGCTGGAGCGCATGGTTTTCGAGATTTGGAAGGGCATACGTGGTGCTTGATCTGCAAGAGCAGATCAAGGCTCTGGCCGGGCTGACTTGGCCTGTACTGACTTTACTGCCGCTGCTCGTACACTGTCTCTTTGTTTTCGGGATCTGGGCTGTTTTCAAGGGAGGAGCCCAGCTCTTTTCTATTAGCGAGAAAGAACGGAATGCGAAGAGGACTTGTATCATCCCGGCTGTTGATGATGGGTTGTCGCGGGCGTCGACGATATTGCTGCCTACGAACAATCAGGATAGACATCCTGGTGATTGAAAGAGTAAGATGTGGAGGATGCTTGGTATGTCTACTTGAATGTGAATTGGTCTACGTATATCTACTTACACGAAGAGACTGGTTTGTTTATCTTTGAGGGCTCTTATATCACAGAATCTATTTTCTAGCATTGAATCACAGTGAGGAAGCACACATGCGTCGAAAACCACGTATCAATAAGAGCTTCTGTAAGGAAGCCAGTCCTTTTACCCGTCTTAGATTTACTGAGGTCTCTGATTTTGACATCCTGAGTATGAAACTCGTGGGTAACAGTCTGCATCACCGCACCGTCCTCAACACCATAAACAGCAGAGAACAATACATCAATGAACGTTCTGAGCGATGTGAAAGACTTTAGGGATCGAGTGAGGGTCTGATAGTTGTTGAGAATGGGTCTTTCGGCACGAGAATGAGCGTTGGATGCCTGAGTCTATGCAGTTACAGCCTAGAGAGATTTATAGAATTATGTGCTTAGCTGCCTCCTGCAGCTAAAATGGTAACGATCCCGACAATGGTGCTGATCCCTAAGGTGCCTATGTGCTGTCGGCAGTCCCCATCAAACCACCGGCGAGTCCTTTCATCCTCCTTCCCAGAAGATCATCCTCGCTAGCCAGACTAACCATACTCCTGTTCCTTTTAAGGTGACCATCATCTCTTGTTCTACTAGTTCTCCCCTTGCCTCTCGTTGTGTTTCCGTTCACTTTGGGAGGTTTGGTAGAGCTCATTTCCAAAGGTCTGTCCTCGTCGCCAGAGCTCTCGGTGAGGGCGCGATGGTGATGACGCGTGTGTCTGTTGTCGCTGGGAACGGACGTCTTGACCGAAGCATACTCTTTCGTAAGTGGAGAACCATTGAGAGTCCCAGTGTCGTCGGAACAGTTCGCAAAGATGTCCTCAATCCATCTGGCGCAGCGAAAGATATGTCTCCATCCTTCCGGGAAGACGGACACGAATTGGAGAAAGCCATGGGAGATACCCGGGATCAAAGCAACTTCAACGTAATCTTTTTCATAAAACTCTACATTGCTCTTCAGCAATCCCAGCTCCTGTTTCTCGCGATAAGAGTTGAGTTTGGCCTGTCTGATCCTACCGGCGAAGATCACAGTGTCATCTACCAAAGGATCTCGTTCTCCAGTGAGAAAGTACGTCTTCGGGAAACGAGCCAGTAGTGCTTCTGGAGCAAGAAGAGGCGACAGGAGAAAATCGGTGCTGAAGTCGGGCCGGTTGTGGGGTCCAACGTAAAGTATAATCATCGCGCGCATCATCTCAGGCGTGAGGATTCGATCGTTGAAGTAGGATATCATGCTCGACATTGCTAATCGTGTCTTCATCTGCTGTGGCTTCGAAGATACTAATGTGGCAGTCTGAGTCGCTACATTGGCAGGTTGGATTAAGTGAGCGAGCGAGGGGTCTGGCTGCGTTGAGTTGGGAGAGGCGGTATGGATAGTGCTCTGTTCCGACAGAGGAGCTAACGATGCCATTTTATCGTCTTCATCATCGGAGGGATGTGGTGTCTCTGGTCTAAGCTTGTAGTAATCTTCGCTCTTCCGTCTGAGGACATTGCGGTTCGTCTTCCGCATCCGTCGATCTTGAATCAGCGACATCTGCTCATCGGTCATCCAATTGCCAATGTTCATGTCCAAGCCAGGATAGACGAGGATCAAGCCATCAGGTACAGGCAGAGTCTCCTCGCCGTGCCAACGACGTGAGTCTGTGCCGGCAGATTGAAGGATCATCAATATCACGCCAGTAGCAAGATTACCACCTGCGCTGTCTCCAGTGAGGATAATCCTGGGCTGCGTACCACCAGCCAACCCAATGCAACGTCCACGACTGACCATCAAAGTATGGTACACATCATAGCATTCATTGAGCGCATATGGATACGGATATTCCGGCGCCTTCTTATAGTCCAGACTCAGGACTGGCAGTCCCGTCTTTCCAGCCCAAGCAAGTAATTTGTCGTCATTCGTTCTCGGATTCATCGCAACAAAACCACCACCAGGGATATCCAAGATGACTTTGGTATGGTTCCTGAGTGCAGCCAATGGACCATCGAAATACAACCAAGCACTCACAGGTTCTTTGTACGATGACTCTGGTGGTCTTGGTATTCGGATAGCTCTTGGTGGATACGAGGCCAACCTTGGCCGTAATAGTCTTGTGAAGAAAGATAGGTACGGCGTAGTAGCCTTATTCCAGGAAACTCGCAAATGATCTACCGTCAATGTTCCCCGAACCTTCCGCACCTTTTCGTCGGCCTGCTCCGCGGCAATAAGATAGTACGCTGAGAACACGAGGGAAGCCATGTCTCGCAACCATTTCCGCCGTATATTCATCGCAGTCCAAAAGCCTGCATCCAACGCCGTTGTAACCCATGTTGCACGAAAGTATGATCGATTGTACAGATTCGCAAGAGGTTCAGGGCATTCTAGTCCCACTAGTTTCGCAAAGTTGCGGGAGATGTAGAGCCAAAGAAGGGTTATAACGAGTGTCTGCCATGGTGTGAGTCGAGATGAGAGCTTCGAAGAGATGTTGCAGAGAATAGGAGGACCGTGATGATTCCCTCTGTTGTCCATTAGTGGGCCTCTAATTTATAAAGTTGATGGGAAGTAGTGACATACCGGAGTAGGTAGATCGACCAGAAGGACACAACAGCAAAGACTTGGATCTTACGGAATTGTACCGAGGGGCGGCCAAGGACGTGATCTAGCTTTCACTATCAGTGTCAAGTTCTAGACGGTCTACTCAATGTCACCGGCATACCTATCATTTCCACACCACACGCTACGTCTACCAAAAGCAACCAGACGAGGGTTCAAGCCCGCTATTCTCTGCCCACGCTGTTGGCGGAAAAACCAAGCCTATCTCTGGCGAAATAAAGCAGTAGGTGACCCTAATAAGCGGTATAGCTCGTGGACTGTAATCACTAAGCCTAATATAAGAATGCCTCGTCGTGCACGCTCGAGCGCAGTGAATATGGTAGGTCAGGTGTACTCGTACAGGGTGATTGTCGCAGGCGATGGAACCTGGTTGCTTCAACCGTTGTCGAGCATCTCGAGCCAAGGTTGATGGTCAATATCAATTCGAATGGTAGATGGCATCAGTTGGAGGATTCTGCGTTTAAAGAGGGTTACGAGCAGCATTGCTTTCCTCGGTGGTAGAGGAATGTCAGAAAAGCATGTGAAAGATGGCTAGCTCGGCTGTCACAGATCATGTGCCGCAACTTTTGGTACACCAATAGGGTTAAGAATCTGCTACAATTTTCTTCCATTGAAGACAGTGAGCTGTTGCTAGTAGCGGATTAATCACCACGTCGAATACTATATTACACGTGCATGTGTTCACGGCGCCTACGCTGCTACTTCCGCTGGCATTACACTTATCGTGCTCGGGCCCGCTACTCGCAGCTGTAAACCAGGACCTGCGGTCATTGTCCTTGTTTGTAGCATCGCACGAAGCCTCTTCCTCCTAGCCTCGCCTCCTCTTTCCTCGCCCTTGCCAATGCCTTCATCAATCCACGCAATCTTCTCAATCTTGAAGCTCATGCCGTCGTGATTGCCGCCCCACAATCTGGACTTCATCCCATAAGCAACAGTCGAAGCGTAGTTCTGTAGCTGAGGCAGAACTAGAAGAGTAATATGCAGGTCCTTTCCGGCAGATGGCGTCATAGGCCCTGTTGGTGGTGGTGTTGTCAAAATTGACGGTGATGCCAAAGCTGGCTTGACTAGCTTCGTGGATGTAGATGTGGTGTCATTTATGCAAAGATCTAGCATGGAGACGTCAACATCTCCTCCCCACTCTCCACGGATCCACCCAGAATGGATGATAGCGGCAAGGGGATCCGAGTCATCTGTGTAGACTTCGGTACCCCATACAGCTCGCCTTCGACATATTTCTTCTCGCTGATCCCTTGCGAGGTAGAATTTTGGGACGCGCACAGTATAGGTGCAATTTTCTTTGCCTTGGAATCGAGGCAACGGAGAAGGTGATGTTGCGTAACCAAACTTCGCTTCCTCATGTGATTTGGTTGAGGATGGGAGTTGGATTTTGGGAGAGTAAAGAGTCGATCCTAAGTGATGGCGCGGTAGATGCGCGACACTTGCAAGAAGGGATTGAGAAACCACGGTAATTGTAGGCTTGCGGAAAGGCGGCACGCTTGTGGCACTTGTAGCTTTGGCAGTGTGATGATGGTGATGATGATGGTGGTGATGGATAGTGGCTGGCGAAGACGTGACAGAAGGGTTGTGTATCGGAGTAGATGTCCTTCGAAAGGCATTGAAGGAATTGAATGGCGTGTTAATGGGTTGAGTCGGAAGAGGTGATGACAAATCCTCGTCGGGCTTGTGATGATGGTGATGGTGGTGACTACTACCGAGTCAGCGATTTCGAAATATTCAAGTGATTACACTAGACTTACTGATGACCGTGCTGGTGCCCATGCTGGGAAAGATGGTGATGATGACTATGTCTGCTTCTTTTCCCGCCACGAGCGCTTACCAATTGTGGTGTACCGCGACCGTCACCACTTTCACTGTCAATCTTGTTCTCTTCAGCCTTGATTTTGCGCCCTTTCCGCCCACCTCTCGATGCTACCCGAGAAACCTTAAGGCCGACTACGTCGCCTCCAACCCCAAAAGGGCTGCGTTGGGCTCCATCGTCGCGCTTCGCCGGACTGGGGCCTGATGGCGTCGGAGTGCCACTTCCAATAATCCCCGCTATCGCCATCGCACTACCGACGCCACTCCCTATTCCCGAAAACATTCTCCCAAATTCGCTTTTGATACCTGGTTCGCCAGCAGGTCCACTCATTTGACTTTGAGCTCCTTGTACAGCTTGGGGCAGTGGCGAGATACGGCCCCCTCGCTTGATGCTGTCCGGTCCCACATTGAGGAGTCCCCTTTGCTGTTGTTGTTGCTGCTGCTGCTGCTGCTGCTGCCCTTCCTCGCTTCCCTTGGGCTGCTGCTCTTCGTTCACTACAGGAGCAGGCGTTCGGTGTAATTCATCACCGCCAGTTCTTGTCGAATTATAGTTCAATCTGTCCATGTCGATGTTTTCATTGAAAGGTTCTGACGTAGATAGTGAAGCAGGCGGTGCATGTTCCTGCTGGGTTTGAGGCCCTCCAAGCTGCCGAGTTGCCTGCAAAATCCGCAGCGAGCCCGCGGCAAAGGGAGACTGCGAGGTGGTTGAGTACCTTTGAAAGCCATGACTCGACATTTGGGCAACGGGTCGTTCTGATTGCGCTGGCCGTCGAGCTTGTGGTGACCGTTGTTGGTAGTCTTGACTACTCCAGGACGCATGCCCTTTCCTTTGGTTGTCGCTGTCGCGAGCTCCAAATATTGGCTGCGTTTGATATGATGTTGTAAACCTGTATGCCGAACTGGCCTGTGGGGTGTTTAATTTTGCTCTTTCGGCTTCTTCTCGCACATGTTGCCCATGGTTGTCTTTCTTCTCCGCTATAATCCGATTCCCAGCGATGAACCTCTCATTTCCATCACTTGTCGACGCCAGACCTTGGTGAGTATCTTTGGTCATGGGCGCTCCAGTATCGCTTATTCTTGAAGGCCTGCTCTCGTGTCGATCTTGTGGTGGCGCTGTGTATTCGGCTGGCTGGCTACTTGGACGTTGTGGTATTCCGGCAATACTGGTGCGTCGTTGATGTTGATCATACGATGGAGGCGCACCTGATACTCGTGAAAATATGGAAAGGTCGGAAGGCGGCTGCGCACGTAAAGGAGGTCCGAATCGATACATCTCATGCGAAGATCCACTGGATGTATTGTTCACCAGCGGGGGGGTCCCACCAGAATAAGCGCGGAATGCACGCGTGCCTTTTCTCTGGGTATTGTAGTATCCGTCTGGAGTTCGCGACCGCTTCGCTGGCGAATAGTCCACCACATCCCTTCCAAGAGTATGCTGTGGCGGAGAGAGAGCAGACACCGTGTCGAACGCCGGCGATGAAACTGGTGCTGCGGCTACTGGAACTGGAGGAGCGGAGTCTCGAGATGGTCGTTCAGAATCAGAGCCTAGCATCGACGATATAGACATGCTGCTACCAGGACGCTGTAATGATGAGATGGAGGGAAGGTCTCGTCCACCGGGGTAGGATGTTAGCGACGGCGGACCACGCGACGATAAGGGTGGGAACATGTTCTGAGGTGGATATTGTTGCGGCGACAGGGGTGGCGGCATTTGACGACTGCTGAAAGGTGGTGGAGGCGGCGGCGCTTGGTCTTGCGCTGCTTGAGAGTCGAATACTTCATCAGTCATTTGCTCAGACTCTGCTAGCATGCCAGGCTTGGGTATGGTTACTTACAGCCATACATCCGTGGAGGACTCCCTCCCCCAAGAGATCGCCGTCGTGGGTGCTGCTGAAGGGGATAGGACATGGAATATCCCGCATCTTGAATTGACGATGATGATGGAGGAGGAGGAACCAGAGGTTGATGGACTAAAGCTCCGTCCGGACGCGCATCTGAAACCGAAGCGAGGATGTTAGTCGATGCGACGGGGCACTAAGCAAGGGTCTCGCCATGGAACCGAGATTTAGGGTGAAAATCAAAACGAGGGTCTCATCGTGCGGAATGACGATAGCGATGGAGAGTCCCTTTAGAGAAACGTAGGATAATGCTCAAGTACATTGCGCTCAAAGAATGTCGAATTCTGTGTGGCAGGAATGCTTTGCAAACATGGTAGAGAGTTGAGCTGCAACAGTTGCGATTAATCGCTGGGTCATGTGCAATTGACAGGGACGTGAGGATGGTACAATACCATGAACAGAACCTGGATCAGAACGATGGTACTGCTTACCTTCCCCTTTGCTATGACCGCGTACAATCTCTCCGCTGCTTCCGTACAGAGCTCCTGAGCTGTAGCTACTGTGTCTCATGTGAGTGTCGTGTGCAGCGCTTCGTAGCATTGCCGGAGAGCCAGCGTAGGACTGTCTAAGATATTCAGCGCTATTTTGAGGTCGACCTTGTGCTGAGAAAGGCGGTGTTTGGGTCCGATGTTGCGCTTCGGGTTCACGGCGGCGAAACGGATCATAGAGAGGCGGTGCGGTATTGTGCGCGGATGAGGATGTCGAGTATGGCGGAGGTGGCGGAGGGGGCAGAGGAGCGGCTCGGATATCTTGAGGCGTAGGATAGATCTGTAGTCTCGAGTATGGATGCTGTGAGGGATGTTGTGGATCCATCCTGAGGTTGTTGAAGTATCCGTATCATGCGACGGGCGTAACGGGCAATGATTGCTTGAATCAATAGAATCGTCGAGGACTTTCGCAAATGCGACTGGTCACACAAATATAAGCACCAAGGCTGAAGCTTGGGGTACTCAAGAGTGCAGTGGGAGAGGAAAGATGTGGAGTTGGTAAGAAGACGTGGCACAGGCGCAAATAATCTCCTCTCGTTCTCGTTCTCGTTCTCGTCCCCGTATTGGCTAGCTTGGCGGCAGATAGACAGGCGCTAGTAGGGAACATAACCGAATCCGTAAACCCTTGGACCAGCAGATAGCTTAGGTAAGGTACCTTAGGTTAGCCACGATCCCTGTGAGTACACGTAGGATAATACATCTTAATGATCGCCAATAGCTTTAGGTGCTCCGTAGTACAACTGATAATAGAGGCGAAGACTATCATGGACAGGAATACTAGGAAGAGTGAACGTATGAGCACCTGCTTGACTCGATGTATGTTTGATCTACATTGATATTGTCTTCCAAGTCACAGCTTCCCTTGATACTCTTCAATTTGATCTCGAAAATTGTTACTTACTCGGGTCGGAACTTAAACATTACTTCGAAGGAATTAAAGCCTGCGACGGTACTCTCGATACTGTGGAGTACTGTACTGTACTGCTTTATAATCAACCCTGCTGTAACTACCTAGGTTGCTGCAATGCTAAACCTACACTCCATTGCAGGCACAAACTACATAAGAATGCCCTGAATATCGCCGAGCAAAGCATGACTCCACTCCAAGCAACTGTCCGCCAAGCACTTTGCTACCCGTCATGAATCAACCCACACTTATTTTCGGAGGTGGAACCGTCGGAGATAGCTTCTCCACTCCTGCGGACGTGACTGCATTACTCGAATCCCTAAAGACGCTTGGTATCCCTCGCATCGATACCGCAAGTAGATATCCTCCCACCGCTCCCGGCCAGTCTGAGAAATTACTCGGCGAGGCGCGAGTCGTCGACCATGGATTTACCGTTGATACTAAGATCAATGTCTTGGGTGACGGGCGAGGCTCCCTGACTGCAGAGGCAATCGATACGTCCATCAAAGACAGCTTGCAGAGACTGGGTGTCCAGAAAGTCTGTTATGGTTTCTCTACGGCTACATTATGTAGACGTGCTGATGGAAAACCGAACAAGGTGAACGTCCTGTACTGTCACATGCCGGATGTGCAGACCCCGATCAAGGAGACGGCTGCGGCTTTCAACAAGCACTACGGACGAGGAGTCTTCACTAGGGTTCGTGTGTATCTACCCTCATGGAAAGGCATTAGCCATAGCTTAACGCTTTTTAAGTAGCTTGGTGTCTCGAATTACTCCGTCGAACAGCTTGAGGAGTTCTTATGGGTCTGTGAAAAGCATGGATATGTGAAGCCAAGCGTCTATCAAGGACAATACAATGTCGTCTGTCGGCAGAGCGAGGAGAATCTCTTCCCGTTTCTCCGCACGCACGGCATTTGCTTCAACGTATACAGGTACGTCCAGGACACTGTTATATTTGTCATCATCTCAGAACCATGGTTGAAACCCAACGCAGTCCGCTCGCCGGCGGCTTTCTTACCGGCAAACTATCCGCTGGTGGTGATCTAACTGGTACGCGCTTCGAAGATGGCAATATGATGGGCGCAGTGTATAGGAAACTTTATGATAAACAAGTCATGCATTCGGCAATCGAGAAGTTGCAGAATGTCGTCCAGTCTCATGGTATCACTACCGTTGCAACGTCTTTGAGATGGCTTGCTTTCCACTCGATGTTGGGGAAGGATGATGGTATTATTCTTGGAGCGAGCAAGGTCGCGCATATTCAAGGGAACGCTAAAGATATCGAGAAGGGTCCGTTGCCAGAGGGTGTAGTGAAGGCTTTGGAACAGATCTGGGGTATTGTCAAGAAAACGCGCACTAAGCTCTGACAACTGTTTAGGAGACCTGCGATGTAGTGCTAAGTATGCCCATCGCCGCTTGCAAAGTTTTGAACGCCATATACATCTGTTATTATCGCCCTTCCGGGACCATCTCTTGCTGCCCTGGTGCCTTGAATCTTGACTTTTTCTTCGTACACAACCCTCATCGCCTCCTCTAGCACAGCTAAACCTTCCGAAACCTCGTCGTTGCTGATCACAAGCGGCGGCACAAATCTCAAAGTATTGGTTCCGCATGTTATTATCAATAATCCTCGTTCTCTCGCCGCCGTCACAATTGGCGCAGGGTCTTGACTGAGCTGCAAGCCCAGTATGAGACCACGACCTCGCACTTCAGTGATTAGTTCCGGGAATTGTTGTTTCAGCCTCTTGAAACCTGCACGGAAGATGGTTTCCTTCTCAATTACACCTTCTTGTAATTCCGCATCCGACAGTCGAGAGAAAACATAATGGGCGAGCCTACAAGCCAGAGGATTACCCCCGAATGTTGTACCGTGATCACCTGTCACGATCTTTTCAGCCACATCTTCTGATACTAAAGTGGCGCCAACGGGAAAGCCATTGCCAAGTGCCTTCGCGGTGGTGAGGATGTCTGGGTGCGCAGAAGCTGGGAGAATTTGGTGCGCCCAAAGCTGGCCAGTGCGGGAAAGACCGCATTGAATCTCATCATAGATAAGGACTGCACCAACTTGGTTGCACCGATTCCGGAGAGCTTGGAGGAAAGCAGGGGTCGCGACATTGACTCCGCCTTCGCCTTGAATAGGTTCGACAATGACACCACACGTATTCTCCGTGACTAGATCCTTAATGCCAGCCTCATCATTATAGGTCCCATATTTGAAGCCCGGAACCATTGGTGAGAAAGGCTTCTGGTATTTCGGATTTGGTGTTGCGGATAGGGAGCCCATTGTCCGCCCATGGAAGGAGTTCTGAAAGGACGCAATCTCAATTTTTGTCCCTGATGGTTCCCGTACTTTTCCCACCTTCCGTGCGAACTTGATAGCAGCTTCATTGGCCTCACTGCCAGAGTTGCAGACGAATACCTTGGAGGCTGATTGCATAGCTCCAGAGGCGCGAGTCTTGGTTACGATGAGCTTGGAAAGTTCTCCAGTCCAAGGGTTATGGTAAAGATTCGAAGTGTGCACCAAAGTCCTGGCCTAACGCGGAGGTATCAGCATAAGAACTCGTAATGACTGGAAGAACTTCTGACCTGTTGTGCCATAAGCTTGCTCATCTCCGGATCGCAATGACCGAGCGCGTTGACCGCGATGCCTGCGGTGAAATCAAGGTACCGGCGATTCTCCACGTCCCACAAGTAGCAGCCTTCACCCTTCACCATCATCGGAGGAGGACGAACATATGTTGCAACCATGTATGGCGCATGTTGATTAACTAGCGCTGCTGTTGACGAGTCCGACGGCGGATCGGGTGCTGGCAGTGATGCTTCTCTCTATGATGTGTATACCGTCTCAGCGTATGCTCCTCAGTAGTGATACGTATTTACATACGAAAATTTCATTTTGAATATCGTTTGACAGGTTTGATGCTGCTGCCGTTGCGGTAGCAGCATTCCTCGTTCTGATTGTGGATTCGATCATAGTGGGGCGGTTGCCATTCAAAGCCGCACTCACGCGCCTCGATACCGTTCGTAAAGCCATTGAAGACTGACTTAATCTCACATGAGGGATTGACGTCTGGCTGCAGGTAGGAAAGGGTGAGTCAATGGTTGACACATGTAGCGGGGCGGTGGTCAAACGTTTCTCCGAGAGCCAATTTTCGCCGGCAAATGTCTCGGGTGTACCCAATGTCTTAATAATACATTTATATATACCCCAATGTCCTACTAATTACTAATATTGACCCTCACTTCATGTGAGACTGCTTTTTTGCACTCAATGAGCTTCTGTCACATAGCACTGCTACAAAAACAGGTGCTCATCTCTTATCGTGTTCTTATAATCTCTATCTCATTCTTCTCATTCTATTCATTTTACTCATTTAGTCTATTCTATTTATTCTATCTGTTTTCTCAATCAATTTGACTCATCTCACAACTATGTCACTGTTTTTAAAGAAAGAAATGTTGTTTAAATTGCTGAAAAAGGTTAAACAAAAGATTGCTCACTCAATAGTGAATAGAGAAAAGTTATATAAGATATATAAAAGTTAGATTTAACAATGCTGAGTCTTAATCTATAAAGAAAACACTGTTAACTGTTTCTTTTAAATTCATGTCAATATACTAAAGACAGAAGAGGCTGAACTTACTGTTCTGAAACATCATATCTGTTTTGTAAGCATTTATAACAAGTTTTAATGAAATAACTCTGTAGTTCTTCTTTTCATTAATAAGAAACTTATAACAGTCATAATAAACAACTGAGATCTCTGTTTAAAGAATATTCAGTGAGAGAAATAAATTTAACACAGTAATAAGATCTTTTATCAGCAGAGTTAATGTATAATTAAAGCTTTAAGAAACTTTCTTCTCAGTAAAAAAAGAAAGTCATTTCAGAAGATATCTGCACTACTGTTAGCTATAAACAACAGCAGAATAGATGAAACAAAGAATGAGAAAGAAAAAGAGAAAGAGAAAGAAATAGAAGTTTTTTATTTACACTGTTAATATAGTATTTAATATAGAAATTGTTAAAGTTAAAGTTAAAACATGTTTATAAAGCAGTCTTAACACAAGTGACTAAGCATTGTTAAGTAAGCACATATATATATGAGATGCTGATGCTTTACTCACTTAATTTCTTAAAGATTAGTTTTATGATCAATAGAAATTCATACTGTCATTATATCATTAAATAGTCTGCACAGTGTTGTGTCTCACATTGTTATGTATTTATTTCAGTATTCTTCTCATCTCAATTAAATCTGAGAGCTTACAATTTTAATCTTGTTACTCATTATAATTGACAGTTTAACGTCTTAGCCACCCAGTCAAGCCAGCCACTCAGTCAAGCCACTCAATTAGTCACAAACATTCTTATCAACATTGTTGTTGACCCTGTCGTCGCCACACATTCACAATGGCCTCAGATGAATCAATTAAGTCAATTTCTGATATTTTCATGCAATATAGTCTAGCCTTAGCTGATTTGAACAATGATTCATCAGTTTCTCTTTGTGAGATTGCTTGAATCTATGATCTATCTTGATCTACTCTACAAGCTCATTGAAAAGAAAGACAATCAGCAAAGGTCTTTCAGACAGGTCAACAACAGCTGTCAGTGCAAGAGAAGAATGCCTTAATTTGATGAATTGATACTATGACAGCTTGAGAATGGCCTTCACAGATTGAACAGCTGAAATTCATGACAAAGCACCTAATGACAGTCAAAGGTGATCTGAATCCTCTAGAACAACATTGGTATAAGAATTTTCTGCATCAACATTCAGACTTTAAGACACAGTATAGCCGCAACCTCAATCAGGATCAAAAGGATGCCGGAAACCTTGAAACCATTCAAAAATGGTTCAATTTATACAACTTCACCCAAATTCAGCATGGTATTTTGAAGTTGAACATATACAACATGAATGAAAAGAAATTTGCAATGAGCATCATGAACAGCTTCAAAGTCCTAGTACGACGCATGAAAGCACAAGCTTTCAGTGTTCAGGCTGGCAATCAGGACTGAGTGTCCCTCATTGAGTGTGTGTTGTTCAATGACATCACTCTTTCACCCTACTTCATTTTCAAGGGCAAGCTGATACAGCAGACATGGCTGAACCCTATTAAGAATGGCCGAGCTGTTCTACAAGTCAGTGACAATGGCTGAACTATCAATGCAATAGGGCTTCATTGACTCAAGACCTTTGATCTACACACTAGAATTCACACTCAAGGCACTCATTGACTACTAGTACTGAATGGCCACAAAAGTCATGTCTTCAGTGACTTTATTCAGTACTGCTGTGATCACAGCATTGTGGCTTTGTGTCTTGTTTCACATTCAACTCATTTGCTGCAGTCATTGAATGTTAAAGTCTTTGAACCTTTGAGCAAGGTCTATAAGAAATGTGTTCATCTTCACTCATGTTATGAAGCTGTCAATGTCAACAAGC
>JAABUP010000312.1_pt1 | contig 110067 bp, 159 predicted proteins | sample 5559201 | NCBI WGS metagenome assembly JAABUP01 (sample SAMN10711887, study PRJNA513373) | rock metagenome | isolation source: Antarctica rocks | place: Antarctica
ACACACACACACACACACACACACACACACACACACACACACACACACACACACACACACACACACACACACACACACACACACACACACACACACCTGACTCATGCAGCAGATGTGATGCTGCTGCTTGTGAGTACACCAAAATCAAAGCAAGCGCGCCCTGCCCACGCACGCGCACACACCAAGTGCAGTAGGCAGGCAAACATTATAGGCAATGGGCAGGCAGACAGTGGGCAGGGGGGTTTAGTGGTTGTAGGAGATGGGCAGGCAGACAGTGGGCAGAGGGATTTAGTGATATTAAGCGATGGGCAGGCAGACAGTGGGCAGGGGGGTTTAGTGATATTAAGCGATGGGCAGGCAGACAGTGGGCAGAGGGGTTTAGTGATATTAAGCGATGGGCAGGGCAAAGATGGTCAGTATAATTGACGTATATGAATTGCAGACACGCACTTGTGACTTGTCCAGGTATGGGACGCGGGAAAGGCACTTTTACCCTAGCAGACAAGCGGTCAGCTTGAGCGCGATACGGACCAAAATCTGTGCATCTCTATATATCGAAGGGCTTTTACAGCTCCTGTCAACTCGAGAAGCGTACAGGACTGCTTTGGCGGTGTACAGAGGCATATGATCATTCTGTTGATCTTGCAAGGAAAGGTCGTCGTGCACCTCTCAAGAGTCCAGGGGTTTCCCAAGTCAAATGCTTTGAAGTCTTTTAGACTGTGCAGAAGCCGCGCAGCCATTCTAGTAGGCTGTGCTGGAATTTCCACGTGCATAGCAGCATCTACAAGAGTTGCAGGTTGGTCTTAGCTGAACTCCTCTCAAGGAGAGTAAGTGACTGCATGATGTCTGCAACAATTCACACATGAGCATCAGTGCTTTGTGTGCTGATGCACCTAGCCGGCAAGGTCCGGTGCACCCGTTCCTTGCCACAGTGTTTCAAGTAGCTCAGCTGCTTGTGTGACACTATCTGCCCAGTGTCTCTTGGCCCAGTGGATACTCTTTTAGAGCATGTAGCGATTTTACTGCTGCACTGACAAATTTGGGCATTCTGTAACCGTCATGTTGATACCTTGTGTCATGTCTGTTTTGTAGCACACTCTGTGAGCACACCCACAGTGTCATTGTGCGGGGTTTGGCAATGGTGCTGAAGTCACACGGTTTTCAATCGTTTGAGATCTCTAGAGCTATTGTGGAAGGTCGTCTGCACTGCATGTTCTTGAGGTTGTCTGCCTTGCATCTCATAAGATAGCAGAGTGATCAGCACTTCAAGTGTGATTTGGTGCATCGGCTTGCCTTGCGAGCACTGAAAATTGTTGCTCTGAGGCATTTCAGAGGAAGATCGTAGTTCAAAGCATTTGTGACGCTGCTTTATTGATCTCACTGACTATCCCTTGATCTATACAATCTACACAGGCTGCATAGCGTGCCAAAGCAGACAGCTTGTCACTTTGCCTTGATGCAGCAAACGCTTTATGAGCAGCAGAAATGATGCTAGACAGTCTGGGCTTGATAGCCACATGGAGACGTTTGTTGGTGTCATCCTGACATCTCTTCACCATGGCCTGCCTATCTGGAATGAAGGGCAAACTGTGAAGCTGCTGAAGCACAGTGTTGAAATCCTGCCTGCACCACCAAAAGTAAAGGGGCATGGATGCTCATGACCACAGATCATTGTGATGAATTCCAAAAATAATGTCTTGAGGATGAATTGACAGACAGACTTCGGTGAAATGCCTGCTTTATGTCAAGCAGTCATGGATGTACACAACTGGTCAGTGTATCAGGCATCTGCAAATACAAAGCTTGACCTTCCAGTATGGAGCAGTCGTCTTGTCACTCAAGAAATGTGCAATGCTTAGACCGTTGTGAACACGACGTCGCAGCAGCAGATGTTGCAACCAGCAGACATGGAGTGGCAGACACACAGCAAAAAATGCCTCCTGCATACCTCTGTGCAGCTGTAAGAAGCTCTCTGATTGTCAGTAAGCATTCAAATGCTTCACACTCTTGATCACGTGATCTGGAGCTGTATAGCCCTGGGTTCTGCTGATTCTGCATGTTGCTGATGGTGCTCTTTGCTCGCATCAGCAAGCTCTCCAGCTCTTCCTCTGCACAAGCAGCAGAATCAGCAGTGACAAATGGCTGGCATGAACTGGATGTTTCAGCTAGCAGACAGTCTTGGAACATTGTCGATCGGCGGCAGGTAGATCCAGAAACGCAATCCCAGACGATGTGTTTATGCAACATGTACCAGCCACGCATGTCTCCCCATCGCAAGGACTGCCATCTAGCGAACAGTAAACAAGCACGCTGTCATCATCAACCCTGTTACTTTTAAGGACTTTGCAGGTGCCATACATGCAGCGAGGGACTGATGCTGTCACACGAGACTTGTGAAGCTGTTGCTGGCTTACTTGCAGCTTGGTCAGTGATGGCAGGCTTGGTGAGGTCAGACAGCTGGCGGTTGATGATGCGCAGGGCGGCACATGGGTTGGGAGCTGCCAGGTACAGCTCCCGGGCCGCCTCCATCTGCCCTTGCTGCTCACACGCGTCGCCCACAGCCTCCATCACCTGCCTGCGCTCCCTGCCCTCTGGGATAAAGCTACTCAGTGCCCCTGCAGACATGCTGTATTCATCATCATGAGTATTGCATGAGTATAGTATGAGTATGAGGACTTCTTGCGTATGAGTATATTGTGTTGGACTTGGCATCAAGTCACAGCAGCTATTGCTGCCTCCCTCAATGCAAGCCAAGTAAGCCTTCTTGAGGAACCCTGTTTTGATGTCTTTCTCAAGAAGCCTCACTTGGCTCGCATCAAGGGAGGCAGCAATAGCTGCTGTGACTGGATGCTGGCCATGCAGTCACCAGGCAGATGGGTATGGTGCACAGCATGCTGCCATGCGGTGCAGCTGTATGTGGCCCAAGATGCTTTCATGTAGTGCAGATCATGAGTGTGGCCTGGCATGCTGATATGTGGTGCAGCTTACATATGTCAGCAGCCATCAGGGTATGCCATGTACAATAGGCCAATCATAATTGAAGTCACAGGCAGTGCAGGTTACTGTGGCCAGGCATGCTGGTGTGCAGGGTTGCACACCGCATTTGTTTGCTCCCAAGAGCTTGGAATAGAGCACAGATGCTGCTGCCATTCAGCACCTGGTCAATGCCTCAGCAGTGGCTGTGCAGTTCTCAAGCCTAGGAATTAAACACTGCCAGGGCAGGAGTGAGATATATGCACATGCTTAATGAGGATGACTGCGGTAATGCTTTGGATGCGTACCTGAGTCCCCCACTCCACCGCTACCTAGCAAGGTGCCGTAGGCTTTGGACTCAGTCAGCAACTGCCTGAGAAGCTGCTCCTGTGACAGCAGGCAACGAGTGCATATGCTGCTACGGACACCATATCAAATTCAGGCTCATTGCAGTATCAGGCCTGTTGTTAGCTAGCTGTGCTGTTGGGAGCAAAGAAGCCAGGCAAAAGTTGAAAGCAATTGCAGGAACCAACTGAAGGTATGAGTGAATGTACAGGCATTGAAGTGTACATACCAGCTGCAGCTGGGAGCGGTCAAGGAAGAAAGTGCAGCGTTGAGCCTGTAGATAAAGAATGCTGGATGTTCTGAGCGTGACTGTTGTTTGTGCATGAAATGACAAAGGGATGGCATATGCTACAGCTTGCAGCTGCAGGCTGGCTAGGTCAAACTACCAGGCTGTCAGCAAGGAGACCATTGAGGAAAAGTCAATAACTCCATGAGACTTTAGTCGCATTGTGAAAGCTGACATCTGTTTTCATGCAGACATACCAAAAGACAGTACAGCGGAGCACAATAGCTTTGCTCTTGCTGTCACATGACATGGAGTCACACTAGCAGACGGTGCGACAGTACAGAAGGCCACAGGAGCTTTGCACTTGCTGTCACATGATGTGGATCACACATAGGCAATGCAGCAGAAAGTGCGAGAGTACCTTGACTGATGTGGTACCACCCAGCACAGCTGCCGCCTGCCAGTAGTACTCCAGCGCAAGGCGTGCATCCTTCATAGTCAGTGCCTGTCCGTATTCTTGGATCATCTGGGAGGCGGCATTGATCTGCGTCTCAGCTTGCGATTGGCTGCTGCTCAACAGCTGCAACATTGCAGGCTTGGTTGGATTTACAATGAAGGCAACATTGACAGGGCAAACGCTGTAGAGGTGAGCAAAACGTCATACACCTGTATAGTGCTGACCTGAGGGCACATCAGCAGTTTCGCAAGCTGTTGACAAATGTAAGGAGGTGCATTTTGATGACTCTGCAGGTACACTTTGGCACAAGCAATGCACCTAAGTATGCAGTCAGTATGTGCGACTTTTCCAAAACTGAACTGCAATTTCTTGGGGGCAACCATCAATGCAACAGCCAGGGGGACAGCCTGCTCATCCAGCACGCAGATCTTTTCACCACGTGCCATGCTACAAGCCAGCGGTAGTCTGCCCTGTGTGCATGAAGGCCAGATGACAGGGCGAGCAAAGTTCAGGCAAACGCTGCTTGCAAAGTATGGAAAGCTGATGCATTCATGTTCCAAGAGGCAGGGAGCGACCTTGAGGTGGTTGAAGGCAATGGCCAGGTGTGCACCATGGTCCTTCAGCTCAGCCTGGCTGCCCATATACTGTACAGCATGCCCAAAATGCTGGCTCATGAGCAGGACCATCACATACACCAAGGGCTGTGTGCCGTTCTGGCTGAAGAAGTTGGGGCCCCAATGCAGCACCTCTTCCTGCAAGTAACAATATCATTCAGAGTTTCACTTTTGTGACAAGGTAGGTCTGCACAGTCCTGAGTAGCTTTGTGTGTAAGACCTTTAACAGGAAAGATAAAATCACGCTGTTTGTACATTTTCTCAGAAGCTGAGGATCAGAGGTCTTTGTTGTTGAGAAAGAACAGCTAACTTGAATAGTTTATTCACAGATATGTAGCCCGGAGCCTACCAGGGAATCCGACAGACAGTACCTGAGTCGAGCAGTGTATTGGGATCCTTTTGCACTTGAATGCAACAAGAAGTTTGCCATGAGGATGGATACACCCCGACCGTATGAGGGGTTTCATGAGGGGCATGTATGTGACATGCCCAGTGCAGTGTCTCAGAAGCACATGGATGCATGGCAAACAGGCGCATCTCATGGTCCCAAACAGGAGTTTGCAGGGTATTGCTGCAGTTTGGGAAATATCCACCAGATCCTGATATGGGGTCAGCAAATGAAGCTGTTACCTGTAGAGCTGCCATGGTGTAGCTTGGTGAAAGTAGGTTGGATGAAGATGTAGGGCTCAGGCGGCTGGAGGTTGCAGCGGAAGAGGATGCAGTGGGTTGCACCATGTGCAGCTTCAGCCACATGAAGTCTTCAATGGTTGCAATCACTGTGATCTCCTATACACACAGTAGGACTCATCAGACAGAAACAGCTTCTTCTGCAGTGATGTCACAGTACACATTGATGACAGCAGAGTAGAAATGGCTTTTGAAGCTTGCAGCAAAACAGCATGCGGAGGTTTGCAGCAGCAGCCACAGGACAATCTCAATGGTTGCAATCACTGTGGGCTCCTGTACACACAGTAGAATACATCAGACAGCAACAGCTTTTTCTGCAGTGGTGTCACAGTACGCCTTGATGACAGCAGAGTAGAAATGACGCTGAGGCAGATAGAGCTTGCAATCAAACAGGATATGGAGGGTTGCAGCATATGGAGCAGCAGCCACAGGACATCCTCAATGGTTGCAAGGACTGTGGGCTCCTGTACACACACTGGAAATCATCAGACCGCAACACCTTCTTCAGCAAAGCTGTACACCCTGAATGACAGCAGAGTAGAAATAAAGTTGATGCAAATATAGAGGGCTGTTTTATGTGGAGCTAAAACCAGATGAAGTCCTCAGATGCGGCACCGACTGTGGGCTTCTGTGCACACAACAGAAGGGCCTTAGAAAGCAGCGTCTCCTGCAGCGGTCTTATTGTACAGCATAGTGGTGGCAGATGGAATGTTAGGGCTCACACAACCAGAGCTTGCTGTGCAACAGGCTGTGTTGGGGTGCATGACGTGGAGTTTGTATTATGTGGAAATCGTATCATGTGCGCACTGCAGCCCAAATGCAGGTCCCAAATGCCATCAAGAACCATCAAAGCTCCTTTGACACCTCAAATACCTCGAAACTCTTAAGATCAACAGCACACAGCCCATCAGTGCTGCAACACATGTCAGTGCATGAACACAAAGCAAGATACAGACGAGAGACAATGACATCATGACAGGCTGTGCAATGGAGCCAGGTTTAGGGGGGTCCCTACCCTGGCAATATGGTCTGCTAGGTTGGGGTCAGCAGCAAGGATGACATGTGTGGCCAGCCTGAACTTGTGCTGCCGCGCCAGGGGACCAGTGCTTGAGCGGTCATTCTGCTGGTGTCTGCATTCAGCGGCCACCTGGGCTTGCAGCTGGGTAGGCAGGCTCTGTTTGGCCTGCAGCCACTGCTCCAGGACCTGGCCCAAGGAGGCCTGGCCTAGCATGCTGCATGTGGGGTCCCGGATGTCCTTGGCAACCTGCAAGAGACAGGGCTTGTTGGTGGGAATGGGCATGTTCATTTGCCTCCCTTCACCCTCCCTAGCAATCAGTAGTTCACACAGTCTGTGGTGTAAAGCCAGTGGTGACCTACCTGATGCTGCATCACAGGAGTTGATGTGACTTCAGCAGGTGGTAGGCAGGCAGAGGCACAGGGATTACTGCCAGACTAGAAACATAGGGTGTGCTCGTGAAGGAGAGATGGTGTCTGTTTGCGCACGCAACAAGTGTTGCCCTTTGTCCCTTGGTCTAGAACACGGTGGGAGAAGGTTTGACCAGTTGTGCTGTATGGCAGTGGTTCTCTTCAGTGATTGCACTTGAGAATACAGTAAAGCAATGTGATGCAGCAGCTGATGTTCCAAGTTTCTTTTGTGAGTCTTTTCTGGCTCCACAACTCAGTTTATGAGATGCTCAAGCAATTGACAGACTCAGTGAAGTCCAAGGTGATCTGCATGCATGCCTGTGGCATCACAAAGTCCTGTCACACAACAGACAGGACTTTCAGGAATCAGCTGCAAGTCCATCTGGAGCCTACAAAATTACGCTGCTGACTTGGGAGCCGTTTGAGAGTGTGCTGGTCGAGACAGTGAAGTTCAGGCTGAGTGTGAAACAACACATGAGTAAACAGCTGCCAAAGAGGCTGAACGATTGATGTCATGCAGCGCCACTGCTTGATGCCCAGAAGCTTTGACAAAACACAAGTTTCAACTAGGGATCACACTCTGGCTGGTGCCTATTGCAATCCGCCTGGTGCCTGCTGCAATCTGGCTGGTGTCTACTACAGTCTGGCTGGTGCCTTGTACAGTCTGGCTGGTGCCTACTGCAGACTGGCTTGTGCCTACTGCAATCTGGCTGGTGCCCACTACAGTCTGGCGGGTGCTTCCTGCATTATGGCTTGTGCCTTCTACAGTCAGCGTGGTTAGAAATCAGGCAGTGGAAACAAGGCTGTGGAAACCAGGCAGTGTAGGATAAAGTGAGGGAGCCACCTATTTATACCCTTTTTATGAGTGTTGTACCTTGATGGCTTCATCAGAATGGCCACACCGGAGGGCCAGGTAGAGAACCTCCCAGTCAAGGTCCCTGTCACTGCCCACATCCTTTGCCCTGATCCTGGCAAACGCCCTCAGCTGTGCAAGAGTGCTGGATGAACTGAGGGCGCCCTGCAGTAACAGACCAGGGGTGAAAGGATGCATGTGAATACCCTAGCATGCAGCCCTTGTGCATTGCAACCATGGGAGCAGGCACTTTGCTGGCAACACTCAGCTGGCAGGAGCATCAGACAGCTTGCCGCATCAGGAGCTGTTGGCATTTCTGGACTGCATGGTTGATCAGTATTTTGTTCTGTACCAGCACCCAAGGGCTCTGGGGTTATATGTCCCTCGTTGTTCGTCAGTACACACCCCTTGGGTGCAATTTAGTGTCGCGTGATGGTGCATGCTGGCTCACAGGACTAGGGTTTAGGCACACCTAGTAGGTACCTGGCAGGAGCGATTAGCTGGAACGCCTGTAAATTAGTATCAGTATTGTTTGGCAACCAGTTTGAGTCACATCACCAGCAAGCACATGCAAAGTTACATTTCTGCACTGCGCTACAGACTGATGATGCTTCATGCATACACATGAGACATACTGGACAAGCAAGCCGATTTACTGGCAGCACAACAGGCAGTGTACCTGATTGCGGTGCTGTTGCAGCTCTGAGCGCACATACTGCTGATAGGATTGTTCCTGGAAGGCACGAGCCCCCATGTTCAGAGCCAGTGTCACATCTGAGCCGCTGATTTGGCGCTTGAGCTCAGCTGACATGGTGTGCAGCAGACACCAGGTCTTGTGCATTGTCATCCTCTTCTCAGCTGCAGTCATGCATGGAACATGTGTGCGGATGCTACACTTGTTGTCACCTCAAGTGCAGTCATGCGCGTCAAGTTGTGCGTATGCTAGTCTTGTTCTGTTTTAGCTGCAGTACTGCAGAGACAGTGCATGTATGATGCACTGGCATATGTATGGTATTACAAACGGAAGAATGGTCAGTTGGAACAAATTCTGATCCTGCCATGTCTTGTGAATTGCACAGGACAGTGCATGCAATGACATTAGACCAGACCTGTGCTCATGCAGTGACAGCATGGATAGCTGTCATGAACCAGACCAACTGCTCTTTGCGATGTTACTCATTGCACTAAAGTCAATGTGGTGGTTGTGCAGGTGCAATGCTGACCTTTCTCTTCTTCAGGGCATGCTTCAAGGAAAGCTTTCACAGCATCAAACTGGTCCTGGCTTCCCCCAACCAGAGCCTTGTTGACATTGCAAACCACGTCGCCATATCTCTTGGCCTGGTCACTGACCTGAGCCTTGGCATCCATCGAAGCTGCGCCTGTTGCACCACAAAATATCTTGAACAATCCACCGGTCAGTAAGTAAGTAATGACAGTTTGTGCTGATGTGTTACGCTGCAGTTTGCAAGACAGCAAGGAAGGAAATCCTCCTCAACAACACAACGGTCATGCTGCATGACAATAGCTTCTGCTTAATGGTGGGTGTTGTTTGATAGCAGAGACGCTGCTGCACCTGCCAGCTGCCATGCACAAAGTGAGCAAAGTTTCTACGGATTTGCAAGCAACCAGTGGTGCTGAATGCAGCAAGCAGAGCCATGGATGGGAATCTCACAAGGGGTGAGCCAGGGAATCATAAAAGACAGACAGAAGTGGGGGAGTCAAGAAATATTCAATGCAAACAAACATGGGACGTATGACAGTATGCAGAAGTTGGAACTTGATGCAAAAGAGCACACCAGTGGCTGCTTCTAGGAACAAAGTATTGGAAGTGGCTGTTAACGAAGCTTGGCGGTTTGGGTGAGACTTGGCAGCGCCGCCGACAGGCATGATAGTGTGCACTAGTTTCTCCCTGTCTCTTGCCCAGTCTGACTCTATACATTGATCCATGAAGTCATCAAAAGCTGACGCAGCATCCTTTTGGGCTTCCTGTGCAGCACAACGCTTATTAGGACGCTGACGCTGCACGGGTCAGGTAACTGCTCAGGCTTTGCAGCAGCAGGCATGCTGAAGCGCTCTGTTGGCATTTTGTACACTCGGCAGCATCAAGGCATTGTGGTACGAGCCAATAGGTAATTACATGAATCGCTGACAGCAGGGTTGCCTGCTGCACATGTCTGAGATACTCGTCTACGTTGGGATGCTGTGTCTGATATACATCTTCATAAGTTGCCTTCATCTCAAAGTTGCTGAGGGCTTTGGACAGCCTGCACGCACAGGTGTACTTACAATCTGGCACGAATATAGGGGCTTTCCTTAAAAGTAGTGACACGACTAGGCCGTATAACATACTGCCGTTGATTTACTCCTTGCTGTGACAGCAAGCGAGCTGAGGCCAGGCCATCAGTGGTGGTATCTCTATGCTGTATTCTAGACACCAGTTTTTCTGAAAGCTGCTGAACCTGGTCCATTGTACGGCTGACTCTGGGCATTCCCAGCGGATCCTGCAGCAAGTGTAAGGTGCATCGCTGCAGAATATCTCGATCAAGGCGCTGTCATAGCAGCGGGCTGCCATTTGAGTCCTGGCATGCTGCAGCCTTTTCACCAATTGCCATGGAAGAAAGGCCTACCCCATGTACCAGGCTTTCGCTGCTCGCTAGCAGGTGGTCCCAGTCATCCATGTCGGCGACGTTCGTGGGACCGCGAAATTACTGCTTGATTTGGCCCTGGTGTGACGAACCCAGAAGCTTTGACGTAACTTCCAAACTACAATGTGATGGCCCTGTGCAGCCGCGCACCAGACGCGGTGGGATAGTTGATCAACTTCGTGGTCGAGAAAAATTTCTGAAGTTTCTGACGGATGCGCGCGCCCTCGCAATGCGGCAACTTACTGATGCCTAATGATCTGCGACGCGCTGGGTCGATACGGTCTGGATGAAGTCAAACAGTGCCAGGACATGCTAGTTGCGGAAGACGATAGCTAGGGATCTTGACGTCCCCAACATTCAGATTTTGGGACAGGGCTGTTGTGTGACACAAGTTGTTTGCTGTAGAGTTGCGCAACTCTTGCTGAACGTCTATCAGTGCTTGAAATAGCTTCGAGAGGATGAGCGCAACCAGCAAGCACCACGAAATTGATGCAGAAGGGCGTTTCACCTCTTCTTTAGCGTTGCCTTCTGAAGCTGATGGCAACTCAGCCTCAGTTTGGCTCCAGCAGGATGATGTCAGGCAAGCTCAATGCACAGAACAAGAGTCCTCGTGTCTTTTTCCACGCAATAAACCCTAGGTTGCAGCTCTTGAAACCTGGCTCACTAAGCACTGTACCTGTTGTCCACGTGCTACACACGTACAGGGTGGCTGACTTGCCCAGCTTGGAGAGTGAGCAAGAGCAACGCAGGCAGGAGCTTACTGCCTATCTGCACCACTTGAAGCAAAAATCGCCTGACAAAGAGCAGGCAGGCACGGCCTTTGGAGCAGAGTTCTACAGCCTGGTGCAGCGGCTTTCACAAGAGAGAAAGACAACATATGAGTCCATCAGAGGTCTGCACTGTTGGCACACGGAACAGTTATTTTTGCGCGTGGCATGCTGATTCTGCAGCCTCAAATTTGTGTAAGTGAAGGCCCAAATAGACAAGGCAGCAAGGACTAAACTTTGCTTCATGCTGCACTTTACGCATGTGCCCAATGCCTGATCATATGTCCTCAGCCAACTGTGATTTCGTGAACACATCTGAACTGTTCTGTGGTGCATTGCCAGATTGTCGTGTATCACACCACGCCTTCGCCAATCACATGTGTGATGTATAGCATGCATTCATGCGGTGAACAAAGTGCCTTAGTAAGGGTCAGGTGTTAAACAAGTCCTACTGTGAACCAGCTGCAACGGTGCATGTATGCTCAGTGATCGCTGAGTCAGATTGCAGGGTGGATACCAACTCCAAACAGGCTCATGTCTCCAACCCTTTTAGCAACCCCTTCTGAAGACCCCAAATATCAAGAGGGGCTGCGTCAGATTCTGCAGCTGGATCAATGCCTCATGCAGAAGTCAGTGGAAGCTGCCATGGTAGCTCGGGAGACCTTTCCCGAGGCATGGCTTGCTGCTGACAAGAAACAGGCTGACAGGGACCAGAAGCAATTGCAGGCTAGCCTAGAAAGGTAATCTCTCATACTGCATTTTTGCCGCAGCCCCATTTTGTTTCCTGCCCAAATGCTTCAGCCAGGCCTGTTGATGTGGCTCTGCTGTCTCAGCCGACTTCTCTGATGTGCTAGGGCCTTGCTTTGCATGCCTTGGACACCATGCAAGTGTTAAGCGCAGCAGTCAAGAGGCAAACAGAAAGAATGCCTGTAGTGCTTTCAGAGTCATGGTATAGATGCAGTCATGCCACAGCAATGCAGTGTCATGTGGCGTTGAGAGTTCTGTTGCACTTGTAAAGGCACATCATATTGAGCTACATTGCATGAGCAATATGATGGTGTCCTGATGCTCTGTTCTTTTATCCTTGTACACAGCCAACAAGGTGCTGTACAAGCACTATGCTGAAAGCAGGGAGCGTGCCAGGCAATCTCGGATCAACAAGCTGGCAAATGCAGTGGAAGCCCTGGACATAGACAACAAAGAGAATGAGACTGGTCCTGTATCATCAGGGCGTGGCCTGTACTGCCTGCTGCAACCTTCAGAGGAGGACTTGGTAGACCGTCTGCTGATGCAGGTGCGTTTGCTGCATGCTCAGTGGAACAGCCCACAGTCGCCCAAGTAGCACATGCATAATGCATTTAGTGGTGCAGATGCCTGTCATTGCTGGCATCACCTGTACTTTGACCTGTTACAAACTGGTCCCGGCCCATCCCTGTGCTTGACATGCAGACATGCATGGGTCTGAAAGTGACAACAGGACTTCCTTTTTCTCTGAGTGGGTCCTGTGTCTGAACCATCACCCAAGACCTGACTGCACCGGCAGGGCAAGACTTGCTGGAGGTGCAGCACTCGCAGCATGCACCAATAGCCTTTGCAGACGATGCAGCTTGTCTCGGACCACCTTTTGGTATCAATTGAAAGTAGCAGTTTCAAATTCAGTATCTTGCAGCCCTGCGACAGGCAATGCTCAGATGCCATGGAATGCTCACAGACTGCGTGCGCTTAAGGGTGAAAGAGTGCCTCTCTCAGCATGACCGTCACAGTTCTAAACGTTGAAGCATCCATATCAGAGCCTCAGCAAGCATCAAGTTGTAACATGTGTTTGCTGTACCGCAGTATGTACAGGGTGGCTGCTATGCATGCTATGACCCAGAGATCCTGTCTCAGGCACAAATGCGTGCAGGATGATGATGCTGCCTGGGGACAAAACCCTTTTGACTTCAATACAGATGGGGTCGCAGATACCACATCTGCTGAGAGCCAAGCTTTGGCAGATATTGATGCCAGGATACAGGAGTACAGGGGTGAGCATATCTGGGATGAAGAAGGATATATGCGCAGCTTGAGGTACACAATCAAATGTGCAGTCAGTGAAAATTGCTGTGAACTGCAGCCAAGTTGCTGTTACAACAAAACATTGCACCGGTGCCCAGTTGCTGTACAGCTGTGTTTCTTTGCCAGAAGCAAACTCTGCCCAAGGTATGGCAGACTGCTCAAGATGTCAAGCGCAGTATACATCTCTCACTCATATGGTGTGATACATTCCAGGTCACCGTGCAAGCCCGCAGAGCACAGCAGATGCTCATCAGCAAGCGGCAGTACAGCCCCACCGCTCACCACCACAAACTCTTTCTGTGAATCAGAAACAGGATCAATATCCCTCATTGAAGCACTTGTGAAGGACGACAAGACGGACTACTTGACCGCAAAGCGGCAGGCTAAGCAGCTGACAAGTGCTTTACATAACATAGATGCAACATTGCGGGAATTACGTACGTCTAGCCTACCATCCATCCCAACAAAAGCAGAGCTAGCAATTTTGCTCGAAACTTGCCAAAAGTGAGAGTTCCAAGGCAATTTATAGTTGTACTATGATGTCATTCTAAGAGACAAGTCCCTGTGAGACGAATTCCTATCACACAAATCAGAAAATGTGTGCATATGGGGAAGTGCAATCACTGCGTATTGCACAGAGCAAGCTTGTTTTGCTGGTTCTGAAGACATCCCGCTCTGAGCCAGTCACACTTGTAACCAACAACAGCCAGCCTTCCACTGAAGGAGGGGCTGAGCAAGCATGACATGCCACCAACCACCACTAACAGCATAGAGTCGTCTGCATCAGGTGCTGAAGCCTGACACAGGGCTGCCACTGAGCCACTGAAATGTTTCTGGACTGTAATCCAGGGAACACTAGGAGACGCTTCCTCAGCAACATCACTTCTTCAACCACGCTTGCTGCTATTGGCTCTGCTCATACAAAGCTGAGGCTGATTCTATGGCAGTGGTGTCGATTTGTCTCACTTCAAGATCCTTCTTGACAAGCGCCCTAAATGGTAATTGATTGTGCTTCTTTGCTTGCCCTTTTTTGCCTGCAAGACGTTGAACAGGTTAATGTAAACAGGCCAATGCCTCATGCTAAAAAAGGTTCGTGTCATCAGTGCGAGCATCAGTGCTGCATAAAGTGGATTCAGTGAACAACAACGCGCAAACTTACAGCAGCAGCAGCACAGTTGTTCAGCGCAAGCTTGAGGTCAGCACACTTGGCGTCACCATCTGCGCCTGCTCGCTGCGACCAGAAATATAACGGTGTCATGACCTCGACGTCGTATTGTGTTGCCTGTTGCTGCTTGCAGCTTTGTATTACAGACTACGACTTGCAATAACTGTACAAGCCAGCGACCTCACCGCAAAGCATTGCATGAAAGAGTGCATTTCATCCATACACTCGAGGTTCTTTCTGCCTTTGCTGTTGACTTTCAGTGGTACTTGTCCTGTACCCATGCTGTCAGATCGTTAGACTCACTGAACAGTTGCTCTTGGACCTGCCATTCTATATCTTAACATCATGATTGATTGTTGAACCCCTACAGTGTCGGTCGTAAACGTGTCGCAGGCTTTGATGAAAGCAGACGCTAGTCTTGCAAAATGGGCTAACCGCAGGTTTAACCGTCAGGCTAACCGTAGACATGCTAGACAAGTGATCCCACCAGAGTCACCTTCCATGATACAAATTTGACGCCGTGCCAAATAGGCCTTTCTAAGTTCACTGATACTAACACACTGAGAGAAAAACATATTGCAGCCATGATGAATTGTGTTGCCAGCTGTCAGGGCATCACTGATATTGAGTCAACAATAAAAAGGGCTTTCACAGTATTGGCTGATACGTTCATCACTGCCGCTTACTGTCAGTTCTCTGAGCATTTTCCAATTCATTTGGCAGGCATTCATTCAACAAGCAAATCTGCTGCACAGGCATCTGGCTTGCTACACACCCAAGAGTGCGCAGCATCCCACAATTGGTCCACAGCTTTTGCCTGCTGTGCACAACAATGTCAGCCCACACATTGACTAGGCTCTGACACTGATCCACTTGTCAGCAGCGAAGTTCAGCAGTGGCGGCTCTCTATGCATGTCATGCATGACCTTGCTTGGCCCTTGCAATGGCTGTTTTGTATGCTGGAGCTGTTGGGGGCTGAACAGGAGGAAGTGTCTGGTACCCCTCCCTTGGTAGATCATATGACTGGTCAGCATCCCATCCAGATAGATCACCACATGCTATGAATGGCACAACCAGCCGCCTGCTTGCTTTGCTCTGACTGGTGAAGTAGGCATGTGAAGCTCCTTGCATCAGGCGCTGTAGGTCTTCTGGACAAAAGCCCTCTGGCTTTGTGTAATGCTGGCAGACAACAAAAGCCTCTGCAGCAGCATTACAACCATGCCTGACGCCATACTAATACTAGGTAGAGCAATGAGAATGATACTAGTTGAATTGCTCGTGTTGCAGAGCACACAGAGAGGTAGCAAGCTACTGGGATAATCAGACTTACCAATGCTTGAGTTTCTGCTGCTCTTCGGCTTGGCAATAGTAACTTCAGGAAAGAACACCTTCAACTGCAACACCATTCACTTGTCAGTGGCACCTTACACTGATGTCCTCAACAAAGTGCATGCTGCCGGTGCAAGCTACACCCTGTCGGGCTGCTGTAACATGAGCTGGAGGTTGTTGTGCTGCAGCATAAGCTGGAGGTCAGGTTGTCCTGCTGTTTGGCAACATCACTTCATCAAGACTAGCTGAGTGAGCAGAGAACGCAAGGGCAGCAAAGCATACCTGGGAGTACAGCAGTCCAATGTCTTTTCCACGAAAGACCTTGGCAACAAAAGTTCCGCCGGGCTTCAGGACGTGAGTCACAATGGTGAGAGCCGCCAAGATGAGCTGAGCTTGGACAAATTCATCCATGTCATGCAGTCCAGTGACTGCAGCCAGTAGCATCGTATGATCAGATCAGCTGCAGCCAGTGAATGGTGCAAAAGTACTGTCTGTCTGTAGAGCTCAGCACTGGGCATGCAGATCAACAAGCTGCAGTCAAGGCACTAAATGCAACATCAAATGGTAAATTCTGCAGCAGTGCATGCTTTAGTGGTGCAAGTCAATGCAAAGGACAATGACGCTAGCATGCTTGCATTTGTGCCCAGCTGGGTGGTGCATCAGAGGCACCAATCAACTGAATTACCATCAGGAGCTCCGTCAGAGACTACAATGTCGGCAAACTCCCCGTCAAAATGGGATATGACTTCTCTTGCTGTGAGCTCACTGGTGATGTCTCCCTGTATCTGAGTGACGCCCTCTATTGCTGCCATTGGTTGGAGATCAACCGCAACAATTTTGGGAACCTTCTCGTCTCTGCAAGCAGCTGAGTTGCATCAACCGATGAAACTACTTAATGCTGTTGATCCGACCAGCATTGTTGGTCATTGCCTTGATGTACAGGGGATAAGTTTGCTGCTGGCTGCAGAGTGAGATGTTTATTACCTTCCAGCCTGCATCGCCGGCAGATAGAGCCGTCTGCTGAGAACCTGGGCAGACACTCTCATCTGAGCATACAACAAAGTAAGTGTCAACTGCTGGGATGCTGCTGCATGCTGTACCTGACTCCAGCTCCCAGGCGCTGCACATAAGTCTACAGCATGCTGCACCCCTGCACTCAGCGCGAGAAGATTATACACTGCAGGCCGTATGTTGCCAAGCAACAGCCAGATAGAGGCACCTGACAGAATTCCAAAGGCATCGTCTATCTGCAGGAGCTTAAATGCGCTTCTAGCTCTCCAGCCTTCCTCTTTAGCCTTTCTGTAGTATATGTCACGTTTGTCTTTAGACGCTTTACCCATACTGCACTGCAACTGTAGCTTTCAGCACTCTGACAGGAAGGTTTGAAAGTACTGCATTCCGGACATGAGATGCTGCCGATCGGTTGTAGTGCAGCGGCTTGCAGCCGTTGAGGACATTCCAATATCCACCTACTGTGAAGCAATATGAAAGCCGTTTGAATCGAGGTGCCTAGGCCGGTGTCAAACGTTTCATCTCCCCGGGTTCTTTCAGTTCCACAACCTGGCACAACAGCAAGAGACAGCACGAGTGATCTTGTGCCAATTCAGATGGTCTACGTTGAAAAAGGTGAGCCCCGCACCCTACATGCCGTACACCTTGTACAGGACTTCAAGTAAGCTGCCTTGCGCAGATCGGTGCTTGCTGAGCTACCCAAAGTGCTGAGGTTTTTGATCCTGCTGTTGCAGGACACGTAGTGCAGCAACAGTCTGCCTGGAGTGTGAAGGCGTTTGTAGATACCTTCTGGGCAATAATAAACGGAATAGTATTCTTGTAAGCTTATTGTCTTTCACGCTACTCAGTACCACTGTACTCCACGTTTAATCGATTTCAATCAATGCACTGATGACCACGCGCAATTGCAGCTGGGAGACTTTAGTGAGCCCTAGTGCAGCAGCAAAATACAAGGACAGATCGTCAACTAAGAAGCGTTCTGACAGGAAGCAGGACAGCAAGAGAGGTGGCTCAAATGGCCCTCGAATAACTGGTTTGTCCAATCTACGGGACAACTCAAATCCTCGTAAGCAATTTTCTCTGCTTCTTGCATCGAACAGCTTGCTCAAAATTTTCAGCGTGCAGCAAGTGCAGCTGTATGCATGATCTGAATGCAAGCTGCTCTTCAAAAGCGCCTAAGTGCAAGCTGCTTTTATGCCCACTCAAAAGCGTCAAACTAATTTTGTGGTGTTCACGCAGCTGCTGGTGCTGGTGGTTGCTGATCACGGTAGACATTTGCAGCTGCTGAATGGCTTCACCATTCAGTATTGTTGCTGCAAATGTCAATGCCGTTGTCAACACTTGACAGATGACTGAGGACCTTTGCCCAAAACGCTGCACTCATGCAGCTTGCGGGCATGCTCGACTGAGGCCTATGATGAAGCGTCAGCAAATGTCTACAAAGGCACTTGATGTTTCAGATCTGTCTCTTGCAAGTTGGTTCTGGTGTTTGTCAGTTGTACATGATAGTAGTGACATTAAGTAGTCCACCCAAGTGTATGCGGCTGCCAATATGCAGTGTTGTTCTATGTACAACATCCTGCGCTTTTTCTTACCTGACCAGTGTTCTCATGTTCGGTTACGCTTCTTTTATGAAACCAGGCATGTAAATTGTGACCGGCCTGGGTGTGTGTGATGCTCAGCAGCTGGCTGCAACATCGATCACTGACACAGTGCTGTCAGCATGACAAGACTTGTGTATCATCTGAACACTTGTATACACTCAAGTCATACCCTGGGTACCCAACAAGAGCCGGTTTGTGCGTGTCACAGAGGCTGAACAATTTTTTGTTGTTGGTGCCAAAACTGCAAAATGAAACCCCAGCATGTGTAACAGTGTGTTGAAAATTGTTGGCTGCCTGACTAGCACAGCCTATCCAATTGTGGATGCAACACAAAAGTTCTCTACCTGCTACCGTACTAGCATGAACATGGGTGACTAACTTGGTGTCTGTGATGGAGCAGATTTTTGTGATTCAATCAACCTGACACAGGCTGCGCCACCCAAGTACAAGCCAATCAAAGGCACTGCCAGCAATGTCTGTGTAAAAGGGTCTGTGGACGGTGTAAGCACAGCAGCAGCAATGGTTGCCCCCACGACCACATACCGCCATTGTGCAAACATCTGCTGTGAAGAAACTATGCCTGTGTTGCCTAGCAAAACCTGTATGACTGGCACCTGCAGGTTGCAGTTGGATTTTGTGAGTGCTGGCCTTCAAAACAGAACAGGATCCAATAAAGCACCAGGCGCATGCACTCAAATGAACGATGAAGAGCATGCACTTTGTGCGTCTACAAACTTGCAACCAAGGAGGATACACAGACAGGCGTCCAGGGTCGTTGGGCCTATGTCATGCACCAATAGCCTGATGTGATGTTCACCTGGAAGGACAAGCCGGTACTGAGTAGCAAAACCAGCACAAACTCAAAGTACTGGTCAATGGACCAAAGCGACTCCACGGCTCCGTCAGCATACTGTACAAAGAATTGGAGGGCTGCTGGTGTCAAAATCTGGTAAGCAAATACAAGCCTGCAGGCAGCATTGACCTCAGCATTGTATGCGTCCTGAATCTGGTGCTGTTGAGGTGTACAACCTGTTCTCCATGCATCCATCAGTGTGATGCCATACACAAGCTCACAGGCCAGCTCACAGTGTGCACCAGCATGAGCAGGCCTGCACTGCTGGCGTACAGACTCAGACACAAATGTGCTTGGCAACACAACAGGACATTTGATGTGCACAAGCAAGCAGCATGTGTACCCTAAGTAAAACAGGATGGAAGAGCCAAAAACAATAGGAGCCAGTTGCTTCTGCTCTGACTGTGTCAGGCCTGGAAACACCCAGGCCACAACTTCATAAAGCACAGTTGGAGTGGCCAGCAACAGGCCTGCATATCCTGCAACCTGCACATGGCATTGCAACCTTGAAAGGCACAGGACAGCATGTGTGGTACAATGTATGCCTCCTAAAGGCTAAATGGCGCTGGCAAGGAATGCAGCTGATGTACACACCTTGAACGTGGTGAAGAAGAATTCACCAGGTGAAAGCTGCAAGAACCTGACCCCCTGTTCAGCCACTGGGGCCTCCAGAAACACCACAAGATCTTTGGAGAAACAGAAACAGGTCAGGATGGCACCACCAGCAGCCAGTGCTGCTATCAACAGCCGTTCCCTAAGCTCATCCAGGTGGTCCCAAATTGGCATTTCAGAATTGCTAAGTTCTGAGGCATCTGGGTATAGAAAAGATTGCAACGCTGTTTTCTCGGCCTCGCTTTGAGGCTCTGGGGCCATAAGCCCATTCTGCTCTGTGCTTGTCTCTGCAGTGTTGGCAGATCAGTCAGGTCAGTCAGCATATGTGAGAGTATTGGTGCGGCAGCGCCTCATCAAACAGTGCCTTTATGTACCTAGGCTTTCAGTTGCTTCACTTGGGTCAAGCTTGGCTTTAGGACAGAGCCTAGCTGCTCGCTTGTGTAATATGCGCTGGCACTTGTGGTGCTGGATGAAGCTTCTGGTCAACAGAGGCCTGCGAATGCACTGTGCGTGACATGCTGTCATTGCTGCAAAAGCATGCAGCTGTGCTGACTAGGTTTGTCGTCAGTGAACGCTTCACGATGTTGGTTTCGAGCTGGCTCAGCTGAGTACGCGCGCGTATCGAGACTGTATGCTTGGCAGCCTGCTGGCAGTTAAGCCATGCAATAAGATGCTCCAACGAGATTGTCCAAAGGTTGATCTGCGTTTGCAAGGACAGCTCTGTTGACGCTTTGACTCGCTGTGACAAATGCGGAGTCAGAGGTCTGGCTTGGATAGGGTTTTTGGGAAGGGTCGTTCTGCAAACTTCCAATCCTCCTGCTCTTGTCTGTGCATCGTATCAGCCAAGACTCGGCACCGGCGCAAAATAGTTCTGAGAAGTGCAATAGCTTGTCTCTTTTCAGCGCCAGCAACAGGGTCTCCATCTTGAAGGCAGGTGTGAAAGTGTAGGTAGCGAGCATGGCTCAGCCTGCTCAAAGCGACGCAGACTGGAAGAAATCGTTGGTTCTACCTCCGCAGGATAAACGGAAGCAGACAGAGGTACACCCTGCAACCTTTGAGTCATACAAATCAATGCAAACACTGATTTGGATGTCCTGTGTGCATAACAGTGTCAACCCCGCATCGCAGGATGTCACAGCGACCAAGGGCAATGACTTTGAGGATTACTTCTTGAAGCGTGAGTTGCTGCAAGGCATCTATGAAAAGGGCTTCGAAAAGCCGTCACCTATTCAGGAAGAAAGCATCCCGATCGCCCTGACTGGCCGAGACATCCTTGCAAGAGCCAAAAATGGCACCGGCAAAACGGCAGCTTTCAGCATTCCTATCCTGGAACGTATAGACGTTACCAAGAACGTAATTCAGGGTATGTCCTTTTTTTATCAAGCTTCTTGGCTGACAAGCTGCCTAGGCTGAGACAATATCCCCCTTGTTGCAGCTATGATCTTGGTGCCAACCCGCGAGCTGGCCCTTCAAACGTCACAAGTATGCAAAGAGCTGGGAAAGCACTTGGGTGTAGAGGTCATGGTAACAACTGGAGGCACAAGCCTCAGAGACGATATTCTTCGGCTGCACAACGTCGTGCACATCATCGTCGCCACGCCAGGTCGCATTCTTGACCTGTCTGACAAAGGGGTGGCAAAGCTGGACAGATGTAAAATGCTAGCCATGGACGAGGTGAGATGTGCAGTGCAGAAAGCTGGGAGGGTTTTTCTTGTCAGGTCACTGAACAACTGTATCTGCAGGCTGACAAACTGCTATCTCCAGAGTTTCAGCCCATCATTGAGCAGCTCATAGGCTTCTTGCCTCAAGACAAGCAGATCTTGCTGTACTCTGCAACATTCCCAGTGACAGTGAAGCACTTCCGAGACAAGTTTCTGCGCAAGCCATATGTTGTCAATTTGATGGAGGAGTTGACCCTGAAGGGTGTCACACAGGTTAGTCATGTGCTGCTTTTTTTGATGTGTACAAAGCAACAATCAGCAGTGGTCAAGGTTTGAAAGCTACAACATTTTCATGACCTGATGCAGTACTACGCATTTGTGGAGGAGAGACAGAAAGTGCACTGCTTGAACACACTCTTCTCCAAGGTCAGTAGAATTTTCTAATGCCATTCGTGGTTGCAAGCCTGCGGGATGCTCTGCTTGACTGATATTTGTGTGTTGCAGCTGCAAATCAATCAGTCCATCATCTTCTGCAACTCAGTCAACAGAGTTGAACTGCTGTCCAAGAAGATCACAGAGCTTGGGTACTCATGCTTCTACATTCATGCCAAGATGCTGCAAAGCCACAGGAACAGGGTGTTTCATGACTTCAGAAATGGCAACTGCAGAAACTTGGTGTCATCAGGTGATGGAGGCACTCGGCTTTTCATGGACGCTAAGCAAGTTTCTTGTACCTATCTCCTTTACAAGTATTCTTGTGTTGCAGATCTTTTCACCCGTGGAATTGACATTCAAGCTGTCAATGTGGTCATCAACTTTGACTTTCCAAAGAACTCTGAGACCTACCTGCACAGGGTGAGTTTACTGTTGAACGTCTTGATATTGCCCCTTGCGTGTACTGCCATTCTAGCCGCCAAGATATTGCAGAGGCATAGCAATGCTATATCATTGTGCACCGCACATTGCTTTGCTGACAGTGAAAATGAGTTGAATTTTGTACTGTTGATGTTTGCAGGTGGGCAGATCTGGCAGATTTGGGCACTTGGGGTTGGCCGTGAACCTCATCACCTACGAAGACCGCTTCAACCTGTAAGCACACATTGTCACTATATACATGCTTGTCTGCTTGTTGATACATGCTTTTCTGCTTGTTGTTTGTCAAAAGTGCTTTTGCCAGCTGGTCATCATGACTCCTGTGTTTGCCAACAAAATGCTGTGGAGTTGTTGTCTTCTGGGTGATATTAGCTGGAGTCAATATTAAAGCGTTTGTTATGCATACCTCTGCAGATACCGTATTGAGCAGGAGTTGGGTACTGAGATCAAGCCCATCCCCCCCATCATTGAAAAGGACTTGTACTGCAGCTGAGCAACGATGCTTGCCGTCAGCTACACATGTCTGCTATGAAGCTGCAACATGCTGAGCCCGAAGCGTAACCTACTTCTGCTCATGCATTTGAGTGTGAGAGCTGAGAGTTCAGACTGTGTCTCCAAGGCCGAGTTGGGATGTGCACTTGCTCGCAATGCTGCTCCCTTGCTTTTGACTTGATTATTCTGTTTGTGGGTGTGCTTTTGGTGATGGTGATCTACCACAGTGCAGCAAGGTTCAGCAGCTGTGCTGCTTCTGTCCACAGCACTGCGTTTCAGGGTTGCTGCTGCTTGTATAATCAGCCACAGGTTCTTTTTACCACCTGTGTCAGAAGTGAAATGGTCTGTGTGTGTGTGCTGTGTGTGATATTTTAGTCTTTGTAGTGCTGAGTCAGTCAGGCATGCCTTGCACCATCAGTGCGTATTTGTGGGTGCATGACAAAGGGTCTAAAACATGTTTTCCAGTTTTGGGTAGTCACGTGCTAGCGCAGTGCGACTTTCACCCCTGCTTTTCTGTTGATGCATTCTGGCTGTTGTGGGCCCTTCGCTCGGGTACATCAGCACATGCTCAGCAGCACAATTTCACTTTGCATTAGGTCTGTAGATTCTGCAGTGACGAACTTTTCCAAGTCACAAGGACTGCTGACAGGATCTTGTGAAATACGATCAGATACTTTGCAGAGGTTATGTGTGCAAGCAGTCAACTTTGTTGGCCAAATAGGTTACAAACTACATTGGCATGATGCCTCCAACATCATGGCCGCTTTGATTTCAATCGGCACTGCGCAATCCAGCGTAGTGGCCACACTTCAGACACTAGATACTGTGCAACCCAGCACAGGGGTCTGGTAGGATTTATATGAAGGAGCTATGGTACTGTAGAGACTAGGTGCTGTGTCAACCAGCACAGTGGTCTGGTAGGATTTATAAAAATGAGCTATGGTACAGACTCAGCTACTGGCAGTCTAGTGACTTTGCCTCTGTTACCTTTGTTGTCTTGGTTTTCATCTTGTCTATAAACATGTGCAGATGTTCACGTTATTTTAATGTCTAAGACGTTGCTTACAACATTAGATTGTAATCATTTGAATGACAATCATCGGCTGCCGCCAATGCAGTTTTATTGTAGATGTGGCTTGTGCGACATGCATTATCGTGAAATGTTCTCTTGTCCCTCGTTATGAACGTTGAAATCCATATTCCTGCGTTAACAAAGTTTATCAAAACTCATCAGATGTCAGGCTCTATTTTGTGACATGGCTGTTGTTTGACACAGTTGACAACATCAGGGTCCTTATCACGCGCTAACACATCAAGGGTTCCTAATACCTCCGGCAAATCAGCCAGCTCACTGGAACGCAACAGACTTAGAACTCTAGCCAAAGCAAGCCTGACATTAGCAATATGATCCTGTGAGAGAATCAGCATTGCCGGCATAAAATGCGTCCGAAACACAGTCATCTGCAGTTCACAGCATGCTTTGGCTACATGATAACACACTTCCACAAACTGCTGTCTGAGCTGATATGCATCTTGAGATACTAGCGAGTGCACACAACGCACAATCTCTTCCTGCATGTCACTATCTTGAGTGTGTTGATGCAGATCTTCTGCCTGATGTAGAGAAATGTCCCTGACACCATTAGCGAGCTGACTAGACTCATCCTCCTGGTGGGCATCAGCAGCTTGAGTTATGGAGCTGCCTTGCTTTGCCTGCTGAAACGGCCACAGCGCACACACAACACGACCCATCTGCTTTGCTACTGCGGATCGCACCGCAGCAGCTGGGTCTTGACATAACATCATGGCTATGGGAAGAATGTCTGGCTGCAAGCCCTGCAACACACTGTTCCTTCATGCAACTCTATTCTAGATGTCAAAACGGGTAGCATCGTGCAAAACCGGACTCGATCATACCAGGAACAAAACCTGGCTTGTCCATGTGACAACATCTAAAGGGTACATGCATCAGTGCACCGACAAAATGTTTGTTTGGCTTCTTCAGCGAACAGCTGTAAGACAAGCAGCAAGCAAATCAAAGGAGGACATGAGCCAAGTGGGCATGCACACATTACTCAGCATCAGACTTGTTTGAGCCTGAAAGCACACCTGTCTAGCTGCAGCGCTATGCATGCACATGCCCGGCTTGCAGCACAGCATTGCAAGAAGTATGGGTGCCAAGGGAGGACAAAGGGAGTGCATGACCAGTCACAGAACTCGACATGAAATGGTGTGGTGTCAAGATCAAGCTATACCTCAAGACTGGCAAGGGACCCAAGCTGTGTAGCCAAGCCAATTCTGCATCGCCATGTAGCGCACTCCAAAGACAAGGACTGGGTGAGCGTCTGGAAGAAGGATGCTCGAGATTCGCAGGGCAGTTTTGCCAGCAGGGCAGGGAAAAAGTTGACCAGCCCTTCTTGCACATCAGCGTGCTTGTCACGGCACAACTCCTGCAGTGTGAAAGGCAAGCAGTGTGGACCGGAATGACCCAGCAATCATGCCATCAAGATAGATGGGAGTAAGCAAGACAGCAAGACACGCAGGAAGCGCGACATTTTCCATACATGACTGTTTATCAATGAACACACTCAAGGAGCTGAACATCCAATTGCAGATTTAGGATCTGCCATTCAGGTGTGCACAACTGTTCCACATTGCTCAGCTGTGGTCTGCTGGTGTTTGCTCTCATTTGTTCTTGATTTTGTCAGGTTTTTGCATGTGCAGCTGGAATAATGGCTCACACCTGGATGGCAGGTCCCAAGTCTGCAAGGGCACGCTCAGCTCCCAACAGAGCAGCCAGCTCATGCAGGGAACAGGCCAATGTGCGCCGCACAGCAGGCTCTCTGTCCAGAAGCAGCTTGCTGTGTGCCGGCCGCAGCTGTGGCCACTTCTCCTGACCGGCACTGGCCAGCACAGCAGGGAAGTTGAAGGCAGTGGCGAGGCGCAACTGTGATGCTTCGTCTCCTGTCACTTCCAAGTCTGGAATAGCTATGACACGCTGAAGCAGGCCTGCCACACATGAAGGTCAGTACGGCAGTGAGTTGCAGCCAGCATGAGGTGTACCCCATCAAACAGCTTATAGATTAAGCAGTGACGCTGCCCTTCCAATTGCCACAGAAAGGCAGACAAGCATATGAAGGCTATTGTACCAAGTCAGGCAACCAAAGACAGCCTCAAGGACTCTTGCCAGCGACAGACTCACCACTTGTTGCTCGAGTGCACTTGAATACACAGAGGCCATGAGCCGCAATTCAGACTCACTTTGTGGGATGTGGTGAGCTTCAAGCGTGGATATGAAGGGTCCAAGCTGTTGCAAGGCTGAGGTCTGCACCCAGTGGGACACATCCTCACAGAACTTGTCAAAGACAGGCAGCAGCTGCGTCTCCCGCATCTCAGCTTTGGCCAGCTTAGCAATTTCTGGCAGGATGTCTGCGCAGGCTTTGCGCACAGCCCAGACCCTGTCTGAACAGAGAGTGACGTAGGCGCCCAGAAGGGTGTCATGATTCCCCTCTGCTGGCAGAGCTGCTCCTAGCACTGCTAAGCCTATAGCCACTTCCTGCAAGACCAGGACGTACAATTTTTTGACAGACGTAGGACCCTGCATGCATTGATACCGTGGGACCAAAATTTAGAGGGATCCTGCAGACCAGGTGTGCTACGACACATATGCAACAGCATTTGAGATTGCATGCTGGGCTGGTTGACAGCTTGGCAGACTCTGATGGGTGTGTTGAGATCAACGCAAAATAGTGAAACAAACTACCATGATAAGTCAAGGTTGTTGACAGGCACCTGGGTGACGGGTCCTACAGATGTCTAAGCAGTGCGATGAGCTCATACCCGTCTGACTTGGAAGTCCATGTCTTCAGCTTGGTCCAAGACACGCTGCATCAGCACACCCTGAATCGCATCTGCTTCCTGAGCTGGAGACCCCTCAGAGGAAGACAGCAGGGCCGGGCCGAGATGGGCATACAGCTGAGTCACAGCTGACCGTATCTCATGCTCAGGACATAACATGAGTTTGTCCAGAGATGGCAGGAGGGTTTCATCGAGTTGAGTGTGGTCTAGCCAGGGGGCTATCTCCAGCACAGCAGTTTGGGACGCAAGAACTACCTGCAAGCAGATGAAAGCAAGCTCAGCAGGGATACCTTCCAGCTCATCATTGCACAATGCATGATGGGTATGATCAGTAGGATGCAATCTGTATGTGGCTGTGCAATATGCCTGGCAAGCCGGTGTTGACTCATAGGCAAGCACATGCAGCAGCGCTAGAGTGATGTTTGTCGCCATCTTGCTTGGGCCAAACACATTTCAGCGATTCAGCTGTTGTTAGCTGCTATGCACCCATTTTTGGTTTGGCACAATAACTGCTTACTCGTTCCTCCTCATCCTCTAGCAGATGCACTGCCAGATTGACCAGGCGTAAGAGATGATTGCTTCCATCCTCTGGTTCACAGCCTGATGACTGCTGCTGGTCATGCAGAATTCTGCCTGCAAAAACATGTCATCTTTTGCGTAGGTCCTTGCCTGCATTGCTGCGCCAATGAGGGCACTGCACATGGCTAGGCCTTTGCCTCTATTCATGCCTGGTGACAAGATTGTGTAGTACAAGCTCTGCAGACAATTTACCAAGAGCTGGAAGCTGTGCTGCTATCTCAAGCTTGACTTCTTCTGGCTGGTCCTCATCATGCCCTAGCTCTTCCATCAGAGGTAGCAAGACATCAATGTTGTCGTCATATTTGGTCGAAGTGGCCGCTGCTGGTATACATTGAAGGTAAAGCAGCTTTTGATGCAGCTTGTCTGTGTTTGTGAACTGCACAATCGCATCAAGTCCCTGTGTGCTTGGAACCTCCACCTGTAATGGATCACGAGATGAACTTGCAAGCATGAGATTGCGGGTTTGTCACTCCCACCGCTAATAGCTTTACGGTAGTACAGACAGGCAGTAAGATCACTCCTCAAGTTGACAAACCTCTGCAGGGCAGCACGCCGCGGCGTCCACTCCGCCCTCGACCTCTGGCAGCATTGTTCAACAATTCTGCTGCTACTGAGTGACCTGCACTGTGCACAGCTGTGGAACACAAGCAGGCAGTCTATAACAATACTGCTGCGATGATCCTTTCAGGTGCTTGCTTGCAGTCATTTTCCATGCCGCCGGCTGCTATCGATTTTCAACACTGTATCAACCAATCCGCTTGTTTTGACGGTACTTGAAGGCTATGACGCTGCAAAATTTGGTCAAAGGCTTCAATGTTGGCACTTCCAGACCAACAGACATGTACACGCGCTCCGCTCAAGCTTGAGGGATCGCATCCCGTACGGCACAGTGTTAGCACGAGCTGTACACACAGTTACAGAGTTGCACTTGCACGACACACGAATCTGCACACACAGCTCTCGAAAATCATGAAGGTAATGCTGAAGAGCATGCCAGTTGCGTCAGCTCGCCGGCCGTTTGCAGCAGGCAATAAGGGAAGCAATTTGCGCATTCGCTGCCCTTGGAAATCAGTCACAGGCAGGAGGGTCAGCTCAAGTCATGTACTTGTACGAGCAGCAGCAGGCAAGTGTACCTGCAGTCAACTGCACCAATCAAGGTCGCCTGTCGCCACATACTTACTGCTGTTGTTGTCACACTCCCTTGTTGGCGGAGTCTGGTGAAAGCTGTGTTACTGTTGCTTGAAACGATGCCCTATGTTCGAAAGGTGTCCGTTTGGGGAATAAGGTTGCTTTGGTTGTGACATCAGCACACTGTGGATGAGTCTGTCACACCAAGTCAGTCCTACTGCTAAACCGCGCGGTTGAGTGGCCTTTGCCATTTCATGCAGGAGTGGCCTCACCGCCCAAGCCTGCCATTGGTCTATCAGACAAAGCGCTCTCCCACTTACAGAAGCTGAGAAGTCAGAGCGGCAGTGATCAGCTGCTGCTCAGAATAGGAGTCAAGTCTGGAGGTTGCTCAGGGATGAGCTATCTGATGGACTTTGAGCAAGAAGCAAATGTCAAGCCTGAGGATTCAATCATTGACTATGAAGGACAGTTCAGACTAGTATGTGACTCAAAGTCACTGCTCTACTTGTTCGGCATGCAGCTGGATTATAGCGATGCATTGATTGGCGGGGGTTTCCAGTTTCATAACCCAAATGCCCAAGATACCTGCGGCTGTGGCAAGTCCTTTGGGGTGTGAGATAGAGTCCTTGTCTAACGCTTGCTGCTTCTCCTTTTGTGTTGTCTATTCAACTCAGTGCTAGTGTGTCATCAGCTCAACAAAATTTGCACAAGTCTTTTGTCATCTGCATGTTTCTATTATGTGCTTGCTGTATCGTATACTTGTTGTTGGGATTGCATTTCATGAAGGTAGCAAATTAATTTTCTTATGCAAAGTGTACTTAATGTGTCACACTGTAATTAACACTGGCTTTTTGAGGATGAGGTCAGAGGACGATACTTCCTAAGCGGTTTTCCTGGGCTTGCTGGGCAACCAGTACAAATGTGGTCGGCCCAACACCATGGCTCTGCTTATAGCTTGCAGAGGTTGTTGTGATGCAGTTGCAGGAGTAAAAAGACAACGTTACCAGGCAGCCATTTGCATGCTAAGCGAAAGCAATCAGTTGCTGTGAGTCTTGAAATTTCGTGCTTGCAACCTCTCTTACACCATGTGGCGCGTAACAATCATGCATAAACCCTTCAAGCTATCGTATATTGATGCTGTTCCGAATGTTTTATTACCACAGCCAAAAATCAAACGCTCAAAGCACAAGATGATGAACATGTATTATTCTCCACTACATGTGTGTACAGCCAGTATACGCCAGCAAAGCAGCAGCAAGCTTCATTAGCGCTGTTCTCCGCTAATGCCTCATGCACCTAATCTACATGATTGGTCAGCAACGCCATACAGAAATACACATGACCTGATGTACAGACTGCTCCCTAACAAACAAGCTGATATGTGCCATCCTTGAAACTGTACCATTGACCTGAGGTGGCATCACCATACAAGCCTTGAGTGGCATCGTAATAGTATCCCAAATCAGCATTATACCATGTGCCTGAGGCCGCATCATACAAGAAGCCGCTGCCTGTGTCCTGCGTGTTTGAAACATTTCCGCCAAAGGCTGATGACTCAGGAATGGCAGAAGCTGCTGCCCATCCCTGCTGGTCATGATCACTGCTATCAGACTTTGCAATAGGAGCTTGTGACTCCTGAAATGGCAGCTGCTGCTGTGTAGCTGCTGCAGCTTGCATTGGAGCTGCATTCAAGGCCCCAAAAATGTCTTCATCAGGGTCAGCTGGCACAGCCTGTTCAGCAGCAGCTGCCTCTGCAGCTGCTTCAGCAGCACCTGAGCCTGCCAGCTCAGCCACCGAAGGTGCATCAACATCCATTCCATCAGAATCTTCCAAGCCACTTGTACTTGGCATAGCCCTTTCCTCAATGCTAGGTGTAGCCCTTATTGCAGTAAGTTGAACAGGCTCTAAAGCTGCTGAGGTAAGCTGCAAGGCACTGGACGTAGGCCTGATGGCATTGGTTTGACTTGAGTCCTGTGATGCTGTAGAGGTGCAAGCTGTGGTGAGCACTCCCATGATGGCTTGTAGCTGAGCTGCTTCACCTGCGTCTGTCTCTGCTGCTATTTGTTCACGCTTGGTGCTGTGAATGTTGTAGTCCCCGTGCTGTAGCAGCAAGCTGGAGTACTCTGTGAGCCTGTCAAATGCATCCCTGCACCCAAAATCTGGCGGGTCACAACGTCTAGCTGCAACAGAGAGGTTGCGAGCCATCATATCCAGAATAATCTGGGTAGACATCAAATGCAAAGGTCACAGCCAAAAGGTGACGTGGATGTCAATAAAGCGCCATGCCCACAGGCAATGCAGTGCAACCTGTAATACTGGGACAGATGCAAGCACACAAGCAGCAAACAACTGTCAGGCAACATGCCCGGTATGATTGAGACATTTGCCTTGAAAAGCATTAGAACATGTGAGCTGGCTAAGGTAACTAGCTGAACCCCTCAACCTCGAACAGCATCTGGGCACCGCAAAACAGGCCAATCTTGGAGGGTAGCCCTGTATGGCCTTTGCCAAAAGCAGGGTTGAGTCCATTGCCCCCAGGGCTGGTACAGGAGCCCCAAGGATGGCACAGGGGCTGTCAAACAAAAACATGACATTCCAGTCCAAGTCTCTCACCTGTTCTCAATAGGAACAGTACGTCCTGTACGTGTGAAAGGGGAAGCAGCACTTCCAGATTCCCTGCTTGTTGGCTGGGGGGCTGTCGTCCTGTCACCGCCTGTGCACCACATGATGACTCATCAGCAGGGGGCCTACTAGGGCATGCATGTTCATCACAGCCACAATGCCAAGCAGCACAAACAAATGATGCTGCCATGTACAAAGCTGATGCGTACACAATAATGACATCGCATGTAGCAGGATGACATGGCACATGTGCCACAATAGCTTCAGCACAGATGCCCATCGTTCCCCAGAGTCTAGACATGCATAGCAATACAGCCACTCAAACCTGCCCAGTCCCATGCACATCAACCATGAGCTCCACTGACAAAAAATCAGCTGCCATGGTGAGATTGACTGCGTGTGTTAGACAAGTGAGCAGGTGCACTGCAGTTCTGATAAGTTCTGAGCTACAAGGGGCCATGCTCATGCAGACATGAAAACCCACCGGCAGACTTCCTGCTACGTTTCCAGGGCATGGCATCTGCGCCCGGCTGCCCACCCTTCAGGCGCCCCCCCAGCCGCCGCAAAGCTGTCAGCACAGTCTCATGGGGCTGGAGCAGGTCAAGCAGGCGGCGCTTGTATGTCAGCAGCTCATCTGCATCCAGCTCTGTGAGCTGCTGGTTGACAGGCGCTGTTGACTGCTTACTTGTTTGGGGAGCAGCTAAGTCAGAGGAGCTACTTGTGCCAGCTGCACAGAACAAAGCTGGAATCAAAGATGAGCTGAATGTGCTGATGAGTATGCTCATGGACAAGCTGGTGACTATGTTGTGTGCTGTGCAATGGTGCAGTTACAGTTTGTCAGATATTGATCTGTGAGGGACAACACTGGTGGCACAGCTGAGTCCAAGGTTGCAGCAGATGTTGACTGCCATTTTCAGAGCACAAAGCAGTGATTGTCAAAAGACATGCAAGCTGATGTACAGCAAGGAAAGCAGTACCCTTCTCTTGCGTACTTTGGGCAGTGTGCCTGTCTAGTTCCTTGCTGCAGTTGTCATGGCTCGTCAGGATTATCAGGGAAAGCAACATACCCATACATGCGCCTGATTGATGATCTATACTACAATTGCAATGGCCATAGCAAAACTAGCAGCAGCTATGATGGTCAGCGTAATGCAAAGTCACCAGTGACTTGGAAGGCAGGCCAGGAAGTCACCTTCTGCAAGGCTGTCCAGCCAGGCATCTTTCACTTCATCAAGCTTATACTGAATGTAGTTCCCATCAGCATCAAAGTAGCCCTCCTCTCGTTCTTTCTTCAGGTGAAATGGCTCAAATGCTATGCCTGCTTCATTGAAGGCCTGCTTACAGCAGCATATTCACATCATGTCAAGATGCCGTTGCGCACAGAACAAGCAAGTTGCGCACAAGGAAGCATACTCAGCTCTGAGAATCACAAGGGTCCAGCTGGCTGAGCACCTGAAGGAGACTGTACCTGATCTGGCTTATCATACCCCTCTTCTGCTTCAGCAAGATCTTCCAAAATAGAGGTATCCTCTATGCCTTGCATGTTGTCAAGCTCATATTGACGCGTCGCCCGGTCAGAATCCTCTTCCTTAACTTCAACAACTGTTGCAGGAGGTAATTGCAAGTGCAAATTGAGGTCAGGTGTGTGTGAACCTGAGGCACATGGACAACAGTCATAATGCACTTCATGATGTGTACTGTGCAGCAGGTAGAAGCACTGAACCTAACGGGTTCAAGACCTTACTCTGCTGTCCAGCAGACATACTGCCCTTCGGATGACTAAGCGTGTGCAAGCATGAAAAACGAATCTTGAACAGGAACTGCAACTGCGAGCAGGACACTTACCACCTTCTCGCTGTTGCGCCACTTCTTGATCAGCAACCGGTTCATATGTCACTATATCAGGCTCTTCAGCGAAGGTAACCCTTCTGCGTTTCCCTGGAGACATCAAACCAATATACTGCAGAGGTCAACGCCTGAAGTACCGTCGAAGTATGCGCAAAGCCGAAGTGCGCAAAACTATCAAAACCAACCTAATTTAGTCACAGCACGTGACCCTATCTCGTATCCCGTCTGCACTGCGCCATGCAAGAACAACGCCGCTTTTGCTGACTCCACGCTCGGCATTATGCTCCCCTAAATGCTGTGTGAAGTTACCACGACTCACAAGTTAGCTGCCGTAGGGCGCTGTTTGGCACCCCAGCCCTTCTTTAACACACACAGGCGTTACTCTGCTGCGCTCAGCCTTCTGCCGCGAAGCATTGCAACTGTTGTGAAAACCGCGGGCAAGTCACCTCATTGTAGTTCAACCACAGTCGCAGCAGTTGCTGATTCAGCGCCTGGGCAAACCGGACGCGCGAACGACATGTCAGACACTGCATCTTTAGCAGGTAAGTCGCGGCTCCGACACTGCGTCTTCTGGCTTGTGCCAGTACCTTTGAGTGTATATGGGCTTTTGCAGATTACGTCTGCAGCAGTCCTATCGCCAGTACATGCGGAGTGAAGCACACTGATGACCCTGATCAGCTGTCACACTGGCAAAAGCTGGGAGACTTGTTAGCCGAGCGCTTGGGTCACCCTACTGGTAACAAAGCCAGCGACCAGCAGAGGTAAGCAGAGGCCCTGCCATCACCTTGGCACATGATAGCCATCTTGAATGATGTCTGTTTGCAGAGCTCGTGTCTACCAATACTACTTGCCTATCTATCTCTGGCTCCACCAACAGCTGCAGCAACATCAGAAGACGCATCCAGACACTCCTCTGTTTGTTGGGATGAGCGCTCCTCAAGGCTCTGGGAAAACCACCATCTGTGAGGAGCTGCAGCATCTGTTGGCACAAGGGGGTTACCAAGCAGTCTTTGCCTCTCTTGATGACTTTTACCTGACTTATGATGACCAGCAAGCTCTTGCCAAGGTGTGTGTCTGGATGGCCTGTGCCGCTCATAACGGTTGGCATAAGCATATAACGCTCCAGCATCATCATGATCAGCAAAATGCACGCATGCACTCAAGTGCAAAACATGAATAAACGTCTGGGCAGATGCAAAAGTGTCATAATGCACGTCTTGATTTTAGTATCTATGCCTGATAACAGCAAAATAAGTCTTGCATTCTGCCTGCAACTTGCAGGAAAACTCCCAAAACAAGCTACTAGGAGTGAGAGGGCAGGCAGGCACTCATGACATCAAGCTAGCTCACCACACCCTTCAGCAACTCAAGTCGGCTAACTCAGACTCATCAGAAATTGCACTGGTACGGTATGACAAGTCAAGCCACAGTGGTAGAGGCAACAGAGCATCCGAGGGTGCTTGGCAGCAAGTGAAAGGCAAAGTGGATGTCGTCTTGTTTGAGGGGTGGATGCTGGGCTTCCGCCCTCTGCTGGACCAGGCTGCACAAAAGGTACGGCACATCAACACCTTGCTTGCATTCGACTATACAGCAATGCAGAGCTTTGACCTGGCTGGTCCATCAAGATTTGGCATCTTGCCACCACACTTCAGGCTGCACTAAGAAGATGGGCCTCCCGCTGTTGAGTACCATGCCACAAGCCTGTGCATATGCATCTCAAGCAGCAACATGCAACAGGTTTCTCTCAAAGAACGTCGACCTTTGATACCTACACTCATCAACTCAAAGCTTGCTCTGGAAGTACAAGCATCTGTTGCGTAATATCCTCTGGGGTGATATTTGCAGGCAGGAGAGGACATTGTGGCCATCAACAATCATCTCAAGAAGTACCCAGCAGCAATTGACAACTTCATAGATGTCTGGCTGGTTGTCAAGGTCACAGACCCACACTTTGTCTATGACTGGAGGCTGGAAGCGGAGCACAAGTCCAAAGCAGCAGGAAAGCCCGGCATGACTGATGAACAGGTGGCTGATTTTGTTGACAGATACATGCCAGGGTACATTCACTATTTGCCTGGCCTATACTCTCATGGCCCTACAACCAAGCAGCCTGGCAAGGTGCTGACCATCCAGATAGACAAATCTAGGCAGCTCACTCAAGAGCAGCCAGAGCAGTATACTCACGAGGACTGAATGGGCAGAGCTCAGATGGACCTGGGTTGTAGGTGCCAAGCAGTAGTGCAGTGTAGTGTAGTGTAGTGTAATAGATATAGTTTGTGCACCAATGTGCAGACCATTTGGCAACTTTGAGGCAAGCAAGGCATCTGCAATACATCACAATTACAAACCAGAGATGAAAGCGAGAGCATGAGCACACTTGATGCATTGCAGTAACTGAATATCTTGGTGATATTGAGTTCTTAACGTCACTCACTCAAGCAGATCTAGGTCTGTCTGAGCACAGCAGGGGACATCCCACTTCTACATTGTCAATGCGTGGTATGACATGTGACAGTCTCCAAAACGTGAGCTACAAGGGCCATTTCTCAAGATTAAACTAAACAGAAAAAAATGAAAATAAACCGGAGAAAATGGAGACAGCATGTTTAGCAGGTAAAAATTAATTCTGAAGCGCGATCGCGAGGGATCTTGTTTGGCAGGTGATGTGCTATGAGCTGCTTTTGAAGCTGGCAGCAGGATCTTCTGGGTCTATGTCTGAGTGGTCAGGGAAGTCGAATGACATTTTGTTTGTCCTGTGAAGACACAAGGGCACAGCTTGAGGCTTCATTGTCCATGTCCAGGGAGACAAGGATGACACAAAATGACAGGTGCAGCTTGGTCGCCATCATTGTAAGCATTGCATACTTGCTGCTTCTATCAACAGCTTAAACTCTGCTGGCGGGATTGAGCACAACATGCAGCACACATACAGCATGCATGTGCTGATCCTATAATATCAAGTGTGGATGATGCAGCAGCATATTGCATACCTGAGTCTGGGATATGCCTTGTTGATGACTGGTTGCAGCTGCTGATACACAAACCGATTGCCTGCTGGAGTGAAATGCAACCCATCACAAAGCAGCTGGGTCTGCCAGTCAAGTCGAGCTTGCATGCTGGTCCACAGATCAACCACAGGCAACTGTAACTCTTCCCCTAGCTCCACTACAGCAGCTGCATATCGTGAGGTGTAGTCATTGGTGCGCTCTGGTAGGGTAGCCTCTGTTCTGGCTGTGCCAGATCGCTGCAAGCAGGATCTTTGTTAGGCAGCAGTGAACCATCTCTCACTGTTGCCCTGTGCATCAGCATGCCCCATGCATCAACATGCCACTTGACCCCGATCATCAGCTGTACTATGCTAAAGCTGTTCTGGGTCATGTAAGAGATGGGCAATACATGCTTTCCTATCTACCCCATCTGTGTCTAAGGCAGAGCATGCAGCCATCTCAGTATGCACACTTCTGCTGGACGGATGACTGGCAGAAACCCCATGACGGTGTCTGAACTTTACCACTCAGTTATGCAAGAGTCTGCTACAAGCGCAGTGGCCTGCTTTGCAGGTCAGCGTGCATGCCACCATTGTGACACCGCCATACAGCATACTCACACAATGCTAAGAGGTGAAGATTTGTGGCTAGAACAGGAGGAGGAACAGCGCTTCTGTGCTGCATGCAGCTCATGATCAGTGCTTTGTCTAGTGCACCTGGCAGTTGTGCTGTATCCTGCCTTCCTCAAAGACTGGGGGTGGAGCAATCAGGACGATTGAGTCTATGTTGGCCTCACGCAGGTGCTCAACCATGCTCTGCAGATTCCGCTTGAACTCAGGCACTGGCACATGCTGCCGTGCACTGCAGCACTCTCGTTTATAATACCCAGGCATCACATCACAGCACAATCGAGTTCAGCTGTCAACGCATGCCACTCAAGCTCAGCACCCCGCCAAGCATCACCAAGTGCGTGTGTTGTGCCACAGCTTGAGGACACAGTGAGAAATGCAATATGTTTTGTCTGAACCATGGTCTGCGTGTGTCTTATGATGCACCTGTGTCTGTCAGGCAGGGCAGCATCATTTGCGCCCCAAAACAAGGTCACCAGTTGGATTTGGTGTTGATCAGGTGGGAATATGCTGTGCAGCAGATGGCTGGCCCATCGCGTGTTGTAACCTGAATAGCCTCTGTTGATCACGTCTACCTGCAGAGCCATTTGCGGTAACGATTGCAATCAGGGGTCTTTAATCAGACCAAGGCGAATTTGGCTAAAGCAAGAGTTGCCGTGGACGCGACGCTACTTTTCGCTGATATTTGTGCGCAAGCGCAGCAGCCCAGCCTCCTTCTGAGTCTGAAGCTTTCTGCGTGAGGCTGTCACCAAAAAGCACAAACTCTGGCCGCTGCATTGCCTCTGCTGACCAACAGGTTTGTGCGGCAGAGCAGACGTCGATTGCCCTTTGCGTCACGCTCCCGGTGCAAGCAGATAGAGTGACAACTAGCAACAAAGCAGCTCCGGTGTGCTGATGGCTAATCAAATTGTCGCCCATAAAGATGGCCATGCAACTGCAGAGCTGCAGAGATTGGGAGGTTTACTTACTGACTTACTTCACCGTATACCAAGATTTATTGACGTCGTCATTGTCTTCTGCAGTTCAGCAGGTCTTTCGCACTCTTGCGGAACACTTTTCCAGCTTCGGACTGCAAATCACAAGAGAAGTTCCAGTGTCTGACGTTCGTCAAATTTTGCAACCGTTTTGCCGTGCAAGTGAACCATCAGCTTATTTCGATCTGTAGTAACAAGCCCGGCTGGGTGTTCTTTACGTGTGACCTCTTGATTGTTGAAATTACTATAATTGCAGCGGCTTGATCCTCGACAGCAGTCGATGGCCGATGAGGCTGCAAAGCGCGAGCAGGCGCTGTCAGAGTATCGCAAAAAGCTGTTGTCACATAAAGAGGTCGACGCTAAGGTCAGGAACCTGAGGGAGGAAGCAAAAGAGCTGAAAAAAGATTACGACAAGACAGAGGATGACTTGAAAGCTTTGCAAAGCGTAGGTCAAATAATAGGGGAGGTGCTGAGGCAGCTTGACGAAGAGAGATGTGAGTGATCTGACTTGCACTTGCAGCTTCTGCATGCCATTTCTGAGGCTTGTCCTCGCACCTCACATGTCCTACACCTAGACAACAAATCGGACAATGAGCCTGACACATGTCAGACTGCCAGTGTGCTGTGCTGGCAGAAAGCATAACAGCCTTTGCTTTCTGCAGTCATTGTCAAAGCCAGCAGTGGGCCCAGATACGTTGTAGGCTGCCGGACAAAGGTGGATAAGACCAAGCTTACAGCTGGCACTCGTGTTGCTCTCGACATGACCACTCTTACAATCATGCGAGCTCTGCCTAGAGAGGTACCTGCCTCTCCTGCCTCTCAGGGGAGCCTGCCTCTCCTGCCTGCCATGTTGCTGCGCATGCTACTGCTGTCCATCTAGCCATGCAGTGTTGCTGCCTATGACTGCATGTTGCGCTCTAACTTGTTCCTGTTCCAGGTGGACCCTGTGGTGTACAATATGCTTTCTGAAGATCCTGGCAAGGTCAACTACTCCATGATTGGCGGTTTGGGTGAGCAGATTAGGGAGCTCAGAGAATCCATTGAGCTGCCATTACTGAACCCTGAGCTGTTCATTCGTGTCGGCATCAACCCTCCCAAGGGTGTATTGCTATATGGCCCTCCAGGCACTGGCAAGACGCTGCTTGCCAGAGCCATTGCCAGCAACATTGATGCAAACTTCCTTAAGGTGCAGCATACAGACCTGATACTGTCCTGTTCATTCATTCTAACCTCTACAGTACAGGCTGACTCATGATGGGTTCTGCTGTCAGTATCAAGTCTTGGTGTGATGCTGTTCAATTGCAGGATGGCTGACGCTCAAAGATGTGGATGCAACTCTCCGGTGTAAAGTAGAGTCTGATTATGTGATTTCCATCTGCAGTGATGCTTTTGTTGTATGATGTTGCACGTACCCATTGCATCCTGTAGACATGTTGTCATGCTGTCCTCCTGATATGTACTCATTGCAGCCTGCCTCACACAGGTTGTGTCCAGCGCAATAGTGGACAAGTACATTGGAGAGAGCGCAAGATTGATCAGGGAGATGTTTGGCTATGCAAAGGAGCATCAGCCATGCATCATCTTCATGGATGAGATTGATGCAATTGGTGGGAGGCGGTTCAGTGAGGGCACCAGTGCAGACAGAGAGATACAGCGCACGCTCATGGAGCTGCTGAGTCAGCTTGATGGATTTGATGTAGTAGGCAAGGTGCGCAAAGTTCTGCAGTGTGGCTTCATCAAAAGTGAAAAGAGCTGCCATTTGCTGTAGAGTACAGACTTGATGTTGGATGCGATGGGCATCAATGAATAGACTTGAGTGATTGCCCTCTTTGATTTCAGTTACACCTGTGGAGCTGCAGTAATGCAGCCTGCAGCAAGCCGTGAAGTGCTGTTTGAGTGGTGTTGGTTTCTTATATGCCTCCATGTACGGGAGGCATTGCGGTGGTGATTACACGGGCAATGAGCAGTTTCATCTGATGGTACAGCATCCAGCGCCGATTCGCTGCTTGCATTCATGATGCTCTGCAAGGCAGTGCCCTCGATGTTTTGTCCTGCTGCGTCACTGTGGTGTGCATGACCTGGCTATGCGTACTGATAAGGTTCATGCACACTGTCTTGACATTACAGGTCAAGATGATCATGGCTACAAACAGACCAGATGTGCTGGACCCAGCTCTCCTGCGGCCAGGCAGATTGGATCGCAAGATAGAGATCCCATTGCCAAATAAAGTGGCACGTATGGACATCTTGAAGATTCATGCCTCCAAAGTCACAAAGCATGGAGACATTGACTATGAAGCTGTTGTCAAACTAGCTGAAAACTTCAATGGAGCAGGTAAGCTTGGCTTAGATGCATTGGCACAAAGTGATCTGGCGTCTGGATACTAACACCTTCTGCAAAGGATATGTGACCGATGCTTTGTGTCATGCTGTCTGTATGCACCAATGTGACATGTTGTTATGTGTGACCAGACAAGCCTGTGATGATTCCTGTGTTGCAGACTTGCGGAACGTGTGCACAGAGGCTGGCATGTTTGCGATTCGAGATGAGCGCGACTATGTTGTACAAGAAGATTTTATGAAGGCAGTCCGAAAGATGAACGATGCCAAGAAGCTAGAAACAACAATCAGCTATGACTCTAGTTTTGGTGATGGAGGCAAGAGCTGACAGTCCTGTAATTGCAACTTCCTCATGAAACGTATACACACAGCCAGCTGATGGTTCTGCATGTGAGGAGTCAGTTTACAAGCTGTTGAGGCAGCTTCTACCTACAAACTTTAAAACAACGCAAACCATGTAGCTGCATATTGACGCACAACAATGACAAACTCTGCGACTTTCTTATCCCATGTGCACATGCTGCTGCGCAAAGTGAAACCATCAGCGCCGTCTGCGACCCTTTGGACGTTTGTTTTTGCGACCTCCAGCGGGGGTCTCATGTGGAGCTTGGTGCCTTTGACGCTGCCGAGCTGCATCAGGGTTGCCAAAGTGCAACCACACCTTGCAACAGTCAACACCAAGCTGTCTAAACGCTCCACTGTCCAGCATGCCTTGACACACTGAAAGCTCAGTGACATCATAGATTGCACCATCTGGGTGGAGGCATGCGTAGATGACCAGCTCGCCTTGGTTCAGGAAAGACCAGAACCCCTGCTGGGTGACCCAACCTTCTCCCATCTTCACCTGCAAATAAAAGCACAGTGTATCTCCTATGATTTTGCCTTGCATGCTTGGCTGCTCAACATCTAGCTTTGGCTTTGATGGCATGACAAACATGCAACACTTCCAGCCTTGAAGTTATTACACCACAGCAAGTTTGGCAATTGGTGACATTGGTGAAGATTGCCGGGTCTGATGCAGCTTGGCAACCGGCCGTGAATAAGATCAGGCAACCTATGCCAGCTTACAAGGAGTCTAGTTCCCATACAGATGCTGCAAAGGGATTTCTTGACTGAGGGCACACCAATACAATGCACTGTCAGCTGCTGTAACAGATTGACTAGCATGCATGTAGCACCTTACCGTGTGGTGGCAGCCGCACTCCTTGCACCAGCGGGCTTTGTCCATGGACATGGTTGTTCTGATCATCCTGTGCAGCTCACCGCAATGTGTGCACCTCTGCCATGCAACATTCGGGTCATGCTCCCTGCAGCATAAAACTCTCTCACGCAAAAGCCTTTTCAGATGACTGTCACACATGTTGTACCAGACTTCTTTGCAACGCTGGTGTCCTGTGACCTGTGTCAGAGCAAATCTAAGACTGGACATGGTGTGCAAAGCATGGCATCACTTTTGACGGGACAGCATTGCAAGTACATGCGCATCCACTCTTTGCTTCAGTGCGCTGCAAGCTGACCTGAACGCATGTTCTGCATGAGCGCTACAGGTGATGGCTGCAGCAAGGCGTACAAGACAACATGCATTCTGGGTGAACTCAATGGCGCTGCAGCAAGCCTGAGGAAGCGCTTACTTGGTATGTCCACCAGAAGTTGAGGTGCTAGGTCTACTGGGAGGCACAACTCGTTCAGCGTCATACTGCCGCCGCTTGCTAGGGTCACATAGAGTCTCGGCAGCCTGCAACAATCCAGCCAAACAGCGGGATCATGATGGTGAAGCAAACACATCTAGCATAGACCAGGAGCCCACTGCTCTGGTGAATATTCAAAATGGAGGGCGCCAAGCAGTAGCCAGTCACTCAGCAGGACTGAGATCTGCCAGAAAGCGTGCACTCTGAGCCAAATGCCGTCAAGCACATGCAAATGCAGCAATGATGCAATGATGAAACAGTCAGCTCACGTTGGTGACTCGGTCAAAAGCATCCCTGGCGCCAGCAACGTCAGTTTTGTCAGGGTGAACTACAAGGGACTTGTTTCTCCTGGCTTTCCGTATTGTGTCTTCACCAGCTGTGGTCTCCACCTCCAGCACTGAGTAATGGGAGGTGGCCGCTAATATGCGCTTTACCTCACTCTTGGCATCTGTGCTGCCCTGCCTGGCAGGTTGTGCAGGCCTTGAGGCGCCTGCAAAACACATCTGCTTAGCTGCTACACTGCGTGGAGAAATGCATGTGTGATTTCATGCCTTGATGATGGTCAATGCCTGGATGAACAAACGACTGAGTATACGGACAAGTGCATGAAGCAACCAGCCAGCTGCTCAGTGGATTCTATTCTGCGTCCTTGGGGCCCAGTGAGGAACCCAACAGACAACATCCGACGGCAGATCTTGAGCCTGGACCTTTACATGATATACAACCACAGCAGGCAGTCTGTATGTGTTGACATTTGATGACAGCTTTGCAGCAACATGGCTCAGGTCAATTGCAATGCTGATATCAGGACTCAAAACATTCTGCGTTGAAAGGAAAAGGCGGAATCAGCATAAGCTTGCACTTGCCTGGCAGGTCATAGGCAAGACTCGTGAGGAAAAGCCTGAAACTGTAAGAGGAAAGCACATGGGTCTGTCAGGAACAGCAAATGCAACAGCAAACGCAAACTGTAGTAGCATGACAAGTGCATGCAAAAAGACGCAGACTGTAGTAGCACGACAGGTGCATGCAAGAGGACGTCAGCACATTTCACCTGCTGATGCTGGCGGAGGGGCACTAGATGAATGCTCAGATGACTGTCCACTTTGCTGATCACCAGATTGCTTGTTGCTCAACATCGATTCTCTGAGCACCTCCTGCCAGAACCACCATACAGCCCATACACATGCCTGCAACAGAATCCAGGGGTTTTGACCTGCAATGTGAGATATTGCAAACATGTTGTCCAGTCAATAATATTTGGGTATGTGTGGAAAGGGACAGGGCTGGAGAGGGCCCCAGGGGATGGGGCTGGGTCTGAGGCTCTGAGGTGTATGCTACCAATTCCACCTTGCGTTGCAGCCTACATGCTGCCTGTATGCACCATTCTTGCCTTCATCATGTACTACTGATCAGAACTACATGATGTATGTGTGAATGGTGCGTACAGGCAGGATCTAGATTGCACATAGTATACTGGTAAGTGTACATCATGCTGACTCAGTACTGCATCAGTATACTGAGAAAGTACTGTATCATCATATGAAGTCATAACTGCAGCAGGTACTGATCAGTACTGCATGAATGACACATACAGGCAGCATGTATGATGACAAATCATGGATACAGGCAGCATGTGTGATGATGAATGCTGCATCATGAACGATGCACGCATGAGTGATGCAAGCATGACGCATACAGGCAGCATGTGTCATGATGTGCGTCCTGTATACACGCAACAACATGTGCTAGCGCAACAGCATTTGCACTGCAACTCAGCAGATGTGTGCATAAAGACATCAGTCACCACTTGCCTGAGACCGCAGGACTAGCACCATGCAAAAGACTTCCATTGTACAGCAACACACAGCAACCAGAACAACTCCTGGTGTAGGGGTAGATCTGTTTGAAACGAAGAGCAAGCATGCTGCTGAACAGTGCATGGCCACAGATTATACACCACAGACTGGCTAGGTTCACGGGTTTTTTGAGAGAACTCTCACCAGCATCACAGTCTTGTACACAAAGCCAGTCACATGAGTGTTGGTGAGTGCACATTGAGACAGCTTCACGGCCACAGGAGTGCTCCACGTCTCAAAGGACAAGAAGTAGCTCAGCACAGCAGAAAGCACGCCTGACAGGGCTGCAGCCCAGGTGTACCCCATGAGGTTCCACAACACGTAACTGCTGGATGTGATAGCAAACCACCTGGCGGGTATGCACCATCCTGCAGCAGATCAAGAGCTTGACTACCAGTATCCTAAAGCACATGTAAGATATGCCACTGGTCCGAAACAATGGCACACAAAGCAGGCATATATAGACATCTCTCAAAACAGTCGCTCTGCCATTGAGTCTTCAGAGGTTTGCAAAACATGGCGAGTACTGTACATGGCTGACACATGTGTCACCTTTGACCTGAAGGCCGCCTCTTTCGTCTTGCGTAGTTCAGAGCAGATGAGGGCTGCAAAGGAGCAGCATGCAACACCAGAACAGCGCAAGGCTTGAAGCGAGCCTCAACGCAGAAAACTTACGCAGAAAAACAACAATGGGAATGGACATCCAGCCAAACTGGAACCAGCTGAAAATAGTCCTGGTCATACTCAACATCCACTTGAAGGGCCACATCACATAGGCATTAGTGCCCCGCAGGACTCCCTGAAGAGTCTCATTGGCAAGTATGCAGAAGCCCCCATACAGCATGACCAAACCCAGAACAGGAGAACCCACAAAGGTCACAACCATTGCCCAGCGTGCACGAGCCTTCCTAGCAGCCTGCAATGCACATTGCTGACTAGGACGTCTGTGCACACGCATGTAAAGCCTTTAGTTCACAAAGCATACCTGCATGACGTGAATGCAAGGTCATAGTCCTGTGAATCTTGTGCCCAGTGTGCATTGTCATGAGCAAAGTTAAGGTGTCTTTTGTGATGCGTACTTGCATGCCTGCGACCTGATGCTACCATAGCTGCATGCGCGTACAGCTTCATAGATATTGGATATTAAACAGGCATGGGTAGATACAAATGTGCATGCAAGAAGTAACAGCATGCAGACCTTAGTGAATCATGCACTGTTGGAGCGATTTCTTATCAGAGGGCCAAACATGCTCACCTCAAGCTTTAAAAGGCTTTCGCGGTTGCCAGTTACCAAAAGGACAGCTGGCAGCACGGTCAAAAGGATCTTGAAGCAGGTCGAAAGGCAGACCAGGACACAGAGGACACAGAGGAGGAGTTTGGCAAGGATTGTGCGCAGAAATGGCCTGCATGCTTTGACAGCTGGCCCCATCACCCTTGAAGCAAGTTGCAGTAGCACTGCACCACCATAGCAGCAAGCCCTCAGCATGTATCTCAGCAACTTTGGTCTGTTCTGGTACTCCCAGGCACTATTTTTTAAGCCCTTCAGCATGATTTGGGCCTGAGCTAGTCAATGCATTCAGATCTGCTCTGTTATGGGAGACGCATAGCAAGAGGCCTGATGAGTCGGCATGCTAGCCTGTCAGTCATGCTGTAAACATGCAGATGCATCCTGTTGTGTTTGCTTGTTGACATGATTCAGGGCTGTTGCTTGCACACTCTCTACAGCAGGGAATACAGTGCTTACCAAGGACCGCAGTAAATGCTTTCATCAACAGTCCATCACCATCGCTCTCATCACCGACTTTCTCTTCATCATCTGAAGGCATCCCAGGCTCTGGAGAAGGGTTGGAGCTCTCTCGCCCATCTGGACCATATGCGTAGCTGTACTCCCCATAGCTGGCAGACCCAGCCACGCTCTCAGCATCGCACTCGGCAGCAGCGCTGCCACCATCATGCTGTTCTGATGCTTGCTGGTGCTGTGATTGCTGCTGCTTCTGCTTGGATTGCCGCTGCTGCTGCTGCTGCTGCTGCTGCTGCTGCTGCTGCTGCTGCTGCTGCTGGTTATTTTTATGCCCAGTGCTGCTGTCACTGCTTGCCTCTGCTTGCTGAAGGGCTGCTTGACTTGCCGCAAGCAGTTTCTGTGCGTCCTTGGCCCAGACAGCAGTCGAGTCCAGTGACAGGGCCTTTTGACATCGCTGAACCTGTGTATCCATAATCAGATTTGTCAGTTGACACTGTCAGCTGCAGCTCATCACTGCCTTGTTCTGATCTTGCAGTTTTTTGCTTATAATCATTGCGATTTTGCAGTTTTGTCTGCCGTTGAGCAGGCCAGCACAAGTGCCATTCATGCATTGCCCACTTTGGAATAAGAAAATTCAAGCAGGCGAAGCCCAAATCTGCTGTAGCGGCTTTTGTACCATGCCCAGACAGGGACAACAGTCTTGATAGCCTTTGACAATGTCGGGCTTGGCATGCGTTCACAACGATTTGAACTGGTTTAGAAATTTGCTGAGATGAAACATACAAGGGTCCATCAGGGCAACAAATGTCATGGCAAGAGTGGCAGCTTACAGCAGCAGACCAGTCTTTAGTCAGAGCAGCAGCTCGGGCCTTGTCCATCCAGGCCAGTGCAGCCTCTTTGTTGGCTTGTCGCTTGGCCTCTGCCTGCTCCTCAGGCCCGTAGTTAGCCGCAATAGGCCCTTGAGATTGCTGCTGCTGCTGCTGCTGCTGCTGTGACTTAGGGACATTGGCAGACCTAGCTTGCGGCAGGGCATGGTTGCTTGGCTGCTGTGCTGCAGGCCTCTTCTTGCCTCGCTTGCGTAGCTGCTCAGGCTGTGATGACAGAACCTGTGCACCTTGCCTCTGGCCTGTTGCCTGTGCACCCTGACTCTGACTTGAAGATGCTGGATTCTGATTCCATGCTAGGCCCTGCGCCTGTTGACTCTGGCCTGGGGCCTGCTGGTCGTGAGCTGGCCCTGTGGCCTGTGCTCTCTGACTCTGTGCCATTGCAGCTGGCCCTTGACTGTACTCTCTGGGCTGCAGCTGGGCTCTGAGAGCAGCCTTGAAGCGCTGGGGCATCTGGTCTGGACGTGCCAGTCCATAGATTTCTGCTGGAGGGTGATCAAGCGCCTCAAGCAACTGCACAATCCTGGCCTGTTCATACGCCTCTCTTACTGACTTGGCTGGTCCCATGTGAGCATTTTCGCTGGCAGTTGCCTGAGGAGCCATTCGCTCTGTGACCATTCGCGCCAGTACTGCGCCGACATGCTCTTGGACATCCTCTGTGAGTTCATCCTCTAGGCTGCTCAATGCCATGCGCAGGCAGGGTGCAGTGGTGCCATCTAGCATGTGGGCTTTGAAAAGCAGGTGAGCCTGCACAATCAGAGATAGACTCTGGGTGAGGGCTGATCTTCAAAATATGTGGAACACGTTACACACTGTGTCAGAGCTTTCAGAGCGGATACCAGCGAGAGGCCCAGCTGATGGTGCACACGCACAGCTGAGACATGAGGACTTACACAGCCAAGAAAGTAGCAGTCTGCTTGGCTGTTGATGAGTGATGAACATCTGACTGTTTTGTTGAGCAGCAATGTGTTCAACACAGAATGAGGAAATGCTATGCTATGTGCATTACAGCGCAGCAGAGCCCTGCACAGTCAAAGCAAAGATGCCACAGCAGCTTCTCCAGTAGCAGCGGTGAAGCATGTTGTTTGTATGATTTTCACTTCTAAGGGAGCCTTACCGCCAATTTCCAGTCATGATCGCGAATGGCCTCAGCGCTCAGCTTGAATAGTTCGCTTGCCAAGTTTGCATCCTGTTGATTCTGTGCAGGTGGATACATTGCATGCATATCTGCTGTGCCTTGACTCGCTGACTCAGCATGCCTAGCTGATACATGTGCTGATTCGGCTCCTGACATTGACCTGGCTCCATGATTGGCCCTTTCTGCATTATCAGTGGCAGTCCCTGCTACTATGTGCTCAGTGCTGTTGGGCCAGTGCCTGATGCCAGGGCTTGCATCAGAGTCAGCACTATCAGAAGACGCTGGGTCTGTCCAAAGGCGACTGATTGGAGAGCTGCGGTCTGACATGTTGTTGGAACCTCTCTGCTCACTGTGGCTTGACGAGGCAACACCATCGCCATTGCCATAACTAGCAAAAGGATCTGGGGAAGAGGAGAAGGCTGGAGATGTGTCTGAGTCATCGCCTACTAGATCTAGCAGTGAGCTGTCTGAATCAGCTTCATCGTCTCTGGTGCCTCTATGTTGATGGCCAAAGGGATGCCTGGCTGCTGCAGGCTTAGAGTGCTTCTTGGCAGATGCTGATGCACTGGCAGGTAAGTTGCTACCATTGGTATGCTCATCAGTGGCGTCAATGCTGCTCTGCCTTTGCTGATAGACAGATCCTCTGTATGCTGTTGATGCTGGGGGTGACGCTGGGGCTGCTGCATCAAGATCTGAGGACGCTACTCTCAATTCAGCCTGGGTATAGAAATTTGTTGTATACCTACCTAAATGAACAGGTATGGACTCTGTGCAGGCATCAACAAGTCAATATGTACCTTCAATAGTGCTTTCTTCTTTACAAACTGTAAACGCTCAGGTTTCTCCTCTACAGGTGGATGAAGTGGTAGGTCCTGCACAAACATGCCGTTGTTGGATAAGGGTATCTACAATCCACGTTGTGAGGCATGACACGTATGATGACGTACCAGAGTATACTGCCCTTCTGACCTCAAAATAAACTTGTCACGCTGAATGCGGACCTCAAAGTCTGCAGCAGAAGTCAGACCTGCAAAAGACAAACTCTATATTCAATTCCAGATGCAGCCATTTGCCTGTATGTGATAAATGTTTGTTGGCTGCAGGTTGCCACATCATCTGATTGAACACCTGGTAGGTTGATGGTCAGCTGCAGTCTCTCCTGAGTGCCATCATCAGTATGACTTATGGTGTATCTGGGAACCTACAGCCATATATCTTTATAGTCAAGCAGTGCAAATAAGCTTTTCCAACCTTGGCCTGCGAAGCGCCAGCACCTGCTCGATGACGTCTGTTGCCATTTGCGCCGCCCGTCACCTCAGGCTAGCAGCATGTGCCGCCAGGCAGGGCCATTTGTCTCTCAAAACTTGGCGGAGGCAAGACAGATCATATGATATGCAGCAAGCACGAAAGCCTCAACAAGTCTAGAGCTCGCTTAAATATGCTCGCAATGGTAACTGAATTTGCATCGCACACATGGAAAGGACTGCAGCTGCGAGGCGTAGTCGAGCACGAGGCTTTGGATCGTAGAAGCAACAGGCTTCACCTTATGGCTGACGTCACTTGCTGCAATTGCTGGCGCTGCTTACTTTGAGCCAATCTGACATGTCTTACGGTTAGCTCGGCCAATGATGGACGCAATGGACCCTGTTCCCTGCTATACAATGATCTCTCTGCCTACTGTTGCAGCGCTCGACAAACCCCCCCTTGAAACCCGGGCTGGCGACAATCTGACCGGCCCCCCGAGTCGGGGGCCCCGACCGGCTGTCCGGATAATCCCGTCGGAGAATTAACAATTGACAGGGCACACTGCTGATTTACCAAGAACACGGTGCAAACGCAGGCTTTTGAGTTTGGTCAGTGGCAAGTCACAAACGCTGTTAAGCGGGTGCGCAAACTCGAGAAGCAATTGCTTGACATCCTCTCGCTCGTGCATGTGCAAGCTGTACGTCTCTGGACCTTGTCCCCTGGCAACGATCCTGCAGCAGCCTGATCTGGTGTTTTTGTAGTGCTGTCGAACAACACCATTTCTTGACCGAGCGTACTGTCCTATGTCTTATCAGGAGTGTATCAAGCTGTTTGATCAGTTCAAAGTGAGTTCTCCTCGAGAGTAGCACTTTCACAGATTTCACAGAACAGCCATCAAGGCACATCCTTGACATCTTGCCTGGCTGTACAGGCAGCTGTCAACACAAATGACGTTCAGTCTGCCAAGCGTTTGCTGTCTCAGCTCAAGGTGGGATTGAACTATGGCTGCTGCCTGTCCAAAGGCATCAGTTTGTCTACTACATGGAACCTTCCTGTGCAGATCCAGCTGACTCAACTGACTTCTCTGCCACCGGTGCTCGAGAAATCATCCAATGCACAGAAAGAGATAACACTTGCACGTAAAGGACGCTGTTCTGCTGATCTTCGCGCCTTTGAACCCTCAAGTCTGAACTGTTCAACTGGATGACTGCTGCAGGAGACACTCTGGAGCTGGCTGTATTTCTGAGTGTGAAGATGAAAGATGAGGCTGCGTTTGAGCGCAACTACCAGCAGCTGCAGATGTACACATCAGACACAAGGTGTGTGTAAGAGCGGAGCTGCATGCTTGCCCAAAACATTTATCTATGCGATGCCTCATGTTTGTTCAATCCCATGAATGGCAAGTGCAAGATGATTTCCAGCAGTGCTGTTTGTTTGCAGGGGTCTGTTGTTGCCTTCACAACACCAGAATCTCATCACTGGTCTTAACCTACTGCGCCTCCTGGTCCAAAACAGGACAGCAGAGTTCCACACAGAACTAGAGCTGATACCCCAAGAGGTGATGGAACTTTTGGCTCACATACCACTTTGCCAAAGATTGGGCTGTATACTGCAATGGCTTGCTGTTTTACAGATTCAGCAAGAGGCGCACATTAAGCATGCCACGCAGCTTGAACAGCAGCTGATGGAGGGAGCATACAACAAGGTGCTCAGTGCAAAGAGCAATGTTCCAGATCAGTCATACCTATACTTCATGGACAAGCTGATTTCGACTGTGAGGTACATCATGTCTTGTAGTCAGGACATTTGCACTACTGACCTGCTATTGAGGAGACAGAGTTCCATCAGGCAACGAGCCCCACTCTTGATATTATTATGATTTATAGAGCACCCACATTCACCAAGGGGCACCATCTGATGGTATTAAATGTTTCTGCAGAGATGAGATTGCTAGCTGCAGTGAGCGTGCATACAAGCAGTTGTCGGTACCAGAGGCGCAAAAGCTCATGCTGTTCACATCGGCAAAGGAGGCTTTGCAGTTTGCTGAAGAGGTATGCACAGATCTGTTTCACAGATGGGTTCTGTAGACAACTATGCCTTGTATTGGTCTTGTGTCTCGGGTGGTGCCAGGAAGCTGGCTAATTATCATGGCTTGCCCTGCAGCGGGGCTGGCAAGTGAGGGGTGATATTGTCTACTTTGACCAGCAAGCACAGGATGACCTGAAGGACTTGCCAGCTGTGGAGCTCATGAATCACACGCTGACATATGCACGAGAGCTTGAGCGTATAGTTTGACTTGGTCTGGATGGTGAGGCCATAGAGAGTTCCAAAAGTCCCGTCTGGACTGTTTCATCGCACTCTTTCACAGGTTTTGATAAGCTTATTGCATTCTTTGGTCATGGATGGTGGGGCCAGACGTCTGCAAAGTTCCTGTCTAGACTACTGGATTCATTTGCTAGGCAGAAGGGTGATCAGCACCATTTGCAAAGCTGGCACAAGCATCAGCTGTCAACTATGCTACAGATGTAATGCTACAAACGTCTTTATGGCTGAGTTGAAACCCCAACTTCTGCTGCACGAACCACTCTGCCATTGAGAGAGTACCCACTCTGCAAGTCAGAACAAAGGTCTTTTCAACAGGCTTGACCATGAGGAACCTCAGCCATGCGCTGCAGTGCATGATTTGCTTCAGTCAATCAGATGAAAGACCCACCTTGGTGACAACCACGACAGTGCCTGCCTCTTTTTGAGCATCAGGTATTTGGAAGAGTGCTGAATGCATGTTTGGGTCAAACTTTGCTCCAAGTGGAGAGAATTTTTCCACACCATTTTGCTTCAAGGCCTGCATGCCATAAGAGGTCACGCAAAGCTACGCCATTATTGCTGAGACAGTCAAAATGGGTGTTTGTGTCTGTCACTACCAGATATACATGGTCTGACCTGAACTAAGATGCGGTCTGTAAGATGTACACCTTCCATCAAGCCCTTGAGTAGTTTGCTTGACTGCTTTGCTGTCAAGGCCTTCCCATCAGAATTTATTCCCTGCAGAGACTGGTCTGTGACACTGCCTGCTGCGCGCTCGAGGTTGTCCGCCACATCCAGCAAGCTTTTCACAAATCCCTGCACCAGCAGGCATTTTGGCATGCAAATTGACAGAGCCTTTGTCATAAATGGAACATGGCAGGTGAGAAGTTGAGCCGGATACAGTATTGCCCTTCCTTGGCTGCCTCAAAATAGTTGCAACTGGCTCATTACCGCACCTGAATCGCAAAGGATCGTGATTGCTCTGCTTGCCGTGCTGTCCTTTCTCTTAGGTTCTCCATGTCAGCAAGAACACGCACAAGCTTGTCCTTGTAGTCAGCTACCTGTGACCAACTCAGACATTGTGTGTGGCTCAGGGAATGTGCAGCAGACACTTCAGAACCTAGCATTCTGCACGATCACGGACTTGCTGGTCTTTGTCTGCAATCAGTTGGTCCTTGGGGTCAACTGCTTCCTCATCCGCTGCTGCCTGCTGCTCGCTGTCTTTGCCAGCAGCTTCTGGTGCTTCGTCTGCATTGCCAACGGCCGCTGCGTCTGACTCTTTGCTGAAACATCTGGTCTGAACGCTTGACACTTGCTGGCCGCTCAGCTGACACCTAGCCAGTACGGTTGAACTGCTGGCTGCAGGTGTATGCAGTGCCTGCACATGACCATGTGTTGCCGCAAATCAGATCAGCGTCACAATTGGCAGTCTTCAATTGTGCGCTCACCTGGCTAGCGTTTGCCGACGTTATTGAAGCAGCACGCTGCTCTGCCAAACAGATGTGCTTGGCAGTGGCTGCTGCTTGTCGAAGCCCGCGTCGTAGCATACAGAGCCAAGCCTAAAAACTTTGCAGGAGCTGCTTTCTGTGTGTTTATGCAAGTCTCTTGGGTGCTAATCCGGTACAAAGCCGCAGCGTCAATTTGGGGACGTTCCTCCTGCATGCATTGACTGCAGCAATCGGAAGGTTCCTTCGTCCAGGACCTAGAGACCCCAGTAGCACGACCCAAGCACTGACCCAAGCACACCCCTTCGTCATCCTATGGCGTTGTATTTCTCTGTTCTTCAGATCTGACCTGAAGTTAACGTTCAGCTGCAGCTTGAAGACTTGCATGGTTTCCTTGGACATGGTGGCGTTGCAAGCACAAATTGTGTTTGTTGTGTATCAAACTATGTACTAATGTTGGATACACAAAAGAGCTGCCTTTAATGCGCTCGACCTGCCCACAGGCAAGTTCTGTGTAGTGACATAGCCTCAGTTAATATCATATAGGTTGCTGTGACTGGCAGGCATTGTATGAAGGTGAGCATGCTTTTAGCTTTGTTTTTGGGGAACACCATTTTGCTGGTGCCGCAAAGAGTCACGCGAGCCTGCAACACCTGAGAATCGATGTATGAGAGACCTCAACCCCATCTTAATCATGATGTGTCGCAGTTCGGAATTAAATGTCGTAAAAATTGCAGCAGGTGCTATCTACACTGTCTTTGCAGACTTCCTGAACACTTTCAGTCACATGCTATCTGTATTTGCAGCACCCAGGCTCCTCATTCCGCTGGAAAAACACCTGATGCAGTCGTGACATGTCAGCTCACTGTCTTCTATGCAATCAAGATAACAGGGCTCCTGTGATACCATGGCGCCAAATCTGGTCTTCCACCATGGTGGCCACATGTCACGCTTTGCAAACATTTCAAAGACCTTGTCATCAGGAGACTTGGAGCCCAATGCTAGATAATCGGTGAAAAAAACAGCAACAGCAATTGACTACTGATGCTGTGCTGAAATCCCTTCAGCACTGAGACGGCAACAAATAGAGGAGTCATGGTGAGTGTTCCCAGATCTTCCACAGTACAATCATGCCCCCCAGAGGATACCTGCACAAGACACACTTCACTCTCTTTTAAGAATACTCAAGCTGCAATGCAGGGCATCGTGTGTTGAACATGAAGTGCAGCCCAGCATAGCCTTTGCCACATGCTTCAGGACGACTCACCTTGCTGACTAACCCGTTTGTCAAGGACGCTCTGTCTTGATAATCAATGGCGAGACATCTTGATGCCTGATGCCCTTGTCAAAACTGCCTCCAATGGCTGCAGCAGTGTCAAAGGCTGGCCTGAAATAGGCCTGCCTAAATGTACCTACAGAGTCTCTGGTAGCTAGCAACTTGCCAAAGGGTTTGACAAGCATTGCGTGCCAATGTCGGTTCTTGAAGCTTGTAACCATCCCATGCCCGAAAAAACAGCTGGACAACACTGAGCACTTTTCTTTCCAAGCTCTGTGAGTACCATAGTCTGCAATAGGTGCAACACAGCCTCAAGTGCTATTCAGCATCTGCAGAGACTTCAGTCATGAAAGTGCCAAGACAACCAACAATTGAGACTAATGTGTTGGCTGACACAAAGCAAGCCCTTGGACCAGGTGAATGGCAATGTTGATAAGCAAATCAAAGGTTGTAACCGTTGAGTAGACAAGAGATCAGTAGCTTGAAAAGGGCTTGCTACATCTACGTTGTGGTCAGAATAGTTCAACTTCAAAATGGCTTGCCCACCACCACAATCTACACAGTATACAAAGCTGCTTCCCACTTTCAGACCCTGACCAAGAAAACAGACATTGCAAAATTTGGTGGCGGCCTAGTCTCAATACAGTACGTAGCTGAGCGCTCGAGACTTCATACAGCCCAACGCATTGAGCATGCCATGTACAGTTCACACACCCCACTAAAAACCAATGCAAGCGGCATCAAAGCTCAGTGCCTGCATGACAACACACAACACTGCTGCATATTGTGCACCACACCAACAGCTTCTCTAGCAATAACAGAGCAGCAGTTTGACAGTGGTGTGCAAGCAACAGTAAAAGAGCAACAACAGCAGCATGACCAGCCATAACATGAGTGTCCAAGCAGTACAAAAAGAGGCAACAGACAATCAGCATTCAACCAGGCTGATTACACTACCAAACTACATTTTTGTGCACTCAAGGACATAGACCGCAGTGCAGGTGTATAGTCTAAATGTGTATAAGTGTTGATCAATTGCACCCGTGCGTCGCTTCTCTGCAGGTCGAAAGCACCAACATGCAACCTGGTAAATTGGAATATGTTAACACTCTGCATGGTTGTGCTGACAGCAAAGACCTGTTAGTGTTTAGGCTGCTGCTGCAATGTGTGGCGAACGCATTTCACAAGTTGTTTCAGGGCTGAGTGGACCTCAGCATCCTTGTAATGCAGTGGCTGCTGCTGAGGGTGCCAGTTGAGTGCTTAAGCAGTCTTGAGAGATCACACAAAATGCTAAGTTCAGCTCAGCACCAAAGTCATCATGATCAGCGAATCCTCGAGCCATAGTGGACGGTGAGAGGCTACATTGAGCAACATGCTCAGATGCTATTTGTTCAAGGTGAGTATGCACCAAGACAAACAGCAAAGCCTGCAAGTAACACCAACAAGGCTATGAGGCTACGATGACCCTTTACAACAGCCACATATACATGCAGACTGAGTGTGCACCAAAGTCAACAACACATTCTCAAGCCACAGAAACAACTGAAAGGCTGCATTGATTGTACTCAGGATGAGTATGCAACAGAGTCAATAGCAAACCCCTCAAGCCACAAAAGAGGCTGACAATAAGCAAGAGGGGCGGGGCAACGGGGGGGTCGGAAGGGGGGGTTTGCAGGGGTGAGGGAGGGGGTTAGGCGCTAACAACAAGTATATCATAGGCTATTGCTAGCTCAACTGCCCATGGTTAGCATGATTGTACACATGACACTGACCTGAACTGCGAAATATGACCTTGATCTTGAGGTCATCAGCAAGTAAGGTGTCGACCCTGTCCCATTTGTGCCAAGCACCCCTCGTCGACAGAAGTCTCAGTTCTGGAAGATTAGCCAAGGAATCGTCCTGTAATACTTGTTTTCTGATTTCAGATCTGTCAGCTGCTTCGTCCACCTTGATCTCATTCCAGCTGACTGGCTGATGCGAATGTTCTGACACTTGACCCCAGCACACAAACCTCATGATGTGCAACCCTCAACAGGATAATCTCACACCATGCTATAGCAAGCGCATCAATGCCATTGGATAGCCAGTGCAAAGCGATCTTGCACAGCAAGACATTGCTCGCCCTTTTGCAGCTTGTGAAGCAGTCACTCTTGCTCAAAGCACACCTTTGGCTACAAATGAGCCTGAAGGTGTCAGGTGTGCCACAGGTGTCGGCGCACAGCAACAAAAGTTTATAAGCTAAAAAGCTTATAAAGCTAACTAGATGCTTGAATATGACGCTGTAAAATGTCCTGTAGCAACGCTGGGCAGATGACGCAGCTAACAGACTGAGGTAGGCTTGTCATACCTGCACATCTCCACAGCAGCGGACAGGACGAGCTTTTCACCACCCAAAATACTGCAGACAGCTGTCACGCAAGATGAAGCAGGACAGGAAGCATGCACAATTGCAAGTTGCGCAAAGATGGCCATGGTCTCAGGTCTCGCGAGCCTGCAACGCTGGTCCATAGTGTTTTGACTGCTTTCTCCTGACCACAGCTCACAACGTATCATGTCCATACTCATTATAAAGTTGCATCATTTACTAGCATAATGTCCATACTCATCAGGCTCTATGTGTTACCTTTCAACTTAAAAATGATGTGCAGGTTGCATTACATTTGCAACTCACTACACTCTGAAAAGCCACCATTGATAACATGTTGCACGTTCATACAGAATGGTCAGAGATCAGCGTGCGGCAAGCAGAGACCAGCGTGCGGCAGGCAGATGAATTTCGTTTACACCACTCAGGTCAAGTATGACTAAAACCTGTCAAGCAGTTATTAGTCATGAGCACACTGCTGCAATCAATAATCCTGATATAAGCCTGAGGGCAAGCAGGGACGCTGCGCTACCGGCTTGTCCGCAATGACGGGCTGGCTTGCAGCTTCTTTGGCGTGAACACAGGCCATCGCAACATTCGCCTTGAGACAAGTAAGCTTGCACTGGACACTGAATATTACTGAGTAATCAGTCTCACAGTCAATCGAAGCCCATCAGCCTGGCAGAGAATGACTCTGGGAGCGGTGCCTTTCCGTCACACCAAGGTTCGAGTTTCAATCAGCGTTTATTGTCTATCTTGGATCGTTCAACCAGGACCTGCATGCCGTGGCGCACTGATCAATAAATGCTGCTGTTGACCGCTGAATTCAGGTCATCCATCTAGTTAGACACGGGCAGGGATTCCACAATGTAGCTGGCCACAAGGACTCTGCACAGTATCTCAGCTTTGACTGGTATGCACAGTCTATACTGTGATTGCGACAAAAAGCACAACAGTGGTCTCTTGTCTGACACCCATATACTATGTAGGGAAGATGCACACCTGACTGACTTTGGGTGGCAGCAGGTAACATCTCTTCATGCGCAATACACTTCGTTTTCATCCAATCAATGACCCAAAGCACTGCACATTAGCTGACCTGCAACCAGGCAGCATTACTAAGCCCTCACCACTTCTCCCTTGGCAGGCAGAGGCACTTCACAGACACATACAGAACCTACCAGAGCAACTGCAGATAGACCTGGTTGTCTCATCACCACTGACCCGCACACTTGAAACTGCTACTGGTGTGTTTGCTGGCCGAGCCTGGTCTGATGACAGTCAGGGCATACCCTTGATGAGGGAGCAAAGTGGCCTTCAGGTCAGGCATTCAGTTTCGCCTTCTCTGATCTTGCGTCAAATGATATGTCTGTGACAGAGTGGATGCTATGCTAGACCTTGCATACCTTGTCATCAGATTGCATCACAACAGGCTGCCAATGCTGTCATGCCTTTTGTTTGACAACAGAGTCAGCTAATGTATTTGATCCAATATGCACAACAAGTCAGTCAGCTTTTCCTGGTATGTATGCTGCAGGATCGTCAAGCCAAACGTCAAGCAATGTCTACAGTTGGGTGTCCACCAATCATTGCTCATGAGGTAATGATCATTAGTCCTTCAAGAGGAGTCTCATTGCCACAATGCATGAAGACTGAGCATCGTACATTCTTGTACCGCTGTACATGTGCCTGATTGAAAGCTATGTGTGGGTACATTGGCATGCAGTACCATTGCAATGGTACATTCTGGGTGCTACAAGGTGTGACTGGGCGTCACCATCAGGGAGCCTGAGACTCAGTCATCACATGTCTATATGCAGCTTCACTTAAGCCCTGCTTTGGCGACTACAAGTCCTCAGGCAGGCTCACTGTTGCAATAGAGGTCTGTTGGCTGTTTGAGAATCTGAAAGCAGGGCAGGCAGGGCAAATGCTGAAGCAGAAGATTTGTTGACACTGCAGCTATGTCGTGAGCATCTAGGGCGACATCCATGTGATAAACGACGAACCCTCTCCCACTACAAGAAGCAGTTCCCAGCTGTTGACTTCTCCTTGGTACGTGGTCTTGGTAAAAGCTCAAAAGGCAGTGTGACCAGCTGATGCCTGCCATGTTATGCATTGTAACAAATTTATGCTGCGCAAAAAAGAGGCCATTCACACTCTGCTTCAGGAATGCGCATGCAAAGCTTTGACTCATGGCGGCGTGACTTGGTACATGCAGCTATCACCATGGCCATTGGACTGTCCTCATCTACATACTGCTTACATGTGGCATGAGCTGCTGATGCTCAAACTTGTTTGGGCATATCATGTTGCTGGCGCACACTGAGACGTGACCCTGGAACTGCATGACCTATTGGTGCAGCGCTCAGCAGTCAAAGCCATGTGCAACACAGCCTGGCTGTGCCTCTGTTGCCAAAGCAAAGTTGCAACCTGCAGATTGAGACAGAAGAGGATGAGCTGTGGGGCCCAGACTTCCGGGAAGAGAAGGAGCAAATCAAGGCAAGGGGTCTGAAGTTCATGCAGTGGTTGATGACCCGGCCTGAGCAGCGCATTGCTGTAGTCTCCCACTCCTCCTTTCTCTTCTTCACCATGGCCAATTTTGGCCTGCATACACCAGCTCTTATCCAGGTGAAGATCTCAGATTGTAGACTTCATGCTAGCCATTTGACATGTCCTCCTGATGCATGTCGCCAGCTGCAGATGCCACCAGGCCTTATGAAAGTGAATGGCGAACCAGCTAGCAGCGCTCACTAGACTCATTACCACTTGATTGGCAGGCTCAGTCAACAGAATCTGTGGATCCAGCCTTGATGGAGAGTCTTGTTGATCTGTGGCTCATTGGTCAGCTGCACTTGCAGCCCCTGTTCACAAGGGCTACTGGAAAAGCCCTCTGGCTGTCACCATCCCTTGCCTGCCCCGGTTGGCGGCTCCTGTTGATCTGATTTCATGGATGACACAGCCACACAGACCACCAGGCGCAGCGCAATTGTTGCAAGCTAGTCATTGCTAGCTCAGTGACCTGGGGCTGTACTACAGTCTGAGGCCACAAGCCGTGTTGAGTGATGATGCAGGGAGAGCTTCATCGATGGTATGAGAACTGTGAGATGCGCACCATTGTGCTGTCAGATGATGCTGGCAACGGCAATGTAGATCCCCTCTGGTTCCCTGGCGGCCACCAGCTACAAAGAGAAGGCAAGCTTCCGATCCACAGCTGATAACAGAATCTTGGGCTTGCAGCGCTGTTTGCTGTGTGGAGGCACATGGTGACCGCTCGACCCGGTTCTGCCTTGCGTAGTGTTGCATCTGTCAATGGTGCATGATGGCCTGAGTGACATTGTGACAATGCTGTGACATATGCATAGTAAGTCTGGCGCAAAGCAGGCCAGGATATAGGTCAAATTCAGCTTCAGGATACCCAGTGTCGGGTCCACAGGTGCAGCTTTCCAGGCGGCAAGCATACTGTTATTGTGCATGTGCAGGTGCTAAACCTCCCCGGGAGAATTATGAACCTCCAGAGAATGCAGAACCACCCGAAGTAGCTGTGCCCCCAGAAGCTCCCAAAACATAACACTACGTCAGCTGAGTATCAGATTGACGCTGCAATGTGGGGTGTCCACAGGACCAGTAGCAACCCCATTGTTTCATGCAGCCCTTGCCTATCACAAAAGCTGGACAGCATGACCTGTGATGCAAGCAACTTTTTCTAGCTTCATGACCACGACACATTTGAAAAACAAAATCTTCATGATGCAGATGTGGATCTGACTGTTGGCTTCATTGAGCTAGACAGCAGCAACCAGTAGATAAATTGCAAGTCAGGGTCATCAGTGGCTGTGCCCATTAGTTGGCCCTGTGCAATAGCACATGGATTGGCAGCTTGGCAGCAAAGGATGTGTTATGATATTCCCTCAAACAAGGGCTTACATGGACAACAACGCGCTATACATATTGGCAGCCCAGCTGTGCTTGGAAGCTGGATGTCAATGCCAAAGACGGATTTGGTCTGACACTTATGAGTACATAATGAGTAGTGACCTCCGCTGTCACTTATGTTAGGATTTATGTTAGGTTGCCTGTTAAAGCAGGCAGGATGAGTCACCATACTTATCTTATCATCAGAAGCAGTTTCTCTTGATCATTGCTCATGATCTTGTGCGTTTTGTGATACAAAGTAAGTCACCAACTAATAGGAGGCATTGTGGCTGTGCTGAATGATGTCACTCTGTACATGCGTCATGCACAGCTATAAGCTGTATAACCATGTGAGGATAGCTGCAGCAGCTGTTGGCCATTGCGTGTCCTGCGCAGCCACAGTTACACTTGACTGAGACTCAAGAAGTACGAGTCAATGCACAGAATGACAAATCCTTTCAGCTGCATGGCAATGTCCAAGAATGACTGCTGCCATACTGCAATGGCGGGCCAATGTGAGCAGCAACAATGACTTGCCAGAGCAGTGTGTCTGTATTCCTGAGCAGACGCTCACCAGCATGAGGTCATGTGCAACACCCTGCAGCTCAACGGCCTCTGCTTGACCAAAATGCTGAGCAGTCTCTTGAGCTGCCTCCACGTCAACCACCACATCCTGATCACCCACCATCACCAGCACAGGTGTGCTGAAACCGGGCGGTGGTCTTGGCATGGGTAGCTCGTGTTTGTTCATGTAGCCTAAGTCCACCAGCTGCACCGGGCTCATGTTGTCTTGGAGCAGCTTGAACCATCTAGCAGCAGCACAGGATGGTAATAGCATGAATAAGAACAATGACCAATGAATGAGTAACAGCATCTTGCTCATGATTACTATGCAATTGACATATGCTGGCGTCGATTTGCCTACTGACTGTGGACGTCATGCTCGACAGGGCAGCTGTCAATCTTGCAAGCGTTGCAGGAACTCACCGCTGCAGGTCCTGCTCTGGAATGTCATGTGACATGAACATCTCCTTGAAGAGTGAGTGTGACCTGCTGTATGAGCGTGTAATGAAGCCCCTGCAGAGTACAGCAGGGTTCTATTTCAGCATTAGCACATGCTGAAGTATCACCATGCACTGATACCAAGAAACATAGCATGTGCTCTGCACAAAGTGGATGGCTTGGCTGTCATTGCGGTGTGAGCTGAGCCTTCCGCTGAAGCTTTGCTCAATAGCCACAACATTGCATTGAGGCAATAGACCATGATTGAGGTGGCAAGCGCCATAGGCCTGTCTTTCAGACAGAATAATAATGTCCGCAGACAAAACTGCAGAAAGTGTGAGGGCTGACCATGTGAGCCTGATGCTAAACAGTGGCCTTTTGCGCATGGTGCGCCCCACCAAGCTGCCATTACCAGCAGGAGGTGCACTTGCCAGCAAAACTAGGCCTGCTGGTTTTGAATGTGGCTTTGCAGTGCTGTGTCCAAGCACATACCTGCACTGCTGGGCGTGAATCAGAAATGTCTGCTCAACAGCAATGTCAAGATTGCGTTCCACATGAGGTTCAGCAGACAGAACTGATTGAGGTCAGATATGCCCTGTGCTTCAATGCAGCACATGCCAATTCTTTACGTGCAAAGTGTGAAAGTCTGAGCCACAATCACCTGCTCTAGCACACGCACACACACACACACACACACACACACACACACACACACACACACACACACACACACACGCACGCACGCACGCACGCACGCACGCGCACACATGTATCTGATGCCTGAGGGCAGGTCAGCAGGTATCAGCATCAGACAAAAGAGTCAATGACTGCCTAAGACTGCACAATAAAGCCACAACAGCTGAGAGATCCATTCATGCACACATTCATTGGTCTTCATTGGGACAATAACACCAATAGTGCCAGGACCACAACAATCAGAGCAGCTGCATGAACTTGCTGTTGACTAGAACTGTAGGATTCTGAGATGTCCATAGAGGTACCTTTGGGCAATTAAGCCACTAAGGGAATGCGCAATGATAACAGGAGGCTGGTCAAGCGTGCTGACAAAGTGGTCCAGGTCTGCAGCATGGCTGGCAAGAGTGCCGGCGGATTTGACCCCGAGCTGTCTGTCGCTCTTCCCTTGGGAGCGAAAGCTGATGGCGTAGGTGTCATAGCCCCTGTCAGCAAAGTAGGGCATGAAAGTCTCCTGTGATCATTGAACAAGCACCAGTGGCGGCGTGGTAGTCACAGGTGCATGTTCAAGACACAGACTGGCTTTTGTCAGCATGACAGAGGACAACAGTCCCAAATGAGCATGGCAGAAGTGCTGTGGACAGCCAACTAAAGCCCATGCAATACATTGTGTGTAGTTGAGATTTACAGATATGCTCAGCGGTGGTGTGCACACAAAGCCCACGTTTGGTACTCAGGTTTTGCGGGGCGTACAATGCTCTGTGCTTGTGTGACACATCGTGAAGGCTATATGAGAGCAAGCACACATCACCGTTCAAGCCTTGAGTGTTGTGGCAAAGTGTATCCTTTGTGCTCAGCAGAAGAGCATGTACAACATGAAACGGTAACTAAGTATGGCGATGCAGAACAAAGGCAGAAAGACATGAGTTTGCTGTTGTGAAGACAACCAAGGCTAAATCTCTTACTTGATAGCACCAAGCTGCATGACCAGAGCCATGCAGCATGACTAAAGGGGGTTTGGAATGTCTTAGTGCCTACAGTATGGAAAATAGGCCATTCAAAACACATCATTGTGCTGAGACTGGCAGCAAAAGAAAGCTGCAGCAACGTGCCAGCCGACCTTATTAGCATCCAACCTCAAAACTTCCAGCCGTGTGCCATCTGGCAAAGTATGCCTTTCCTCTTGAACAGGTGTCGTACATACATCTCCCTGAACAGCTGATTGGGTCGATGGCACGCTCCTGCGCTTGCGCTGTTGTATCCGTGATTGCAATATCGAGCGTAGACTGGGCGGTTGGGTCACTTTTGGGCAGAAAAGCCAGGAAGCTTTGCTGTGATCAACTTTCACCGGAACACATCGCGAGACAGGGAGTGGCAAAGTGGTCGAACATGCTACACCTACGCACTTCATGGGTTGAATGATGGATTTGACATGTGTGTCCTGTTGCAATGCGCGTCAATGACCACAGGAGCCCATCTGATACACTCATGCATAGTGAGCGTTACAGTTGCCGGTCGGCTTGTTTGCTATACGCTGAAGTCACGGATGAGCGAGGCCCAACATGCCAGGGACAAAGTATGGCCGCGTCTTCCTATGTTTTGCCAGCTTCGGCGGCTGCGACCCCCGTTCGATATGACTGTTATCTTTTGCGGACCCAGCAGGCGTTTCGGCGCGATCATAGCGAACCTGCAGCTGTGTCACTGCGCACTGCTGCGCTCAGAGACCCCTGGAAATCCTGGGTGCGGTGGTGAAGGTGCTGTTATCTGTTCCTACTCCTTTAGCGTATAAGCTGATAGGCTTTCGACAGCCAACATGTCTGGGCGTGGAAGGGGACGAGGGCGCGGCCGTGGACCCATTTTGCCCAAAGTCACAGATGATGAAGGCAATGTGGTACCGCCGTCTGAGTTGGGGCCGCCCCCTCTGTTCCCTGTAAGCTGCTAAAATAAGACGATGGCTGCTAATCTTTACCAACGGTTGGTTTTGCGGGTACAAGGCTTGTGTCTCCAGCTTGATGATTTGCTTTTGCCCTGCAGAACGTGGAGCTGCCACCAATGCTTGAAATAGAGGCTCAAGATCAGAGGCTCATGGAGAGGTGGAGAGGACTCAATCAATACTACATCAAGTCCCCCTACCACTTAAGAGGTTCACCCAAAGGTCAGAAGCAGACCCATCCTTGTGCTAGTTCAACTGTGCGCATATGACATGACCAAATTGTCAGCACATGCCTCCTCACTGGCTGGACACTGTTTCAGCTGATACCTGGCTTCTATGCTTGGGCTGTCTCAACCTGCCTTTGTCATTTTCAGCAGTCAAGTCAAGAGGCTGTCATTTGGAAGGACCTGATATACACACCCACCAACAGCTCTGACTGTACAAAATGGCTGCAGAGAGTCGTGCCTGGTCATGAAGGGCATGCTCAGCGCAGGTCTTGACATACTGTTGCTGCTTTACTTGATATATCAAAGATGCTCATTGTAGCAGAGATTTTATGCATTTTTATTGGGATGCAGATGGTGTTGCAGCTGACATTGCCAGATACACAGGCAAAGATCCGTCAGATGGTCAAGAAGCAAAGAGGTTGGCAATGGTCATGAGTCTGGATCCCCGCTACTTTCCTGAGGAGCTATACACAAGCAAAGAGCGCAAGTAAGAGCTCCTGCCTTGCTCCGTCTCCGTTCCTTGTGCAGCCTTGTGTAGCAGCAGACAGACCACCAACGCCACCACTGTCACCATACCTTGCACTGTGCTCACACTTGTCAATCTCATCTTGGTATATGCATTACATGCGACATCAACGCCTGCAGGCTTTGGTTTGCATTGACTAGTTGCGCCACGCTTGTGCGCCCCTGCACCATTACAATGCTGTGGTTACTTGCATATATGTCTGCAACACGCAGGAGGCAGCATGCGAGTTGTAACTGCAAGAAGGTTTAGCTTTGATGTTATGCATCTAATCTAAGAGATGACACCATCATAACAAAGCATGATGACATGTTGTTCTGAATGTTTGGCTCTCTTACCAGAATTATACACTGCATTGTGGCTTGCTTGTGATCATTGTGGCTTGCTTGTGGTCATTGTGGCTCGCTTGTGATCATTGTTTGGGGTGCAGGGTATCTTCACGTGCAGCTTCAGCTTCAGCTCAGCAAGCATACTGGGCTGCAGAGGCAAGCAAAATCAGCAATGGTAAGTAGCTACACTCAGGCCGCTGCAAGTTTGGTACTGCTTGTATGCTGCAGTAGCACCAAGTTCAGCATGATATGTGGTGCGTTGAGACCATAAGGCTGTGCAAAGTGCTCAAGATGCAGCTTGCTGCGCACCGTGTGACACACATTAACATGACCGTTTTGCAAAAGTGTTCCATTCCTTAGGCAATGCTATGATGCTTGCCGCAATGCTTTTGGATGTGTCAACCTCGCACTGTTGTGAAATACAAAGGCAGCATTAGCACAGGCATGTTTTGCGGCTTGATACCAGCAGGTCATGCTCCTTGGGGTGAGTCATGCAACAACGCACACATGGTGCTTACAGATAACCCAATGCTTGATCGTTTGGCTCGACTAGAGACTGAATATGGGAAGCTCACACCTGAAAAAGGGGACGAAGAGGGTGGGCAGAAGAAGAAGGCTGAAGATGGCGAAGCAGAGGAAGATGAACCTATAGAGGAGGATGAAGATGATTTTCAAGATGATGACGACTATTATCAGGTGACTGCATGGTAGTAGCAGTGAGCAGCGCCTGCGACTGCATATGCTCAGCTTGCCTCAGTATCCAGTGGGTCTTCAGCATGAGCATTGGTCAAATTGAGACTGTATTCATCTGCTGTTATAAGCAATGTCGTCTGTACACCGGTTTGCAAGCTACACTGCACTGACACTACCTACCTCATGTTTGGTGTGACGCAGCATGGCAACAGTAACTGACAATCTGGTGTGCTGATGTGCAGGGCAATGTGTTTGATGATGATGAAGGGTATGATGACGCCTTGGATGATGGTGATGATGGCGCCACATACTGACATTTTGTGATGCACTGTGTACTGCATTTCAGCCTACAATAAGATGGAGTATAAGACCAGCAACCACCTGATTGTATTGGTCCAATATCAGTATAGTAGGCTCTACTTTCCCACTTACCTGCTGAGTACCCAGTTGCAAATGAAAGGTTGAACGCATGCCTGACAATGTAGACTGTATCATGGATAGCTTAGACACTAACAGACCTCTGCATAAATAGCAAACGTATGTCGTGTAGAAACTGCTTGAAGACAAGATAAGTTTCACATATTGTCTACAAGACGATGATCAAATGGAAGATCTGATATCGATGAATGAGCTGTAACAAGAACAGTCCAAATCACTTCATCTTGGCTGCTACTTTTGTGCGGGGCTTGCGCTTCGCCTTTGGCTTTGTCACTTTTGCCTTCGAATGTGGTGCTGCAGATGGCTCAAAACACTCATTCTCTTCATCGCTCCACTCCTTGATGCAGTCAGCATGATCTGCAAAGCAAGCCATGATGCATCATATGTTGATGCGTGAGCAGCACACACGATGCTGCATTGACAGAACAAGCAAGCATGTCCTGAGCATAGTCTTCGAGATCAGCCACGACACACTATCGTCAGTAATAATAAAATTGATTTTAATTAAAACGCTTTCCAGCTCATGATGAGCTAGGTACGTGCAGGACAAGTCTTGTGTCTCCAGAGCAGCCTGTCTTGTGCATCCCTGTGAGGCCTACTAATACAACAGTTTTGACAATCACGTAATGCAACATCATTGAAACTAGACCTAGGGCGGCCAGGTGGGCCAAGCCCTCTGACTATTGTCAGCAGAGAACCCATACCTGGTCCTGTCTGAACAGTGCTGGCTTGAACGTACACATTTGTTGCCATCTCCACGGTCGCAGAACCTCCACCTCCTGCTGCACTCAAAACCAAGGCTGTGCTGCTGACAGGCAAAATGCTGGATCAATGCAATGGGGCTGGCAAACAAGTCTGGCATGCTAGGACAACAATCAGTCTTGTGTAAGAGCATAACAGTAGGCTTGCAAATAATGCAGGATGATCAGACCTGTATTTGCAACCTTGACAAGCAACAGGCTTGAGCTGCAGCTGACATGCCTGGTATCATATAGGCTGCCTGCAATCAAACAGCATGCTGAAAGGCTGCATCAAGTAGTCACATCCATAGGGTGCATCATTGACCATGACATGCAGCTGTGCTATGCAACAGTAGCTGCAGCACAAGGCATGCAGCTTGCCATCTGCAAGCCAGACTGGTTGCTGTACCAAACAGTACCTTTTATGTCCATCTGCATGGCTTCTCGAGAATTTCTTGGCTGTAGCGCAAAGCGACCGATGCTGCCTGCGTCTCCGGCTATGTCAAAGTCTGCTGGCATCTCCACAAGAATTGTGTCAGTGTTTACAGCACCCTTCACAGCAGCGCTGGAGACATGCACTTCTGCTTCCTGCAAGCAACTACATGCCTTGTTACCAAGAATTTGCGACTGACATTATGTCAGTCGCAAATTGATTCTCTGGCAGTATGTGCTTGAAGCAACTCATGCCATGACATTTACTGCCAGCTGGCAGCACAACAGCATTGTAACAAGCACTACAGGAGCAAGCCAGCATCATCACCCTAGGGCACACCGCAGAAGCAAAAAGCCAAAAAAGGAATTTTGGAAGTGTCAACGGCATGAGAAGGCGTCCAGGTGGTGATATTAGTTGCCAACAAGTGTTGTGATGAGCTCACATTGAGAACGGCTTTGCCAATGCGCTGACGCTTGGCTGCTGGTGCTGCTTGTTTGCCCTGCAACAGTGCATGAGTGGAGAAGGAGTGAGCAGGCCAGCAAGATGAGCAAAGCAAGCCAGCAAAGGTATGCAGGTTAACTTGGAGGCTAGGGGCGGTGTACCAGAAATTTGTGCCACAAAGCAAACTACACAGTCAACCACGAGACTATTGGTCATGCTGTTGGGCAGGCTGGGACACACCTGAACCATCTCTGCAATGCCTTTTGATATGGCAGCTGGCAGTTGCAGGGCTGTTGACTCAGCCTGGTAGGCAGGCGGCTTGCCAGCAGTGAAGGCAGGTCTTGATGGCTTTGCACATCTGTCCAGCACCTTGGTGAACTCTCTAGCCTGTTGAGCTGCAGCAGGTTGGCCTGCTTGAGCATTGATGAAATCATCTGCTTCTTCTTCCCGTCTTGAAGAACTGCTGCTTGGCTGATAGCTGGAAGCACCACTGCTGGTTGGTGTTGACCAGCTTGCACCACTGTCAGAAGAGCTGTCTTCAGGGTTAGTCAGGGGTGTGATGACCTTCATAAGGCGCTTGCTGGGAATGGTGACAGGAGCAAGAGGCAAAGCTGTTTGCCTTGTCATGTCTTGCTGTAAAACCAGTGTCTCCTTGTTTGAGATCAGGTGGTGACTCGAGCCAGCTACTGGTATCTTGGAGAGCTGCAGCAATTGACCTGGTCCAGTGTGCTCTTGTCTTGCTGGTGGTGCAAGGAAAGCTGGTGGCTGTTTGGCTGCCACTTCTGTGGTTGAATTGAGCTTGGTACGGCCTCCCTGCACGTTGACATGCGGTAGACTACTAAGTGGAGGAGGCAGAAGCGAGTCACTTTCGTCGCCCTTACAGTGTGCGGCACTGTGCTATGTGCTGGAGGGCCAAAGGTCACCTGCGTGTGAGTCTTGCAATCAAGCATGACCTGGGGAGGTTGTTTCTTGCGTGTGAACGTGGTCATGTTCGGTTTGGGTTCCATGCGGCGACCCGGCGGCCAGCTTAATTCACAATACGGTGTCTAAGCTGCGCAGCACACCTCACAAAGCTGTCAAGATGAATGTCGAGCAGCCACGGGCTTCAGCACTGCAATAAATGGCCACATGCGAATACCATGTCTGATGCAGTCTTGGGTAGCAGCTCCTGAACCGGCGCAAGGTTCCGTGTTTCAAAACCGCCGCCAAGATGCATACGGCCACATGCACCGAGGCATTTATGACCCCGTGTAAAGTAGCGCAATGCAATCCGTGAGGGATGAGATGAACAATAGCGTTGAGGCTCTTGCAAAAAGAGTCGACACTGGGGGAGCGGTGAAAGACTTTGCGCTGCATTCCGTCTGCAGTGTATATACACCACTCAAGAATTCTTCCACTAGCAGTGACCTGATACTGTTTGTTTCTAAATGGCATGCCAGCAAAGTTCCGCCTAGGTCTTACTCTGTACAGCACGCTCCTGATCTATTAAACCTAGTAAAACATTCACAATCACAGAATGACATGTTGTACATGGCTGTACAAGGATTGGTCAAAATGACAATTCAATCGTTGCATGGTAACTTATTCTGCTGTTCAGCACAAGTATACAGCTAGCTAAACAGAAGACGTTGACTTTCAAAGTGACACACATCGGCCAACAAAGTCAACAGTCTAGCTGTAAGCCTTTTGGATGAACGGGTCAAGTGGCTTTCCAAGGGCATACACAATGAACCCAATCTCCCGAAGCTTCTCATGGTCCAACAGGTTGCGGCCATCAAAGATGAAAGCAGGCTTCATCATCGTCTCATATATTCGCTCAAAGTCATAGGTCTTGAACTCATCCCACTCAGTGAGCACTGCCAGTCCATGTGCATCATTGCATGCCTCATATGGGTCTGTTGTCACAGAGACAGCATCTGTTTTCTGGTGCTGCTTGCGGCCTGGGTGATCCCACTCAAATTTGGGTGTGGCCAGGTCTGTGAAGATCTGCTCCCTTGTGACCTGCATGTCAACATGACTGTCAAGCAGGCTGCAATGTCACACTGACATGATTACTACTTACAGCAGTTGCATCTGCAAGTGCAAAGCAGCAGCTGCTTGCAACCTAAGCACAACACCGCTGAGGCGTCTGCAACAACTGAGCAGTAGCATTGCTCTACAGCGCATCAGGCAAAGTGCCACAGTAATGCAAATTTGACACTGGCATGGGCACTGAGGCTGTTGCATGTGATTGAACCTCATGCAAGCATGTTACATGGTCACTGACATTGCTGTAGAGAGCCAACAAGGCATACCTTGGGGTCATAGATGCTCAAGCGAGCATTGTCACCAAGCAGACCCTTGCACACATCTAGTGCAGGTGTTTCTCTGGTGTCACCAGTGTCTTTCTTAAAAGCAAAGCCTAGGACAGCAATCTTCTTCCCGGAGATGGTGTTGAACATAGCATCAATGATGCGCTCAACAAAGCGCTGCTTCTGGTAGTCGTTGATGAGCACCACCTGCAAGACATGGTACATGTCTTACAGCAATGCAGGCAATACATCTTGTGCGATGTAGCAGAACAACCAGCTTTGAACGCAGTCACAAAAGCGACAAAGCACATGCATAGCTTCAAGCACGACCAGCTTTGGTAGCTCATATCAACCAAAGCAGCATGCAATGGACGCCATGTAGCATAAGATGATGTGCTCACCGAGTGCCAGTACTCTGCTACTTGCTTCAGTCCTAGCATCTCACAAATGTATACCAAGTTGAGGATATCTTTCTGAAAGCAACTTCCGCCAAAGCCAACAGATGCTGATAGAAACTTGGCTCCAACACGTGAGTCAGTACCTATTGAGTGTGCCACCTGCACAATATCCTTTGTTAGCATGTCTGCTTAAAGATGTACAGTAAAGTACAGTCTAAGGGGTAAGCTACATCAAAAACAGTACACAGGCTGAGGTGAAGCACAAATCAGTAACACACACCACACGCAATGAGCACAATGCAAGCTTAGTGACATGGGATGCAACGCCATGTCAGCTGGTGCTGCTCTACGACAATGTCTTGGGGCCACAAATAGGGTGGTGGCGCACTGAACCAGTCAGAACATGCCTGTGACTGTGCCAGCTGTGGACCTTACCTGCTGCACATCTGCTCCAGTAGCTTCACACAGTGCAGAGATGGAGTTGATGGAGGAGATCCTTTGAGCAAGGAAGGCATTGGCAGTCAGCTTTGACAACTCAGCCGACCACAGGTTTGCACACAAGATGCGCTCGTCTGGGATCCAATGCTGGTATACACTCTTCAGCACATTGACTGCACGGTTGCCGCTCTCTGTTTCCTTGCCACCAATGAGCACCTGAAGTCATGAAGGAGAATGAGCTGCAAGGCCGCCAGGCTTGTCATTGCTTGTCTTGATACCATAAGCAGAATGTGAGCAACCATGTGGCTCATCTTCAGGAAGGTGATTGCATGCCTGCATGTGATGCAGATGGTAGTCTGATGTGAGGTGCATGCATGCTGTTGTGACCGTTATGACTTGCACTCTGCCTGAAACTGGCTTCTTGCCTGTGAGCATACCTATGCACAGGCAAAATATAGGATGTGTGCTGCACTTACCCTGTCAGGGTTTTCCAGATCTGCCATTGCAGTTCCCTCTGCAAGAAACTCAGGGTTGCTGAGGATTTCAAAGTGGACTGAAGGGTCAGAGCAGTTTCTCCTCAACACCTGTTCACAAGTCAACCAGTGTTAGTGTACCAACAGCCAGCACAGGTGATGTGCGCAGCTTTTCTATTAGTTGCCCATAATCATTCAGACAGCAGCATGCGGCATCAAGCTGCAACAGGCATCATGCAGAGGTCAGCACAACAGGCACGTCAGCATCAGGCATCAATATATACCTTTTCAATAGCCTCAGCAGTCTTGACTGGTACAGTTGACTTCTCAATGACAATCTTGCTGGTCTTGGAAACACTTGCAATCATACGAGCAGCCCCTTCCCAGTATGTCAGGTCTGCAGCCTTGCCAGCTCCAACACCACGTGTTTTGGTGGGAGTGTTGACACTGCAGACAAAGTCAACTTTGTCAAAAACCAATCCCCAGCCTGACCCAGCTGGACAGCCCCAGACAACCAGCCTCAAACTGTGCTTTTGGGGGGTCGCAAGACTCGAGGGCGGGACGCTGTCAGCAGCAACGTGATTGCGCCAAACTTTGCATAAGAGGCTGAGCAATTGCCTGAAAGCAAACTGCAAACTGGGGCGATGAGTGCCTCAGTGAACAGTGCTACAGGACGTCGGTAATACAACAGCAGCAGATCAACCAGCGGTCAGCGTATACAACCATGCACTGTCTATAACGACACAGCGTGCCGGTCCAGGTGTGTACGTAATCTACTACGCTAAGCAAGCAACCCGCGGAAGACTTGTATCCAAATACCTGACAAACACAAGATCGGCCTCGCCTACGTGCTTGTGAGTGTCTGTGCTGAAGAACAAATTGCGTCCCCTGCACTGCTTGACAACTTCGGTCAAACCCGGCTCATAGATGGGCAAAATGTCGCTGTTCCAGGCCTTGATCCTGGCTTCATTTATGTCGACCACGACGACTTCGATCTCGGGACATTTCAGTGCAATTTGCGCCATGGTCGGTCCGCCGACATATCCAGCTCCTATGCACGCGATTTTCATTGCAGCTTAACTATGGTACCAACCTAATCTTGCGTGTGATCAGAGCTGCGTTACAAAATGTGTAACACCCAGCTGCTTTCCGACGCTGTCGAAAGGGCGCGGCAAGTCAACGCCTTAGGGTTCTGCATTCAGGGGGAGGCAAATGGGCGGTCGACCTCCGCCCCGCTCCAGATGGCATGTGGTATCGCGTAAGAGGTTCTAGGCCTGAAGTTGGGAGCAGCTGTGAGTTTGTGGATCGCCAGCTGGGCCAAGAAGCACAACTGTGAAGTACAGACTTCGCTTTTGAAACATGCATTTCTGCATGAGGCCTGCTACCTAATCTGTCCATCGCATGCGTCACCAACGCCCTTTGCTGTCAGGGAGAGGTTGCCACAACCATTGACAACTGGGGTATATATAAGGACAGGCATATGTTTGCAAAATCGCACACCAGCTTCCAATCTTGCACAGACAAGCTACAAGCAGCTTCAACAGGCCTTCACACAGGAGAGTGAACCATGAGTGGGTACAATGTAGCGAACATTCCAGCATTGATGAGCGCTGCAAGATAGGATCATCTCAATGGGAGCGTGTTTGCAGTGCAGCATTTGTGTAGTCTGCAAACATACTGGATGCAGGGCCATAGTGGCCAAAACATGCAACTGTCAACAACACGTGTGCTGCATACGCATGTAAGTCTGAATTGGAAGTAGCAAAAGATTGCCAAGCAAGGAGGCAATTTTGCATGAGATTTGCATTGTGTCAAGAGCTTTCCACTGTGTTTGTGGAGCCGGCAGCAACCCAGATTTCATTGTGCCTATGTTGCAGGCGGTACGGTGGGTCATACTCAGCTGTGAAAACCAAGGTTTCATCAAATGTTTGCCCATCTGCTTTTAGGGTTTCTAATAGCTCTGTGGTCCTTGCTGCAATGACTTTGTCATCTGTCATTACGCCGCCGTACTGTGCCACATATATAACAGATGTTGGGACATCTGTAAAGATCACATCAGGGTTCTTCGGTGTAGGAGGCTTCTCCTGCATAACAAAAGTTGTCAAGCTGCTCATGTTAGCACAGAGACAAAATTGTATACTCAGCGGCAAAATCCGTATTTGCAGCTGTCAGTGCAGTGAACAGCTATTAACAGAACAGCACGGTGATTAGCAAAGCTGTGGCCAGAATCTGGCCAAAGCTTTGACAGATTAAATTTTCCACAAGGCCACATGTGGCTTGCTGATTCTACAGAATAAAGCGAGCTGGGTTGCTCGTAAAGCTGGTGTTGATGGAATCTGATTATAAGCAACAGCGCAATTCATCATTGGCCAACCTGGTACTTGTGTGGCAGAAAGAATGACACAAGAAAGTCACTCTTGCAGGCTGGTCCCTGGCCAGCGGTGGTTTGCACCGTAACAGGCGATGTCATAGCAACTTTGTGCCTCCCTTCATTATCTCCAGATATGTACTTGAAAAGGTCCTGGAGACAGGCAGGTGTCAACTGTATGATGTTAAGATTTTGGCAAACAAGCACCAAGTCAGTTTCACCTGAAAGCCTGCTGCAACTGCAGTCTGGTAAGATAGTCCTTCTGAGTGTGTAGACACCCACCGCGCTGCGACGCCACTATGGGTTGCTGCTCAAGGCCAAGTAGCTCAACATCACAACAACATAGCACTCAGTACCAGTTTGATATTTGCGAGTCTCGTACTCCTCAGTTTTGTTCAGCAGATCAAAACGTGGACATTCCAGGTCGTGGCAAAACCATGGTTTCTCTTGTTTCAAGCCATCTGAATTAGGCTGCAAAATGTCCCTTGCAAGGACAGTTGACGACGACGTCGCGAGTGCTAGCAGAAAGACCCACGCAGAGGACTTCATTGCCTATAGCTATCATCTGATGGGCCATATTGCTCACATAAGCAGTCAGTAGGGGCGGTACCGGTGTACAGATGCCCCTCATTGCATGCTGAGATATCTCTGCAAAAGCTGTGACGTGCGTCACTGCATTCCGGGCATTGTGCGTCAGGCGCAGTATTAGGCTGTCGAAGTCTCTCGTTGGGCTTCATCTGGTCGGTGTGTGGTCGAGCCCTTCCAATCTGTTACGATCGATCGTACGTATTCGGGTGTGTCAGCGGGACCTCATAGGCACGAAAAGTTAGACAAATTTCGGTTCATGAGCCTTACGACAAGAAAAGCAGCAACCCAAAATGTTGAACATGGAAGATGTTCCGCCACCAGGAACAGCTCTGGTTGAAGAGCTGGACAAGCGGTTGCTGGTGCAGCTACGAGATGGAAGAAAGCTCGTTGGCATTCTCAGATCCTTTGACCAGTTTGCCAATCTGGTGTTGGAAAAGGCTGCAGAAAGAATCATTGTCGGCAGTTTATATGCTGAGGTGCCACTGGGGCTGTATGTTGTGCGAGGGGAGAATGTTGTCTTGCTGGGAGAAATTGACGAAACAAAAGATCCACCATCCTTGCTGAGGCAAGTGACAGAGTCAGAGATCAAGCAAGCACAGAAAGGAGAGGCAGAAGCTGACAAGATAAAGTCCACTATGAAAGCACGCATGAACTTCCTGAATGACTTTGACTAGAGGTTGCATTACACTCTGCTCTTGTTGCACTGACTTCTTGCTTGTTACTGAAGCCCTTGAAACCAGAGACATTTTATCCTCTGTCGGCAATTAGGTCTTTCAACACTAGTGTTAGCAAGACCATTTTTTGGCTGGAAGTAGCTAAATTTTCTCCCAATATTGTTGTGGGACATCTAGTGTTACCAGTCCTGCATGTGGCGTATACAAGCCTGCAAGCACCTTTGAACCAAATGAACCAGGACCTTGATATCTAGCTAGTTATCTACCTTTGTGACAGCTGTGTTGAGCTTAACACCACTTTGGATTATCTTGTGTCAACAGCAGATAGGCATTTTATCTGGCAAATTTGCTTCAAGAGACTCACATATATGCATGGCATATGCATTTACTGCTTGGCATGCATCAGACCATGCTGCAGGCAGCCTGTATGGCCATTGACATCAACACCAATGTTAGCAACATGCTTGTGCACACACTTGTTTCGTTCATGCTCCTAAGAATCATGCAGAGCAAGTTGCTATTTTATACAGCAACTACGGAAGTAGCATATGCATGACAAAAGTTGCCTTGCTCAAAATTAACATGAGTATCGGCTCATGTCGAGCATTGCTTTACACAAAGATCAATTGGGTGCTCAAATTCAGCACAAAAGGCTCTAAAAGCAAGCGAGCCAGTAGGTAAAACGTCACGCCCAGCCCAATTGAAATAGGCAAGGCTGGCAAGGCTTTTCTGAACAGGGCAAGCAGCAGCAGCGTCGTCCCTAGGCCAGCCATCACAGCCAGATATGACACCAGTGCCGTCAGCATGTCATACATTGCGGCGCGTCCAACCAGCACACTATAAAAGATGAAGTCACCCAAACCAAGCTTAATTGCATTCGGCAAGTAGTTTTCACTGCCTTCTGAACCCTCCTGCTCAACATTTTGCTGATGCCTGTCAGCAGCTGGCCTGCTCTGCTGATGCTGGTGGTTGCTGGGGTTGATCTCTAGCATGCTTGCTGCATCCAGGGGTGGGACAAACCCAACATGATCAGCTGATGCATGACCATGAGCGGCAGTAAAGCTTGAAGACTCCTGACCTGTGAGGAGAGGCTGTTGTGACTGCTCCCCTTCTCCAGTATCACCTTCAGGTGGTGTTTCTTGTTCCAATGGAGCTAGTGGTTGCAGTCCTGCAGAAGGCAACATAGCAGGGTAGGGATGCCTGGTGATGTGATTCAATGGTGTGCTGATCTATGGATCTATGGACAAAAGGGCAGCCCAGACATTGCATAGCTGTTCTCACACCAAGACACACTGCACATGTAATGGACACAATACAGGTGTCAAAGTCCCAGCATTGAAATGGTCATCTGACGTGGGATTCCAGTGTACTGCATGCAACCTGACAGACAGCAGGTACAGCAAGAGAAGTTGGCTTTCAAACTGTAGAGGAGCTGGAGGGACACGGCACCAAGGCACACCTGTGATTGCCTCTGCAGCAAGTTGAGTAGACCTTGCAGGCTCTCCGCTAGCGCCCTGTGCGATGATGCCCCCTGTTGTGGCCCTGCCCCGGTCATCTGATGGGCTGCCCTCAGCCCCATCTGCTTCAGGCCTCTCTGCAGGATTGAAAGCCACTCTTATACACAATGTCTCTGTGTTGGCCACAGGAGTTGAATGATTTGTGGGTTGGGTTGTTGTTCTGAGGCTGGCAAAGGTTGACCTGCAATGCCAGGAGAGCTAGCCAATGGACACAACATGCAGCAAGACTCTGCAGCATTTTGCCGCAAGCTCAGCTGATCACTCACATGTCCCCTGGACAATCATCTGCAGGTCTGTGTGCGCACCGCTTCAACCTAATTCTCAAGCAATCTTACGCCTGACAATTGCGCCTATAAAAGTCTTCAGCGCACATCCTGGCACGTGTCACTGCTGTGCATTGTTGAGGACTGCCTGCTTTCTGTCACCTGGACTGTCATTGCTAGTCTGAGCTATGGTGACTTGATGCAGTGCTGCAGAGGAGGCGTCATCCAGGTGAGCGTTCACACTTGTGCCTGGCTGGCGCTGATGCCTTCTGTTGTGCGGCAGCCTTCTGGGCTGGCCTGTTGAGCGAGCCTCATACACCAAGGCAGGAATGTCCTCATCACGCTCCTGTGCAAGCTCTACCAGAACCTACCCAGGCAGTCACAACACGTTGCTTCCACAGAGCTTGCACTTGCTGCCGTGAAAACTCTCAAGGCTGACATTCGATTGCTGGTGGCACATGTGCATGAGTAGCAGGGCGCAATTCAGGTCCGCCGCAGGAAAGTCTCAGATCTTGCACAGAATCTCATGCAAGGGTTTCTGTCAGAAGTTACATGCTCAAAGCAGACCACAGCATGATGTGGATGCTGTGCAGTTGTAGCTGCTGATGCATCAGGGCTGACAGCTGCCGTGCATCTGCAGCAAGCTCACTTTCAATGGTCCATGGGGTGTGAGCACAGCGCACAAGTCGTACAGAGCCATGGCTATCAGCATCACCCAGGTGCTCCATTCTGGGATGAAAGTGAACATGTATGCGGTGACCACGCCTGTGACCACCAGATAGCCCTGCTTCATGAGGATGGGAGCAGGCCAGAAGAACAGGGCTGTCACACCCACCACCTGCAGAGAGGCTGCATTTCACAAAAGTGTTTGATTTTCACTCAATGGCAGCTGCACGAAGCTAGCCGGGCTAACATGATCCCTTGTGACTCACAGCACAAGATATTTTGAGCTGCGTACTGTTTTCAGCAGGATTGTGTACTATGGCAGAGGCAAGCAAGTCTGCTACAGATTATGGATTATCACAGCGACCAGTGACATGGTATGAACATTCATTATAATAGGATGGTCAAGGTACATACCAGAGCAAAATGCGTCAGTCAGTGTCTATACAACCTTGCAATGTTCACAAGCAACTTTCCGGACAGCGCAGGGAGGATGCATGGGGGGAATGTGCACCGAGAAGTTGTAAAGCATGAAGCTGAAGGAGAAAGCATCCAGTGGGATCTGAAACTTGACCAGCAGCTGTAGCATAATAATGCCCACCAGGACAAAGAATATGCTGAAGCCCGCAAACGCCATGTAGGCATAGATTGCCTTGGTGTACTGCAGTGACAGCAGGGCATTGGATACAGCAATGTTGCATGCACAGCATCAGATTGTAAGGCACAACAATGCTTTGAAAGCTAAATCTCTTGAAAGCCCACCCCATACTTGAAGAGAAGCACAAGCACGAATGTCATCAAGGCAATCACGCCGACAAAGATTGCAGCATTAACAATTGAGCCAGTGATTTTCTCTGCAGTTGAATCGTCCCCCTGCGGCAAGCAATGGCATCTTGATTTGCACGACCGAGATCAGAGCCAGGCGAACAGCGAGAGCTGTGGGGTTGTAGGGCCCTCGTACCTGCTCTTTGTAATACGCTGAAGCAATGTACACAGACGTTCCAGCGTTGTCGCCCGTCGGATTCAGCAGTCTTACTAGCGCAACAGTTAGAGCCATGCATAAGGACACTGGCGACACTATGCCAGTGACCTCCTCACCCAACCTATCTAACACGCTTTCCACCATGAATTACGGATGCTGCAGCGGGGTGTGTGAGGTGTGCTGCAAATAACTGGCGAAGCCGAAGGTAATGCATGCAAATGGAACACATGTGTTGTTGCGATACATTCTTGGCACATTTCAACCTGAGATTCTTCAGGTCAAGCCAGCTGACAACAAAGTTTACTGTGTTAAACCTTCGACAGCAAATATAACAATAAGAACACAGAAATGCAGATGAGTTGCTAGCCAGCAGTTTTGGAGGACAGCATCTGCTAGCTTGCATAGCGCTCAAATTCCATAAAATCATCTCTGCTACACATGACGCACGGTTGATTATTTTATCGTACACTCAGTCTGGTCATGGTTCAATGCAAAGCAGATTCTGCATGAGGTTTGGGAACCTTACATGTTTCCGGCCCAGCCGCACTGGCTGTGCTAAACTGACAAAAAGACAATGCCTTGTGCTGGGATGGGCCTGATCAAACTGCTAATATTGCGCCTTCGTGTGCAGAGATGATGTCATAGCAGACAGGTGAGACCAGGTCCACTGCCATTGAAGAATTGCCCTGACCACTGGTGACCCTTAGCATCTGTATAGACGCCCTGTCCATGCATGCGGTTGTGCTCCCACAACCCCTGCATGAGAGAGAGAGAGATTTTCACATTTACATTCAATGTCCACCCTACAGGTCTGATGGATGTGCCAGTCAGATTTGTCTGCAGGTAATGATGATATGTCTTTTGACTCTTAGCATGGCACACAAGAAGATTGGCTATGATAGCATAGTCCCTGTTGGGGATGTGTTGTCATGTAGTGTGCAATGTAGATTACTGAATCCTCATACTAGTATGACCTGGTGTGCCAATGCGTAGTCTGCTACAGCAAGTATGACAGCGTCAACTGACACGTGCACTGCTCACAGCAGCTTCGCCTGGTTTTGAGGGATGTAGCCATGGTGAGCAGTGCTTACTGATCAGACGCGTACTGACTTGGCTTGTACCTCATAATGTCTTCCATCAGGCCAAGAGAATGTGCCTGTGCCGTGATACTCACTGTTGTCCCATTGCCCGTCATATGTTGTGCCGCTGGCATATATGAATTTGCCTGTGCCATGCATCCTGTCCTTGTTCCATTCACCTGAGTACTTGTACTTGCCGTCCATGTACAGACCTGCAGTATTCATGACAATGTTCATGTGTGCTGAGTTGAGACATACATATGGTTTGGATAGGCTGCAAACTTGCTGATAGTAGGCTAGGTGATGTGGGCGTTTTTGATTCAAGAACACTTCTGGCCAATCACTGCCTTTCCAGCTACCAAGCACCTTTGCCGTGTCGCATGATCTGCACAGCGTCCAGCTGATCAGATGCTGCAGCTGCGGCAGCTGCTGCTGCTGCTGCAGCTTTGGCATCTGCAGGCTTCACCTCTGCAGCTTCGTCCTTGACTGAAGGGACTTTCATCCACTCACCTTCATAGGTAACGCCGTTCTTGAAGTAAAACTTGCCTGAGCCTGTTTGTGGAGGAGGCTGCGAGCAGAACAAACGGTGAGTGCAACATGTTTTGATGACGGGACTGGCTGACAGTTCTGGACACTCACCGGAGGAGTGTCTTCTACCTTGCCCTTGCCCGCAGGCTTTGGAGGCATTGCTGCCTTGCCCAGTGGTTGATAACGACACTATACCATCGCAATTGATGTTCAGCTTGGGAAAAGTAATTAGCACCAAAACCCTGGTTCGACCCTTGCAGCCATGCTCCGAAAGGGTGCAGGAGATGAAACGTCTTCTACGTCAAGTAGCACAGTTCTGCGCAAGTAGCGCATCGCATAGCGAAGCCAACCCCCTCAATTTGTGCAGAATCATTGGTTCAGCTGTTACTGTTAAAGATCAGTACCCAGGCGCCCGTCGAACGCAACAATGGCCGCTGAAGAGGCTGGCAAGACAAGCAAACACGAGAAGAAGCAAAGTCAGCGGGGTCCTGCTGTCATCGATGCTCGTTTTGAAGCTGCACAGTGGGACCCACGTTTTCAGCGATTTCCAAAGGCCAAACGGCATGTCGAAATAGACAAGCGTTTCGAGGGTAAGTAGCACTTGACTGCTCTACAGCATCTACAAACAGCTCTGTGTGCCATTTGATCCGCCTTCAAGGTTTGACCTTCTGCTTGCAGGTATGTTTAGCAAGCCAGAGTTTCAGCAACACAGTACAGTTGACAAACGTGGGCGTAAAGTGGCAAATCGCAAGAACCAAGAGAACATGCGCAAGTACTACAAACTCAAGGATGAGGTATGCTGCAGCATACTTTGTTGGTGTTCATGCTGTTTCCACCCTCAGTCACCAGCTACTCAAGCCTGCCGTTGGGCAAGATCACATAGATTGAAAGGCACGCCAACACAGTCTACTGTTGTTTTTGCAGACCTGCATTGCTACTTTGCTGCTGTCATGGTGCTTAAGGTTGTTCCTGTGAACCGCTCTTGCCTCACCAAAACACCACTCAAACCTCGCAACTCAGACCACCAAAGCCTACGGCAACCGTAGCAACATCTCACGAACTCTGCCACCCCTTACAACACTTTTGCTGCAATGTCCAGGATGCATGGCGTAAAGATGCAGCAGACCCCAGCTTGCCGCCTGAAGCACCAGAGCAAGCTGCTGGTGGCAGCATGCAGGGGGCAGACACAAACGCTGCTGCAGGCAGTAAGAAGCTCAACAAGGTCAAGGCCAAGCACAGCGCTTCAACAGATGCCCATGTCAGCAGACCTGATGGGCAACCTGATAGCGGTGCCACCTTAGCTGCAAGAGCGCAGGGTGAGCAAAGTCTCTTGTTCGGTTACTCTTGTCATCAGATCCGCGTCATGTGGTAACACAGCTGCAGACAACATGCTATTGTTGCACTTCCACTTGCTGTGCTGCTCAACAAAGCCATGACCAGGTCCTGTCACTGCTGTTCTGGCTGACTGTTGCACAAAGCTTCAGTTGCGTAATGCTGCTGACATCGCAAATTGTTTGCCCCTAAGGTGAAGACGCTGTCAGCAGTCAAGAAGAGGAGGCAGAGGAGGATGAAGTAGAGCATGCTGAGGACCTTGTAGACCAGCGCTGGGCCCGCGCCAGGTGTGCCCCTCATCTCCTGCGACTGGTGACCACTTGCTACACAGCCCAGCATGTTGGCATGCAGGCCTTCGGCTGTGCGCTTGCCAGTCATGTATTCTCGATACCTGAGGCGAATGCACCCAAAACGCTTTGTAACAAGCTCATGGAAGCTCTGTAAAAGATTAAAACCTACTGGCAGTCGGCATGATGACCAATGCTCAATTTGGATGTGGGCACGACATTAGCGGGGCACACATCTTCGTGCTTAGCTGCGTCATTCCAGGCACTGCTCCTCGGAAGTAAACCTGTCGCACTGGCCCTGCCAGACTGAAGTCATGCTGTTTTGTCATCTGTCAAGTTGGTGCTGCAATCTCCTCGCTGATGTTGAATGCCATATCACACCATGCTGGTCATGACTCACTCGTAAGCTCTACCGATGCAGCATCTATACCATCACTGGCTTATTCAGGAGTGCTTGTTTGCAGAGGCTTACTGGGTGATAGCAGCAGTGAAGAGGAGGATGATGTCGCAGCGGAGCTTGCCGCAGAAAGTGACCAGGTGAGGCAATCCTGGCTCACATTTGTGCTTCGCTTGGCTCAGTGTCTCAAAGCGTGGCGCACAGTATGAGAAGCATATTTTCCACAGAGTAGGGGCACTATAAATGTGCTTAGAATTCAGTGTGCCACCCTCATAGTGGATCTCCGATATGCACCCTAGGTCCATTGTAACAGCAGCAACTTGTCACCATGTACAGGGGTGTCACACGCTCACTTACTTTTGTCTTTAACAGCCTCAAACTGCTTCTATGTACAGCACAACCCCGTGCCTTTATACCTCAGTTGATGACATCCATGACGCTATGCACCATCTCGCTGTGATGCTGCAAAGCCACAAGAAACTTGCTACTTCTCTCAAAAATTGTGTCTTTGCGGTAGGATGAAGCCTTGGTAGGAGAATGGGGAGTAGGTGCCATGGCAGCCAATCCTGATGAGCACATTCCAGATTCAGACGAGACTCACAGACTGGCCATTGTGGACCTTGACTGGGACAAGATTCGTGCTGTGGACCTGCTGGCTGTGCTGCGCTCCTTCCTGGGCAAGGGGCAAAGCATCAGCGGGGTCACTGTCTACCCGTCTGACTTCGGCCTGCAGAAGATGAAAGAGGAAGCAGCTGTTGGTCCTCAGGTTGGTGTCCCTCCCACACTTTAATTGCTCATGCACTCTGCCTGTGTATGCTATTCAGGCATTGGTCCTGTGCATACTGTTCATACGGTGCATCTGTGCATGCTGTTCAGGCAGGCATTAGTCCTGTGCATGCTGTTTGTGCACTGTACCTGTGCATATTATGTGTGGACTGTGTCTGTGCATGGATGATGATGCCAACAGACTGCGACTGCCCCGTTGCCATAGCTATGGATGCATTGTACCTGCGAAATGCTGTCCAGGGGTAGTCTGCCCATGCTGCTGTGAGAGTTACCAGCTTTCTGCTTTCGTCGTGGTCAGAGTATGGTGTGTTTAGCAAGGAGGTTCAGTTCACTTCAGCACCCTTGTGTTGCAAAGGCTGTGGCAAATGCAAAGGGTGTGCTGCTGTACAGATGTACTTGACAGCACAAACAGCATCAAACCCATCTTGACACAGTTCACATTGCTATCTTGATGTTGTGCATGTCAGGTGATGTTGGCGCTTTGGAGCCTTTCTGCTTCTAATACATAAGTGTATGTTGCAGAGCATATTTGGCAAGACTGTCATAAATGGCAATGAAGATAAGGGTGCCGGCAGCAGACTTGCTGCCAAGGGTGGGAGCATGTGTGACTCTGAGAGTGGAGAAGAGCACAAAGAAGCAGAGGACGCCGCTGAGCTTGATGCTGCTGTGCTTGAGGCAGCTGCTGAGTTGAGTGATGATAGTCTCGATGATGGCGCAGAGCTTCAAGAGGTGATACCAATCTTGCTGCTTTTCTTCATTGATAAGTTGTGTGCTCCCAGGTGGCACCCGTACTAAGCTAGCTTTTGCATCGCCCAGTGTGTTGAATGACAGGAGCTTTGACCGTGTTATGCCTGCCGTCTGCATGACCGCCGCTTGTTGAGTATAATACAGTCATACCAAACGTATCACACCAGTCTGGAGTTTACTATCAAGTGCGCTCTGACCTATGGTCATACTGGCACAGTGCCTTTGTGCCATGATCATTTCGTATTATGAGGTATTGTACTGTTTGATGTGTCATACGACTGTTGCTTCTTGCTGATCCATGCAGGATGATGAGGCATCATCATCTGATGACTCTGGCAATGAAGTAGACCAACGCAGGCTGCAGCTGTACGAGAGGTCGCGACTGCGATATTACTATGCTGTGGTGGATTGCCAGGATGTGCGTACTGCTGCTCATCTGTATGCAGAATGCGACGGCATTGAGTTCCTGAGGTCTGCCTGCAAGCTGGACATGCGCTTTGTGCCTGATGAGCAGGTATGCACCCATAACCTCTTCATTCATCCCTGCCTTTTGTGCCCATTTCATTGTGTTGACTGATGCTCGTGTCTTAGGTCTGCTGCCCAGCAGAGCCATTTCAAATATCCAACATTTGTAGACATACCTCTCTGCATCGCATGTTTGTGCATTGCTTGAACATCATCAGCTGAGAGTTTTTTTTGGTGCAAATGAACTGCTGACAGCATTTGCCTACTGCACAAGTGGTGCTTCATGACAATGCTGTGCTACAGCAGACAGGTCTGCAGACTGCTGACTCTAGATCTACATTTTAAGGTCAGACCCACTCTGTGCAGATCTCTGGACTGTACAGATTCACTGCTGGATATGGGAACACTTGCTGCCCCAGCCCTCAGGTTGCACTTTGCATCTGCTGCAGAGCTTTGTGAAGAGACAAGTCCGAGACACGGCAGAGGAGGTGCCGCGTGACTATGCACCACCAGACTTTACCACAGCTGCATTGCAGCACACCAACGTGAAGCTAACATGGGACGCTGATGATGACACACGCAAGAAGGCCCTGCGAAAGAAAATGACAGAAGACAGCATCAGAGACGATGACTTCAAGGTTAGCTTTGCAGCTGAGCGTCCTGTGGCTTCTGCATCCACTGTTGTAGAGCTCATGTTTAGGGTGATAAACAGTTTGAACATGTCTGTGTGTCCAAAAAATGAGCTCTATCAACCTTGGCGTCCACTTGTGTTTGATGACAAGCAAGGACACTCCACAAAGTGCTCTTGAAGCACCTCATCTGAACAGGCTATTGCGCAATCCCATCAATGGCGACAGCCTCCAAGAACAGGATGTGTGCTAGGTCAATCGGCTGCTGCTACAACACCCTTCTATCTGTTGTCAAGGGCTGAGACACAGGAAGTCTTCTGGCCTGAAAACAATACTGGAGGGCTGGACCCAAAATTAGTACTTCATTGCATGCATTCAGACCTGTGCTTGCAGTCTGAACTTGCGCCTGTGATGCATACCATCACAGCTGTTTGCTGGAGAACAATGTGCACAGACATGATATGGTCTTGCACAGCCAACAGACTTTGGAGAGCAAACCACATAAATCAGCACAGGAGACAGCGACATCACAGCATGACGAGCATCACCCTTGCTTGTCACCAAACATCAGGTTGTGCTGATGACATCTGGTGATGTGGCTGATGCATTTCCCAGCCTTGTAGACTGACATGGACATCCCTACTCTGCAACAGGCATACTTGGCTAGCAGCTCTGAGGAGTCAGCCGGTGAAGAAGACGCAGCTGCACTTAGAGACAGGTACAGGTCGCTGTTGCTGGCCAACACCAAGGGAGAGGATGCCAGGACAGGGGGGGCCAAGGGGCGCACTTGGGGTGGGGCCGCCTCAGGCAGTGACCAGGACTCTGACAGTCAGGCTGCCGGAGACAGCGAAGGTGAAGCAGAGGTATGCATGTTTGCTGGAAGAATGCGACGCATCATGCTGTGCAGTATACGGAGGTGATGGTTTGCAGTCAGGATACAAAGGCCTGGGCTTGCTGTCACAGCAGCCATGTTCCAGGCAGACAACTCGCACATGCAGTGTGGGTGTTCATCCTGATGACAAACGAGAGAGACAGAAAGATATGCTCTGCTCACTGTTGACATGCTTAGCTGTGCTGGAACGTCAATCATCATGGAAACTTGCACAGCAGAGGGGCCATGCTCTCACAGTTTGTGCGTGGAACAACTACCCCTTCTTGCTTGCTGTCTTGGACCTGACACCAAGAATGTGGACAAATAGACAGCATGACTACATAGACACATCCTGGCTGCCGCTAACAAACAGGCGTCTGGTGCAGGCAAGAGGCAAGAGGAAGAGAGCAGGGAAGGACATGGACATGGAGGTGACTTTCACTCCAGGCCTGGAGGGGCTGGGGGCCCGCCTGCTGGCCCAGAGGAGGGAAGCCAGTCAGCGCAAGGGAGACACTGTGTGGGAAGCCTATTTGAGAAGGCAGAAGTAAGCTCTTGCCCTTGCAGCTGACCATGCTTCATATGCTCAACCTACCCAACTCATTTGGACCAATCACCACTCCATGTGCAAATTTGCAAAGCCAAAGTACAATGACTCCACCACAGCGTTTTTGACACGTGTGTCTGTGCATGCAATGCCTTGTCACAATCATGTCATGACTAATGTTTCATACTTGCTATGTTGTGTGGGCACAATAGAGCTCTTTCAGTAACATCAGACGGCAGTTGCTGCTACCGGACGGTTGCATGGGCATAGACCTGCCAAAACAGGTGTCATTCAGCGCATCATGCAGAACTTTGCTGGCTGCACCTCAAACACCTGCATGGCTTTTGGAACATGTGCACATGCAGATCTTGCCCACAGCTTTGCAAGCATGCTCTGTTAAGACCTCCGTGTGTGCCGATGTCTCCTTTAAGTGCTTACAAAAGGGCAACACAGGCAAAGCTGGTGCCTGATGCGCTGCAGAGCTGGCATATGCAGCTCTCCTGATGTGTGCAGGGCTGGCTCGGTTACTTGCAAGTGACCTCAGTACTAGGCAAGACTGATGCTTTGGTGATTGTGCACCGCAGGGAGAAGAAGCTGGCGGCCAAGGCTCAGGGGCGGCGCCATGCCAGCTCAGACGAGGATGAGTCAGAGGATGAAGCTGGTGAGGAAGCAGAAGCAGGCAGTGACGGGGAGCAGGACCCATTCTTCCAACATGAAGACAACCCCTTTGATGACCCCTTCTTCAGGGTATGGCCCTCACCCTCGCTCCATCTTTCTGTGCTATTGATCTGTCTGTGCCATTGTACTGGAGAGATGTCTGCATTTTCTATTGTTGTACAGGCTGGCGTAATGATCCTATACTCAGCTGTTGTCACCGTGCCTTTCTACAAACGCAGGTCAAGTCAATGAGCTGCAAAGGATGTCCTGCTGTAAATGCATGCTTCAGCAATGCAAGCTGTCCAATGACTGTGTGTACGTGGGCAGACAAGTGATGACACATCAATGAATGCATGGGTGAAGAAATCAAATTGACTATGATGGTGTACATGCAGGACAGCAAAGATGGTTCTGAGGCACCTCCAGCTGATGCCAAAAAAGGCAAGGTCTCCCAAAAGGCAGCTGGCAAAGCCGCTGGCAAAGCAGCTACCGGTGCAGCTGCCTCCAAGGCTGAAAAGGCAGCTGAGCAGCAGCGACAGGCGCAGCTGGAGTTACTCATGATGGATGACAGTGCTCTCCAGGATGTTGCACGACTTGGTGAGCTCAGTCTGCTGTTGCTTGTTCATTCAAGCCTTTCTCAGCTGCTGTGAGGCTGTGTACAACAAGTGTCAAGCTACAATGGCTGTGCTTATGAACTGCATTAAGACACAGCAAGCATTGTCGATTTGCCAGCTGCCATGCCAGGAGGTGCTCTGCACATGCAGCTGTTGCATGATCACATAGCTTGATGACATAGCAGGGGCTTGAGTGACCCAAAGTGTCGCAGATCTCTGTGGCATGGTGTGCAATTCACACAGTCCACTCTGTACAAAGTGGTTAAGATGGTTTCAGCTTGCTTGTGTGCATTTCAAGTGCAGGTGGTGACCTGGCGCCAGCTGTACAAGAAGCAGATGAGCAGATAGGCAAGAAGGGCAAGCAGAAGGTGTCTCGCAAGGAGCGCCTGCAGAGGAAGCGGGACCAGAAGCGTGCTGAAAGGCAGGCTGGCAGTGATGACGAAGACGTTAATCAGGGTGAGTGTGGGCCAAGAGCCGGTCCATATCACTGCGTCTCACAGTAAAGCACAGTGGAACTGACACTTGTACCCCTTGTTGTTCTAAGGAGTGCAAAGGGTGGTTACCTCTACATTCTTGCAGAGGTACACCACGCAGCAGATGCCTGTCATGCTGTAAGTAGGTATGAGACAAAACAGTCTGTGAATAGCCCCCCATGTTGGATCCTTCCATGGAATGCTGTATGGAGTGTGTACATTAGTGTCAGTACTGACAAGGGTTGCACACCAGGTAATGTGATCTCTGTCGTTGTTGTAGTCAACAGACAGATTCACGCTGACAAAGTGTGCCTGTTCACTTGCTGTAGGCAAGGGTTTCCAGCCAGACCTACAAGACCCCCGCTTCAAGTCTCTCTTCACATCAGCAGATTATGCGCTTGATCCTACAGACCCTCGCTTTCAACAGATTGATGGCTCTAAAAGCATTGCTAAGGAGGTGGCAACGCAGCGAAAGCACCAGGTAGAGCATGAGCCTGCTGTTGTGAAAGCTGCACAGTCTTCTGGTCACCTTATACAAGAGGCCAAGACCAATTCTCCCAACGAGCATGCTGGCGCTCCAGTGGCTGATGATTCTACACAGCTCAAGTCTATGATTGCTTCGCTGAAAAGCAAGTCAAACAAAGCAGGATGCAAAATGGCAAGTGACGCTTTGAAAAGCAGTGATGCTAGGTTGAAGAAAGCAAAGAAAATGCAGCGAGTTGCCTGAAGTTATGTACAGACTCAGGCGTCGCACGGCTTGTTGTCAAGTCGAGCCAAGTGTTTTTTAGACCAGGCATAGATCCCTTCAATTCATTCCGCAACAAGCAGTAGCTCTTTCATGACATAGGTTGATGACAGTTTCGGTCACTTTGGCCATTTGCCCTCACAACCTAAAAGGTCAGATTTGTGAGTTGCCACATCAGTTGACTCGGCTGTCTAGCAATAAACTAGGCTATAAACTATAGCTATCAGCAAAAAGAACAAGCCTAAAATCAACGCCTAGTCAACGCCCAGTTAGGCAAATATATATATAAGCATATATTGGCTATAGTGGTGTACACAACAGCCAGGGAGCTCGGTGTGCTAGCAAAGTTGTATGACCAAGCTTTGCTGGCACCAAGCTTTGCTGGCACCTTTAGGACATTGACCTGTCTGCGGCACCTCTAAGGACGGTGAAGCACCAATTTGCAGCAGCTATCGTCTAGTAGACAGGACAGATAATGACTGACTGCCGGCACTTCCAGTGGTGAGAATCTATCTGCGTTGACTAATGCAGCCGCTCTTGACCTAATGATCATAAGTGTTTCTGACCTAAAGCTGCGGATCATCCAACCGGCCGATGCAGAAAGCGCGTCCGTGTACTAGCCGCGTCGCAAGGCAATGGGAAACGTGCTGGCCATAAACGTCACTCAGTTGACAGGTGTGAGTTGTACACTCTTGTGCTGTGACGCCAGCCAGGATCGAGAGCTTTTTGCTTGCAGAAGTTGACTGTCGTCGTCGACAAAATCAGCAAACAGAATGGCTTGCATGTAGTGATAAGTTCGCTGGAACTCCCCTGATGATGTGTGCTTCTGCGGGATGATGTGTGGCCTTTCCTTCTTGACTTTGATCTGATGCACTGAGCTAACGTTAGTTTCTGTGACAGGTTGCGACATTTGCATCGAGAGCGCTTTCGCTGTTCAATGCCACAAATGTAGTTTCTTTGAGGGTTGCCAGCTGAAATGCACCACTTGCCAGGACAGCGCTGGACGCGTTGGGTATCCTGACCTGTTCTCAACACCACCTGGTGGTTGTCTTCTTCAAAGCAACGACGACTATCAGCTGGAATGCCGTCCAGGATCCGAAGGAACTTGCAGTGAGCATTCGTCCCTCGAACATACCACTGACAGTGCATTTTCCTGCTGTCACACCAGTATGCCACCTTGATGTATGTTGTTAGCATTTTTCCCTACTCAGGTTCTTCCATATTCAGGGAGCGCGTTTGAGTTGATACATATCATGATGCACCTGCACAATGCCAAGTGTGTTCACTAGCGTGCCCATGTGACCGACTCGCTACTGCACATAGCGGCCCTGCAATTTGCCAGCGTTGCTTTGTGACTAGTACTGTGCTTGCCAGTTTTGGACTGATCAGGGGTTGCCACATGACTTGTGCTCACCTGTGCTTTGCACAACCACTGTGATTGCACTAGACTGTCCAAAGCTTGGCAGTAGCCATCAAGCCCTGCAAAACTCCCAATGTATAGGCTGGACAGGCCGTTGTTGCACATCACCATAGCTTTGCTTGGTAAGCATGCCAAGCGTTTGAAGTGCCTTACATGCCATTGCCATGAGTTCTATAGTTTTGTAACCTGCGCAGGGGCAGACAAGCCAATCCCTGGTCCAGTCCCCGGTCCACCTGGAATAGGTTGGCACATCATCAAACAGCCATGCTCATTTGTTGTGATGCTTACATGGCTTTGCTGAAGCACTCAGATTACTCATCTTAGGATGTTGCTTCATGTCTGGCACCCAATTCCTCAATGACTCAACAACGCAGGTCTTGCAACACTGTTGCTGCAATGAGTAGCAAACACAGCAGACAAACACATGCATGATATGCAACATGACCTTGCATACACCATACAATGCAGCTATGCACTCAGACGATTGCTGTGTAACAGGCTGCCAGGTCTGCCCGGACAGTGACTTCGTAGGTTCATGTAATGATTGTGATGTGGACGGCTGTCAGCTGACCTGTGAAAGCTGCCGAGACAGTGACAGCAACTTTTCCGCGCCCGCTCCATTCACCATTCCAGCTGGTGGTTGTGTCATCCAAAACAGCAATACACAGCTGAGATGTATGCCCTATACTGTAGGCGAATGTCCTTCAGGTAGCAAGCCTTGATTTATCCCTGTGACAGCTTGAACTCTAGCCTCCAAATGATACATTTACCCTCATCTGTTGTGCCTCATACGCTGTGCTTTGCATGTCAGCAATGTGTCTCTGCTTTGCGCGAGTGATCTTGGACAGCATCAGGAAATCAGATGCCAGAACAATCCCACATCAGTGTTGTGCGCCCCAAGCTGCAAGATGCGACTGTCCATGCCTTTGCTGCTTGGTCCTGTGCGTGACAGCCGAATGATGGCCTATGCTGACATGTCACAGGCAACACAACGGTCATATTACCTGAGCTGCAAACGGAGTCACGGCACTTTGCAAGCTGGAAAACAGGCCTTGCTGTGGTGGGTGGTGTGGCGGGTCTCCTCCTCATTGCAATATTGACTTTTCTGTTGTTGAAGCGCAGGAGGCAGAAGCAGCTTTTGGGTCTGAAGGTAAGCCGGAATATTTGTCTCGCAGCACACTTTTGTGACGCCCATCTGCTGTGTGAAGTTTTGTAGGGCATTGTTGGTCTCTCAACACACTGCTGTATTGCTTATGTTGCATGTGCCACCATGGGGGCAACAGGCTGCGCCTGTCTGTGTGACTCATGCTGCCAATCTGAGCCAAACTTTTGACAGCGTGAAATCACATCGAGTCTGACTCAGCATGCCGCTGATCTTTGATCCTGTAATGCCCCAGCTTCATTCCTAAGCAATCATTGCTTGCAGAGAGACTCTTCAGCCTTCAAACCTGCGTTGATAAAGGTTTTGAGACACCACAAGGAGTGTCTATTGCTTGTGTCCTGCAGAGAGAGTCAACATCCACATTGATAGGATCAAGCGACACCTCTGACAGCCGTGAATCCAGGTTTTTCAATCCTATGGTGCCTCAAGAGAGCTTGCGCACCCGTCTATCTTCAGGCTTTCAGTCCTTTCTGGTTGTTCTCCATCTTGCAACTTCTCATGCAAATGTACACTACGCCTTGGATTCAGACTCTGGGAGCAAGTCTGGGCTTGAGCTAGGTGCAGTCGCTGAGCGCAAGGCGCATACTAGGATTGTGCATGCTTCTATCATCGATAAAGATGCGATTGGTATTTGCAAATCAGCAAATGGGGAGGATTGGTTACTTGGCATGGGCTCATATGGGATGGTGAGACCTGATGCCCTGCACCCCTACAAGTCCAAGCGCGGTCAATGCAGTCAGCTGTAATTAAACTCTTGTATATGCCCGCCTGCCTGAAACCATTTGCCCTTGAATGTTTGCCTCTGTCTGTCCTTGCCTGTCTGCCTGCCTGCCCCAACCTACCTGCTTTTGCCAGCTATTACCTGTTCTTGCCTATTTGTCCCTGCCTGCCTGCCCTTGCCTCCCAGCCACTGCCTGCCTATTGCCTACCCTCATACCCTTGCCCTTACTACTACCCCTACCTAACCCTCTTCTTGGCCCTACCCCCATCGACACCCCTGCCCCTACCCCCACTCTACCCTACCCCTATCCCTACCCCTACCCCTACTCCTACCCCTACTTAAGCCTTTTCCTACTCCTGCTTCTGCCCCTAACCGTACCTATACTGCTACCCTTGCCCCTGCCCATAACCCTACCACTACTGGTTTCTACTGTTGCCCTTACTGCCCTCTTGACTGCTCATGGCCCGCCCTGCTTGCTGGTCTCTCAGTCCAGTCCTGTTATGAGAATGCACATTTGCAGGTGCGTAGCGGCGTTGCCCATTTAGTCACATCTCTGAGCGCATAATTGTAGGTGTACAAGGCCAAGATGGGCCAGCTGGATGTTGCTGTGAAGACCATCCACAGACAGCACGTCAATCCCCAGCTCACCTCTCACCAGGCTCTCCAGGTCATGCAGAAGGTGAACATCAGTGTTGCTTCGCTGCTGTTGCATGGCATTACGGTCAAGTGCAGCTGTTGTAATACTATGCTGTAATGCAGCTCTCACAGACTCAAATTGCAATTTCAGTACACACCAAGGTATTCTGCTCCTGCTCATGGCTTGCCGTGAGTGCTTCCATTTAGTGGCATTGTTCTACAATGCATCACATGCATGGCCGGTCTGTCTTTAAACAATATCACATTTGTGCATAGTACACTAGCAAGGCCATTTGCCGGTCAATCTGCCTGCCTGTTTGCTTGTCTGCCTGGATGCTCTGCCTTGCAACCACCTGCAACTACCTCAGTGTCTGCTTTGCAGGAGCTTCAAATCTTGGAATCGTTACCTTTTGACAAGCACGTCGTTGAGTTCCATGGCTCTTACACTCAAGACGACAACATATATATGGTGCTGGAGTTCATGCAGGTGACAAATTGCTGATGCAGATGTCCTTTAGACGCCCAGGTCCTGCATGTGCAAGTGTACCTTGCCTGAATGAATGAATCAATCAACTGCATTTCTTGCATGAAAGCAAGCTCAATTCAAATCACAAACTGCAAAATTGTTCACGGTGGCAGAAAATGGTCATTGAGTAAATAACGTCCTGCACAAGGGGACGCTGCATGCTGGGAAGTAGCGCTGTACAGATGCTGTCACCCAATTTGGTTGAGTGTTTTAGAGTATACTGTCAAGGGAGGGGTGGTGTTTCTGCACACTCTTGCTGTCACGCCTCTGCCTTTTCCTTTGCATGTGCTGCTGCAAAAGCAGACTGCTTGGTCACCATACCTGCTGCAAACTGGCGGTCATGGTAGCTGGTCATGGTAGCTGAGATGGGTTGCATGCAGCTTTGGGGATCATCAGGGACTGGAATGCTCAGTGCCCTGGCACTCTGTGTCCACCAACTCCAAACTCAGTGTGGTGTTGCATTCAAGCTGATGCCACAGATAATGCGCTGTGCTTTGACTGATCTGTGAGATTCACTAGTAATTGTGCAGGGTGGTGACTTGAAACAGGCTTTGAGGGGCCCTTGGTCAACCACCCTAAGCTGGTACAACAAAGGAGCACAGATAGCCCTTGATGTCATCAAAGGCCTCCATTTCTTGCACTGCCATGGAGTAAGCTTTTGCTCAAGCTGCTATGTTGCACATGCAATTGTGCGTACCAGGCTGTTCCTGTTGCTGCACATGTTGCTGCAGCTACTGCAGCCTGCACAGGGACACAGCTACCGGCATGCATGCTTTTGTCCAATGCTATTGCTGTCTGAGCTGTTGGCTTGCTTGAACTGCTTTGTTTTCAGTTGTTGCGGCGTACTGGGCGGTGCGAGGTGCAGCTGCAAAAGCCATGCTGTGCTGAAGTGTCATGTGAGTGGCTCATGAGCTGTGTGCCACATAGTTGTTCTGACTACCTGTCATGAGCTGTGTGCCACATAGTTGTTCTGACTACCTGTCAGCTGTTTAAGAACATGGCGAGTACAATGTCTTCATGCTCACGGCTGTGCAGTCATGCACGCCCCTGCTTGCGCTCTGCATGCTGGCAGCAGATCAAAAACATGTTGCATTGCTGCGCCGCACATTCTGTCCGGTTGACCTGACGCTACATGCACCAATTAAGTGTGTCAGCATTGTCGCCACAAATTGCCGTTCGGGCCGATAGAATCTGTCAGACAGGTGGAGTAGGACACAACATCAGAAGCTGCAAAACTGCTCTCAGGATGTGTGAGCATCCAATTTCGATTGTCTGCAGATTCTGCACAAGGACATCAAAAGTGGCAACGTGCTGCTGTCTGAGGATTTTGAATCGGCCAAGATCTGTGACGTAGGCCTGGCGCATATCATGGGCGACACTTCGCTGTCAAGCTCCAGCCACTATGTGCAGACCACATTTACATATGCTGCCCCGGAGCTGCTGATGAATGAGAGGTCAATGCTCTGGCGCAATTCCCATATGCATCACTGTACAGCAGCAAGTCTCCTTTGACATCCTTGCATTTGTAGCAGTTGAGTCAGCTGTCTTGCAGCTTTGCTGTCCCTGCCAAGCACGGCTTTCTATGCATGAGCCAAACAGCGACCTAGTGTCGTGTTTTGTTGATGGACTGCAGTCGACAAATCCCCAACAACTGCATTGATTTTGCAGCATGCAAAAACAATAGCGATGATCTAGAGTATGCATCTGTCTGTCACCACTTGCTGTCTGTCACCGCTTGCAAATGCAGGTCCCGACTGGCTGAGATCTGCTCTCACAGCCGGACACTGTTGTAATCCACCAGGCTACGAGCTGCCTGTCTGCTGGCATGGTCAATGCCGTTTTAGAAGTTTGTGGTGGTTTTGATGTCAAAGGGATCGTCAGGGATACAGAGACGAACCACACTCCACATCTCCTTCGGTCTTGCAAGATGCACATGTGTGCTCCCATGCAGCTGTACTGCATCATGTTGCAATGCAGATTGTCATTCACCTCACACCTTCCTTCACTGCCATCTGTGCCGGTCTTGGCATCAACGCAGGCACACTCTCTGCTGCATGCGCAATGAGAGCATATGTATTATTCTGCCTGTACTGCTTTTGACATGCTGACATCCGTAGGTGCGATGAGAGAGCTGACATCTTCAGCTTTGGTGTCGTGGTGTGGGAGTTGATCACACAGAAGCATGCCCGGCGAGGCCAACTACGAGAATTCAAGGTACCTCCAGTGTCACACATGGCAAGCCTTGCACCACAGCGCACTCTTCCAAGGAGACAACAACAGCACCCGCAATGCATGAGACCAGCTTCAGTACAGAGACATGCACACATGCTCTGACCACTTCAGCTGTATGGATTACAAAATTATGGAACAGGGCCCCCAGGCTGGGAGGGACATGCTGTAGGCTTGCCTTCATCACTGAATGGATGCATGTACACAATACCCAGCTGCAAATGTGGTTTGGTAAGCAAGGTGTGGTTGTGCAGGTTCCTGAGGAGTGCCCACAGGCCGTGAGTGACATGGTGTATGCCTGCTTGGACCAGCAGGCAGCCAAGAGGCCGACAGCTCAGCACATTTTCCAAGTCATCCAGACATCCATCAAGGACACTTCCTGCAGGAGCATCGTCTGATTAGCAATGGAATCAGCCCCGGGATAAGCCCCCGCATCAGCCCTAACACCCCAGGAGCAACGCCTCAGGAGCTTTTGTGGTGGTCAGACGCCATCAGATGTGTATGTGAAGGCTATGAGTGTTAAATTGCACATCTGTGCATCAAACAAAATGGCGGACGTTGCTACAGACAGAGCAGGAGTTGCCAGTAACAACAATGCCTCTGGGTGAGCAGATGTTGACAACATTCGGAAGCTACTGAGCACAGAGCTCAGCCCGACCGGGGGGAACCCATTTCACACGCTCTTCAGCTGGCCTCTCCTTCCGCATGGGTTTGTTGTATTGGATTTTCACAAGCGGCAACTCTTTGAGGGCGGTGATCAGGTCAGAGCTGTGTAAGATGCCACAATTGACATTCAAGGGGCATAGTTGATGGTACAGGGGCGCAGAGGTCATGTAGCACGAGTGAATGAGGGAAACAGGGACAAGTCGAATGTACGCTGCTGGAATATGATGGATGCAACTAGCCAAGAAGCTTTCGGAATTCTGCAACTGAAGTTAGACATCGCCTGGGCTTTGGTAGCAGATCCTGAGTGATTCACATTGGCAGCTAAGGAAGTGTGACGCCCTCGGACGACTATCTTAGTTGCATGGCCTTATCAAAACGCTGCCTTTTGCGGCTGTTGCTGCTGGTAAGTTCTGTGACCTACAGCCTTTAGACCCTAAGCACACTTGTGTGTTGGCCAACGTGCAAGCCGTTTGCACAGCTTGCATGGTGCAGGCTCTTAGTGCTAGCCTGTGAAAGCACCAGGAAATGCTGTAGCACAACCCACCGAGCTATTGCATGCATGTCAAGCTCTGGGGCATGCGTCCAAACAACACAGCTGTTGACGTTTGACTTTGTTACCGTTTTGGTGTCAGATGTGTATCTGTCCCTGCCTTGCTGTCACTGAGTACTGATGATCATACAGGTGATGCCAATGTAGACAGCTGAGTGGTACAGCCACAAGGCAGTCCAGTCTATGTGCACCACATCACAGAGCAACAGGCCTGCCCTGCAGATGCTAGGAGTATTGCATTGTATGTACCGATAGTTAGGTGTACCATATGCTTTGTGACTGATAGCTCTTCATTCGACAAGTTCAGGTCAAATCCGTCTACATGCTTTTTGTCTCTCTCTTCTTTCCATGCTCCCTAGCAATTTCACTGACTAAGTCAAGCTTTAAGCATGTCTGGGATAACTCGAAAGGCTGACAGTCAATCCAGGCAATGACTTGCTTCCTTGCAGGTACTTCACTCTAATACATTCTCAGAACATGGGCTCATACCCCAGTAGAGCTGATATTCATGTCATACTACAGTCCAGCACTACCATTGCCATCTGCTCGTGAGTTAGAGCTTTGCCTCTGGCACAATGCTGCTATGCCAACTGGCACATTCCCTGCCAGGTTTTCTCATAGGGTTTAGGCCAGCAAGCCGCAAGGCGTGTCTGTCTTCAAACTTTGAGAGTCGCTGAGCTCCGATTGTTCGCGACTCGGCAGCTTTAAGGTATTGCAATCATGCACATGTCGTTGGGGCACCTTCCCCGACAGCACGCACACGTCACAGCTATCCCCCGTCGGTCTTGCTGCAAGCTATCAGTACGTGCAGTAGCTGCTACTGAACGGGAGCTTGCTCCACAGCAAGTGAACAAACCTGCGCCCCATGGCCGCTTGTACAACTTTGCCGCGGGACCCGCAGTTCTGCCAGTTGAGGTTCTCGAGGAAGCTCAGGAGGGCTTGCTCAACTGGAAAGGCTCAGGCACCAGTGTGATGGAGATGAGCCACAGAGGAAAAGAGTTCAGCAGCATTATACATCAGGCTGAACAGGATCTAAGGTCATTGCTCAACATCCCTGACAACTACCAGGTGTGGTACTTGTCAGTCCTGTGCTGAACACCAGCTGTCCCAGAGCTTTGCCTGTTCGTGTATGTATGTATAGAGTGCAGCGTGTTCTGTTTGTATGCAGGTTCTATTCCTGCAAGGCGGGGCATCAACCGCATTTGCCAATGTGCCGCTCAACTTGACCAAAGCTGGAGACAGCGTAGATCAAATCGTCACAGGCTCTTGGAGCAAGAAAGCAGCTGAGGAGGCCAAGAAGTACTGCAAAGTCAACGTTGCTGCCAAGGGTGACAACAAGCACATTCCAGAGCAAAAAAGCTGGAAGCTGCAAAAGCAGGCCAAATATGTACATTACTGTGACAACGAAACAATCCAGGTATACCTGCAGCTCTTCTCAGCATGCTGCGGCTTTTTTGCTGCAAAGCATGCTGTTTGATGCCAAACACACCCTGTCAGCTGAGCGCGCGCTTGCATTACACTGCTGTGCTAGCAAATGTTAACACTGTATGGTTTTGTCCAGGGTGTTGAGTTCAAGTCTGTCCCTGATGTTGGCGAGACACTTTTAGTAGCTGACATGTCATCTAACTTTTGCTCCAAGCCGGTGGATGTCTCCAAGTATGGTTTGATCTATGCTGGCGCTCAGAAGAACATTGGCCCATCTGGTGTCACTGTCTACATCATCCGTGATGACCTTGTAGGTCATGCCAGGTGTGTTGCATTCACCAGCAGCTTGTTGAGCATGGCTTACTCATACTGATCCATCTGCGTGTACCTGCACTATGTGAATGCATGGCTCCATGCTTATCATCATCACCATGCTTTTTGATGTCATGCCAGCATCTCCTCTCATCATCTGTTGCAAGCGTGCCCGTGAACAAGGCCCTTTACGTAGATTCTGTGATCTGCCTGCTGCATGGACAGAAAATGGAACCTTGCAGCACCATTCATCAACTTTCAGCTGATCAACCGTGACATTGCCACCTGTCTCCACAGGGAAGAAACACCAGCAACACTAGACTTTAAAGTGATGGAGGGGTCCATGTACAACACCCCTCCCTGCTGGGCCATCTACATGTGCGGCCTGGTCTTCAACCACATGCTACGCAATGGAGGCATTGAGGCAATGAAGAAAACCAACGATGCCAAGGCCAAGATCTTGTATGATGCCATTGACAACTCTGACGGCTTCTATGTCAACCCCATTGCCCCAGCCAACCGCTCCAACATGAATGTGCCCTTCACCATTCCCATGAGTCAAGAGCTGGAGGCTGTCTTTGTCAAGGAGGCAGCTGCAGCTGGCATGGTCAGTACACTGCTGTGACTGTCTTCAGGCTCACAGCCATGCACTCATGCCTGTGCTGCTTGCGCTCTTTGCGTGCTCAAGTCTGTGTTGCTCATGCAGCATACCATTCACTCTGTGTGGCGAACGAGCTTACAGCAAGCCTTGCCACAGTCTTCCAGCCAGTTCAAACTGTAGAAAGTCCCCTGCTGCATGTGGGTGTGGTGGTACTCAGCACTTACAGCTGCATGCATTGCAAGTGTGCATTGTCTGTTTGCCACTCGTAACAGCAAGGCGTTCCCTCTGCAGATGATGATGTACCTGTTGTTGCCTTCTGCAGGTTCAGCTGAAAGGTCACAGGTCAGTTGGTGGCATGAGGGCATCAATCTATAACTCAATGCCTGTAGAGGGCGTCCAGCAGTTGGTAGACTTTATGAAGACATTTGCTGAGACGCATCAGCAAGCGCACTGGACCCAGCCCATGTGAGCAGAATTGCTTCAAAGCCAGTAAAATATGCAGAGTAGAGCTATCAATTGAGGCTGTTGATACAGTACCTGTGACAGCATAATTGTTGATATCAATGCTGACACCCATAGTTATTCTGCATTGGTCAGGTGTAGATGATCCTTAGTCTTATGAAAATCGATTCTGTCTGTGTTTGACTAGCAGCACGGCTTGGTGTCCTAGCTGTCCCAGATTGTTTTGAGCCTGTTTGCACTTGTCCCCCCCATTGGAGGCAACTTATGAGCCGTTTGTTTCTGTTTGTGGTCAGAGCAGTGTCAGGCGCAGAACTGTGTTTGTGAAACTTGCTTGCTCACTTATGTCTTTATCACAGTTACTATATGATGTGCTTTTGTGCTTGGTTTGAAGCTTCTGAGTAGTGATTCTGGACATTTGAGGCTTGACTGCCCTTTCTATTGAACTGAGCTAAGCTTCCATGGAAAAGTTGAACTAGTCCACCTGTGTTGCACAACAGTTACTGCAAGGTGTTTACTTAATTAATAGCTGCAAGATGTAAACCGTATCAGCACCATTTCAGGCAAGCTTCAATATCAACGCTGTGTCTGCCATGCACGGCCGGTTTTCTCTCATGGCGAATGTACTCGCAAATGAACTGGGGCACATGAACTTAGCTCCCACTGCACTACCGTATTACGGTACTGCACGATGATGATCAGCCGGCGGAAGCTCGTCATTCGTCAATGTTGAGCTCTTCGGTCAAATTCACTGGCGCCAGCACATTCACGTTGGCCCCTGGCGTCTGGAGCCTCATAAACAAGTCCGTGTCTTGTTCGCCTGTCCTTGAACAGTCGTCCTGTGTGAAGTGTCTCCGGGCGGTGAACGGCTGCAAGAGGTGGCCGGCAGCCACTGAGGCTTCAAAGCGGCAACGCAGGGGGGTATGCCAAGCTGCCGCTCAGGACGTGCTACAGAGCAATGCTGCTCGGTCCATGCATAAAGTTTGCTTGATTTGCAGCTTGCAGTGACCTTTTTGCCAGACAGCTCTTTTCACCAAGCTTCATCAACAGCAACCGTAGGTCACAGGTAGCTGCCCAGTCAAGACAAGTTGCACATGTCCTGTAATGAAGCTTACGTCCACTCAAGACTCAAGCCTTTGCTGCCTGATTTCTGATGCTCAAAGCTTATCAGACGTATTGCAGGGCTGACCTGCATTCAAGAGGACTCTGTCTGAGCCTGGTGCAACATGAGAGCAGCTTTATTTCACCCATATTCTATCAGAATTACGACCACTGTGCTGTGCCTTCTGTTGCTTGGTGTGCTTACTACAGCAGAGCAGGGGTTGAGCAATTGGAGACAGGGCAATGCTTTGGCCTCAGGATCAGCAGCTGCTGGTGCCGTTCAGGTGTTATATATACCTATAACAGAGCAATGTGTCATGCATACAGCAACATATGCTTTTTGGCGCGTTGCCAGGATCAGGCTACGGCTTTCTATCTGTCTGTCTTGCATATCAAGAAGACAGACCAAGAGATCAGCTTTGACATGTTTTGAGAGACACTGTTTGCTGCATCAGGCAAATTCGGCAGATGACCGGAACAATGGCACGTGTGGGTATGGTCCCCGGCAACACCAGTGGCCTTTCCTGGGAGGCGCTGCTTTCTCAAGCCTCAACGCCGCTATCACAGGACTGCCGATGAATGGCTGCGGGACCTGCTGGGAGGTGCAGTGCAGCGCTGCTGCAGCAAATGAGGTGAACCATAGCGCTTTCAGGCTATCGGTCCTGCTCATCCACAGCCACACTTTGAGTATACCTTGTAGTCTGTGCCCTCGCTGACACCCCGTTTTGAGTATTTCTTGTGACCAGAGTCATCCCAAGGGGCTCACCATGTGTTAAGTCTGCTACATGGACGTGCAGGGTGCTTGGAGCTCCGCTTTGAGCGGTGCAGCTGTGAAAGTCAACATGGTTGGCTGGTGCAGTGACTGCCAGCAGACTGACATTGTGCTTGCTCCTGCCCTACATGAGGTGCTGGCTGTCACAGACAGTCCTCTTGTACAGTACAGACAGGTGATGTCCTGTGCGCCTGAAAGCCCAGACATAGTCCCAGCTCTGCAGCAGCTGTCTGCTGCTTTGCCTGCAGAAGCACGAGGCCTTATTTGCCATCATGTCAGAGTTCTTGTGCAAAGCACTGAGGCATAGCTCATAGTTTCTGGTGATGAAAGACAATTGTTTAATTGCAGGTGGAGTGTCAGCCACCTGGCATGATTCAGCTGATGGTGACACAGTACAGTATGGATCACAGCAACATCTCACTGCATTTTGATGATGTGACTGGGAGTGGCAGCTTGCAAGCTGTACAGATTGGACATGCAGATGAGGTACTGCAGCTGCAGCCCTTGCATGAGCATCTTCTGTGCTGCTGATTGAGCTGCCTGCTACATGCCATTTGGCAAACTGCATGTTTCCATTGCTGGCACCGCAAGACCTCCAAAGTAAATCAACTCATGCACATTGCTCTGCATTTTGACACTGAGAAGCGAGTTTCAACATAGCTTGCTTTCTGCAGGGCTCTGCAAATGCATGGCTGAGCATGCAGAATCCATCAGGCGCCACCTGGACAGCTCTCATGATGTTCTTTGGCTCTGCACCCTTTGATGTCAGACTTACAGACACATCCGGACAGACACTCATTGTCAGGTAGCCAAGCTCACCCTGCTTTTGCCCCTCTTTTGTACAGCACAACTGACACCTGGCAGCTGTACAGCATAGAATGGACTGAACACATGCAAGTTTCAATTATGCAGGCAAGCAATACCTTTTGAAGGCTTTGTCGGCTCTGTTCAGACTGGCATGCAATTTGCCTCACTGGGTAACAGTACTCAAGCCCAGGCGCCAGGATCTACACACACAGCATACCATTCACTCAGCAGCACAGCTGATGAGGCACCATACAGCAGCTTATCACCAAATGATGTGGACACATTGCCAAATGCAGCGCTTGGTCCAGATGCGGCCCAGCAGCTGTTGCCTGCATCAAGTTTACCTGGCAGCTCACCTGTACTGTCAGACCCTGGTACTGCTGGACCTGCCTCCAGCTTTGCTTACAACAACCAGTCTAGTGCAACCCCTGCTGGTGCCCCTTCAACCCATGCTGACCCCCATGTAGGTCATACACACCTACCTCCAACATCACCAGATACCTCTACAAGTGATCGTGACGCTCAAGGACTGTCACCTTCTGGTGACATGCTTGCCGACAGCATCATGCCCAGCCTCTTTGATAGCCCAGAATCACCAAATCCTTCATCCCTAGCACCGCTCCCCTCGGAGTTTGCTTTGCCTTCTATCTCACATCCTATCTCACCTTCCCCTGTAGCTCTGCACGCTTCAAGCTCCATACTCTCCCCTACAACTAATGCAACAACCCAGTCTGGCAGTGTCCCAAACCCAAATGCATCTTTGCCTGATCTTGACCCTGATCACTCAACTTCCCCACATAATGCACCTGCCTTGCCACCTTCACTCATGACAGGAATGACTGATCAAGCAGAACCTCCCTCTGCCTCAGCTGCATCCAGAGCATCACTTGGGAACCCCAACAGCATCATAGCAGCAGTAGCAGCAGCTCCTCCCAGTGCTTCTTCCATTGCCACTTCCACTCCAAGCCCAAGCAGCAGCTCAGATGCAAAAGCTCTTGCACCTGGACCAGCGACCGAGAGCAACAGCCGGGGACCTGCAGCAGCGCCTGGGGATGCTCAGGCTCAGAACATCATCCAGACTGACCCTGTAAAGGAGCACACTCCTGTGATTGTGCTGGCAAGTCTGCTGGGTGCTGTAGTGGCAGCAATGCTGGCAGGTGTGTCCTATCAAGATACATCACATGAACACTGACTGCGGTGGGTGCAGACGCTTGGAATTGTGTTTTGTCTGAGCATGATTTAGCCGTTGTCATTGCATTATTTGGAGTGCTGGCTGATGCTGGTGCGTCAATCTGTTGTCATCGCATTCTTTACAGTTTGCACAGATGCTGCAGAGTCAACCTAAGCAGCTATGACGTCAACACAAGGCAGCTGCATCCAGCTTTAGGCACACTGCGCATTTGATGTGAAGTTGGCCTGTCTGCATCTATGCCACATGGTTGTGATGCACCTCAACCCCAGAGCACAGCATCTGACGTGTGCAGGCTTATGTGTGCTGCTTGCCTTGGGAGCTGTTGGCCGCAGACGCAAGCCGGCGCTTGTCTCAGAAGAGACCAACACTGAGCCCGATGCTGGTCACGGGGGTACTCCTGCTGCAATACAAACCCAAGATCCCATGTTTTACCTTCAAGACAGCTTTGGTACTGTCAAGTGGAATCAGAACACCATTTATCAAGGTGACGGATACAGACCACAATGATGTGTGATGACCAATGGCAGCTCAATGTTGCAATGCATTTATGCTGTAGACACAAATCTTACAAGGTACAGCAGCTTTGGGGCAATTGTGCAGTGCCCTCTGTGCGTAGTCACCCTTTTGCTATGACATGTGGCAAGCAGCCTGTCTGCATTTGTAATTAATCCTTGGACAGACGGCATGCCGCTTGATGCTTGCAGATCCTGATCCATGGCATGTGCTGAGGGAGCCAGTGCCGAAGGTCAGTGCAGGACTACTAGTGAGCTCAAGCCCTTGCAGCTGTCTTGCAAATATGACTTGCAGTGTCAGAGCACTTGAGAGACTATGTCATCAGTGACAGCAGCCTTCATTGATATGGCATTACAGTGTTTCTTTGTTAAGCCAAGGTTCTGCCACTCATGGATCAAGGTATGTGCAAGCACAAAACAGCTTCAGTGAAGGCTGCCCTGACTTGGGAAATGCTTAGCAGGTGCCTGAGAGAGCTCACACTGAGAGATACAATGAGCTGTATGAAGCTGAAGCAGTTGCTGCTGCTGCTCCTGCTGCTCCTGCTGCTTTGCCAGCCATGAGGGGGAGTGCAGTGAGTGCCTATGCTGTCCAACAGGCAGCAAGGCGTGCAACACTCAACAAGGTGATGAAAGATGCAGCGTAGTTGCCCACGACTGCCATGCATGACTGATCGCCTTTTCTCAATGTGATAGGGCTACTGAATTACTGTATACAGCTGGCACCTCATATGACATGCTTTATCTTCCCCATGTAAGCAGATCGGCCTATGTCTCTTTGCCCTCACCAGGTTCAGTGCATCGGTTCAAGCAAACCTTCAAGCTTCAGCGCAAAATCTCATGTAGTGTATGGAACAAGTCTGAAGTCTAGGCCACTGCTGGAACTGATGCATGAAACTGGGTCAGAGTGTGTGTCTTTTCTTTGTGTCACTGACCTCATTGTGTTGTTGTTGGCAATCATGTAGGTGGAGCTGCCAGGTGCAGCAGTGCTGGAAGTGCAAAGGCTAGATGTCAGCCAGAGTGGCTTGCTGAACCTCAGACTGTTCCAGAAGGCAGGAGATGTCCTATTGCAGAGCCTCAACATCCGGCAGAGCACTGAGGTATGCATCTTCCCAGCAATGGACAGCACAAGGATGACAGCATTCAGGAATGTTTTCACATCAGATGTGAAAGAAGAGTGTTCAGCATGCCATGACCCGGATTTTAGGTATTGTTGCTGTTATCATGACCTGCATAATCGTGATGATTCAACACGACTGATGGCGCAATGACCAGGTTGTCACCACCGTCACATGTACAAAGCGTAGGTCAAGCCTGAGCATGAGTTTGTCACAGGTCATATCCTGGTCGCAACATTGCCTCATATGTCTCAGCTGCTCGTTGGTCATCAGGCAGATGTGGGGTGTGCTGGCTGAATGCAGGGAAGAGTGCGACGTGGCTGGACGCCTCTTTCAAGAGTGAATGCCTCCACCTGGCATCTGCAGTCCTTCTTCCTGAGGCCACCCTTTGATCTGCATGTGACTGGTTCACTGGGGGATGAGCTTGTTCTCAGGTGTTGCAGCTTGCTGTTTGCCCATCACTTGCTGCATCACACAGGCGGTGATGAAGAAAGAAGACAACAAAAGAAAGGTTTATGCCCTTCAGCGGTTGTAAGAGGAGCCTCCTGAGGCAGCAGCCCAGAGACACTGGGGGCAGTGCTGATAATCTGAGTACTGGCTGCTCTGAACTTCATTGTCAGCGGGAAACCAGCACTGTTGCAGCTTGCTGGCATCAGCGGCAGCAGCAACATGCACATGCAGTCTTATGATGTGCTGTCGCATAGCTCTACCTGTCCCTAAGTAGCTGCTGCTGCTGCTCGGCTGATTGCAGGCGTGCTATTGGGTTATGGCAAGCCAGTGACATTGTGCTGAAGCTTAAGCCAGCAAGGCAAAGCCTGAAGGAGCAGGTTGATGTTCTGTCACAGCAGCCACTAGCTGCCAGTCCACATTTCTTCAGCCTGAAGGCGGCAGACTCGACTCAGCAGGAGATTGTAGCTGTGCCAGCTTGCACCAATCCAACTCCTGCTGAGAAGCCCACTCCCAGCACCAGAGCTCATGTGAGCCGCTGTCTGAGACATCACATAGCACAACCTACCTGGCTATCCTAGCGTGGTTGTTTCCAAAGCGTGCAGTCAGGCAGCATGTTACTTTACTGTGAAGTCACATGGCATGTTCAACTGACCGCTCAGCCATTCTGCCAAACTCATTCTGCAATCCCATCTGTGTTTTGCTGCTGCAATGGTCCAGGCCTCAGTAGCATTTGTAGCCCGCGACGATGCGGGCAAGCTGAACAACGTATTTTGCTGGAGTTGCAGATGCTGGACAGCTGGCCTTCCTCCACAACTGTGGATGCTGAAGATGCCATGCATGGTGATCTGAGCAGCACCTGGAGCAGTGTGCAGCAATATGCACAGGAAGAATATGCCGAGAAGAGTCCAGAATTTGTGCCAACACCAGCTGGAATGGATGCGCGTGCAAGCAAGAGTAAGCGCATCTTTCTATGTCAGCCCAACGGCCATATTGCTTGAGCACATCCATCTGACTAAAGCTGGCAGCCGCCACGGAGGCTAATAGCAATGGTTGCATCGGCAGTCAACAATGACAGCTACTCATTCAAACCTGACAGTGCTGCCTTGCTGAACCCTTATTTTGACATTTTCTGAGCGTGCAACCGCTGCAAGCTTGCTGCAGTCATAAGTAAAGCCTCACATTGTCAACAGAAAGGAATGCTGCAGCTGTCTCAAGGGTATTCAACCAAAGCGATGTGAAGGAAGCCATCTATCAGCGTCTGGACTTTGCCGAGGAGCATGCTGTCAACAAAAAGGTTCCCCGGCGCCAACCTAGCCTGGAAGCTTCAGACCTGATGCAGCACTACCCTCCAATTTCACAGCAGCATGCTTCCACATGTGAGCCTGAATCTACATCTCCAGCTGTCACTCAGACGACCAGAAAGCTGGCTCGATGCATCACTGAGCGTAATAAGATGCATTCTCATCTTACATCAGCTTTGTGATGAAAAGCCACCATAGCGCAAAATATGCATTGCATGTCAGCCTGTACATTGTTTTGCTGCACAGTCCAGCAGACACCTCAAACTCACTCCAGCGAGTCAGAGGCCATTTCCTGAGCTCTGGTGTGCATGCGGTGTCTCACTGGGTTGGCAGTGCAAAGGTCACTATATCTTGTGAGATGCCACAAGTCCTGCGGTTCTGCAGACTCACGCATCACTGCTGCCTCAAGCTTCAGCGAGTCAGCTAGCACCCTTGAGCTCAACCTTCCCAGCACCTTTGGAGGGCACAACTTCACACAGACACACAGTCTCTGCAAGGGAGACAGGTATGTGACAGCAGGTGACTGGAGAGCAGAGCAGCTTGCAGGCAGCTGCATCCCTCAAGGCAACAAGATGGCAGCCAGAGGGCAGTATGCCAATTGGGCAAGCCCTTCTGATGCCTTGATGGGGTCAGCATTTAGCTTCCAGTCAGAGCTGCTAGAGTCCTACCAACCTTCTCTGCACTCAGGTGTGGAAGCTGTGCTGCTTTGTGTGGTGTACCAGTTATATAATGTTTTTGTGCAATCTTTGTGTTGACATTTTGGAGGTCATCGTCGGGGCTTGTGGGGCTTTTGACATATGCTGCGTGGTGTCTTCAAACACTGCTGGCCACTTCATGTGTGCATGTAAAGCCACAGTGAACTATGCGCTTTGTGCACAAGCACTGTGATTGTCTGTCTGATTGTATTTTGAATGTGTCTGTGTTGCAGGGGCATACGATTACGCATCCACTGACCAGCAAAGCTCTTGTGGTGTTGTCAGACAAGCAGGTTTGGCTGTTGCCAGGGAGAATCCTGTGTTTGACGACTCCAGCTCTGAGCCAGAAAGCACTGATACCTGGCCCTTTGACAACATGAGCTTCTATGCACCTACTTCACTGCAGCAAACACACTCAAAGGAGAATTCTGTGCGCCTGGCTAGTGTGGCTAGAGCCAGTGCTGAGCAGAAGTTCAACATGATGGAGATAGCTGATAGTGCTTGGGAAACATTGCACCAGGAGAACTACTTGAACAGATGCAGTGACAGCAGCGGCAGCAGCGTCACATGTGACACATCCTTCATCAAGCATGTGGGAGACAAGCTATTTGAAAAGATCACTTAGTTACAAGTATCATGCCTGTGTTTGTCGAACTATTTTGTTCAGCGCGGCAAACATGCCTAGTGCAGTAGTTTACAGCAAAGCAAGATATAGAGTCATAGTCAAACATGTCTTAGTTGCTTCACAAGGTCAACACTGACCCCCCCCAAACAACACTTCGTGCACTGTCATTCTGAGCTTTTTGCACACCACTGTGAGTCACGGCAAATACAGCAATGTCATGACATGCACAGCACTGTGTAACAAACATTAGTATGCTAGCAGAGGAGTTGAAAACAATTTACCAACCACCTACCAACTTGCATACTGTGACCAAGCAATGAGACGCTGCCAACCCAGCTATACACCGATGGCTGTCATCAACTTCTGCGTTATATAAAGCTCTTTCTGGGAGTGATGCAGGCTGCATCACGCCTTAGCAATGAGAGCTGCAACTACATAACTGAGGACGCCCAGAGCATACATGCCTTCTGCTTTTGTCTTCAGTCATTAGCTCATTGACTGGAAAAGCACTTGCTGTAGCCCAATCAGACATGTCACACAAAAAAGTTTTCACACAGCATGCGCCAGCATGAGAGCGGACAAATAACGGCTGCAACTCGTCACACTGTCGGGTCGCATGCCATGCTGATTGCACAATTTGACACAGCCATGCCAGTTAGAGGCAGGCATTAGCCAACCATTGCTCGTTTCCGTCCTCGCATCCGTACTGCAGGCACAGGAGGGCATTCACTAATGCATGTGTTTAGATCAAGCAAGCAACCCTATGAAAGGTGTACGCGCTACATACCTTCTGCAAACTTGTTGAATACAGAACTCCATTGTCGTGAGTGCCTTTTGTATGATGTCATGAGGGTGTCAAACTGCAGGACAGCATGCCAGCCTTGAGACCATCAAGACAATGATGAAATGTACACTGCAACGATGCTTGAGGCCTAGAAAAGCATCTGGAAAACAGACTTTGCATGCAGACGAGCCAAGAAAGTCACCATGTCAGTTTGCTTGGAGTGCGCGCTTGTAAAAGCTCTTTCCAGTACATACAGGTCAACTCCCTTGTCTTCAGGAACAGTGCTATTGTAGCTCAGACCAAAGTCTATCAAAACCTGTGCATAAGTAATGTTAACATGCATACTGGTTTGATGTCAGAACGCCTTGCGAGACCATCCAAGCAATAGCAGGAGGCTGGCTTTGGTGGAAGTCAGGCAAAGCTGGCGGCGCTGCGTGATAAGACGCAAGCACCCTCTATTCCAGCAGTCAAGCTTGGCAACCACAGCAAGCTTTTGTCTCACCACAGCAGAATCGCTTCTGCGAACCAGCATATTGGATGTTGTCAAATCACCATGTATCAAACCAGCATCATGTAGAGTTGCAACACCTTGGCCTATTTTTTCCAACAAGCTGTTCACCTCTGCATACCGGAAAAATCCACTACGTTGGCACAGTTTCATGCTTGATGTGAGCATCACAAAAGCAAAGAATCCTGTCACAGGACGCTTTGGCATAGCTACTCAAGGTTGTGTGCAAGGCAATGCACAGATGAAGAAGAGATCAGGGTTCACCGTCTGTATTCAAATTGCCAGAAAGCAGAAGATCTCTGACAGACGCTCCTTCGATGCGCTCCATGTAAATAGTGGCAGCTTCATGCTCAACAGAGTAGATGACAGGAGTAAGTACCCCGCTTTTGCGTGCGCGTAGCATGCTGCGAACTTCCTGCAAATGGCACACGAAGATCTGACATCGAAATTGTTATATATGCCTAGTAGCCTTTTCTGGATGGTAGCAGAGTTTGACGGCTGATGCAATGCATTTGCACAAGCAGGGCAAAATCACGTCTGACATGACAACAGCTGAGCACGAACCACCTGCCTGGTTGAGCCGGCCCACAGTAAGCTTGCTATCGAGGACAGGATGTCTGTATTGCTTACTGAAGCGCTGCTTGACTATAATTACTTTGCCCAAAAAACTTCCCTCCCAGACTCGCTACAAAGGAATAAAGACTTGCAATGACAAAAAATGCAATGTTCGTAGGCCAACAGGATTGTGGGTCTTACTGCTTCGGCGCCTTGGCTCAAGAGCTCGAAGTCAGCAGTCCCAACAAGGGGTTCAATAAGCTCGGGCATGACGGCGTCGGCTCAACTCGTGCAAAGCGAGCAGCTGGTAACTTATGGCTTTGCTGGCCTGAGCACCTGAAGCACAGGTATCGTCGAGGACGAGCTCAGCGCCGTAGAAACTGAGGATGACCATGCTCATTTCATAACGCCAGCCAACAAGTAGTAATAGTCACCCTGGTGTCAGATTCAAACAAAAGTTTGCAACAAGCCTACAATGCAACTCGTGGCATATTTGGCTTGGCGTGCAAGCCTCTTGAACCTGTTACGTAACTAAAGCGTTAAACCATGAGTGACGATCAGCGACAGGGCGAGAAGGCCAGTGCGGAAGATGGTGAGGAGGAACAGGGCCAGGTTGTCTTCTACAAGACTCGCACAGAAGGCGAGCGTTCTGGCGCATCAACGCGCGCGCCTCTGGTAAGTGTTGATACAATTCTGCCTGCTATTTCCTTTGGTCGTGAGTCCACCCGAGCCTAATGGCTGTGCAGACGTTGGGCTTGCATAAGCAAGTCGCAAGGACTGTTGCTCCTTTCAGCTGCCCGGCAAATCAGCAGATGAGCCAAGCACTGCTGCTGAGACGTACACAAACGTCCTCTGACCAGGTGTTGCTTTGCACCAGAATGATCTACCCGTAATGAATTTACAAGCTGTCACTGCTCAATGGTTCACAATATGATGCTGATGAACCTGCTTGCTTGCCACAGACCCCTGATAACGACAGAATTGCCTCTTTGACGAACAAGATGAGAACAGCCACCTACAGCAAGACCACTAACAATGAAAAGTCAGTCCTCAAATCAAAGACAAACTCACAGCCTGCTCAGGTAAGCTTATGCATGCTGACGACAGCCATACACTGTATGTATGTATGTATGTATGTATGTATGTATGTATGTATGTATGTATGTATGTATGTATGTATGTATGTATGTATGTATGTATGTATGTATGTATGTAT